>Ga0316217_10000563_pt1 | contig 52342 bp, 45 predicted proteins | sample 1anoAmetaG_FD_203633 | JGI IMG/M metagenome (GOLD analysis project Ga0316217, IMG submission 203633) | Freshwater microbial communities from Trout Bog Lake, Wisconsin, USA - 1anoA | ecosystem: Environmental > Aquatic > Freshwater > Lake > Hypolimnion/Profundal zone | place: USA: Wisconsin...
CCATGCCCAGATGTGTTTCTTGTCAAAACCATCATGGCAGGTTTGAAGGCGGGATGCGCTAATTTCTGGAGGTCGGCAGTTCAGGCACCCAGGGCCTCATTTTACCCACAGATTCTGCTGAGGAACCATAATTTGTTCCATATGCAAAGGTTTAGGCCAAACCTGCCTATAAATGCACTAAACTTTATCTACTTATTCCAAAATTAGTATTTTTGATGCAAGCAATACAGCACATTCAAAATGGAGGTGTCATGATGCCTACATGCTCAAGGTGTAACGGATACGGAGCTATTGCTAAATGTAGTGGGTATTTATTGATTACGAAACCTGAATGTGTAAACAATAGATTACTGTATAAAAATCAACCTGTAGGTGTTGAGTCATTTGATTGTTTAAAATGTAAGTATTTTACAATTTGTAAATGCCCAAACTGCAATGACCTAGGTTTAAGACGTGTTGAATTGATTGGACTTATTGATTGAATATCGACCATACATATAAATATGTCTCGCGGACGGAAGGTGATGATTATGGCAACTAGTTTAAAAATCAAACCAATCAGCACATGTCCCTACTGTGGAGGTAAGGGAAAAGTGAAATGATGTTCCACTAGGCTTCCAGTGAGGGCAAAAGCTAAAATAACAATTGATGACCAAGTTATAGAAGGTGAAGTCGAAAATATTGGTTTGAAAAGAACTTTTGTAAGTCAGGTAGTCTCATCGGGATAGATAATTACGTTAGGATTACTATCTTTGATGCTGCTACAGGAGTTGCATGCTACTTCAAAGCTAAAGTTGTTATGGCAACCTATTATAGCGTTGGGCTTAGGTTTGTAATGCCAATATAACTATATCTTATTTTCTAAAATACATTTCAATATACATTCACAGGTAGGAGCAGCGACTATGAATGGCAGATATCGCTATGCTATTGATGTCCAACTGGACGGAAATATTGCAGCAATTGCAAAGTCCTTGGTTTTGTATATCGATGAATGCACGAAGGAGTGTATTGATCCTGTTACTGATCCGGCCATCAAGCTCATCGTCCATCACTTGGTCTTCCTTGTACCCACCCGAGGTGACAATTCGAACTGAGATATTACATAGGATATAAATTAGGAGCTATCAAATATATTGACCTCCATATTTGCCCTACAGAGGGACTTTGGTATTAGAGACAGGGGTTAGCCTGCCCTTGGTATGCGGTGTTTATTCTGAGGGGAGTATTGATTTGAATATTAAGGATACTGCATGTTGCTAATGAGGGATATTGGACTTTGAATTGTGTACGGTACACTTCTGCGCAGTATCAAGGCCACACTCTTACACTATGGTTTTTCTACTAATCACCACTAGTATAGGCGTAGATTGGATATCACATTAAAACCACCAACAGGACGAGAAATGATACCTAATGATATATCTGATTTCACTCACTTAGAATTTATAAGATTATTGCGCATGGTTGAATCAAACATCGAAAGCCTACATACAATGGAAAAAACTATCAATACACCAACATACTTAGAACATTTTTATGCGGCAACATCTCAGGATCTACTTAATTTATGCATTACCTTTTACCACAATCATTTCGAAACAAATTAAAGATTGATACTATTTTGCAAACTTCACTTTTATAACTGCAGAACCATAGCAATGTTATGTATCTGTTTATACCGTATCATTTTTAATAGACTCATTTAAGGAGAATTTGCTAGCAGGAGAGTTATTTGGTAATCTTGCAGGTTTCAATCATGTGCTGTAATGTCCTCTGCTCTTTTGCAGGGAGTTGGGCTATGGCCTCAATTGCTTTGTATCCGTTCTTCATGAGGGTAGTGAGTTCGGTGACCATCTTGAATATGACAGGATAGGCTATCTTCCCTTCATCGAGGGATGCATATATGACCTGTTGCTATGCATATTCAGGTGGTTACAATGTACACATGCTTTTAAATGCGACAACACTCACGACAGCATAACAAAAAAGGACCTAGCTGTCATAGCTAAGTCCTTATAATGTTTTGGTTGCGGGGACAGGATTTGAACCTGTGACCTTCGGGTTATGAGCCCGACGAGCTACCAGACTGCTCCACCCCGCGTCACTAAAGTAGTCCTCGATATATACCGGATTTTTCCTCCCAGGTCAACTGTTAATCTCAGGACCCTACCCTTTTTTCCCGGACATCCTCTGGCGCACCACTTCGAAGAGGAGTATCCCGCCGGCAACGGAGGCGTTCAGGGAGTTGACGCCACCCTGCATCGGGATGGAGACGACCTCGTCGCACCCTTTGCGCACCAGCGGCCTGATGCCGCCGCCCTCCCCGCCTATCACCAGCGCGACCGGTCCGCTGAGGTCCTGCTGGTAGAGATTGCGCTTAGCAGAACCGTCCGCCCCGAATATCCAGAAGCCGGCTGTTTTCAAATCCTGCAGCGCCTTGGCGATGTTGGTCACCTGTACGACGGATATGGTCTCGGTGGCTCCGGCTGACGCCTTTTCGGCGGCCGCGGTGACTCCTGCCGCACGGTCCTTGGGGATGACCACCGCATGGGCGCCCGCGCACGCGGCGCTCCTGATCAGCGCCCCCAGGTTGTGCGGGTCCTGCACGCTGTCGAGTACTAGGATGATCCCGTCGCCGGCCCCTTTCAAATCAGCCAGGATGTCGTCCAGGTCGGCGTAGGGAAACGGCTCCACCTTCAGGGCGACTCCCTGGTGGTGGTCGATGCCGCAGAGCCGGGTCAGGTCGGCCTTCTCGCGCTGGCGGACCGGAACCTTGCGCTCGGCGGCGAGCTTCAGGAGCTTCTCCATCCGCTTGTCGGAACTGGAGCCGGCCAGAAACAGCTCGTAGATCTGCCGCGAGCCGCGTAAGGCCTCCATGACGGGGTTGAGACCGTAGATGATTTCTTCTTTCTGTGACATGATATTCCTTTAAACAACTGCGGAGCTTGCAGCCATAAGGGATGCAAAAGACCTTATGGGTAAAGCTCCTTTATGGGGGATTCTGTGGATAGCGGTTGCCCCCATCCCCACCCCTGCCCTCCCCTTGAAGGGTGGGGAGGGTTTACTGCGTATGGGTTAACCCGCTACGATCTCGTCCACGATAGCTTGTGCAGCGCCCACCGGGTTCGCCGCAGCGGCGATGGGGCGACCTATTACCAGATAGTCGGCTCCCGCCTTTACCGCATCGACGGGGGACATGATCCGCTTCTGGTCGTTGGTTGCCGCGAAGGAGGGGCGCACGCCGGGGGTCACCACCAGGAAGTCCCCGCCGCACGCCTCGCGGATCAGCTCGACTTCCTGCGGGGAGGCGACCACGCCATCGACTCCGGCCTTCTGCGCCAGTTTGGCAAGCTTCACTACCAGCTCGGGAACCGGGAGGTTGATGCCGATGCCGCGCAGAGTCTCTTCGTTCGAGGAGGTTAGCACCGTGATGGCCAGCACACGGGGGCGCGGAGTGCAGCCGCTAAAGTTCTTGTCCAGGGTCTCCATGGTCGTCGCCATCATTTCCAGGCCGCCCAGGGCGTGCAGGTCGCACAGTTGCACCCCGAGGTTCGCGGCTTCCAAGGTCGCCATGGCAACGGTGTTGGGGATGTCGTGATACTTGAGGTCGAGAAACACCTCGCCCCCGCACTTCTGGATCATCCGGACTGCGGCGGGGCCGCAGGCGGTGTAGAGCTGCTTGCCGACCTTGAACATACCGACCTGCCCGGAGAGGAGCTCCGCCCAGAACTGGACTTCGTTGAACTCCTTGACGTCCATGGCAAAGATTATCTTGCTGATTGCTTCTTCTCTGGTCATATATCCTTATCCTTATGAGCTTTTACTGGCTTTGCTTTTCCGCTTTGAGTCAACCGGGCGAGGTTAGCAGCACCCTCGCCCCCCCTCCCCCGGAGGGCGTGGGTGCATCGGACTTAAAACAGAACCTGAGATTGTGGCAGATTCAGTATTGTCAGAAGAGCCGTAGGACCTCGGCGTTCAGGCCCAAAGCACGGGCACGCTCCTAAAGGCAGTTCGCCGGATGCTGCCGCTTCGTCTGGAACAAGGCCCTGGCCCTGCAAAAGGAGCGGCTGGACAGCGACGAGGGATGCCTAGCCTACGGCGCCCTGGCAGCCCTGCTGCCGGCATGGAAGGTGGAATTCCCCTTTCTGGCCGAGGCGCCAATCGCAGCCGCTGCAGCAGGTGCTGAGGCACCTGGACCGGGCGCTCCGGGACGCCTTCGACTGGAAAAGCCCGAAACGCTTTCCCGTCTTCAAGAAAAAGTTCGTCTGCGCCGACTCCCTCCGCTACCCGCAGGGTTTCCGGCTGGACGGCGACCGCGTCTGGCTTCCGAAGCTCGGCTGGCTCCGCTACCTCTGGAGCCGCCCGGTCCAGGGGGTGGCACGGAACGTCACGGTCTCCCGGCGTGGCGCCCACTGGTTCGTGGCGGTCCAGACGGTGGCCGTGATCCCCGCGCCGGTGCACCCGTCCCGGAACATGGCGGGCGGCGACCTCGGCGTGGCGCGCTTCCTGACCCTGTCCGACGGCACCGTGTACCGGCCGCTCAACTCATTCGCCGAAACTGGCACGGAGCCTGGCCCGGGAACAGCGCCGCCTCGCCCGCAAGGTCAAGCGTTCCCGGAACTGGCTCAGGCAGAAGGCCGGTCTGAACCGCGCCATCCAGCTGGAATACAAGCAGTCCTTGCTGGGCGGAATGGTGCTCTACGTCGATGCGACGTGCACCAGCCAAAAGTGCTCGCGCTGCGGGCACTGCGCCCCGGGGAACCGGACCGACCAAGCAAACTTCGCTTGTCCTTCCTGCGGCTTTGCGGCCAATGCCGACGACAACGCTGCGCTCAACATAGGTCCCTGAATCCCCGTCCTTTAGGACGGGGAGGATGTCAAGCCTGCAGGGCTTCCTTTACTGTCGCCTTCACCTTCTCTATGGCTTCTGCGATGGGAAGGATCTCCACCTCGCCGCTTCTTCGCTCTTTGAGCTCCACCTTGCCGTCCGCCAGGTGCTTGGCGCCGACGACTATGCGAAGCGGTATACCGATCAGGTCGGCGTCCTTGAACTTGAAACCGGGGCGCTCGTCACGGTCGTCGATCAGCACCTCGATGCCGGCCTGCAGCAGCTCCAGGTAGATCGCCTCGGAGGCGTCCCTGACGGCGTCGTCCTTGGCGCTCAGGGCGGAGACGATCACCTGGAAGGGGGCGATAGGGATCGGGAAGATAATGCCGTTGTCGTCGTGGTTCTGCTCGATGCAGGCGGCGACGGTGCGTCCGATCCCGATGCCGTAGCATCCCATGTAGATGATCTGCTCCTTGCCGTCCGCATCCAGAAAGCTGGCGTTCAGCGCCTTGGAATACTTGGTGCCGAGCTTGAACACGTGGCCGACCTCGATGCCGCGCCAGATCTCCAGGCTCCCCCCCTTGCAGCGCGGGCAGGGGTCGCCGATCACGACGTTCCTGATGTCGACGAAGCTGGAAACGCTGAAATCGCGGCCGAGGTTCACGTTCTTCAGGTGGGTGTCGCCCGCGTTGGCCCCGGTGACGAAGTTGTGCATCCCCTCCAGGGAGAGGTCGGCCACCAGTTTGACCTTGGCCGGCAGCCCCACGGGACCCGCATAGCCGGTAGGCGCACCGGTCACCTTCAACACCACGTCGTCGGCCGCCATCTCCAGCTCGGCGCACCCCAAGTGGTTCTTCAGCTTGATCTCGTTCAGGTCGTAATCGCCGCGCAAAAGGGCCACTACCGGCTCGTTGTCGGCCAAGAGCACCAGCGTCTTCACCACCTGTCTGCTGGGAACGCCAAGGAAGGAGGCGACCTCCTCGACGCTCTTCTGCCCGGGGGTGGTGACCCGCTCCAGCGGGCGCGGGTCGGCGTGCTCGCCGGCCGCGTTCCTGCGCGCCTCGGCCTTCTCCATGTTTGCCGCGTATTGGCATGCGGAGCAGGAGACGATGGCGTCCTCACCGGAGTCGGCCAGCACCATGAACTCGTGGGAGAAGTTGCCGCCAATGCTCCCTGTGTCAGCCTCGACTGCGCGGAACCTGAGGCCGCAGCGCTCGAAGATCCTGCGGTAGGCCTGGTACATCTTCTGGTAGGAAACGTCGGCGGCCGCCTCGTTCACGTCGAAGGAGTAGGCATCCTTCATGATGAACTCGCGGCCGCGCATGAGCCCAAAGCGCGGGCGGATCTCGTCGCGGAACTTCCCCTGGATCTGGTACAGGTTGATGGGGAGCTGACGGTAGCTCCTGATCTCCTTGCGGATCAGGTCGGTCACCACCTCTTCGTGGGTGGGGCCCATGCAGAACTCGGCCTCCTTTCTGTCCTTGAAGCGCAAGAGTTCCTTGCCGTAGAATTCCCAGCGCCCGGACTCCTTCCAGAGTTCGGCAGGCTGCACCGCGGGCATGAGCATCTCGATGGCGCCCGCGCGGTTCATCTCTTCCCGGACGATCGCCTCCACCTTCCTGATGGAGCGCAGCCCCAGCGGCAGGTAGTTGTAGATGCCGGCGGCTAGTTTGCGGATCATGCCGGCGCGCAGCATCAGCTGGTGGGAGATCACCTCCGCGTCAGAAGGGGTTTCCTTGACGGTCGGTATAAAGTACTGGGAATAGCGCATAGTAGGGTCGTCCTCTTGAGTTCTTTCTAGTTGTATTTCTATAAAACAACGTCAAATCCGTGTGCGAGCCTTTCATGCTTGTTTTTCCCTGGCCGCCCTTTGTACTTCCTCGACCAGGGCGTCGGCCAGTTCTGCCGCGGGAACCTTCCTGACGACCTCGCCGTTTTTGAAGAGGAGCCCCTCGCCACGGCCGCCGGCGATGCCGAAGTCCGCCTCGCGCGCCTCGCCCGGCCCGTTCACGGCGCACCCCATGACCGCCACGGTGAAGTTGCTGTCGAGATCCGCCAGGCGGCGCTCCACCTCTTCGGCCACCGGTATCAGGTCGATCTGGCAGCGGCCGCAGGTGGGACAGGAGACGAAGTTGATCCCCCGGTTTCTGAGCCCCAGAGACTTGAGGATGTCGTAGGCGACCCGTACCTCGTCGACCGGATCGCCGGTCAGGGAGACCCGCATGGTGTCCCCGATCCCCTGGAAGAGCAAAATCCCGAGGCCCACGGAGGACTTGACGGCACCGGTCAAGGTGGTGCCCGCCTCGGTGACGCCGATATGCAGCGGGTAGTCGATGGCGGTGGAGAGCAGACGATACGCCTCCAGAGTACGCACCACGTCGGAGACCTTGATGGAAACCTTGATCTCCTGGTAGCCCAAGTCCTCGAGGATGTGCACGTGTCCGAGCGCCGACTCCACCATCGCCTCGGGGGTGGGATGGCCGTACTTGACCAGCAGCTCCTTTTCCAGGGAGCCGCCGTTCACGCCGATGCGAATCGGAATCTGGCGCTCGCTGGCGGCCTTGACCACCTCGGCCACCTTCCAGCGCTCGCCGATGTTGCCTGGATTGAGCCTGAGGCCGTCCACGCCGGACTTAAGCGAGGTGAGTGCCAGCTTGTAGTCGAAATGGATGTCCGCGATAAGCGGCAGAGCGCTCCCCGCCTTGATGGCGGCAAGCGCCAGCGCCGCGTCCGCGTCCGGGACCGCGCAGCGCACGATCTCGCAGCCGGCGTCGGCGAGCCGACCGATCTGGGCCAGGGTCGCCGCGACGTCCCGGGTGTCGGTGGAACACATGGACTGTACCGCGCAGGTTGCCCCACCGCCGATCGCCACGTCCCCTATCTTTATCTGTCTGGTTAATTTTCTCATGGCGGGACATAGTAGCTAAATCGCTGCTTAAAATCAAGGATGATCGGCTCCTGCTTACTTCCGGCTGTAGAGGCCGAGCAGTTCGCACTGTGCCAGCACCTTTCCCTCCATGGCGTACTTCAGATCCTTGGCCGTCGCAGAGCCCGGCAGATCCAGCCGCTGCTTCAGGGCGAAAAGCCGGAAGAAGTAGCGGTGGGTCCCCGTGGGCGGACAGGGGCCGCCGTAACCCTTGCGCTGCCAGCTGTTCACCCCCTGCTGCGCCCCTGCGGGGACGCTCCCCTGCGCGACCCTGGTGGTCGCCGGGTCGATGTTCCAGAGCACCCAGTGCACCCAGAGGCCGGCCGGCGCATCCGGGTCGTCCATGACCAGCGCCAGGGACTTCGCCTGCATGGGCACTCCCTCGATGGTAAGGGGCGGGCTCAATTCGTCGCCGTCGCAGCTGTAAATGGCAGGAATTGCTTTACCGTTGAGAAACACGGGGCTCGTCAGTTGCATCGGTGTCATGGTTTTTCCCTCCTTGGCTGTAAGCGGGGTAGCAGCAAAGCTGAGCAGAGAAAGCAGCAACAGGGTGCCTCGCAGAATTCCGGTCATTATCCACCTCCAAAAACGAACCTTACCCCCCGGAACAGCACCCGAGGTACCCATGAGTTTACCCCTGCACTACCCGGGCGCAAGCGCACCTCACCTCGGCAATTCACCTGTTGACAGCAGAGCTGTTTCCATTTAAGTATGAGGGATGAAAAATAAAAGTGATGCACCCAAAAGAAATAAGGCGGAAATGCCCCGCAAGGGGCGAGATTCCGAGTTCAAACCGTTCTGGAGCGCCGAGGAGCCCAAAAAAGACGAGGCCACAGCGACCCGGAAAACGGACCAGTCACGCCCGACCGCACGCAAACCGACCGCAAAGTCTGACCTCCCCAAAGATACCGAAAAGCCGGCAAGGGTCTCCGCCCCCGGCGCTGCAACCCCGGCCCAGCCGGCACGGGCGCTCTGGAGCGCGAACGCGGCAGCCGAGGGTGCCGCTGCCAGGAGCGAGCAGCCGGCCGCCCAGCGCACTGCGGGCCAGAAAGCTCGCCAGACGCGGGAACCGGAGGTGCAGTCCGCACCCCGCCGCAGCGCCGGTGCCGACCGGACAGCGAAAGCGGCTCTGACTGACCACGCGCAGGGCGAGCCGGCCACGGGCGCGCGAAAAGAGCCTGCCCGGGACGCGGCGCACAAGAGCGCCGGGAAGCCCGGGCACATCGCCCCTGCCGAGCACAGGCCGCACTTTAGAGCCGAACATGCGCACGGCTCCGAGCACAAGCCGAGCCTGCACTCCGGCCAGACCCTGGAGCTGAAGATCGCGGCCACCACCAACGAGGGTTTCGGCGTCTCCATGTACGAGGGGAAGCGGGTGCTGGTAGCTAACGGCCTCCCCGGGGAGCAGCTGGTGGCGCGGATTACCTACGTCGGCCGCAGGGAGGCGTTCGCCAACACCATCAAATGCATCCAGACCTCGCCGGACCGCCAGCCCTCCCCCGCCTGCCACATGGGGAAGTGCTGCGACGGCTGCGGGCTGATGCAGATGCGCTACCCCGCCCAGCTCGCCTGGAAGAAGAGCCTGGTGACCCGGGAGATCCGCAACTACCCGTCGCTTGCTGAGGTGAAGGTCTTCGACACCATCGGCTCGCCCAGGGTTCTCAACTACCGGAACTCCGCGAAGCTGGTGGTCGCCGGCAAGTTCTCCGACCCGGTGATCGGCATCTACCGGCGCAACACCCACGAGGTGCTGGAGATTGAGGACTGTCCCCTGCACCACCCGCTGATCAACGCGGTCGTGAAGGCGGCCAAGGTCGGCATCAGGAAAGGGAAGGTGCCGATCTACAACCCGAAGAGCGAGATGGGGCTGTTGCGCTACCTGGTGGTCCGGGTGGCCGAGCCGAGCGACCGGGTCATGGTTGTTCTCGTCACGAGCGAGCAGGGGTACAACGAGATGCACCACCTGGCGAAGCACATCCAGCAGGCGGTTCCCGAGGTCGCCGTGGTGGCGCAGAATATCAACAACTCCACCGGCAACGTCATCTTCGGCCACAAGGACCGCTTCATCACCAAGGCGCAGACGCTACGCGCGACCATGGGCGAGAAGACCTTCTCCCTGTCGCCGCACTCCTTCTTCCAGGTGAACGGCGCCGCCGCCGAGATCATCTACCAGAAGGTGCGCGAGCTCGCTGCGCTGACCGGCACCGAGCGGGTCATCGACGTCTACTGTGGCATAGGGGGGATCTCCATTTTCCTGGCGGACCGGGCGCGCGAGGTGGTGGGGATCGAGTTCGTTGAGGCGGCGGTGGCCGACGCTACGGAGAACGCGGCGCTGAACCGGGCCGGCAACTGCCGGTTCGAGGCGGGAGATGCGGCGCACCTGATCGACGAGATCGGAGCGGACGGCGGCGCGGAGCTGATCGTGCTGAACCCACCCAGGAAGGGGTGCGAGGAAAAGGTGCTGCAGAGCGTCGCGGGGATCAAGCCGACGCGCATCATCTACGTCTCCTGCTCTCCGGAGACGCTGTCGCGCGACCTGGACATCCTGTCGCGTCTGGGGTACCGGACCGTTGAGGTCCACCCGGTCGACATGTTCCCGCAGACCATCCATGTCGAGGACGTGGCGCTTTTGGAAAGATTCGAGACGCAAAGCTAAGTCTCAAAATGAAGACATCAAGCAATGCCTAAAAAACGAAGGCCTAAAGCAAAGCCTCAAAACGTAACGTAACGCAGACGTGAAGTCGCGAAGAAAGGGAAAAAAGGGGAAAAACAACACTCTCAGACTGATAGATTTAACTCTCTCAAAATCTTCTGACTTTGAAGGTACTTTTGCATACTGGCGTCTTTGCGTTGAACGCTTTTGTCTCAGACTCTGGATGACGTACTGGAATGACATGGACAATATCATCGCCGAACTCAAGCGGCTTTTCCCCGAGCCGCTGCACTGCCGGCTTTTCCTGGTGGGAGGCATGGTGCGCGACATCCTGTTGGGGGCGGCATGCCAGGACATCGACCTCGCCGCGGCCATCCCCGCGCGCGACCTCGCCTCTCTCGGCTTTCGCCTGGTCGAGTCGAAAAGCACCCCCAACATCTACTTCTGGTTCAGCAAGGATCTCGGCAAGGTCGAGGTTACCTGGCTCCCTTCGACCGATGCGCTTCCTGACGATTTGAAACGGCGCGACTTCACCATCAACGCGATGGCGATGACCCTGGACCGGGTGCTCTGCGACCCCTTGGGGGGAGCAAAGGACCTGGAGCGCCGCGTGCTGCGCACCTGCTCCGCCACGAGCCTCAGCGACGATCCGGCCCGCATCTTCCGGGCCTTCCGCTTCGAGTGCGACGGCTGGCGCCTGGACCCTCAGGCCGAGGCCTGCCTCTCCTCCCGCGATTGGTCGAGCGAGCTGGAGCGCATGCCGATCGAGAGGTTCACCCAGGAGATGCTGAAAGCTCTCGCCAAGCCGGATCCGGCCCGATTTTTCCGGCGCATGCTCTTTTTCGGCATCGGGAAAACCCTGCTCCCGGAAATCTTCCGGATGCCGGAGGTCCCCGCAGGACCTCTGGAGCACCACCCCGAGGGGGACCTCTTCAGCCACTCCATGCAGGTGCTGGAGCGGATCTCCCTCAATTCTGCCGACCCGACCGCGCGCCTTTGCGCCCTGTTCCACGATCTCGGCAAGCTCTCCACCCCCGGGGAATGCTATCCCAAGCACCACGGCCACGACCGGGCCGGCTACCTGGCCGCGCCCCCCTTTTGCCGAAGGCTGCGCCTCCCCCACGCGCTGCAGCGCGCCCTGCAGGCGACCAACAGGCTGCACAACGCGGCAAACCGCTGGGAGGAGCTCAGAGACTCCACCAAGATCCAGCTCGCCCTGGATGCCCTGAAGGGAGGGATCGCGTCCATCCTGCCGCTTGTCGCGGCTGCGGACTTCGGCGCGGCCCTGCCCGGCTGGGAAAACGCCCTGCGGGTCGCCGGGCTAAACTCAGTGCAACTCGGCATCGACCCGGCCGCCTATCGGGACGCTTCCAACGACCAGGTCTGGCAGCGCCCGCCGGAGAAGCTCCAGCAGGTCATCATGCAGCGCCGCGTCGAGGAATTCAGGAAGGGGTGAGTAGTTCGAAGCCGTGCTACCCCTACTTTCCCCGCCTGTTCATCCCGATCTTGAGAATCGAGCTGTCGTAAATCATGTCGAACATGTGATCAATCTTGAAGAAGGTGGCGAGCACCTCGGGATCGAAATGGGCTCCCGGGTTGATCCTGTCGTCCCCTTCCCGGAAGACGCGCAGCGCCTGCTCGTGGGTCATGGGGGGCTTGTAGCTTCGCCTGGAGCGGAGTGCGTCGTAGACGTCGGCCACCTTGACGATCCTGCCGCTAAGCGGGATCCTCTGCCCCTTGAGCCGCTTCGGGTACCCGGTGCCGTCCCAGTTCTCGTGGTGCGACAGCGCAATCTCCCGGGCCACATGGAGCCTGGGCGAGTCGCCCAGTATTTCGCAGCCAAAGGCGGGGTGCTGCCGGATCAACTGCATCTCGCGCGGGGTGAGCCGCCCCTTTTTCAGCAGGAGGGCCGCGGGGATCTTGATCTTCCCGACGTCGTGCATCTGCGCGGAAGCCGAGATATCCTCGACGAACCGGTTGTTGAACCCCATGTTGGCGGCCAGCGCCCCGGCGTAGCGGTTCACCCGGACGATATGTTTGCCGGTGTCCTCTTCGGCAGCCTCGCAGGCGCGCGCCAGCGCCTCGATGGTGTAGTTGAAGGCGCGCTCGGTCTCCTGCATCCGGTCCGATACGGTTAATAGCGAGCCGATGACCACCGCGGCGCTGCGCAGCACGTCGGAGTCATACTCGGTGGCGTGCCCCGGATAGTTGAAGGCGACGATCACCCCGGGGGACTCGCCGGAGATCCGGCAACTGACGAAGTTGAGGATTGGCACCTCCATCGCCTCGAGAACGGATGCGTGGAAAAAACCCTGGAACTCCTCTATCGATTCGCACAGTTGCATCCAGTTTACCGCAACCGCCTCGCTCGCTCCTTCCGTCTTGGTCAGGGTGATCGCGTAGCTGGAACCGGGATCTATGGTGATCTCCTCCGACCTCTCGATCATCCGCTCATGCCGCAGATGGAACAGCCGCCCCCGGTAACAGGAGCAGTCAGCGTATTCGGAGGCGAGGAAGATCCCGCTCGGCCCGCGCCTGCCGTTTCCGCCCAAGAGCTTGCCGAGCACCTCGTGGTACAGCTCGTCGCTGGTGAACTTGCGTTGGGAGAGCCCCTTCAGGGTCTGGTCCGTGAGCGCAATCAGTTCGAGGGTTTGGCTTAACGCCATGTGGCAGCGGTCCAGCGACATAGATGAGATCCTCGGTGCGGCCGTACGGGTTGCGGTCACTTTCCTTATAGCTGATAGAGGGGGAAAGTTCAACGGGACTTTATCCCAAAAAAGGTTCCGGCTGCCCCCACGGCAGCATCCCTGAAAGCCCCCCTGTGCCAAGCCGGGTAAAGGCTTGACCTTTCCTTGGGGCATGGATGTGAAAAAAAGGCCCGACGCATTAAAGCTCCGGGCCCTTTTCTTGTGCTATCGCATTGCTACCGTTTCAAATTATGCCTTGGCTGCCTTGGCTGCCATGGCCTTGTCGTAGCCGAGCCCGAACGCCTTCTTGTTCAGCTCCATGAACGCCTCGGGAACGCGGGCCAGAACTGCCTTCTCGGCCCCTTCCTTGGTGACCACGCCGGTGAGAGCCACCATGGCGCCCAACGCCACGATGTTCGCCACGATCTCGCGGCCGACTTCGTTCTTGGCGGTGTTGATGATCGGGAAGGCGACGGTCTTGAAGTTCCCTTTGGGGATGTTCTTCACCAGGTCAGAATCGATCAGGAGCACTCCGCCTTCCTTCAGGTCGTGGGAGTACTTGTCAGCGGATTCCTGGGTCAGCGCCAAGAGAGCGTCGACAACTGTTGCCTTCGGGTAGTCGATGAAGTCGTCGGAGATGATGACCTCGCTCTTGGAAGCCCCCCCCCTCGCCTCAGGGCCGTAGCTCTGGGACTGGACGGCCTGTTTACCGTCGTAGATCGAGGCGGCTTCGGCCATGATGACGCCAGCAAGGATGAGCCCCTGCCCGCCAGCCCCGGAAAATCTGATTTCATATCTTTGAGACATCTCGATTCTCTCCTTTATGGTTACTTGCTGGCGCGTGCTATGACTTTGGCGTACTCTTCGGTGTAGTGCGGACGCACTTCCTTGTACAGAACGCCGGTGATGACCTTGCCTTCCAGCTGCTCGGCGCTCATCTTCTCGGCGGCCTTAATGGGAACCGCGATTTCTTTCAGGCGGTTCATCATCTCGATGACCGACTTGAACTTGTTGCGGCGACCGTAGGTGGTCGGGCAGTCGTCCAGAATCTCGACCACGGAGAACCCTTTGTGCTGGATAGCCTCGACAATCAGCTTGTCGATCTGGGTCGCGTGGTAGGCAGTGCCGCGGGCCACAAAGGTGGCGCCTGCGCCGATGGCGAGCTTGGCAACGTCGAAGGCCGGATCCGGGTTCCCGTAAGGGGTGGTGGAGGCCTTGGCGCCGGTCGGGGTACAGGGGGAGAACTGCCCGCCGGTCATCCCGTAGATGGAATTGTTCATGATGATGTAGGTCATGTCGATGTTTCTGCGGCAGGCGTGGATGAAGTGGTTGCCGCCGATCGCGGTACCGTCGCCGTCGCCGCCGACCAGGATCACGTCCATCTCGGGCTTTGCCATCTTGACGCCGGTGGCGAAAGCGGCCGCGCGGCCGTGAGCCGTGTGCAGCGTGCAGCAGTCGAGGTAACCGGGCAGACGCGAAGCGCAGCCGATGCCGGAAACGATGGCCGTGTTGTTCTTCTGAAGGCCCAGGGTGTCGATGGCGCGGATCAACCCCTTCATGACGATGCCGTGGCCGCAGCCCGGGCACCAGATGTGCGGCAGTTTGCCGGGGCGGATATATTTATCGTAGTCAAAAGACATGTTACATAACCTCCTTGATCTTTTCGAGGATCTGCCCCGGGTTGATCGGCTCGCCGTCGACGCGGAAGATGCCGGCAACCGTTGCCCTGCCTGCCGCACAGCGGGTAACTTCCCCTGTGCACATACCGAGGTTCATTTCCGGGGTGATGATCGCCTTCACCTTTCCGGCGAGGGCGCTGATCTGCTTGTCCGGGAAGGGCCAGAAGGTCTTGATCCTGAACAGGCCGGCCTTGATCCCCTGCTTCCTCGCCTCGTTCACCGCGAAGCGGGCCGAGCGGGAGGTGGAGCCGAAAGCGACGATGGCCACTTCGGCGTCGTCCAGCAGGTACTCCTCGAAGGTGACGATGTCGTCGATGTTGGCGTCGACCTTGCGGACCTGGCGCTCTTCCTCGGCCTGGACCCAGGCTGCCTTGGTGGTCGGGAAGCCGTCCTGCCCCTTGTTGAGGCCGGTCACGTGGAAGCGGTACTCGCTGCCGAAGGCGGCCAGGGGAGGCACGTCGCCGAAGCTGGTGTCGTACGGCTTGTAGTCGGCCGGCGCGACGGTGGGTGCGGTGCGGTTGATGACTTCCAGCTCGCCCGGTTCGGGGAACACGATGCGCTCGCGCATGTGGGCGACGATCTCGTCGGGCATCACCATGACCGGCATGCGGTATTTTTCGGCCAGGTTGAAGGCGCGCACGGTCTCTTCAAAGACTTCCTGTACGGAAGCCGGCACCAGGCAGATGGCGGCGTGGTCACCGTGGGTGCCCCACTTGGCGCACATGACGTCGGACTGGGAAGGGCCGGTCGGCATGCCGGTGGACGGACCGCCGCGCATGACGTTGATGATGACGGCAGGGGTCTCGGCGATGCAGGCATAGCCGATCAGTTCCTGCTTCAAGGAGAGGCCGGGACCGGAGGTCGAGGTGAGCACCTTGGCGCCGGTCAGGGACGCGCCGATGATGGAAGCCATCGCGCCGATCTCGTCCTCCATCTGGATAAACTTTCCGCCGATCTTGGGGAGCTCTGCGGACATCACCTCGGCCACCTCAGTGGAAGGGGTGATAGGGTAACCGCCGAAAAACGTGCAACCGGCGTACAGTGCACCCTGGGCGGCAGCTTCGTTCCCCTGAAGGAATGCAACTTTCTTAGCCACTTTAACTACCTCCTAAAAAATAATTAAGCTGTCACTTTGATTGCGAAGTCAGGGCATCTCAGTTCGCACTGCATGCACTTGATGCAGGCCTCAAGGTTCTTGACGCTTGCGACGAAACCCTTCATCTCCAAGACTTTGGTCGGGCAGAATTCCACACAGATGTGGCACCCTTTGCAGTACTTCTCGATGATCTCGATTGTAGGCAGTTTTTTCTCCATCCACGTAGCTCCTTTGACTTAGATGCCCTAGCAGGGCTGGCAAATGCGGTCTTATAGCATATCCCGTATACGAAATGCAAGCAAATGCGATGCAAACTATGACATTAGCGGCATTTTGTCGTAAAAAAAGGGTAAGGAGGGGAACCCTCCTTACCCCGGGATGCTGCGATCAAACAGTTATTTCATGGAACCAACAAGTTCCTTGACGGCTGCCACGGACTTGTCCATCATGGCCTGCTCATCGGCGTCGAGTTTGAACTCGAGGATCTGCTCGATGCCTGCGGCGCCCAGTACGCAGGGAACTCCTACGTAGTAGCCCTTGACGCCGAATTCGCCGTTCAGGTAGGCGCAGGTGGGGAGCACGCGCTTGGAGTCCTTGAGGATCGCTTCAGCCATGGCGATGGCGGAGGAAGCCGGGGAGTAGAAGGCGGAACCGGTCTTCAAGAGTGCCACGACTTCGCCGCCCGCGCCGCGGGTTCTCTTGACCATGGCTGCCATGACTTCGTTGGCCTTTTCCTTGCTCTTATACTTGTTCTCGAGCAGTTCCAGAACGGGGATGCCGTTCACGGAGGCGTAACGAATCAGCGGCACCATGTCGTCGCCGTGGCCGCCCAGGGTCATGGCGTTGACGTCGCGTACCGAGACGCCCAGTTCCCAGGCGATGAACGCCTTGAAACGAGCGGAGTCGAGCACGCCGGCCTGGCCGATGACGCGGTTATAGGGGAAGCCGGTGATCTTCTGGCACAGGGTGACCATGGCGTCCAGCGGATTGGAGATGACGATAACGAACGCGTTGGGTGCGTTGGCCTTGATCCCTTCGGCAACCGAGGTCATGATCTTGGAGTTGACCTCGATCAGGTCGTCGCGGCTCATGCCAGGTTTGCGCGGCAGGCCGGCGGTCACGATGACCACGTCGGAGCCCTTGATGTCTTCGTAGCTGTTGGTCCCTTTCAGGCAGACGTCGAAGCCGTCAACCGGAGCGGCTTCGGCGATGTCGAGCATCTTGCCCTGGGGAAGGCCTTCGACGATGTCGAAGAGTACCACGTCGCCGAGTTCGCGAAGAGCGCAAAGCTGAGCCAAAACGCCACCAATCTGTCCGCCACCGATAAGGGAAATCTTCTTGCGTGCCATGTTTTCATCCTCCGTTAGTGAGATGGGTTGTCTACCAGTGCATCAAAAAACAAACTGTGAAAAACCCGCAGCAGCGTCAATGGAGCCGCTCCTGCGGGAGAGGTTTCTCAAATGGCTTAGTTGATGCTGTTGATGATGGCGTTCAGCGTGGCACTCGGGCGCATCGCCTTTTCCACCTTGGCATCATCCGGGTGGTAGTAGCCGCCCATGTCGACCGGCTTGCCCTGTGCCCCGATCAGCTCGGCGTTGATCTTCTCCTCGTTGTCCTGGAGAGCCTTGGCGACCTTGGCAAACTGAGCTGCCAGCTCCTTGTCCTTGGTCTGGGCGGCGACCGCCTCGGCCCAGTACATGGCGAGGTAGAAGTGGGAGCCGCGGTTGTCGATCTGGCCGACCTTACGCGCCGGGTTCTTGTTGTTTTCCAGGAACTTGGTGTTGGCCTGGTCCAGCGTGTCGGCCAAGAGCTGCGCCTTCTCGTTCTTGAAGGTGGCTGCCAGGTGCTCCAGAGATACCGCCAGGGCCAGGAACTCGCCCAGGGAATCCCAGCGCAGGTACCCTTCGGTGCGGAACTGCTCCACGTGCTTGGGAGCCGAGCCGCCGGCGCCCGTCTCGAACAGCCCGCCGCCGGCCAGAAGCGGCACGATGGAGAGCATCTTGGCGGAGGTGCCCAGTTCCAGGATCGGGAAGAGGTCGGTGAGGTAATCCCTCAAGGCGTTGCCGGTGACGGTGATGGTATCCTGGCCGGCCTTGGCGCGCTTGCAGGCGTAGAGCATCGCGTCAACCGGCTTCATGATCTGGATGTCGAGACCCTTGGTGTCATGGTTCCTCAGGTATTTTTCCACTTTCAGGATCATCTGCGCGTCGTGGGCGCGGCTCTTGTCGAGCCAGAAGATTGCCGGGGCGCCAGTGGCGCGGGCGCGGCTCACTGCCAGCTTGACCCAGTCCTGGATCGGGAGGTCTTTGGCCTGGCAGCCGCGGTAGATGTCGCCGGCGCCGACCTGGTGCTCGAACAGCGTCTTGCCGGAGGCGTCAACCGCGCGCACTGTGCCGTCGGCCGGGACCTTGAAGGTCTTGTCGTGTGAGCCGTACTCTTCGGCCTTCTGGGCCATGAGGCCGACGTTTGAGGTGGCGCCCATGGTGGTGGGGTCGAACTGGCCGTTTGCCTTGGCGAAGTCGATCGCCACCTGGTACCACTCGGAGTAGCTGGTGTCGGGGATGACGCACTTCACGTCGTGCAGCTTGCCGTCCGGACCCCACATCCCGCCGGAGTCGCGCACCACGACCGGCATGGAGGCGTCGATGATGATGTCGTTACTGGCGTGCAGGTTGGTGATCCCTTTGTCGGAGTCGACCATCGCCAGTTTCGGGCGTTTGGCGTAGACCGCCTGGATGTCGGCCTCGATCTCGGCCTTCTTCTCTGCCGGCAGCCTGGCAAGTTTCGCGTAGAGGTCGCCCAGGCCGAGGTCCGGGTTGACCCCCAGGTCCTTGAAGGTGGCGGCGTGCTTGGCGAAGACGTCCTCGAAGAACACGGAGACGAAGTGGCCGAACATGATGGGGTCGGAGATCTTCATCATGGTGGCCTTGAGGTGCACGGAGAAGAGCACGTCCTTTTGCTTGGCGTCCTCGATCTGCTCGGCGATGAACTTCCTGAGGGCGGAAACGCTCATGAAGGTACCGTCGAACACCTCGCCAGCCTGCAGCGGGAGCTTCTCCTTGAGAACAGTCACCTTGCCTGCTTTGTCGACGAACTCGATCTTGACGTCGGTGGCCTTCTCGACGGTAACCGATTTTTCGTGGTGGAAGAAATCGCCGGCCGTCATGTGGGAGACGTGGGTCTTGCAATCGGATTTCCAGGCGCCCATCTTGTGCGGGTGCTTCTTGGCGTATTCCTTGACGGCCTTGGCGACGCGGCGGTCGGAGTTACCCTCGCGCAGCACCGGGTTGACGGCCGAGCCGAGGCATTTGGCGAAGCGCACGGCCAGTGCCTTCTCGGCGTCGGTTTTCGGCTCTTCCGGGTAATCCGGGATCTGGTACCCCTGGCTCTGCAGTTCCTTGATGGCGGCCATCAGCTGCGGGATCGAGGCGGAGACGTTGGGGAGCTTGATGATGTTGGCTTCGGGCTTCTGGGTCAGATCGCCCAGGTAGGCGAGCTCGTCGGCGATCTTCTGCGACTCGGTCAGGTTTTCCGGGAAGTTTGCGATGATGCGTCCTGCTAGAGAGATGTCCCTGGTCTCAACAACAACGCCGGCTGCCTTGGTGAAGGCATTGACGATGGGAAGCAGCGAATAGGTTGCCAATGCGGGTGCTTCATCAATCTTGCTCCAGATGATCTTTGCAGTTGTCATGTTCTCTCCTTGGTTTTTGTAGTTCCGTGTCGCAGGATATTTAATGAAAAGACCCCCGTTGGCAGGCCGCGGCACCCTTGGTGCCCCTCTCCCCCGGGGTCTTCATGCACTTATTCAACGCCGCTGCCGCCGAGCTTTTGTTGACGGGACAAACGGACAACGGCCCGATGTCCTTCTCACTCATTAACGCTGGGATTATAGTAAGTTAGCAGAAAAACCCCAGAGTAGGAATTTTGTATACAGTATACAAATCATTTTTCACTGTCAAGGGAAAATCTTGGTACAAACTTATGCAATGGCAAAAATATCGGTCGTCCCCGGAGAGTGCCGGGTGAGACGGTGATAATTTCCTGGTTTTGCCAGTTTTTCAGGTAAGCGATGGGGTACGGACCGGGTGACTGCGAGAGTGGGAAGCTGTCCTGAGACTGTACCGGGGGTGCCGGGTATCGGGGAGGGGGGAGCCAGGCGCAAAGTCGCTGCCGGTTTTCGGGAGGCACGGGGCTTTTGCGTCAGTGCAGCGGGCGCTCCAGGGCGTAGCGGCGCGCCTCGAAGATGTCGTCGCGTCCCAGGGTGCGGGGGATGCGCAGCACCTGCCCGGGCCAGATGTGGCGCGGGTCGCTGATCTGGTCGCGGTTCGCCCGGTAGAGCAGGGGCCAGAGGTTCCGGTCGCCGTACACCTCGGGCTGGGAGGCGATCAGGGGGAGCGACTCCCCCCGTTTCACCGTGTAGGAGGAGACCAGGAGGTGCTCCTTTACCACCGGCCTGCTCTTCTTGCGCTCGACCTCGGCCTTCTCCTTGCGTGCCAGCGCCTCCGCCTCCGCCTTCGCTTCCGCTTCTGCCCGGGCCAGGGCGAGGCGCTGCGCCTCCTCCTGCGCCCGGCGTTTCAGTTCGGCCTGCTGCTCTTCCCTGGCACGGCGCTCGGCCTCCTTGAGCCGCACCCGCTCCTGGGCGATCTCCCGCTGCAGCAGGGCACCCTTCTGGAGCGTCAGGAAAAAATAGCGCTCGGCATCCTCGCGCTCGTCCTCTTTCAGGAGAGACTCGCCCTGGTTGAAAGTCACCAGGGCACTGGCGAGTTCCGCAGCGAACGCCCCCTGAGCCCCCGCCTTCTTGACGCGCTGCAGCGAGGCGAGGGCCTCGCTGCGGTAGCGCGGCGGCTGCGTGGCGCAGCCGCAGAGGGAGCCCAGGAGCAAAAGAAGAATGAGCTTGCCGAAAGACCGCAACAGCCCGCGGCCCTACTTAGCGGCCAGGCGTATGCCGAGCTCGCGCAGCTGCAGGGTGTCGACTCCGGAGGGGGCCTCGGACATGAGGCAGGCACCTTTCTGGGTCTTCGGGAAGGCGATGACGTCGCGGATCGAATCGGAGCCGGTCAAAAGCATCATGAGCCGGTCCATGCCGAAAGCGATGCCGCCGTGGGGCGGAGTGCCGTACTCCAGCGCGTCGAGCAGGAAGCCGAACTTGCTCCGGGCGCTCTCCTCGGAGAGGCCGAGCATCTTGAACATCAGGGACTGCACCTCCTCCTGGTGGATCCTGATGCTCCCGCCGCCGATCTCGTTGCCGTTTAGCACGAGGTCGTAGGCCTTGGCGCGGCAGCGCCCCGGGTCGCTCTCGACGAAGGCGATATCCTCGTCCATTGGTGCTGTGAACGGGTGGTGCACGGCGCACCAGCGCCCCGCCTCGTCGTCCCACTCCAGCAGGGGAAAGTCGGTGATCCAGACGAAGCGGAACTCGTCCTTGCTGGTGAGCCCCATCTTCGCAGCCAGGTGATTCCTCAGGCGCCCCAGGGAGTCGTTCACCACCTTCGGTTTGTCGGCCACGAAAAGGAGCAGGTCCCCTTCCTTGGCGTCGAAGGCGCGGTCCATGGTGGCGATCTCTTCCGGGGTGAAGAACTTGGCGATGGGCGACTGCCACCCCTCCGCCGTCATCTTCACGTAGGCAAGCCCCTTGGCGCCGTAGATCTTGCAGAATTCGGTCAGGTCGTCGATCTCCTTCCTGGAGAGGGAGCCCGCCCCCTTCACGTTCATCCCCTTGACGATGCCGCCGCCGGCGACCACCTCGGCGAACACCTTGAAACCCGAGTTCTTGACGATTTCGGAGAGCTGCACCAGTTCCAGGCCGAAGCGGAGGTCCGGGTTGTCCACGCCGAAGCGGTCGATTGCCTCGCCGTAGGTCATGCGCTGGATCGGGAGGGTCACCTGCACACCCTTCGCCTCGGAGAAGATGCGCGCCATCAGCCCCTCCATGACGGTGATGATGTCCTCGCGGTCGATGAAGGACATCTCGCAGTCGATCTGGGTGAACTCGGGCTGGCGGTCGGCGCGCAGGTCCTCGTCCCTGAAGCAGCGCACCACCTGGAAGTAGCGGTCGAAGCCGGAGACCATCAGGATCTGCTTGAAGAGCTGCGGGGACTGGGGAAGCGCGTAGAATTCGCCCTTGGCGATGCGGGAGGGGACCAGAAAGTCCCGCGCCCCTTCCGGGGTACTCTTGGTGAGAAACGGGGTCTCTATCTCCAGAAAGCCGTTGTCCACCAGGTAGGAGCGGGTGAGCTGGGCCACCCGGGAGCGCAGTATCATGTTGGCCTGCAGCGAGCCGGTCCTGAGATCGAGGTAGCGGTACTTGAGCCTGATGTTCTCGTTCACGTCGACAAAGCCGTCCAGGGTGAAGGGAAGCGCCTTGGAGGGGTTCAATAGCTTGCACTCGGTGACCAGGATCTCCACCTCGCCGGTCTTCATCTTCGGGTTCAGCGTCCCCTCCGGGCGCTGGGCGACCGTCCCCTTGATGGCCAGGACGTACTCGTTACGCACGGCCTCCGCCTTGGCGTGGGGCGCCGGGGCGCGCTCCGGGTCGAAGACGATCTGGGCGACGCCGTCCCGGTCGCGCAGGTCGACGAAGATGAGGCCGCCGTGGTCGCGCCTTTTCGCGACCCATCCCATGAGGACAACCTCCTGCCCCACCTGTCCGCTCCTCAGCCCGCCGCAGTAATCGGTCCTCTTCCAATCGCCCAGAAAATCTATCATTGAAAACCTCCTTGGTTTTATCTATAGGGGTAAATCGGGTAACTATACCCAAAAAGCCCCCCCGCATCAACCAAAAACCTCGGTCCGGCGCGCATGCGCGGAGTTTCCGGATGCGCCGCACCCGACAGAGCGAGTGGCTGCAAAGATACAAGGCCCGGCAGAGATTCTGTCGGGCCTTTCATATTAAAATTGGCTCTCCCGCCTTTGCAAAGACTCCCCGCCTCACACCCCCGGCAGTTCGCCGCCGCGCTGGGAGACATAGGCGCTGCATCTTTTCTGCGCGAAGCTGAGATGCTCCATCATCGCCCCCCTGGCCCCTTCAGGGTTCCGGTCCCGGATCATCTCGTAGATCCTCAGATGGTGGGCGTAGAGGAGTTTCTGGTCCTCCTCGGTCAGATACACCGCCCGCCAGACGTCCCGCTGGAACTCCTGCATGGCGTCGAAGATGCTCTGCATCATGTGGAACCAGACCACGTTGTGGGTGGCACGGGCGATCACGGTGTGGAAATGCGCATCCAGGTCCTCGGATTGTCTGAGCCCCTCCAGGTTGGCAGCCATGCCGCTCACGATCGCCTCGAGGCGCCGGATGTCCTCAGGGAGCGCCCGTGCCGCCGCATACCAGGCGGTCCAGGACTCCATCCCCTGGCGCACCTCGATCACGTCCAGGGCGCGGTCGCCGTCTATCCGGATCAGCTCGGAGAGCGGCATCCCGGCGGCGCTCTCCACCAGGGAGCGGACCACGGTCCCCCCCCCCTGGTAGGTCTCGACCAGGCCCGAGGAGGCGAGGAAGTTGAGCGCCTCGCGCACCGAGGGGCGCGACACGCCGAACATCTCGGCCAGTTCGCGCTCCGGCGGCAGCTTCTCGCCCGGGTTGAATTCGCCGGCCAGGATCGAGGTCCTGATCTGATCGGCGATCTGGGTGGACACCTTTTTTGGTTTGATAGGCTTGAATATCATGACCGCCACCGATACTACATAACCTACGTCAAAGCAACGGTTTTTTTCCGTCCGTTGCTAGGCGCCGCCCTTCAGGCTCATCTGCAAAAGCTCGGTCAGATGGATCACCTTGAGCTGCGGGGCGGCCTCGGCAAGGGCCTTCTTCAACTGCAAAAGGCAGCCGGGATTGCTGGTCACCAGGTAATCGGCGCCGCTTTTCAGGATGTTGTCCACCTTCCGGGAGAGCACCAGGTCGGACATCCCGGGCTTCTCGATGTTGTAGGTGCCAGCGGAGCCGCAGCAGGCATCGGCCTCGGCCAACTCGCGGAAGTCGATGCCCGGAATCAGGGTGATCAGGGCGCGCGGCTGGCTCCGGATCCCCTGGCAGTGGGCGATGTGGCAGGCGTCGTGATAGGTCACCTTGAGCGGCAGCGGCTTGAGCCTTCCCTTGAGGGCCGGGATCTCGCCGGCCAGGACCTCGGAGATGTCGCGCACCTTGGAGCTGAAGGCGGTCGCGGCCGCTTCCCCTTCCAGGTGGGAGCCATACTTTTTCAGTTCGGCGCCGCAGCCGCCGCAGTCCGTCACCACGAAGTCGAGTTCATGCGACTGGAACAGGTCGGTATTAAAGCGTGCCGCGCGGTTCACACCTTCCTTGTCGTGCCCGAGCATGTTGGGCGCGCCGCAGCACTTCTGCGCCTTGGGGGTGATCACCCGGTACCCCAGGGCGGAGAGGATCTCGACGGTGGCGAGGCTCGCTTCGCTGAAGATGAGGCTCATGACGCACCCCAGGAAAAAGCCGACGGTCCCCTTCTCGGTGCCCTGGGCCGGGGTGATCTCGTTGAGTGTCTGGCGCAGGGGAGCGGCCGGGAGCGCCGGCAGGAGCCCCTCCATCCTGCCAAGCGCCGCGGGGAACATCTTCAACAGCCCCAGCAAGCGGACCACCTTCTGCATGCCGGTGCGCTGGTAGAGGCGCAGCGGCACCAGCGAGGCCTCCAGGAGGTCCGGGTGCGGCACCAGCTTTCTGAGGATCACGTCCTCCATCATGGAGAGCCCCGTCTCTGCCTTCCTCTCGCAGCGGAACTCGGCCACCAGTTCCCCGGCGTTCACGCCGCAGGGGCAGGCGGAGGCGCAGGCCTGGCAGTCCAGGCAGAGGGAGACGTATTCCAGAAACTTCTCGCTCTCTTCCAGCTCCCCTTCCTGGAATTTGCGCACCAGCGCCACGCGGCCGCGCGGCGAGGCGGTCTCCAGGAAGGTCTCTTTATAGGTCGGGCAGTGCGGCAGGCACATGCCGCAGCGCATGCAGTTGATCAGCTTTACGTAGTCCATGATGAACCTCAGGTTAAGGTTGAGGTTAAGGTTAAGCTTTTTCTCAGCCTGAATCTTAGCCCCGACCTGTCTAAAAGATTTTCCCCGGGTTGAGAATACCCTTGGGGTCGAAGGCCCCCTTGATGCCGCGCATGACGCGCAGGCCGCTTTCGCCCACCAGCTTGGGGAGGTACTTCTTCTTTGCCACACCTACCCCGTGCTCGCCGGTGATGGTGCCGCCCATGGCTATGGTCGCTTCGAAGATCTCGCCGAAGGCCCGGTGCGCCCGGGCTATCTCGTCCTTGTTCCGCTCGTCGGTGAGGCAGGTCGGGTGCAGGTTGCCGTCGCCCGCGTGTCCGAAGGTGCCTATCAGCAGGTCATACTTCTTGGCGGTCTCCTGGATCAGCTTCACCATGGGGGCGATGCAGCTTCTAGGCACCGTCGCGTCCTCCAGAATGGTGGTCGGCGCCACGCGCGCCAAGGCGGAGAGGGCCACACGCCGCGCGGTCGCGAGCTTGAGCGCCTCTTCGGGGGTGGCGGCGGTCTGGAAGAAGGAGCAGCCGTGCCGCTCGCAGATCTCCCGGATACCGGCGGCATCCTCGTCCACCTGCGCGGGATGGCCGTCCACCTCGATGAGGAGCACCGCGTCGACGTCAAGCGGCAGCCCCACGTGGGCATAGTCCTCGACGCACCTTATAGTGACCCGGTCCAGGAACTCGAGGGTCGCCGGGATGATGCGCGCCGCGATGATGTGGGAGACGGTGAGCGCCGCCTGCTCCAGCTGGGGGAAATGGGCCAGCATGGTCTTCTTGGCCCGGGGCTTCGGGATCAGCTTCACGGTGATCTCGGTGAAGATGCCGAGCGTCCCCTCCGAGGAGACCAGGAGCTGGTTCAGGTTGTAGCCGGCCACGTCCTTCACCACCTTGCCGCCGGTCTTCAGGAGTTCGCCGCTGGCAAGAATGGTCTTCAGCCCCATGACGTAGTCGTCCGTGACGCCGTACTTGAGACCCCTTAAGCCCCCGGAGTTCTCCGCGACGTTCCCCCCCATTGTGGAGATGTTCATGGAGCCCGGGTCCGGCGGGTAGAAAAGCCCCTTCGCCTCCACCTCGCGGTGCAGGGCGGAGGTGATCACGCCGGTCTCAACCGTCGCGGTCAGGTTCTCCTCGTCGACCTCGAGAATCCGATTCATGCGGCTGGTCTGCAGCACCACCCCCGAGTCGAAGGAGATGGAGCCGCCCGAGAGGTTGGTGCCCGAGCCGCGCGGGGTGACCCGCACGCCGGCGCCATCGCAAAGCTCCATGATGCGCGAGACCTCCTCGGCGCTGCCGGGAAGTACCACCACGCCGGGCTTACTCTCCAGTTCCGGAGTCGAGTCATAGCCGTAACAGGCAAGCGACTCCTTGTCGGAAAGCGTGTGGGGTTCCCCCACGATCTCTGTCAGTGCCTTGATGAAGTTCTTTTCCATGGTTTTGCCGTCCTCTTTTTGCAGTCAATGTAAGGGGTGATGCCACCTTGCCACATGTACCTCTAAAGCTTCCCTCACCCCGGCCCTCCCAAAGGGAGAGGGAGGATTTTCAGCCCCCCCTTTGGGAGGGGCAGGGGAGAGGGAGGTGCCACGAAGCTGTGTGGTAGATACACCCTTCCGGTCGGGCCTTTCTTTGGCACTGGCTAGGGAAGAAACAGCGGCAGGTAAAAGGGTGTAATCAACGCGGTCACCACCGCAGCTATCACCATGGCCACGCCTCCCATGGCGCCCGCCGTCTCCCCCTCCAAAAGGGCCACGGCGGTCCCCTGCCCGTGCGAAACGGTCCCCAGCGCAAGCCCCCGGGCCACGGGGTTTTCCACCTTCAGCGCGGAGAGCAGCGTCGGCCCCAGGATGGACCCGATCATGCCGGTTGCCACCACGAAGGCCGCGGTCAGGGTCGGCTCCCCGCCGGCGATGCGCGAGATCTCGACCGCAATCGGGACGGTGACCGACTTGGGCCCCAGGGAGATCAGGACGCCACGGGACAGCCCGGCCACCCTCCCCGCCACCAACACCGCGGCGATGGTCGCGAGGCACCCGGCAACCACGCCCGCGAAGACCGGGAGCGCATGGTTTCTCAGCACGCTCCGGTTCTTGTAGAGCGGCAGGGCCAGCGCCACGGTGGCCGGGCCGAGCAGAAAGGTCATCGTCTCCTTGGCCGGCTGGTAATCGGCCAGGGTTCCCCCGGTCAGCTTGAGAGCCGCGATGATCGCCAGCGTACTCAGGAAGACCGGATTCAACAAGGGGTACCTAAAGCGCAGGAAGATGCGCCGCGTCACCAGGTAGGCGCCGACCGTTGCCAGCACGCCCGCCGCGAAGACCAGCAGATTCATCGCGAAGACCTCCCGTGCAGCAGCTGCACCGAAAGGCCGGTAACCAGCACCCCGACCGCGGCGCTCAGCACCAAGATGGCGAGCAGCGTCAGGCCGCTTTGGCGCATCAGGGGACCAAAGGCCATGAGCCCCACCGAGATCGGGATAAAGAAGAAGGCGAAATGTTTCAGCAGGAACCCTCCGCCCGCATCGATCCAGGCGGGCTTGACGATACCGGTGCAGAACAGGGCGAAGAGCAGCAGCATGCCGGCGACGTTCCCCGGTAGGGAGAGATGCAGCCAGGCGACCAGGAAGGAGCCCAAGCGAAAAACCAGCCAGAGCAGCAGCGTCTGCCAGGCTATTTCGAGGAACTGCGTAATCAAAGCCATTGCCTTTCTCATCACACGATCCGTTCCCTGGCGCGCGTCAGGTAACTGTTTCTCGACCTGCCAGAGACGGCGCCCCGGGGAGAGTTACCCCCGGGGCTTGGTACCAAGGCCATCTGGCTAAAAAGTCACCCCTCAGGGGATCATCCAGGGGAAGACGTAGGCCTGGAGCGCTACGATGATACCCATGACGGTGGTCAGGAACAGCGCGTGCTTCAGGGTGAAGCGGAACAGATTCCCCTCCTCGCCGACCAGGCCGGTCGCCGCGCAGGCGACCGCAATGGACTGCGGAGAGATCATCTTTCCCATGACCCCGCCGCTCGTGTTGGCAGCGCAGGTCAGGAGCGGGTTCATGCCGAGCTGCTCGGCGGTCACCTTCTGCAGCCCGCCGAAAAGTACGTTGCTGGAGGTGTCGCTGCCGGTCAGGAACACACCGAGCATGCCGAGAAAGGGGGAGAGGAAGGGGAAGAGCGCGCCGGTCTTGGTGAAGGCCATACCCATGCTGGTGGTCATCCCCGAGGTATTCATGACGAAGGCGAGGCCGACCACGGAGGCGACGGTGATGGCCGGAAAGCGCATGTCGTAGAGGGTTTTGCCGAGTACCTGGAAAAACTCGCCGATCCCCACCCCGCAGATGAGCGCGGAGAGAATGGCGGCGATCAGGATCGCGGTGCCGGCCGCCGTCATGAAGTTGAAGACGAACTTGGCGGGAATTTTCACCGGGAGCTGCGAGCCGACTGCCTTGTCGAGCACCTTGAAACGGGCCTTCTCGACGGTGTTCCCGGTCACCAGCTCCTTCTCCATCTTCTGAAGCTCCTTCTCTTTCTTCTCGATGGCGTCGAAGACTGCGACCCGCTCCTTGGAAAGCACCGGGGCCTGCCCGGGGAGGGTCTGGTCGACGGCGGCAAGCTTGTCCTCGAGTGCCAGCAGGTCGTTAAACGCGAGGGCGAGGGCCGCCTGCTTCGGGTCGGCCGGGGCAAGCTGCAGCGCCTGCTTGCCGATTTCGCCCTTGACCGTGGCGATCTTCTTGATGCTCTCTTCCGGCTTGGAGACACCCTTGGCGATGGCGCCGTCCAGACCGGTAACCGGGATCACCACCTTGCTCTTGTCCAGCTCGTTCTTAAGCGACGGTATGCCCCAGATGAGGACCATGACCGTCAACACCAGGTAGGGTGCCCAGGCGCGGAACACCTGCCCGCCCGAGTAGTCGTGCGACTCCTTCCCCTTGGACTGCGGCTCGTGGTCAAAGGTCCAGGTGGTTTTGGGATGCCAGAACTTGAGCAGGATCACCAGGGCTGCCAGGGTCGTCAGGGAGGCGATGATGTCCGGGAGGTAGGGACCGAGATAGCTCGCGCATCCCCACTGGGCGAGCGCAAAGGTGACGCCGCAGACGATGATGGCGGGGAGCACCTCGATGGTCTTCTTCCACCCGACCATGATCATGATCACGTAGAACGGGATGAAGACGGAGACGAAGGGGAGCTGCCTGCCGACCATGGTGGAAAGTTTCATGAGCCCCGCGTCGTCATACCCCATGACCCCGGCGAGCGCCACCACCGGAATCCCGATGGCGCCGAAGGCGACCGGCGCCGTATTGGCGATCAGGCAGACGCTCGCGGCGTAAAAGGGGCGAAAGCCGAGCCCCACCAGGGTGGCGCCGGCGATGGCGACCGGGGTGCCGAAGCCCGCGGCCCCCTCGATGAAGGCTCCGAAACAAAACGCGATCAAAAGCGCCTGGAGGCGCCGGTCGCCGGTAAGCCCGGCAAGCGAGGCCCTGATGATCTCGAACTGACCTCCCTTGACGGTGATGTTGTACAGGAGAATGGTGGTGACCACGATGTAGAACACCGGGAACAGGCCGAAGGCGGCCCCATGCAGGGTCGCGAGCCCGGCAAGCTTTACCGGCATCTGCCAAGAGAGCACCGCGATGGCGATGGCGGAGGCGACGGCCAGGGGACCCGCCAGGTGCGCCTTCATCTTGAAGACGGCCAGGCAGATGAAGATGACGGCCAGAGGGATGGCGGCGACGAGTGCCGACATCCCGAGACTTCCTCCGACAGGGGTGTAGCTCTGGATCCATGGCATGACTACTCTCTCCTTTTGTGCGGTGACATTTCGTATTGAGGTGGCGGTTGTGGGGAGCGACAGGAAAACCTGCTGCATGCACCGGAACGCCGGGCGTTCCCGACGCCCAGCGCTGCCCCGAAAGCGCCAACGGCATCGGGAGAGTCAGGTCAATCAAACCAAGTTATAGTCTTGGTCTGACCAATTAACCATCTTTTCAAAATGCTGTCAAGTTTTTTCATTTGCACTACCTATCTTCTTTGTTTAAAAGGATTTATCGATCCATACGAAGTTGTTATTTGGTATTATTTTTTTACATTTCGCCAGACATCTCGGGAACCGGGGCGGATTTTCCGACTGTTCTGCTCGCAGCCGCAGCCCTCAGCCCGGAACTGCCGTGCGCCCCGGCCAGTTGTCGTGATCAAGTGGTTCGGAAGATCCATGTCTATAAAACCAAGTTATATTATATCGGTATGACCAATTCGTCAACACATCAAAAGACTGCCAAAAATGTTCATTTAACGTGCTAACCACCTTTACATATGTTATTTTTTCTGCCATGATGTGACCGTAAAATTGGTAATATTTTTTTACAAATCGGGCACCTTACGCGGGAGAGGCAAGGTCCGCCAGCTTCGGCACACCTTGCCGCCGCAGGTTTAAAACGGTTTCCCACTTTTCAAGACACCATGGAGGGCAACAGATGTACGAGAAATTCAAAGCCAGGGCTGTCGGGGTCGGGGCCGAGGTGTACCACTTCGAGACGAAAAGAAACACCCTGGACTTCCTGATTCCCTTCCTGCGGGAAGAGGAGGTCGCGGACGCCCCCGGATCTTACGCCGTCTGGGCAGACGGCCGCTTTCTCGCCGGTCTGGACCGGACAGAGTTCGCAGGGTTGCCGGGACTCAAGTTCGAGGTGACCCGGGAGCGGGCCGCACAGGCGAAGGTCGGCATCAGCCTAATGGAGTGGGCGCTCGCCGACACCGGAAGCCTGGTGCAGGACCAGAGCGCCGCCGAGCAGAGGCTGGTCTCATCACTCACCTCCATCCACATCGCCCTGGTGCCGACCGGGAACATCCTGGACGGCAAAAAGGCGCTCTTCGACCGCATCAACCCGTCCACCAGCCGCTACATCGCCTTCATCACGGGACCCAGCCGCACCGCGGACATAGAGCGGGTGCTCACCATCGGCGTGCACGGGCCGGAAAGGCTGATCGTCATCTTTGTCGATGAGTTGGGAGGGGAAACACCATGAACAAGGAATTCAAGGCATCGATTACCCGCGCGGTCAACGACGCCAACCTGACCGGCGCGCTGGGGAAGTTTTCCGAGGCATACAAGGTGAACCGGGCCAAGGCGTACGAGGGGATCGATTTCGAGGAGCTGCGCGGGCGCATTGCGGAGATCAAGTCGCGGGCCGCCTGCGATCTGGACGGGCTCGCCGAGACCTTCAAGAGGAATGCCGAGGCGCTGGGCGCCAAGGTCTACCGGACCCGTGATCCGGAGGAGGTGAAGCAGTACATTCTCAAGGTGGCCCGGGACAACGGCGTGAAGAGCGTGGTCAAGTCGAAGTCGATGGCGACCGAGGAGATCCACCTGAACGCCTGCCTGATGGAGGACGGCATCTCCGTCGCGGAGACCGATCTCGGGGAGTGGATCATCCAGCTCGCCGGCCAGACCCCCTCGCACATGGTCATGCCCGCGATCCACATGACTAAGGAGGAGGTGGCCGAACTCTTCAGCAAGGAGGTGGAGGAGCGCATCGCCTGCGACATCCCGAAGCTGGTCAAGGTGGCTCGCAACGAGTTGCGCCCCAAGTTCCTGGCGGCCGAGTTGGGGATTTCCGGGGGAAACATCGCGGTGGCCGAGACCGGGAGCATCGTGCTGGTCACCAACGAGGGGAACGCCCGCCTGGTCACCACCCTCCCTCGCATTCACATCGCCCTGGTGGGGGTGGAGAAGCTTGTCGAGAAGTTCGACTCCGTGGTGCCGATCCTGGACGCCCTCCCCAGAAGTGCCACCGCTCAGCTTTTGACCAGCTACGTCTCCATCATCTCGGGCCCCACCCCGAACGACGACGGCACACCGAAGGAGCTGCACATCATCCTTATGGACAACCGCCGCACCGAGATGGCGCGCGATCCCAAATTCAAGCAGGCGCTGCAGTGCATCAGGTGCGGCTCCTGCCTGAACGTCTGCCCCATCTTCCGCCTGGTCGGCGGCCACGTCTTCGGCGGCATCTACACCGGCGGGATCGGCACCATCCTCACCGCCTGGTTCGACGAGCTGCAGAAGTCCGACGACATCCAGGGGCTCTGCATCCAGTGCGGCAACTGCGTTCCGGTCTGCCCGGGGAAGCTCGACATACCCGAGATGATCATGGAGATCAGGCGGCGCCTGGTGCTGGAGAAGGGGCAATCCCTGGTCCAGAAGGCGATCTTCGGCGTGGTGAACAACCGCAAGCTGTTCCACACCATGCTGCGCGCCGCCTCCTTGGCGGGGAAACCGTTCACCTCGGGCAAATTCATCCGGCATCTCCCGCTCTTCCTGTCTGATCTCACCGACGGCCGCAGCCTCCCAGCCATCGCGGCCGAGCCGTTTCGGGACAGCTTCGCCAGGATCAAACAGCCCACCTGCCGGGAAAAGGCCGTCTTCTATGCCGGCTGCCTGATCGATTTCGCCTATCCGGAAATGGGGGTCGCGCTCGTCACGCTTTTGAACAAGGCCGGCATCGAGGTCTCTTTTCCTCCCGAGCAGACCTGCTGCGGCGCGCCCGCCCTGTACAACGGCGCCTACGAGGTCGCGGCGCGCAACGCCGTAGACAACATCCGGGCCCTCATGCAGGAAGAGGCGACCTATGTCGTCTCGGCCTGCCCCACCTGCACGGTGGCGCTCATCCATGAATTCAGCAAAACGCTGGACGCGGTGGGCGAGAGCGCATGGCTTCCCCAGGCAAAGCTGCTCGCGGAAAAGAGCATCGACTTCTCGACCTTGGTGAAAAAGCTGGTCGACCAGGGGCGCCTGAGCTTCAAGCAGGGAGAGGATCTCGGCAAGGTCACCTACCACGATTCCTGCCACCTGAAGCGGACCCTGAAGGTATCCGAGCAGCCGCGCGAACTTCTGCAAAAGGCGGGTTACCAGGTGACCGAGATGTTCGAGTGCGACATCTGCTGCGGCATGGGGGGCTCCTACTCCATGAAGCTTCCCGAGATCTCGGCCCCCATCCTCAGGAACAAGCTGAAAAACATCAGGGAGACCGGCGCCCCGGTCGTCGCCATGGACTGCCCTGGCTGCGTCATGCAGATCAGGGGGGGCTTTGACCAGGAGAGCTCCGCGGTCCGGGTGCGGCACAGCGCCGAACTGCTGGTGGAACGGCTGAAGGAGTGACCCGGTCGGAGGGGGTTTGGGGTGATGAACGAAGCAAAGGAGCGCATGGAGTCGGCAGTGCCCTATAAATACGAAAAGCCGCCCTGGTCGGGCGGCTTTTTCATGACCATCGCTTCTCGGGTAACTCTATCCCATTCGAGGGCGACTCTCTTTGGGTTCCGGAAGGAGCGTTCTGGCGAGAGACTGTGCCCGCTGCAGTTTGGCGCTCCTTCTAGGGACGTGAACCGGTTACCGTGAAGTTTCTAGTTGTTTTTTGCTTCTTTCGGTGCCATTGCCAGCCCTTTGACTGCTCCGATTACCAGCATGGCTGCCGGGACCAACTGACCTACCAGGATGATTGCGCAGAATCCCATGAATCCCCAGGCAAGGAGGCCAGGCTCTTCTGTCGCGCCGTTAGCTGCAAATGCGTTGGTTGTCATTGCTGCTGTTGCGATTAAGGTGTTGATAGCGTATCTCATGACATCCTCCCCTTTTTGACTCAGTTTTTTCTCTTCTTGATTATCTTACCAGCATCATGCGTGCCAAAACCTGGGTTTTGGCCCACAGTGCCCATAACATGCCGTATTCACTTGCCTACCCCCCCCGGATAACCGGGAGAGGCCAGTTTGCGAGCTGCCATAGTGAGCGGCGATAGTATGTTGTATCCATACAGTCTATCTGCCGCCCGGCAGGGCCCCGGCAACGAGTGGCCTGATAACCGGCTGTAATCAATGGCATCTTGGGAGACACTGCAGGGTGTATGGATACCTTATACGCTGAACAATGGCGTCAGCCGGCGTGGATCAGGCCGAAAAGTGAGCAGGCTTCCCTGGCGAGCAAAAAGGCGAAGACGAAGAGCAGAAGAGCGAGCAGGCGCATGATCGAGTGGTAGACCTTCCCCGCCATGAATCGGCGGGACTTCCCGACCAGTACGGCAAGCGCCATCTTTGCCCCGACCAGGCAGCCGAGGAAACCGACCACGAAGGCGGGCGCCGCGAGAAGGTTGCCGCCGATGATCCCCTTGAGGATGGTGGGTGCGCCGACGCTGATCCAGAACAGGTAGGGATGCGGGCTCAGGGCGTTAACCAGCATCCCCCGTCCCAGGGACCGGGGCGCGCCCGCCTCAGGGGTTGCAGCGGCCTGGCCGCAATGAAAGGTCCCGTAGGCTATCCACAGCAGGTAAAGCGCACCGAACAGCGAAACGCACCCCAGAAGCGGCTTGAAGTCGCTCAGCTGCTGCAGCAGGAAGGTGGAAAGGACGATCAGGGGAAGGTCGGTGGCCAGCGGCGCCAGGGCGACCTTGCACCCCTCCCGGGTCCCGTGCTGCAAGGTTTGGGAAAGGACCAGGGCAAAGAGCGGTCCCGGTGAGAAGCCCGCTGAGAAACCGAGGAGCGCGCCGGCGCCCAGAAAGGCAATCATGTTACTTGGTATCCAAACCGGAACGCCATGTCTCTTCCCCCGCCAATCACAAGGAATCGGCGCCTAAATATACTATCCTTCCCCGAATTGTCCAGAGGCAATCGTCCCGGTTCAACCCAAAACGCCCCAGACAGATAAAATTTGCCGTTTACCTAACGTGCAACTGCAACCAGCGCGCAATGGCAAAATACGCGAACTGTGCCGCCGCCATTCCACTCCTTGCGCTGATAGCGTCTGCCGATTGGTGGCACGAAAATGCGGAGAGAAGGATAACCCGCGGTCAGTGTCACGGCGGTGACCAGCCGGGTTGATGCTTCCGGGACAGGCCGTCTTGACAAACCGCCACCGGAGTGTGAAAATAATCCAATAATATGCTCGTCGGTTCCGGGCCAACACTGTCTGCCCGGTCCGCACCGGGAAAAGGGGGAAGTCATGAATGTCTTCGATTTTGCGATGAAAATGGAGTTGCAGGGCAAGGCATGCTATGAAAACCTGGCCTCAACGACCCGGGTAGCGGGCCTGAAGAACATCTTTGCCGGGCTTGCGGCCGATGAGCAGAAACACTACGAGGTCTTCCGGGGCCTCAAGGAAGGCAAGGCATTCGACATGGCCGATTCCCGCATGCTGGAGCAGGCGAAGAGTGTGTTCCGGGAAATGGTGCTGGAAAAGGAGAGCATCGTCGGTCTGCGCGAGGACTTGGAAGGTTACCGGCTTGGTTTGAAGATAGAAGCCGACAGCGTCCAGCTGTATGAAGACCTGGCCAAGAAGGAACAGAATCCGGATACCGTGCAGATGTATCTAAGAATAGCCAACGAGGAGAAGAAGCATTTCAACATCATGGAAAACATCTGCGACTTCGTCATGAAGCCGAAATATTTCCTGGAATGGCGGGAGTTCAGCAACCTGCACGAATTGTAGTCCAACGTGAAGGGCTCCCTGCCGGGAGCCCTTCACGCTTTGTCATAGAGGGACACGGGGGAAGTCACAGCTTTCCGGGACGGGCCATCGCCCTTCTTTCGTCACCGTTGTACTGTTCGCTCAACCGGGTCTTGCGAACCGGGTCCACTCCGACCTGCACCCAACCGGTGCTACGCCGGAACTTGGCGATGGCCCCTGACGCGATCAGGGTTTCCAGCATAAAGTCCTTGACGAAATCGTACCTGTCGTCAGTGTAGTTCACCTGTATCAACATGCCCTTTACCTCCCCATTTGGTACGCTCTACTAGATGCATTCCTTTTTAAGAAGCAAGCATTTTCAATACCACCCGTGCAAGGCACTGATTTCCCGCGATCGCAGGTGCAACCCCCCCGGGTGCCTGGCGGCGGAAGTGGCAAGTTTCCTGACACTCCGGCCGCCAACTGTAAAGTTTTCCGTCACCACACCGCGGGCTTTTCCCGGAGCAGGGCGATCCCCCGGATGCCCAAGTCAGCACCATTCTAGCACGTCCGGCAGAGAGCACAACAAAAAGAGCACAGTCCCAACCAGCAGACGCCGGTCCCCCTACGACTACCTCTTCCTTTGTCCCGTCCACCCTGAAGGGGCGGGTGAGTTTAATTACTCGCCCAGGTAGGTATAGGACTGCAGGGTCCGGTCCAAAAGTTCCAGGAAGTGGCTGCTCTCCTCGATGGAGACCTTCTGCAGCGAGACGTCCGTCTCCAGGTTGTTCCTCACCCTCTTCAGGATCTCGCTCGCGTCGTACTGCACGTACTTGAGGCTCTCCCAGGTGGCATCCCCGGTGATCACCGTGTCGATCTTGTAGTTGGTCTTCTTGTTGAAGGTGATGTGCACTGCATTGGTGTCGCCGAACAGGTTGTGCATGTCCCCCAGAATTTCCTGATAGGCGCCGATCAGGAAGAAGCCGATGAAGTACTCCTCGTCCACCTGGATCTTGTGCAGCGGCAGCGCCTTGGTCCTGCCGTTCTCTCCCACGAAACTGGTGATCTCGCCGTCCGAGTCGCAGGTGATGTCCGCGATGGAGGTGAGCACCTCCGGCTTCTCGTCGAGCCGCTGGATCGGGACGATGGGGAAGAGCTGGTCGATGGCCCAGGAGTCGGGAATGGATTGGAACAGCGAGAAGTTGGCGAAATAGGTCTGCCTCAGGGAGAGCTGGAAGTTCTGCAGCTCGTCCGGAATCGGCCTGACCTTTTCCACGATCGAGTTGATCTTCCTGATGATCTTGGAGAAGACCCACTCCGCGTTGGCCCGCTCGTTCAAATTCAGGTAGCCCAGGTTGAAGAGGCTCACCGATTCCTGGATCAGCTGAATGGTGTCGTGGTAGTCCTCGCGAAGCGAGTGTTTGTCGATGCTCTTGTAGATGTCCACCAGCTTCTTCACGGTCGGCGAGAGCTTCTCCGTCGCGGAGAGGATCGACTCGAAATCGGGCATCAGCGTCTGGGTGTTGTTGTTCAGCACGTTGGTGACCAGCACCGAGTAGTGGGCAACCGTGGCGCGCCCCGACTCCGAGATGATGTTCGGGCAGGCGATCCCCGCCTCGTCGCAGATGTTCTTCACCTGGTAGATCACGTCGTTGGCGTACTCCTCGATGGAGTAGTTCACGCTTGAGAAGTAGCTCGACTTGGAGCCGTCGTAGTCGACCCCCAAGCCCCCGCCGATGTCGAGGTATTCCAGTTCCACCCCGAGCCTCTTCATCTCGACGTAGATGCGGGTCCCCTCGATGAGGGCGTTCTTGATCTTGTCGATCTTGGTGATCTGGCTTCCCACGTGGAAATGGAGCAGCTTCACGCAGTCGATCAGACCGTGGCTCTTCAAGGTGTCGATGGCCGCGATGATCTCGGAGATGCGCAGGCCGAACTTGGCGTCCTCGCCGCCGGAGGTGGACCACTTGCCGATCCCCTTGGAGGAGAGCTTCACCCGGATGCCGAGCTTGGGGGTGATTCCGGTGCGCTTGGCGACCTCGATGATCTTCTCCAGCTCGAACAGCTTCTCCACCACGATGGTGATGTCGTAGCCGACCCTGGTCGCGTAGAGCACCGTCTCGATGAACTCGGTGTCCTTGTAGCCGTTGCAGATGATGGGAAGGTTGTTCCCGGTGCTCATGGAGATGGCCGCGACCAGCTCCGGCTTGGAGCCTACCTCCAGCCCCAGGTTGTGCTTCTTGCCGAAGTTGGCGATCGCCTCCACCACCTGGCGCTGCTGGTTCACCTTGATGGGATAAAAGGTCTGGTACTTGGCCGGGTAGTTGTTGTCCTGGATGGCGTTCTTGAAGACGCGGGAGATCGACGCGATGCGCCCCTCCAGGATGTTCATGAAACGCAAGAGGATGGGTGGCTTGATCTTTCTCTTGATCAGGTCGTCCACCAGCACCTTGAGGTCGATGGAATATTTCGAATTGGGCGAGGGGTGCACACAGACGTTCCCCTTCTTGTTGATCGAAAAGAGATCGGCGCCCCAGTTGTCGATGTTGTAGATCTTGGCGGAGTCGTTAATGGACCATTTTGGCGGCGTTGGCATAGTTCATTTCACCAGTGTTCATGAGTGTGGAATAGAAACGGCATCAGGACAGGCGGTTCTTGAAATCGTCGTAGCAAAAACTGCGCACGACGTTCAGTTCTCCGGTCTGCGGTTCAAAGGTACAGATGTGCGGCAGCTGGATGCCGTTGAAGGTCGTGGTCTTGACCATGGTGTAGTGCGACATGTCCAGAAAGGCGAGCCGGTTTCCCACGGCAAGCGGCTCTGCGAAGGACCAGTCCCCGATCACGTCGCCGGCCAGACACGACGGCCCCCCCAGCCGGTAAGTGTGGGGCTGGGCGCCCGGATCGTAGCCCCCCTCGATTTCCGGGCGGTAGGGCATCTCCAGGATGTCGGGCATGTGGCAGGTGGCCGAGACGTCCAGTATGGCGAGATCCATCTCGTTATGGGTCAGGTCGAGCACCTCGGAAACCAGTATCCCGGTGCCGATGGCGATCGCCTCCCCCGGTTCCAGGTAGACCTCCACCCCGTACTTCTGCCGGAAGTGGCGGATCAGCTCCACCAGGGCATCGATGTCGTACCCAGCCCTCGTGATGTGGTGCCCTCCCCCGAGGTTGAGCCATTTCATGCCGGGGAGGAACTCCCCGAACTTCTCCTCGAAGGCCGCCGCGGTGCGTGCCAGCGGCTCGAAGAGCTGCTCGCAGAGGGTGTGGAAGTGGAGCCCCTCCACCCCGGCGAGGCTCTGCCCCTCGAAATCGGGGCGCCTGATCCCCAGGCGGGACTTGGGCGCGCTCGGGTCGTAGATCTCCGTGTGCCCCTCTCTTTGCTCCGGGTTCACCCTGAGGCCGACGGAAACCCGGCCGGCCGCACCCTCCCAGAGCGGGCGGAAGCGCTCCAGCTGCCCGAAGGAGTTGAAGACCAGGTGGTTCGAGCTCTGCAGAAGCTCCGCCACGTCGCTCTCCTTGAAGGCCGCCGAGAAGCTGTGCACCTCGCGGCCGAACTCCTCGCGCCCCAGGCGCGCCTCCCAGGGGGAGCTGGCGCAGACCCCGTGCAGCGTCTTAGCGACGATCGGAAAGACGCTCCACATGGAGAAGGCCTTGAGCGCCATGAGGATCTTGGCGCCGCTTCTCTTTTGCACCTCGTCCAGGATGGCGAGGTTGTGGCGCAGCCTCCCCAGGTCGACCACGAAGGCCGGCGAGGGGCTAAGCCGCGTCATCTCCTTTACGTGCAGGCGGGTCACGTAAGTTCCAGCCAGTCGCCGCCGTCCACCACCACGTAGGGGAGGCCGAGGGTCGAGAGCGTCTCCAGGTACGGTTCGGGGTCGAACTCTTCCATGTTGTAAACCCCGGCCTGGTGCCATTTGCCGGTCAGCATCATGATGGCTCCCACCACGGCCGGCACGCCGGTGGTGTAGCTGATCGCCTGGGACTTCACCTCGGCGTAGCACGCTTCGTGGTCGCAGATGTTGTAGATGTAGACCTGCTTCTTCCGGCCGTCCTTGATCCCCTTGGCGACCACGCCGATGCAGGTGCGCCCCTTGGTCAAGGGACCGAGGCTGCCGGGATCGGGGAGCAGCGCCTTGAGAAACTGCAGCGGCACGATCTTCTGGCCGTTAAACTCCACCTCGTCGATCCGGGTCATACCGATATTCTGCAGCACCTCCAGGTGCTTCAGGTAGTTGTCCGAAAAGGTCATCCAGAACTGGGCCTTGCGGATGGAGGGGATGTGCTTCACCAGGCTTTCCATCTCCTCGTGGTACATCCGGTAGATGTTCATCGGGCCGATCCCCTCGGGGAAGTGGTAGCTCCTCTTGGTGGAGAGCGGCGCGGTCTCGACCCAGGCGCCGTTTTCCCAATGGCGACAGGGGGCGGTCACCTCGCGGATGTTGATCTCCGGGTTGAAGTTGGTGGCGAAGGGCTGGCCGTGGTTCCCCGCGTTGGCGTCGATAATGTCGATCTCCTGCACCTCGTCGAGATACTTCCTGGCGGCGAGGGCGGTGAAGACGTTGGTGACGCCGGGATCGAAGCCGCTCCCCAGAAGCGCCATGAGCCCCTTTTCCTTGAAGCGCTCCTGATAGGCCCACTGCCAGCTGTACTCGAACTTCGCCGTGTCGAGAGGCTCGTAGTTCGCGGTATCGAGGTAATCGACCCCGGTCGCCAGGCAGGCGTCCATGATGGTCAGGTCCTGGTAGGGGAGCGCCACGTTGATGACCAGCTTCGGCTCCTCGCGCCTGATCAGCTCGATCAGTTCGGAGACGTTGTCGGCATCGACCTGAGCGGTCTTGACCGGGAAGTCGGTGATCTGCTCCGCTATGGCCCGGCATTTAGATTCGGTGCGCGAGGCGAGAGTTATGGCGGAGATCACGCCGCGCGCCTGGGCGCACTTGTGGGTAACCACCCCGCCGACCCCGCCTGCCCCGATAATAAGTACTTTGCTCATTTCGTTAAGTCTCCTTCTTTCATTATCGTGTTAACCAATCGTAGGAGCGGCATCCACGCCGCGAACCTTCGCGGCAGAAATGCTGCTCCTACGAGTGCAACCGTATATAATCAATAATAAAACGTGGGCGGCGTCACGACCCAGAGAAGCTTCGCCGCGCCCTTCCCCACATTTTTCACCGCGTGCCTGCGGTCGGAGGCGAAGTAGAAGCACTCCCCCTTCTCCACCGTGTAGAGCTTGTCGTCCAGCCTCAGCTGCACCTTGCCGGCAATGACATAGCCAAACTCCTCGCCCTCGTGGATCGGCTGCTCGTCCATCTCCCCGCCCGGGTCGAGCGTCACCAGCACCGGGTCCATCTCGCGGTTCTGGGCGCCGGGGACCAGGAGCTCCACCTTGATGGAGTCGCCGTCGTCCGTCGCCTGCACCCGCGCGTCCTTGCCGAAGACGATGTCCTGGTCCACCTCCTCGCTGAAGAACTCCTGCATGCTGATGCCGAAGACGTCGACGATGTCCTTGAGCGTCGCGATGGAAGGCGAGGTGGCATCGTTCTCCAGCTGCGAGATGAAGCCCTTGGTAAGATCGGCGCGGCTAGCCAGCTCCTCCTGAGTCAGGGAGTTGACCATCCTGAGTTTTTTCAACCTTTCACCGATTTTCAAACAACCCCCCGAGTTTAGTAACAGTAAACATCTTGTATTCCGACAATCTATCACTTCCGCGCATTTTGTCAACGGAAAGTTTAGTAATGGTATACTTTCTGTTTAAGAATTAACGGGATTTCACCTTTTATCGGGTTTAAACATTCATAATTACATATTGTTACAGTTGCGTTACCGGCCTGGTCACCTTCCAGCTTATCGGTTAAATCGCATCCCATGCCTGCCCCCCCTGCTCCGAACGCTCCATCCGGCTACAAGCCTGGCACCCCCTTTTTGGCACATGGCTCCGCTTGACGACAACAGGCTCGAACCGCGACTGAATACAGGTCCTCTTCTCAAGACTTAATTCGGGCTGAGAACCGCGTTAGACCACCTGCCATTTAAAGCCTAAAGTTGATCGGGCAATAACCGATCTATCAGGTAACAGTTTTTCTTACCCCAAAATGGACCGGCGCAAGCGAAGGCCAGGACCCCAAAAAGGAGATGCACATGTCAATCGGCCCAATTCCGGGAAATGTGCAGCAGCCTCTTTCTTCAGCCTCCGCCGCGGCTGCTGCACCGCTGCAAACTGAAGCAGCGCTTCAAGCGGCGGCCATTCCGCCCAAAAACGACACCGTCGAACTTACCGCCACCGCCCAGGCCAAGTCGTTAAAATTAGCGGGGCAAACTCCGGCCCAGATCGCGCTGAAAATGGGAGTTGATATTAAAACGGTCGACAGCTACCTGAGCATCAAAGCACCGGCGCCTACCATGCCGGCCACAACCGCGCCGGTGGCACCGGTCGCCACGGCAGGCAAACCTGCCGCGACCGAGGCGGCTGCGCCCCCTCAGCCGGCGCAAGAAGCACAGGAGCCTGCAGCAGAAAAAGCCACCGAAACCGTGCAGGGCAAAAAATAGCAGTCGGACAAAGACGCGCCGGGGCGGCCATAAACCTCTTAAGCCTAAACCGGAGAAGTCATAGCCTAATCCGATGAGGTGAGGGTTGCGCAAGACAACAAACGGCCCCCCTCATGGGGCGGGACAGAGGAGCTTTTTGTGCTGGCAGAATGGCGGGAAGAAATGGCGACGGGAAACGAGGCAATCGACAAACAGCACCAGGACCTGTTGCGCAGAGTCAGATCACTGTTAAACGCCGTCAGATCGTGCGGCGGGGACCAGGAGATCGGCAAACTGTTCTGGTTTCTCAAGGGATACGTCCGGAAACATTTCACCCTGGAAGAAAGCCTGCAATTGAGGCACGGTTTCCCCGGTTATCTCGCCCACAAGACCCAGCACGAGGTTTTCATCCGCCAGGTACGGCGGTTGGAAAACCGGTTTGCCGAGGAAGGGGCCAGCACAATCATGATAGTCCAAGCCGTGCTCACCATGTGCGGATGGCTGCAGCAGCACTTCGACCGGATGGACAAGAAAATGGCGGAGTTTGTTCGGGATGCGGAGAACCGCAGCAGAGGAGGCGAATAGCATCAACAGCTAGGCAGCACCCCACGGGCTTATACCCAGACCCCGGGAACACCAACTTTTCACGGTAGATTCATCCCTTTGCGCCATGAATAGGCCTTTTTTTGGCACATACACGCATCATCGAGAGAGATGCTCAACTGTTCCAATTGCTCGCCGAGATGGCTGAATTTCATTTCATCGAGCAACTCCGCTGCATAGAGCAGCTTTCCCAGTCCACCCTGCCGTTCTGTCAGGGCTTCGTGCACGTCGTCAGTGAGGCTCAGTTGCCGCACTACCTCCTCGACCGAAATATCGTAGACATCCGTTAGGGACGACAAGATCCCGGTCATAAAGGCTTTTTCTGGAGAGCATGTGCCCGCCAGATGACAGATTGCCATGTTTTCCATAAAACTAGCCCTGATTGCTGCCATGTCCACCAAAGGATTTTCGCAATTATCCTGATCATCACTGGCAAAAAGGGCCAATTGAACCCATCGTTTGATCTGCTTACGTCCCAGAACGGCTATTGCCTGCCCGATAGTACTTATCTTGTAGCGAGTGCCGACACCTACGGTGTTGACCAACAAAAGCAGCTTGTAGGTGAGTCCGGGTTCGCCCCTAAAAGCCGACTCAAGCTCTGGCAGTTCCGCGTCCTTATTGAGCAGGCCCAGCAGCCTGAGCAGCGTCAAGCCGGATTCGTTCATACCTTTTTTTGACATGATCGCAGGCTTGGCAAAGAGATATCCTTGGAACATATCGAAACCAAGGTCGAGACAGAATTGAAATTCTTCTTGAGTCTCCACTTTCTCGGCAAGCAATTTCATGGGAAAGGCTTTGAACTGTTTTACGGACTCCTCTATTTGGGTGAAGTCGCTCTGCATGAGGTCAACTTTAACAACATCAATAAACTCATATAATTCGAGGAAAATTGGGCTGTACTCGTGATCGTCAAGGGCTAAGGAAAAGCCACTGTTCTTGAGGAAACGGCAACGATCTACCAATTCGGGTGTGACTGCCAAAGTTTCTAAAAGCTCAATAACTACTTGCTCTTTAGGCAGTATATTGACCGCATCATCCATCAAAAGCTCAAGCTCCAAATTGATGAAGCCCTTATGTTTTCCTAAAATATCGTTGAGACCAAAGCCGGTCAAGGTATTGACGATCACACTGGCTGTTGCTTGCGACGGGTCGGTAACATTAGCGACGACAGAACCCGTGGAGCGGAAAAGCAACTCGTAAGCGACTATTTCTTTGCTGCGGTTGACAATCGGCTGTCTGCCGATGAGATATTTAAACTTTTCCGAGTTTGTTACATAATTCAAATCATTCTTTAGGATATGGTCACATAACCAGTTTTTAAGGAAAGAGAGGATCTCCATTGACAAAAACTTTTTGCCATTGTGAAAATCTGCCTGAAATCCGCTAACAATTTCCTTAAATCCATCATGCTCACGGCTATGGTGCAATATCTCCGAGTAACCGTTAAACTTCATCCATTTTTCTTCGGCTGCAAAGTGGTAGTTGGAGTAGTCTGCCAATTTATCGACAACATCTAAAATTAGCGCATCATCACTTTGGCTAAATTTTTCAAACAGATCATTTATCAGGCTAAATAAAATCTTATGATGTTCATCAAGATGTTTAACTCCTAGCTTGAACTTATTATCCCAATCTAAAAACGCCATGAATCCCTCACACATTATGCCGATGATCGAAGCTTTAGGTATTTATCGGCACGAAACTCATTTTCTAAAGGGAGTTTTAAGCCCTAAGCCAATCGGCGTTGTCGCACCTGCTCGCCGGGCTCACTTCCTGCCGTTTAGGCACGGCCGACTCACGGTTGGCCGGGCAACCTTCCGCGCCTCAGCCATCGGCCCCCTCCCCCGGGCTCTTACCCACCGGCTGCTACGCCGCCACCCGGCTGCACGGCGGGAGTCCCCCGGCCGCGCCTGGCCGGTACAGGATCAGCGTTCCGACCAGACCGCAGGCCCCGGCGAACATCATCCAGAACCCCGGGGCACCCTTGTCGCCGGTAATGCTGATCAGCCAGGTCGAGACCGCCGGGGTGAACCCTCCGAACAGGGCGGTCGCCAGGCTGTAGGCCAGCGAGAACCCGGCCGTGCGCACCGCGACCGGCATTACTTCTGTCAGCGCCACTACCATGGCGCCGTTGTAGCTGCCGTAGAGAAACGACAGCCAGAGTTCCACCGCCAGCATCTTCTGGAAGCTCGGCGCGGCCACCAGCCAGCAGAGCGCGGGATAGGCGGAGACTAGGGTCAGGATCGTGAAGAACAGGAGCAGCGGCCGGCGCCCCACCCGGTCGGACAAGGCCCCCATGACCGGCAGCCAGAAAAAGTTGGACACCCCGACGCAAAAGGTGACGACCAGGCTGTCGCTGCTGGTCAGTTTCAGCACGCTCTTGCCAAAGGTCGGGGTGTACACCGTAATGAGATAGAAAGAGACGGTCGTCATGACGACCAGCAGCATCCCGGCAACTACAATCCCCTTGTTGTCGACCATCGAGCGGTAGATCTCGCTGGCGTCCGGGTGGTGCTTGCGCTGCAGGAACTCCTCGGTTTCCTGCAGCGAGCGCCTTAAGAAGAAAATGAGGGGAACAATCATGCAGCCGACGAAGAAGGGGATGCGCCAGCCCCAGGCGGCGATCTCGGCGGGCGCCATAAGCACGTTGAGCCCGTAGCCCAGGGCTGCCGCAACCATGATCGCCACTTGCTGGCTGGCAGACTGCCATGCCACGTAAAACCCCTTGTGGCCCGGAGTCGCCATCTCGGAGAGGTAGACGGACACGCCGCCCAGCTCGACCCCGGCGGAGAACCCCTGGAACAGGCGGCCGACCAGAACGATGAAGGGCGCCATGAGCCCGATGCTCGCGTAACCCGGCACGAAGGCGATCAGCAAAGTGCCGAGCGCCATGAACCCGAGCGTAACGATGAGACCTCTGCGCCGGCCGACTCGGTCGATGTAGGCGCCGAGTAAGATGGCGCCCAAGGGGCGCATCAGAAAGCCCGCGCCGAAGGTGCCGAAGGTGAGCATCAGCGAGGCGAACTCGCTGCTGGCGGGGAAAAAGGTCTTGGCGATGTGGGTCGCATAGAAGCCGAAGAGGAAAAAGTCGAACATCTCCAGGAAGTTCCCGCTGGTGACGCGCAGGACTGCCCCAAGCTTCGAATTTGGTGCCCCTGCTTCTGACATGGTTACTCCTCGGAAGGTGAAAATAACGGGTGCACGGTTTACGCTAAATCACTGTGCGCCTGCATCCCCCTGACGGCCGCTTTCACCCGGGCCAGATACTCCTCGCTCAGTTGCGGACAACCCGGCTGCGTATCCTTTTCCTGTGCCGGTTTATAGTGGACCAGGTTTACCCTGGGTGCCCGCAGCGACGAGATGCCGCGATCGTGGCGGTTGGAGGGCTCCAGCGTAGCTGTGCCGGGCTGCTTGGAAAAGGTGATTTTTTGCACTTCGTTTAACTGATGCAACAGCGTCTCGATGGGAAGGATAAAGTACTGAGCAATTCTCGCAGCCAGCTCCGGAGGGATTCGTTCCGGGGGAAGCACGTTATTTTCGATCCTGGCAAGTTCCGCCGGAAGGATGCCCAGGGAAGCCGAGACGACATCCGGCAGGAGGCCGGTGAGGGCGGCCACCTTTTGCAGGTACTCCCCGAGGGAAAGGTCGCTCTTAAGCAGGGAGGCATTGGCCTTCTCGATGGCCGCTACCCGATTTTTCTCAAAGACATTAACCGGCGCGTCAGGGATTTTCTCGATAAGGTTGTGTACCAGCAGATTGATGGATAGAGGGATCTCGGCCTCACCTCGCTCCCATCGGCCATAGGTGTAGTTGATGTGCAAGAGATCGCAAATTTCGTTGAGTTTCATGTTCAGGACGCCGCGCAAGGTCTTCAACTCAACCGGAGTCAGCAAAGGTCTGGCTGCGAATTCCAGCGCAATGCGCTTCTTTTCGATTTCCTGGTTCTGTGACTGGGTAAAGGAGACATCTCCACAGGCAGGGCAGGTCGCACAGTTAAGATCGCGGAGAATATGAACCTGGTCGTTGATCTTGAGACTAATATCAGTCTTCACCGTCTGATAATCTGCGTCAAAGCAATTGGTACATATCACGGGCGTCTACCCCCTTGGTTATGAAAAAAGTTTTACCTACGGTAAATAATTTGAGCCGGGGATAGCAGGCCAACCGGAATCTGGCTGGTTCCAAACCAAGATGCACCTTTCACTTTAAGTTAATTACCTCAATAAGTGCAGGGAGGTCAACTTTTTTGCGAATGCATGGTGTCAGAACTGGAGAGCAACCATTTGTAGTGAGATTGACTTGCATGAGAAAAGGTAGTCCAGGTTGGGATACAACAGAAACGTCTCAGCACAGATTGACCGTGACGGCAGGTAGAGGCCGTCCCGAGTTGATTGAACTGCTCAAACAACATGGCGGACCGGACAGAGCGGCAGAGACGGGTGTGAGGCGTTGTTGGCGAGTTCTGCGCGGGGGGAAAGGGAGGGAAAAAAGGAAATAATGTGAATTTCCAATTTTCACTTATAAAATGAGCGCGCAAGCCGATAAGGATGTCATGAGGGTAAAGCCCAAATTGATGGGGGAAAAGAGGTGTGGTAGCATCATCAAAGTGGGCAGGTCAAGTTTTTGCCGCTCTTCGACTATCGCCATTTTGGCAGTCAGCCCGAAAGGAATACCTAGTCTTAGCAAGGAGATTACCATGGCAGCCTCCCCGTTCTCAGTGGCAGCACCTCTGGTCACCCCGGCCCCCTCGGTGAATCACTCTGCGGCCACCCAACCTGCGCCTCCCCCGGTAGCAAACCAAACCCAGCCACCGGCTTCGCAGCAAGCCCCGCAGGATACAGTGGCCCTGACCTCTCTTCCCATCGCAAAATCGCTTAGTATGAGCGACCGCATCCTTGCCCAGATTGACCAAGAAACCGCTCGAGTCACCGCAGGAGCGCAGCCCGTCAAGGGTCCGCAGACTGCAGCTACCGCCAACCCGGGGCAAGAATCGGCGCCGAAAAATCCGGTCCCTGCCCCCTACCGGTCCTCGCATCCGCAGGATCGCGACAACCCGGATCCGCAAAAAACGACGGCCAATAACGGCCTGATCCCCATGCAGGTTATGCAAGGTAAAGCCAAGGCCCTGGAGCTGTCGGGACTGACCACTGAGGAAATCGCAACTGAGCTGCACCTGGATCTTAAGACGGTCGAGGAGTACCTGGGTAATTCATCGCAGAGCAGCGCCGCTGCGCCAGCAAACAGCTAAAGAGAGCACCAAAAACCATGAGTAAGCTGATGACGATGTTCACCATAGCCGCCCTTTTTGCCGGGTGCAGCTCCTCGAACCAGCCGCAAAGCGTGCAGAGTTCACCGGGACGCAAGGAAACCAAATCGCTTGAGGCGGCCTCGGCGGCCGGCTATGACGGCAAGGCGATCCGCAAGGGGGTCGACGCTAACCTCAACAAGAACGATGAGCACAACCAGGATCTGGAAAAGGAGCTCAAATCAGGCTCCGAAGGGCAGCAGAAACCCTGACACATCCCGAATCGGGTACTTAAAGCGCGTTCTTGCCAACGGAGTCCTCAAATGGCGCCTTCCCCCTCGCCCCTACCCTCCTTTGCCCGCGGGAAGGGGGGTGTTAGGAATGCTGCCGGCACTTCCTACATTTCCCGATTATCTCTATGGTCTGCTGATAGACATCGAAACCGGCACTTACAGCCGACTCCCGCAAAGCATCGCTCACCTTCTCGTTCAAAATTTCCACTGAATCCTGGCAGGTGCCGCAGATAAGAAACTGGCCGGTGTGGTCCGTTTCCGGGCTGATGCAGCCGACGAAGGCGTTGATGGAGGCGATCCGGTGCACGAGCCCCTGCTCCTGGAGAAAGCCCAGGGTGCGGTACACCGTGGGAGGGGCGGCGCGCTGCTCCTTCATCAAGGCATCGAGTATGTCGTAGGCCCCGACCGGCCGATGGCTCTCCCAGACCAGCTCCAGGACCCGGCGGCGCAGGGTGGTGAGCCGAACCCCTTTTTGGGCGCAGACCTGCTCGGCGCTTTGCAGCGCGTCGCTGATACAATCGGTGTGGTCATGGTCGTGGGCCGCACCGTAATGATCGGATTTCGACATCGGTTCCTTCCTTTGCGCCGGGGGATACTTTTTTCTGAATCGCCTTGACAAATGTTATAATATAACATAACAATTATTGCAAGACGGTTCGACCGAAAGTGCGGAGGGTAATCATGCAGAAATGGGCGAAAATAATCCACAGGTTTGTGGCCTCGGCGGCAATCATCGGCAGCGTGCTCTGCGCCGGGGGCATACCGGCCGCCCGCGCCGCTACCAGGCCGGTGCGCATCACCGCTTCCTTCTACCCGATGTACATAGCCACCCTCAACGTGGCCAAGGGGATACCGGGCGTGGAGCTGCGCAACCTCACCAAGCCGATGACCGGCTGCCTGCATGACTACAGCATCACCACGGACGACATGAAAGGACTCACCCGGACGGACATTTTTGTCGTGAACGGCGCCGGCATGGAGTCGTTTCTCAACAAGGTGATCAAGCAGCAGCCAAATATCAAGATTGTCAGCGCCAGTGACGGCATCGAACTGATCAAGGACGCGACTGGCGAAAACCCTCACGTATGGGTGAGCGTCTCACTGCACATAAAGCAGGTCCGCAACATCGCCTCCCAACTGGCCTTGGCCGATCCGCAGCACGCCAAGCAGTACGGCCGCAATGCCGCAGCCTACGTGGTAAAGCTGGAGAAGCTCCGAAACGACATGCACGCGGGACTTAAGGATCTCAAAACCCGTGACATCATAACCTTCCACGAGGCGTTTCCCTATTTCGCCAGGGAGTTCGGGTTGCACATCGCCGCGGTGATCGAGCGCGAGCCGGGGTCGGAACCGAGCGCCAAGGAACTGGCGGAGACCATCACGCTTGTCAAGAAGGCCAAGGTAAAGGCGCTGTTCGCCGAGCCCCAGTATCCCGCCAAGGCGGCCCAAGCCATTGCGCGTGAAACGGGCGCGAAGCTGTACACTCTCGACCCGGCGGTTACCGGACCGATGCGGGACGATGCCTATATCGTTACCATGACAAAGAATCTCAGCGAATTGCGCAAGGCGCTCAAGTAAGGACATGATGCAATCCAACGGCATAAACGGATCAGATGCGCACCTCGATCAGGCCTGCTGCACGCGCCTGGTCGATGTCGGGGTACGACTGGGAAGCTATCATGCCCTGGAACGGGTGAACCTGCATGTGCACTGCGGGGAATTGACGGCCATCATAGGTCCCAACGGCGCCGGCAAGACCACCCTGCTACGGGCGATCATGGGTGAGCTTTCCCACACGGGGGAGCTGATATTCCAATCGGCGACCGATTCGGCGGATCGGAAGCGGCCGCGCATCGGCTATGTCCCCCAGCGCATCGAGATCGATGCGTCCGCTCCGCTCACCGTCCTGGATCTGTTCGCGGCTGCCGGGACCCGCTGGCCCCTGTGGCTCTGGTACCCGAAACGGATACGCGAGGAGGCGGGCAAGGCGCTTGCCTGCGTGGGCGCCGAGGACCTCCTGGAGCGGCGCCTGGGGGATCTCTCCTGCGGCCAGTTGCAGCGCGTGCTGCTCGCCCTGGCTATCAATCCGGTGCCGGAGCTGCTGCTGCTGGACGAACCGCTGGCCGGGCTCGACCATGCCGGGACCGCCCAGTTCTACGAAATCGTGTCGGGCCTGAGGAGATTCATGGACCTCTCCATCCTGCTGGTTTCTCATGACTTAAATGCCGCGGCATCCATCGCCGACCGGATGGTGTTCATCAACAAGCGTAGCCTGCTCTACGATGGGACTCCCGCCGAGGTACTGAACCAACCGGAGGTGCGTAAGGCTTTCGGGCTAGATGTTCCCGCCGGCAGTCCCGACTTGTCGGCCAAATGTGCGCTCTGCCCGTCAAACGGAGGGGGAGCACCATGAGCGGGTGGTATCTGTTGATAGACAGCCTCCCTTTCGAGTGGGCTCATTTCTCGTTTATGCAGAACGCGCTCCTCGCGATCCTACTCGTGTCTCCGCTGTTCGCACTGATCGGGACCCTGGTCATCAGCAACCAGATGGCGTTCTTCTCCGAGGCCATCGGCCACGCGACGCTGACCGGCATCGCGATAGGAGCCGTATTGGGCCTCTCGGATCCAACCTGGGCGCTGATGGGTTTCTGCATCCTGCTCGCCCTGGCGGTAACGCTTTTGCGCCGCTTCAGCAAGGTCTCCGCGGACACCCTGATCGGCCTCGTCATGGCCTTCGCGGTAGCACTCGGGGTCGTCATCCTGTCGCGCGGCGGAGGGTTTGCCAAGTACGCGGGCTTTCTGATCGGGGACCTGTTGACCATCTCTGCCGCGGAAATCGCCAGGCTCGCCCTGATCCTTCTTCTGGTCGGCCTGCTCTGGATAGTTTATTTCAACCGCTTCGTGCTCACCTTTCTGAACCGAAGCCTGGCTCAGAGCCGCGGCGTGAACATCTGGGCCATGGAGGCCTTTTTCGCCAGCATCGTGGCACTGGTGGTCGCGGTCAGCATACCGTGGGTGGGACTTCTGGTGGTCAATTCGCTGCTGATCATCCCCGCTGCCACGGCGCGAAACCTTGCCTCGAACAGCAGGCAGTACCTGCTGATAGCGGCCGCTTTTTCGGTGGCTGCCGGCATTTCCGGCCTGGTACTCTCCTTTTACTGGGGGACGGCGACCGGTGCCACCGTAGTGCTGGTAGCGCTGGTGCTGTACGCCTTATCCTTTTTCCCGAGACGCTTCCTGCTTTAAATTCGCAGGCCAGATGCCGCTGCTGGGGGGTTTTTCTGCATGGCCTGATTGACGGCAAGGGCACACTCTGCGTCATCGGGCCGGTTGCCGCGGAATCGGAAAATAGCTTGTCCTCGCCCGAAACAAATTGCTAGTATGGAAGCGCCATGGTGCGGAACACGAGATTACTACAACATGCATGATTCGGCTCAGCTGACCACCTCGGAAAGTCCCTTCAGCAAAAACCTGTTGACCTTCGAGGCGCTCTTTCTCCTGGGCGCCGCCGCCTTGCTGCTGCTTGGCAATGAGACCCGGTTGGTGAAAAACCTGGCGACCGTCTTTTCCGGCATCGTCCTGGAGGCGCTCCCCTTCATGCTGCTCGGCTCCCTCGCCGGCGGCCTGATCGAGGTCTACGTCTCGCGGGAGCGGCTCATCGCCAGGCTGCCGAAAAGCCGGTGGCTAGTGGTTTTCGCGGCGGCGGCCCTGGGGGCGGTCTGCCCCGTCTGCGAGTGCGCCGTGGTGCCGGTGGTGAGGCGGCTCCTGGGCAAGGGGATCCCCTTTCCCGCGGCCATAGCCTTTCTGCTCGGAGCCCCCCTGGTGAACCCGATCGTCGGCGTCTCGACCGCCGTGGCCTACTCCTACAGCGGTTCCGTCGCCCTGATCCGCCTGTCGCTCGGGTATTCCATCGCGGTTGCGGCCGGCCTTGCCATGGGGTGGCTGTTCCCTGAGGGGAGTGCCTTGATTTCCCGCAAAGCTGTTAGGCACCAGCACAAGCATGAATGTGGCTGTGGCTGCGACCATTCCAACACCGATCACCTGGCCGCCCATCCGGGCCGGCAGGGGATCATGAACGCCTTCAGGCATGCCTCCGCGGACTTCCTCGAGGTGGGGCATTTCCTGGTGCTGGGCGCCTTCATTGCCGCCCTGGCACAGACTATCATTGCGCGCCAGAGCCTGTCCCATTTCACCAACTCTCCCCTGTCCGCCATCGGGCTCATGATGCTGCTCGCAGTCGGGCTCAACATCTGCTCGCAGGCCGATGCCTTCATTGCAGCATCGTTTCGGAATATCCTTCCCTTCTCGGCACAGATGGCGTTCATGCTGCTCGGCCCCATGCTCGATCTGAAGCTCATCTTCATGTACACCGGCATTTTCCGGCGCCAGGCGATCGTCATGTTCGCGCTC
>Ga0316217_10000564_pt1 | contig 52305 bp, 47 predicted proteins | sample 1anoAmetaG_FD_203633 | JGI IMG/M metagenome (GOLD analysis project Ga0316217, IMG submission 203633) | Freshwater microbial communities from Trout Bog Lake, Wisconsin, USA - 1anoA | ecosystem: Environmental > Aquatic > Freshwater > Lake > Hypolimnion/Profundal zone | place: USA: Wisconsin...
TGGCGCCTCGACCGCGTATGCACGCCCCAGATCCAGGACTGGATCGATCACCGCGTGGCGACCGTCATCGAGTTTTACCAGGAGATGGCCGATCACGTGAAAAAGCAGCGTCCGGCCACCGCCGTGGGCATGAACATCAAGGGCATCCACGGCCACAACCACGCCTTCGACCACGGCATCTGCCACGGTTCCTTCAGCGACATCCTCGACTATAGTTGCATTGACGGCTACAACCCCGGAGTCCACGATGGCGCTGTCGTCAGCGAAGTGCGTTTCTGGAAATCATCGCACAGCACGCATATAGCCGTCGTCGATGAACCGGGCGAGGAACTGCCCGCCGCCGAAGGCCAAGTCTACGGCTATCGCAAGCTTATCGAAGGTCACGGGTGGCTGGGAGGCATAGGCGATTGCTCGGCCTTCACGCCCATGACCCAGTTTCTGCGCGCCAATCAGCGTCTGTTCCACGAACGCCGGCGACTCCAGGACGTTGCCGTGTTGCGCACGCAGCCCTCCACCAACTACAACTGCGCCAAGGTCCACGAGCAACTAATGGCTTTTGAGCAGTCGCTGGCCGTGGAGAAGATTCCCTGGGGAATCATTTTCGATGGCCAGATCGATGCGCTTGCTACCCACCGCATCGTCGCCCTGCCGGAGATGCAGGCCATTTCCGATCTCTGGCTGGAGCGGCTGGACGCCTTCATGCGCGCCGGCGGCGGGGTCATTGCCTCCGGCAAGACCGCCCAGTTTGACCACTGGTATCGCCAGCGCGAAGCGGCGTGCGGCCTGGCGCGCTGGTTAGGTTGCCAGCCGGGCAACGACTACGCCAAGGCCAAAGTCGGCAAGGGATGCTTGGTCTACGTGCCAACATGGGATGTCGGAGTCAAATGGGATTTCAATGACTGGTTCATGGCCAGCCGCCCCCAACCCGTCCTCAACCGCCGGGATTTCCTGCGCGCCGTAACGGACGCCTCGCAAGGTCGTCCCCTGACTCACCGCGTGACCGGCAACAACCATGTCTTTGCCGAATCCATCGCCGCCGACGGCGGGGTGGACGTGCATTTCATCAATTACAACCAGCAAAACACCAAACCTGTCATGTCCGTGCAGATTGCCGCTCCCGCCGGGGCGCGCAAAGTCCAGGTGACTCTCACCGACCCGCACCAGGCGAAACCCAAAGTAAAGAAGGTCCCGGCAACGCTGAAATCCGGCGTGATCGCATTCAAGATGTTCACGCCGAGGGTTTACGGCCTTGCTCAGGCTAGATTTTCGTGAGCTGGTCAGCGGATGATGCCACACTCGTTTGCGCTTAGGTTGCCACACCTGACGAACGTGGTATCTTCTGTCACGGTCAACGGGCCAAAAGAAAGGCCCGTCGCGATCGTCGGCATCGACGACAATTCACAGGAAGATATTATGCGTAAAGAAATTCTTACCGGAATACTGGCGTTGGTTTGCACCGCAGCAATGGCGTGGGGCGCGGATATCGCATTCAAAGTCCAGCCGGCGATAAGCCCGGCCGGCGATGGAACGAAGATCGTCTTTGAAGTTTCCGCATCCACGGACGTGGAAGTCGCGGTTCTCGACGGCTCGGGCAAGGTCGTGCGCCACCTGGCGGCAGGACTTTTGGGCGGCGCCAACCCGCCCCCCGCCCCGCTGAAGGCCGGCCTGGCCCAGGAGATCACCTGGAACGGGCTGGACGACCTCGGCAAGAAGCCGGCCGGACCGTTCAGAGTCCGCGTCCGGGGCGGCTCGGGAGTGAAATTCGGCAGGTTCATCGGCGCCGATCCGTACAACTTCGGTGCCCAGGAATCCGTAGCCACCGACGAAAACGGAAAGGTATACGTCGCCGGCTCGCGCGGTGACGGCAACCAGATGGCCATGTGTATCCGCGTCTTCGACGCCGACGGCCGCTACTTCCGCGAAGTGCTGCCGTTCCCGGCGGATGCGGCTCCCGAGACCATGAAGGACATCGCCCACTGGGATGCCGATCGCAAGACTTTCCTGCCCCACAACCTCCGCAACCTCAACCCCGATTTCTACGGCCAGCCCGGCGGTTATTGGGGCAATCCCTCCCTGCAGATCATTTCCGCCAATACCAAGACCGGCCTGCTGCTGACCGACGGCGGTTCCAAGCTGTTCCGACTCTCATGCGACGGCACAGTGCCGGGATCGACGTTCGCCCAGGGCGGCCTCTGGGGCAAGAAGGCCCTGAGCAATACAGGACATGGGCCGTCGTTCTTCGCCTTTTCGCCGGACGGCAAATACCTCTACCTCTCAGGTCCGTTCTCAGCCACCGACGCCTACGGCCATGTCGCCGAGGCGGATTCTCCGCCGGGGCAGGTATACCGCATGGAGTTCGGCAAGGGGACGATGGAACCGTTCGCCAAGCTGCCCACCATCGGCAAATTCGAGAACCAGGGCTGGACCAGCGCGCACATCGTTGCTCCCACCCATTACGGCAGCCCGCACGGTCCTATTCACGGCATCGCCGTGGACAAGGACGGCAATGTACTCATCGCCGACCAGGACAACCAGCGTGTGGCCGTCTTCTCGTCTGATGGCAAGGAATTGGGCAAAATCGACGCGCCATTTCCGCATCTTCTGGCGATCCACCCACGCACCGGCGAGGTCTACGTGCTGACCCTGGAAATCAAGGGCTACGGTCAATTTAAAAAGTCGCTTCTGAAGTACTCCTCATGGAAGGAAGGAAAGCAGCTTGCGGCTTTTGACCTGGGCACCGACAGGTTCACCGAGCCGAGCATAGCCCTGTCGGCCGGACCGCAGACCACCATGGTCTGGATCAGCGGCGTGCAGAACGGTCCGCTGGCGGTGGCCGACAAGGGTGCCACGATGGAGCCGACCAAGACCCAGTTTGCCGCCAATTCCAATCTCCCGCGTGACTGGGAGCGTATCGCCGTCGACCCGCAGCGCGACGAAGTCTACGTCTCCAATGGATGCAACCTGATGTGGCGTTTTGACGGCCGGACCGGCGAAGGCGGGCCGCTGAAGAAAGACGGCAAGGATTATCACGTGCTCGACCTGGCGGTGGGCTACGACGGCCTACTGTATGTGCAGGCAAGCAGCGATACGTACAGCGGCCCGTGCGTGCGTCTGACCCGCGACCTGGAACCCGCCCCATACGAAGGCTCAGGCTCCAATGTCATAGCCAACTACGTCTATGGACGAGCCGGCAACGGTTTTTGCGTGCGCGGGCTTGGCGCTGGAGCGCAGGGCCAGGTCTACGAGCCGATGATGTACAAGTGGGCGGTCTATGCCATCGCCGGCTTCGGCCCGGACGGCAAACCCATGAACGGCAAGTATCTCAAGGGCCAGATCTGGGATGCAGACAAGAAAGGCCTTACCAAATCCCCCGGCCTGGACAGCGCCGTCTTCGGGCCCGTGCCGCAGGCGACGGGCAATATCCGCGTCGACCTGGCCGGCGATGTCTATGTGGCCATGCTGTACCGCCCCAAGGACGCACCTGTAGCCAAGGGGTTTGAGAAGGACCAGGGATACCGCGTGACGGTTGGCACAGTGGTGCGCTTCAGCCCGGAAGGCGGAGGCATGAAGGACGCCGAAGGTGCGCCGATCGCAACGTCGCTGGACGGAGTAAAGCAGGTCTATTGCGGCCTGGCGCCTTTCAGCAGCGCCACCGAGGGTTTTGGCGGCAACTCCTGCTGCGTCTGCCGCACGCCGCGTTTTGACCTGGACAGCTACGGCCGGCTGCTCATGCCCAATTGCATGACCAATTCCGTCACCATCCTGGACAACGCCGGCAACAAAGTCCTGGAATTCGGCAAGTACGGCAACTTCGATTCCCTGTACATGAATCCCAACACCGACGCCGGCAAACAGAAGAAGCCGACCGTTGCCGTCCCCGAGATTCCCATGGCCTGGCCGACCTGCGCCGGGTTCTCCGAGAACTCGATCTATGTGCTGGATACATACGCCCGCCGGGTAATACGTTTGGACAAGACATTTGCCGTTGAGGCCACGTGCCAGATGAAATAGTTGCAGATGAAACCCGAACATCTCATCCGAAAACCCTGGCTTCGATTCCAAGCCAAACCACAGTCCTGTGACAAACGCTTTGGCAATCTCCGAGGCATGAGCGCACCTATATCTCAGAGCTGTACCGGTTACCCTGCCGGTGGGACGGCGGTGGTCAACGCGGTACTATCTGCCAAAGAGCCGAAGCATCTGCGGACTAGCGTGAACCGCGGACAGCCTTTCGGCAACGAGCATTTGGTGCGGAAAACCGCACAGCGCTTGGGCCTTGGGTTCACTCTGCTACCGCCGGGCCGGCCAAGGAAGGAACACCAATGAGCTATGTCCCAGGTTATTCGCCCAGAGAGTCCACAAGGGAAATCCCGGGTTAAACCAGGGATCCGTGTGGCTCGGGTTCCTTCTGGGCATGGGATCGATAAACCGTGGTCATCCAAATGCCGCGATACCTGATGTGCGAACCAACGAGTTCTTTACGCCGAAGACGAGCTAAGCTTCTTCCAGGCGCGTAAGAGATTTTGTGGCGATCAGGTTCGCGTTTAGGACCGAGTGTCCCTTTGTCAATCGACAGACTGATAATCTATGATTCACTTGAACAATGAATATATCGTTGCCGGGTTTGATGAACGAAGCGGGGCGCTCTTGGAACTTCGCAGCCCGGCCACGGGATGGTCGGTGCTGGGAAACGGGAACGCAGGGCTGTCATTCAGCATGGTCGTACCGCTGGATGACCGACTGAACCATCGGGTACTGGGGCAAAAGCAGAAGCTGGCTGGCTATGAGGTGAGCGTAGATGGCCGCCGATTGACATTGGTGTGGGAGCGCCCGGTGAGCGAAACCGGCATGGAATTGGATCTGACGTTCACAGGCATTGTGGAGGTTACGCCGCTGGGATTGGAGTTTTCCGGAAAGGTGGTCAACCGCAGTCCGCATAGAGTGGAGAATATCGGGTTCCCACTCTTTGGGATGATTATGCCGCCGGGCAACAAAGGCAGGCTTTGGCGGTGGACGGCGTTACATACAGACATGTTGCCCACAGAACTGCTGCCGAAATTCGCCAACGTCCAAGGATACTGGGGGGCGGACTATCCCGCCCAAGTGGCTAACACGCCACATTCAGCATTTGTTCTGGTTGGGGATGAGAACGAGGGGCTCTATGTCGGCCACCATTGTCACACTAATGATGAACTGGTGCAGTTTCTCTTTGAGCTCAAACCCGGCCAGATGGATTCCTGGACCGACTCGGCGGCGGCACAGCGACTGGGCGGCGAGGACGTTCGTGTTCAGCTTACGCTGAATCATTTTCCCTACGCCGGACCGGGGCAGAGCATCGAACTTACCAGAATCGCCACGCGGCCGTACGTCGGCTCCTGGCATAAAGGCGCGGATTGCTACAAACGATGGCGGGCTACATGGCACAAACCGGCGCCTGCGCCGGATTGGTGCAAACAGGTCCATTCCTGGCAGCAGATCCAGATCAATTCCATCTCCGGCGAGCAGCGCTGCCGGTATCGCGACCTGGTGGAACACGGCCGCCAGTGCGTCAAGCATGGAGTGCAGGCCATTCAGCTCACCGGCTGGACCGACAACGGCCAGGATGGACGAATGCCGTCCCACGATATAGATCCACGCCTGGGGACACGCCAGGAGCTGCGTCAGACAATTACCGAGTTGCGGGGGATGGGCATACGGACGGTGCTGTATGAGAAATTCGTTTATGCGGATGTGAGTACCGACTGGTACAAGCAGGAACTGCATCACTACATGGTCAGGGACATTAACGGCAATACCGCCGGACACTCCGGCTGGGCTTATTTCCTCCCGTCACATTTTGCGGGATTCAACATGCGGCGGCTGGACTGGGGGTGCATGCACCATGCTCAATGGCGACGTGTCTGCAGGGAAGAGTTTCAGCGAAGCCTGGATCTGGACGCTGATGGAGTGCTAATTGATGAATCGTGTCACCCGCGCGGCGATGGGAGATACTGCTTTGCCGCCGACCATGGGCATACGGTACCGGCATTCAATCCCCATGGCGACAGCCGCCTGATGGAAGAACTCAACGAACTGACCAGAAACCATGGTCGTCAATTAGTCATTGCAGGCGAGGCGACCCATGATCTGCAGACAGCCGAATACGGCATGACCTATTTCCGCATCGGCCAAGGCAAAGCCCTGCCCCTGCTGCGCTACATAGATCCCTTTTATCCGATGATGGTTGCGGCTACCGGATACGACGATCGGGAGAAACTCAACGCGTGTCTCATGTATCGCTACGTTATCAGCTATGAGCCGCTGAACTTCAAGGGCAAGCTGGATGATTTCCCACTTACGATGGCCTATGGACGCCTTATCGATGACCTGCGGCGGCGTTACCAGGAACAACTCTGGGATGCCATCTTCGAGGATACCCTGGGGGCCACTGTGACCGTCGATGGCAAGCCACACAAAGAGTTCAGCGTATTCCGAAAAGCCGATGGTTCCGAGCAGCGAAGCGTGGTAGTGGTCAATCACTCGCCCACTAACCGAATCACTGCCACAGTGAGCATCGAGGACTATAAAGGGCCATTGAGCATCGCGACCCCGGAACTGCCGGAACGTGTGGTGGCCGCGGGTCAAATAGTGATCCCGCCGCGGTCGGCGGCGGTTGTATTTCAGTCGTGAATAAGTTCTCCGAAAAGCGAAAGGGCTGAGTACCCGCAAAGGGCGCAATGCCAACGGCGAGCGGTACGATCAGACCAAACGTCCAGCCCTCAAGCATGCTTACGATGCCGAATCATTGGCATCTGGTATTGCGTCCGCGAGACGAGCGTGCCTTTGCGGGTTTGATAGAGAGTTGGAGCGCCTGCGGATGATCATAAATCGCGGACAGCCCTTCGGCGACAAGCCTTGGGTGCGAAAAACCGCACAGCGATTAGGCCTTGGGTTCACTCTGAGACCGCCTGGCCGGTCAAGGAAGGAGCACAAATGAGCTAAGTCTCATTTTCTTCTGTTCCCGTATTCTTCTGCGCGCGGGACTAGTCGCCTTCTAGGGCACGGACGAGCGAGATGGCGCTCAAGTCAATGCGCCGAACGGTCACGGCTCGCCAGTTCCAGAGGCGCAGGAAATAGCCGGGGGCAGCCCGTCAGGTCGGTCGTTAACAAAAGGCGGCCCGTGACCGTTCCGCCCCACCAAAATCACCTCGTCCCGGCGCCGATCATACGAACTGACCCAAATATGAGCGGCAGAGCAGTCACAGGTTTGCGCCTTACTTTGGCCGTAGCGGCTGGATTGGTTGGAGAATCTGGCGGCGCTGGGGCGTAAGGCGGTCGAGCAGGGCCTGGGAGTATTCAAATCCGTAACGCGTCGTCGCCCAACTGGGGCCGTAACGATAGATGGTGACGCGACGTTCGCCGGTGGGGTTGGTCCGGCTGCTGCCACCGTGCATGATACCATCGACGAAGAGCAGGGCGTCGCCAGCCTCCAGGTAAAGCGGGATTGCCCCGGGCAGCGTATCCATGCGGTCGCCCTTGCTGTAATCGCCGGCCAAGGGATGGGGAAAATTCGCTTTGTGGCTGCCGGGAATGAGCATGGTGGGGCCGTCGCCGGGGCCGACTTTATTTAATGCCAGGATGATATTACATTGCCCACAACGAAACACGCCGTTCTTGTAACCGTAGGCGCCGCGGATGGCTCCACGGTAGCCGCCGCTATGCACAGGGTGGTGCCCACCGCTCTTGCGGATGCTGGCAATCGCCTCATCAATGAAGAGCCCCTCGACGTAGCTATGCTCCTCGCCGCAGTAGTGCCGGAGGTATTGAATCCAACCTGGGTGGTCAATCAATTCCTCGAAAGGCTCCCCGCACTCGACGACATTGTGCAGTTCGTAACCGGTTTGAGGCGTGTAGTCGCGGCGCTGGGCGTTAGCCTGCCATTGGCCCGGCTGCAGAGGCGGGAACCGGTCAAACGCGGCGTTAAGCCGCATCAGCAGATCGGGACCGACAGCCTGTTTGAGGATCAGGTAGCCATTGAGGTCGAATAAAAAATCATCCAGAGCCGAGGGCGTGCGCAGTTCCATAGGCGTTCCGTAATTCACGTCGTTGGCACAGGATTTACCACACGGACTCCCGTTGAGTATTTGCTGACGACCGCCGTCGGCAGTTCTGTTTATTCTAGGCCGGGTGCGCGGCAGGTCAAAAATGTTCTCCCACTCGATCAGTGACTCATGGCAACGCTTGGCCGGCGCGCGCCGCGGCTTGGGCTGGATTGAGTTTTGATAATTCCTGGCTGATAACCTCCAGAGATACCGGGCCGGCATATCCGGTGGCCGCAACCGCTTTGAGGAAGCCTGACACATCGATAACGCCATCCCCTGGCAGCACGCGCACGCCATCCTGAGCCTCGGCCACGGGCACCTTCGGAGCATCGTTGAGATGCACCAGAACGATGCGCTGGGCGGGAATCATGGCCAGGTGCTCCCAGGTGGTTCCGGCGCAATGGCAATGGAAGGAATCGACCAACAGGCCGACATTGGAGCCGCAGGCATCGGCCAGTTCCAGCATCAGACCCGGCGTGAAAATGAACTCATGGGCAAAACGCCGGCGCAGGTGATAGGGAGCGACAAATTCCAGACCCAGGCGCAGACCCTGTTCGGCCAGCACGGCAGCCACGTGTTTGAGCCGGGAAACGTGAAAATTCCAGTTCTCGCTAAAAGGCCGGTCGGACGAGGGCATGATCCAGGTGGCACAGGAGTCGATATTCAACTGGCGAGCATAGCTGGCAAAACTTGGCAGGGTGTTGAGCAAGTCGGCGTGTTGGGCTTCCTGGCCCCGCCAGTCGCCGGGGGGCCCCCAACCGCCGAAACGTTGATTTCGGGAGGCAAAACAATCGCGCAGGGCCGCAACACCGTGTTCCTGGGCATATTTCAGGTCGACATCGGCCCCATCGAAGCCGGAGTCCGCCGCCAGTTGCACGAATTCATCAAGGCTCAACTTGCCACCTGTGACCGCACGATTCAGACAGTAGTACATGTTCTTCTCTTTCATTTTGACACGCGAAGAAGCATACTACATTCCGTGGCCTTGTTCAGGTAGTGCCGTCGCCATAGACGGTAGACGCGGCCGCTTGCCGCTTCTACTACAATCCATGAGTGAACTGGATAGAAAAATCATCGCGGTCCTGGAGCGTGCCCTGGGCAAAGCCGAGGATGGCGAGGCGCGCCCTGGGCGTCTGCTGGAGGACACACGACGGCTGTGCGCTCGCACCCGCGGTCTGCTGGAAATCGGACTACCAACCGGCAACATCGACCGCCCGGCGATCGAACTGGCCTGTTACGCTCTAGCGCTGCCCTTGCGGCCGTCAAAAGGCGCCCCTGCCGTTACTCCAAGTCGCCTGGGCCTTCGCGCCAGGGCTCTGGAGGCAGCCGAACTGCTCGATGATCTCTTGGGCGAGGTCGCCGGACGCAAGCAACTTGACCAGGTTATGCAAATCCTGCGCGACATGTCCGAGCAACGGGCCAAGACTCAGGAGGCTCGCCTTTTGGCCGATGCCGTCAACCTGGATGATTTTGGCGTGATTGGGATGATCCAGCAGACATTGGAGATTGCCCGCCAGGGCGCTGGCGTCGAACAACTCAGTGCCGGCTGCCAAAAACGCGAGCAGTACGGCTACTGGGGCGCGCTCCTCAAAGATGGTTTCAATTTCGATCAGGTCCGGCAGATCGCCGTCAGCCGCCTGGAACACGCCCGCAAGGTAGCCGCCATGTTGTCGGCTGAATTAAACGAAGATCAGGGCGCCAAATGACCGCCGGGGCCTCTCCCGTAAAAACCCTGCTGAAAGCCGCCTGGATCGCCACCATGGACCGTGTCCCATTCCGCGCCGGGGCCATTGTTTTTACCCCAAAAAGCAGCAGTGTCCCCCTTATCGGAAATGGGTACACCGCTGCTTTTTGTCCTATCGTCGGAGTAGGCACGGCCACGGAGATGCGCCGGGAGCATCCCGATGCGGTTGTTGAGGATCTTGGCAATGTGGTCTTAATGCCCGGTTTGGTCAACGCCCATACGCACCTGGAATTGAGCGACATGGCGCCGGCAAAAAAACCTGCCGCAGCGCCGTCACCTTCCTCCGGACCGCCCACCGGCGGCGACAGGAACCTGGCCCACTGGCTGCTCAACCTCATGCAAAGCACGGCGGCCACCACTTCCGAACAACTGCCCGCCGTGGTCGCCAAAGCGATCGTCACAGGCATACAACAGTGCCTTGGCTTTGGCACAACCTGCATCGGCGACATAAGCCGCCAGTGCCATCTCAGCAGGCCGCTGCTGCGTACCAGTCCACTTCGCATCAACAGCTATGGCGAAATCCAGGCCATGGGCCAACGCCGATCGCTATTGGAATCACGTTTAGCGGTCGCCCTGGACCAAGCCCAAGCCGCGCCGCGCCTGCGCATCGGTCTGACGCCGCACGCTCCATATACTGTTGAGCCCAATGGGTATCGCCGTTGCCTCGACCTGGCCAGCGCCGCCGGCCTGCCCCTGGCCACTCATCTAGCCGAAAGTCCCGATGAAGCGGCCTTCCTGTCCAGGCATGGCGGGCCTTTCCGCGACCTCTGGCAGGCCATCGATGCCTGGGACGATCACGTGCCGTCTTTTGACGGTGGCCCTATTCGTTTTGTCCATTGTCTGGGGCTGCTCGATTACCCGACTCTGCTGGCCCACGTGAACTACGTCGATGACGCCGAGCTGGCTATTCTGGCCGCCGGCCAAGCCAGCGTCGTCTATTGTCCGCGGACCCACGCTTACTTTGGCCATCCGCCGCACCGCTGGCGCGACATGCTCGCGCGCGGCATCAATGTCGCCTTCGGCACCGATAGTTGCGCCAGTTCGCCCGATCTGAACCTGCTTGAAGAGTTGCGCATGGTCCACAGGATTGCCCCGGATGTCCCTGCCCTGGACCTGTGGCAAATGGTTACGCTAAATGCCGCCAAGGCCCTGCTCCGCCCCGAAGCCGGCCGTCTCGCCCCCGGCTGCGCCGCCGACTTCGTCGCCTTCCCCGCCGCAAACGACCATCCGCTACTGGATATCCTCGAAACCTGCGTCCGTCCGCAAGCCGTCTGGATCGACGGCCTCATCCTTGCGGCCCCAACTTGTGAATCGCCTCCAGAATCTTCTCGCTAACCTCATTGGGATTGCGGATCGTCTGCCACGCCCCCGCCGGCATCTGCGGGTCGCGCGGTTGAATCTCCACGGACCCGAACATCAACAAGCGGTCTTTGAAGAACCCCGTCGCCATCACGCCGGCCACCTTGCGCAGCGGGCAATCGAAGATGTCCGGAGCAAAAAAACCCGAAACGCGCAGGACGCGCAGATCGGTTAGCACGTAAAGCCTGGCCGTCCACTGGAGCACCGCCCAGACGACACGGCCGACCAGGAGAAATGCGCCGGCTTCATAGTAGGAAAAGGTATGCAGGGGATGAAACAACCTGACCACCATAAGCAACAGGATGATTCCGGCGGCAAAAGGAAAAGAACCAATGGCGATGAACCACAGCGACGGCTTGAGGAGGAGAATGATCGTTTCGCCGTCGCGGAGCACGTGGGAAGCCAGCAGTGCCGCCAGGGGCGTCGCCGGAAGCGCTGCGTCGGCGGCGCCTTCAACGGGATGCAGGTTGCCGGGTTCTTCGGCCTTGCGGTTCATGGTTTTTTCACCTTGGCCAACACCGCCGGCTTCAGCGTGACGATATCGGGTAGGTTGCGATAATAATCATCGTAATCCAAACCATAGCCGACGACAAATTCATCCGGTATGTCAAATCCCACATAATTGATCGCCACCCGCCGCGCCGCCAGTCGGTCCTTGCGCAACAGCACACAGGTCTTGACGCTCACTGGCCCCAGTCCCTGGACAATGGGCACTACTTTGGCCAGGGTTTGCCCGGAATCGAGAATATCATCGACCACCAGCACGCGCCGCCCGCGCAAATCCCCCAACCGCCTGCTCAATAGCGACGCGCCCTGGGATCGCACGCTGGCCCCCGGATAACTGCTGACGGCGATCAGGGCTATGCGCATACGCAGCGGCATGTGACGGATAAGGTCAGCGCAGAAGATCATCGCCCCGGTCAGAATCGGGATAATAGCGATCTGCCCATCCTCCGCAGCGCTGTGATCCGCGGTGATCTGCCCGGCCAGTTGGCGCACGCGCTCCGCGATGCGCTCCCGGGAGATCAAAACACGCTCGATGTCACGCTCCATGTGCGAAATGTACCATGAAATCCTCCTGAGGAAACGTGGGGTGGGCCATTACGGTGGGACCGTGCAAAGACGATTGCCCTGGGTCGGCGGGCACGAGGCACGCGTCATGGGTTGCAGTTCAGCGTTCGTGGATCGCGCCCCCTGGCCACTCAGCACAAGACACTGGCGGCGCAGCCGCCTCCAGAGTATACTTGTATCATGCAACTATTGCACGGAACAACTAACCTGGCAGCGCGGCAGATTCTTGACGCCGTGCCGCCAGTGATGTGGTTTATCCGCCGGTACATGCGCCGCCATCGTAAAGGCCTGTCGGTAACCCAGTTCCGTACGCTCTTTGTGGTTGATCGGAAGCCAGCCGCCAGTCTCTCGGTCGTCGCCGAGCACCTGGGCGCCTCCCTGCCAACCACCTCGCGGATAGTGACCGGGCTCGTCGACAAGGGGTTCCTGACGCGGCACGGCTGCTGCGACGACCGGCGTCAGCTTGCCCTGGCCATTACTTCGCGTGGACGGACCGTACTCGATGAGGCATGGTCGGCCACCCATACCCAGCTCGAGACGGCCCTGGCCGGTCTGGAACCGGCGGATCACACCATATTGATCCAGGCCATGGAGATACTCAAGACCAGGTTCGGCGCCGTGGACATGCCCCCGGCCTTGGACAAGGAATCACGGACGGGCGAAAACTATCGCCGTCCAGATGCCGTAATTCATCGTTGAACGCAACCGGGGCCAAAACAACCCCTTCGTAGGCTCCGTGTCGCCAGCCGGATCGATTCACGATCCGGCTGGCGACACGGAACCTGGAGACCAGAATATGTGGATAGTACGCCTTGCCCTTCGCCGACCGTATACCTTCGTGGTCGCGGCCATGCTCGTCGCCATTCTCGGCGGCTTCATGATCCTCAACATGGCCACTGACATCTTCCCCAATATCGATATCCCAGTGGTTTCGATCATCTTTAACTACAATGGCATGACGCCCGACGAGATGGGCAAGCGCATGGTCACGCCCCTGGAACGCATCCTGGGCACCACCGTCAACGACATCGAGCACATCGAAAGCCAGTCGCTTATTGGCATCAGCGTCACCAAGGTCTATTTTCAGAAGAACGCCAAGATCGAAGTGGCCATCGCCCAGGTGACGGCGGTCTGCCAGACCGCCATCCGCTCCATGCCTCCTGGCACCACCCCGCCCCTGGTCATTCAATACAACGCTTCCAGCGTCCCCATAGTCCAGATTTCCGTCTCCAGCGACACCTTGCCCGAGCAACAGGTCTTCGATCAATGCGTGAACTTCATCCGCCCCAGGCTGGTGACCATCCCCGGCCTTCAGACCCCCTATCCCTACGGCGGCAAATCGCGGCAGATCATCGTCGACCTGCAACCGGAACGGCTCTTTGCCCTGGGCGTCTCCCCCGCCAACGTCTCCGAGGCCCTTAACGCCCAGTCCCTTATACTTCCGGCTGGCACCAGCAAGATCGGCACCCAGGAGTACCAGATCCGCCTCAACAGCAGCCCCGAGGTGGTGGACGAACTCAATGACATGCCCATCCGCACCGTCAACGGCACCACCATCCACATCCGCGACGTGGCCCACGTTCGCGACGGCTTCTCGGTACAGACCAACGTCGTGCATGCCGACGGCAAGAGCGGCGTCGTCATGTCCATCTACAAAGCCGGCGGCGCCTCGACCCTGGATGTCGTCGCCGCCGTCAAACAACGCCTGCCCCAGATCGAGTCCGAACTGCCCAAGAACATGGACCTTAAGATCAAGCTGATGTTCGACCAGTCCCTGTTCGTGCGCGCCAGCGTCGAAGGCGTGGTCAAGGAGGCCCTCATCGCCGCCGGCCTCACCGCCCTGATGATTCTCCTGTTTCTAGGAAGCTGGCGCAGCACCATCATCGTGATGATCTCCATCCCCCTGTCGATCCTCACGTCCATCATCATCCTCGGCTTCATGGGCGAAACCCTCAACGTCATGACCCTGGGCGGGATGGCCCTGGCCGTGGGAATCCTCGTCGACGACGCCACGGTCGAGATCGAAAACATCCACCGCAACCTCCATCAGCGCAAACGCCTGGTGCAGGCCATTCTCGACGGCGCCAGCCAGATCGCCGTCCCCGCCTTCGTATCCACGCTCTGCATCTGCATCGTCTTCGTACCCGTCGTCTTCATCAGCGGCGCCGCCAAATACCTCTTCACCCCCCTGGCCCTGGCCGTTGTCTTCGCCATGCTCACCAGCTACCTGTTGAGCCGAACCCTGGTGCCAACCATGGTCCACTACCTGCTGGCCGCCGAGGTCGAGATGTACGGCGGCATGGTCGATGCCAGCGACCCCCACGCCATGAAGGCCCTGCACCATCAGCACGAAACCCAAACCAGGGCTCGCCGTCGGATCATCCTGGCCATCCTGACACCGGTAGTTTTAATCCTGCTGGCCGCAGCCTTGCTGCGGGCCTGGGCCGCCCCCTGGCTGGCGGAACATTGGCAGTTGCTTGCCCAACTTACCCTGGGCATCGTTGCCCTTGTCCCTCTGCTTTGGCTGATCTCCAAACTCAATCTTCTGTGGCGCATCCACGATGCCTTCAACCGCCAGTTTGAAAGACTACGTAGTTTCTACGGAGGCCTTCTGGACTGGACTCTCGACCATCGCCGCACGGTGATTGTCGCCTTCATAGTGATGGTGCTGGGCTCTTGCGGCCTCTTCACCGTGATTGGCTCCGACTTTTTCCCCACCGTAGATGCCGGGCAGATCCGTCTGCACGTCCGTTGCCCGGCTGGCACGCGCATCGAAGAAAGCCAGCGCCGCTTCGCCCGGGTGGAGGAGGAAATCTACAAAGCCATCGGCCACGACCAGGTGGCCAGTCTCATCGACAACATCGGCATTCCCAACAGCGGCATCAACCTGTCTCTGAGCGACGGATCGGCGATCTCCCCGGCTGACGGGGAAATCCTCCTGTCCCTGGGCAAAAACCACCCCCCCACCGCCCAGTACCTGCGGCAGCTGCGCCGGGTTCTTCCTGAGCAGTTCCCGGATATGACCTTTTTCTTCGCACCCTCCGACATCATCACCCAGGTGTTGAATTTCGGCTTGTCAGCCCCTATCGACATCCAACTGCGCTGTCCGGAGCGCGATGCCAGGGAAAATGCGGCCCTGGCCCGCAAGCTGGCCGCCGCGGTCGCCGCCGTCCCCGGCGTGGTTGACGTCCACCTGCAGCAGGTCTCGACCACTCCCGATCTGCGCATTTCCGTCAACCGCGACCTGGCCAGCAAAGTCGGCGTCACCCAGAGCAACGTCGCCGGCGATCTGCTGATCTCGCTGAGTTCCAGCAACCAGACCGCCCCGAATTTCTGGGTCGATCCCAAGAACGGCGTGCTCTACAGCGTCTATGTGCAGACCCCACAATACCACATGGACACGCTCAATGACCTGGAAAACACGCCCGTCTCCCCAACCAACGTGGCGCCAACTCCGGAAAACACGCAACTGCTGGGCAACCTGGCCACCACCGACCGCGGCGTCTCACCCACCAATGTCACCCATTATGACATCAATCCTTCCTTTGACGTCCTTCTCGGCATTCAAGGCCGGGACCTGAGCGGGACCGCCGACGACATCCGCGAGGTCATCAAAAAATACCGCCCGCAACTGCCCCGCGGCTCAACCATAACCCTGCGCGGTCAGGTGCAGAGCATGCACGAATCGTTCCTGGGCCTGGGCATCGGACTCATCTTCGCAATCGTCCTGGTCTACCTGCTGATGGTGATCAATTTTCAATCGTGGCTTGATCCTCTGATCATTCTCATGGCCCTGCCGGGCGCTTTGGCCGGCATACTGTGGATGCTCTGGGCCACCGGGACCAACATCAGCGTTCCGGCGTTGATGGGGGCCATCATGAGCATAGGCGTGGCCACCGCCAACTCGATCCTCATGATCACCTTCGCCAACGATCAGCGCGAGGAAGGCATGGATGCCCGCGCCGCCGCCCTGGCCGCCGGGATCACCCGCCTCCGCCCAGTCATGATGACCGCCCTGGCCATGATCATCGGCATGCTGCCTATGTCGCTGGGCCTTGGCGAAGGCGGTGAACAAAATGCTCCACTGGGCCGCGCCGTCATCGGCGGACTGGCCATGGCCACCTTCGCCACCCTCTTTTTCGTCCCCGTCGTCTACAGCCTGCTGCGCAAAGAAGCCCGCATTACCAAAGTTGAACAGGAGTTGATGTAATGTCTCACCTGCCCTCCACCGCCAATAACAACGCCGAGGACACCCTTGCGGCGTCCGGGGCTGTCGCGAAAAATGTTTCCGGCCACGGCGCTGACGCTGCGCTTGGGCACGCCGCCCTAGGCCACGATGCCCAACCGATTCTTAAGCGTCCCTCCGCGCTGGCTATCATGCTTATGGTCCTGGCTTTCCTGGCCCTTCTGGCCGGACTCTTCGCCATCGGATGGATTCCCAACCGCGCCGCCATCCAACAGGCCGCCGAGGACGCCCACCGCATACAAAATCTGGTCTTCCGGGCCCGCGTTGTCCGGCCTCATGCCGCCAGCACCATGCCCGAGCTTGTCCTCCCCTGCGACGTACACGCCTACCAAGCCACGGCGATCTACCCGCGGGCCAACGGATACTTGAAGAAGCTGTATGTCGACATCCAATCCGCCGTCAAAGCCGGCGATCTTCTGGCCGAGATCGACACCCCGGAAATCGATGCCCAACTGGCTCAGGCCAAGGCGGCCCTGGCACAGGCCGTTGCCAATGCCGACAAGGCCCAATCCGACCTGGAGCTGGCCCAGGCCACGCTCAGGCGTTACGAAGACAGCAAGGGCTCCGTGGCCGAACAGTCCATCGAGGAGCGTCGAACCGCCTATGATCAGACCGTCAGCGCCTTGAAGCAGGCCAAAGCCAACATCGACGCCGCCAGGGCCAACGTCGATCAGTTGGCCACCATTCAGAGTTTTGAGAAAGTGTCCGCTCCTTTCAGCGGTGTTATCACCATTCGCAATTACGACGTCGGCGCCCTGCTCAACCCTTCCAACTTCGGCCCCGGCTTCCAGCTCTTCGACATCGCCCAGGTCGATGTGATGCGCGTCGTCGTCAGCATCCCCCAGACGCACGCCACCGAAATCAAGATCGGCCAACCGGCGACCCTCGCCGTCAGCAACTATCCCGGCCGCAAGTTCAGCGGAACCGTGGCCCGCAACGCTGGCGCCATTGACATAAGCACGCGCACCATGCGTTTTGAGCTGGACTTCCCCAATCCCGACGGAGCCCTGCTGGCCGGCATGTACGGCGACGCCCACGTGGGCCTGAGCCAGGACCATCCTACCCTGGTGATTCCCACCGGCGCCCTGGTGTTCAACGCCAATGGGAAACAGGTCGCCACCGTTCGCGACGGCAAGATCGCCTTCCGCGACATCGTGGTGGGCCGGGACTTGGGTACCGACCTTGAGGTCCTCTCCGGCCTGACTAGCGCCGACCAGATCGTCACCAACCCTACCGGACGCCTGGTTGAAGGCCTGGCCGTCGAGACCGTCCCTGGCGAAAGCGCCCCCGCCCAGGAAACACCCAAGGCCGCCGTGAGCCAGGCACCACGGGCAAAGGAATAGTCGCTTGTGACTTACGGCTCTCTCACCACACGCACCTGATACGGCTTCCCGTCCGCTGCCCGTACCAGCGACAACTTGACTTCACTGCCGGCGCTTCCGCGCAACGTGGCGGCCAAGTCGGCGATCGCCGCAAGGGCGACATCGTCCACCGCCATCAATTCATCGCCGGCCTTGATGCCGACAGCGGCCGCCGGTCCACTTGCTCCGACATCATGTACGAACACACGGCGGCCCTCCATCCGGAAGCGGGCGTCGATCTTCCCGGCAACGCTGGTCGTGGTCGCCCCGGCAACCGGCCGGGCAGGGGTCACTAGTGGCGAAGTCGCCGGAGCCGTTGCCGTGGCCGGAGCAGTCGATGGCGCTGCACTGGCCTGGCTGGTGGCCGGCGTTTGTGGGCCAGCGGCTTTGAGATGGAAGGTCGTATTGTCTGTGGTCAAGTCGATTCCAGCACTGGTTGCCACGATGTGAAAACCGTAGCTGTTGCCAGCCGCATCGCGGAAGGTACCGATTAGCTGGTCATCCCTCACTATCCCCATCAGTGGATAACTCGTGCCGCGGCGGCTGACCTGGCCGACATAGCGATCGCCGGGGCCGGTAAGATCGATCTGGATGCTCACTATGCGTTCCAGGTCGGCGAACGTGCCGCTGAGCGGTCCAGCCGGGGTAGCCGACTGGCTGGCCGCGACATCAGCCGCCGTCAAACGGACCACAGCGGCGGACAGCATTACCGTCAACAGCAACCCACAACGGCAAATTGGACGCATGCTGCCTCCCAGAGCCTCATCGGAAAAATCCGAACTCCGCCGACATTCTGCTCTTGGCCTGCCTGATTTGCAATCCAAACCTGGATTCTCTTAAAAAAGACCACGAAGATCGCGCAGGTGCGAAAAGTGCCGCCAACACCCCCACGACGGGTATTTAGCTGAAGGAGACAGAGAAAACCAACCGGCTTTGGAGTATTCTGAAGCGATGCTTGATGAAGTCAGTGCCATGCCGGCCTCGGCCATGGGCAAAACCCTGGCGGTCTTCCGCCACCGGCCGTTCCTCCTCTTCTGGATCGGCGTCTTCATTTCCAACATCGGCAACTGGACCGAAAACGCCGCTCAGAGCTGGGCTGTGACCAGCCGAACCGCAGGCAGCCTCCACCAAGCCCTTATGGTGGAGATTCTCCAGTTCGCCGATTTCTGCCCGGTGCTGCTGCTGGCTCTGGTCGCCGGGGCCATCTCCGATCGCGTGAACCGCAAAATCTGGATGATCCTCCTTCAGACGGCGGCGTGCCTGCTGGGGACGGGACTGGCGGTGGCCGCGTTCATGGGGCATGCCTCGCCCTGGGTGGTCATCACCTTCACGTTTCTGGAGGGCATCATCTGGGCCCTGAACGGGCCGGTGTTTTTGTCGGCGATCACCACCCTGGTGCCGCGCCAACTGCTGGACCGGGCGATCGCCTTGAACTCCGTGCAATTCAACATGGCCCGCCTGGCCGGACCGATGATCGCGGCGGTAATCATCGGGGCCGTCGGCGTGGCCGGGGCGTTCGCATTCAATGCCTGCACGTTCGTGCCGCTGCTGATCGCCCTGGTACTCGCCCTGCCCAACATCCCATCCCCTCAACTGGGAAAGACCGGGCCGGTCCGCCACGAGATCCGCGAAGGCCTGAAGTTCGTCTGGACTCGACCGGGCACACGGCGTTTGACGATCATGGGCCTGGTCTTCATGTTCCTGGCGGCGCCATTACAGGGGCTGCTGCCCGTCTTCGCGCAAAGCGTGCTCAAGGGCGGCCCGGGACTTTTCGGCATGATGCTTTCGGCAATCGGGCTGGGCTCGATCATCGGAGCATTCGCGCTTTCCTACCTCCCGGCCTACTACCCGCGGCACCACCTGATTCCACTGGCCATGTGCATCTTCGCGACCATCGGGCTGGCCTTCAGTCTTTCCCGGTCGCCGGCCCTGAGTCTGTTGACCCTGGTGGCCGGCGGCACGTTCTGGCTGCTGAGCCTCAATCCGATCAATACCGCCAATCAACTCCTGGCCACCGATGAAAACCGCGGGCGGGTCATGTCGGTCATGCTGCTGGCCCACCAGGGCGGCATGCCGCTGGGGCATCTGTGCGCCGGGTTCCTGACCCATTACCTCTCGCCCCAGTGGGTGCTGCGCCTGATGCTGGGGACGCTCCTGGTAGTGATGATGGTGTTCCTGTTCGTCCGCGAGCCGGCCATAGACAACCTGCCGTCGCGGCGACAGACCCGCAAACGCACCCTGATGGAATCAATCTGGGAAGCAATCACCGCCCACTCACACCGCCCCGCCTACCCGGCCGAGATCGACCTGCCCGCCCAACCGCGGCCATAGCCCCATTCCCTATTACATTTACGGAGCGTGGATCACATCTTTTCGATCTGCCAGTATTCCAGTTCCAGCGGGGTCGGGCGGCCGAAGATCGTAGTGATGATGCGGACCATGCCCTTGTCGGGAATGACCTCGTCGACGTCACCTTCGAAGTTGATGAATGCGCCGTTGGTCACCTTGATGCGATCGCCCTTCTTGAACTGGACAGCGGTGACGATCTCGTCTTCCTTGCGCTCGGCCTCCTCAAGCATTTTGCCCTGATCCTTGGGACTCATGGCCGTGGGTTTGCCATTGGAGCCGATGAAGTCGCCAACTCCCTCGGTCTCCTTGATCATGAACCAGACTTTGTCGGGAATGCGGCCGTCCTTGTCGAGATTGAGTTCAATGAAGACGTAGCCGGGATAGAGCTTGCGGTCGCTCTCACGGCGCACGCCCTGCTTGACCGAGCGCACGCGCTCGATGGGCACGAGAATGCGGCCGACGCAGTCTTCCAGACCCTCGATCTTGACCTTGCGCGCCAGCTTCTCGCGCACCTGATCTTCCTTGTTGCTCGCTACTCGGAGGACGAAAAATTGCATCGCGTTTCCTTAAGACAACGGGGCGAACTTGAGCACGCCGATCAACCAGAAGATGTACCAGAAGACCATATCAAAGGCGAATAGTACCAGCCCAATCAGGATCACGCAAAGAACCACTACTTTGGTCGAGCCGATCAGTTCTTTACGCGTCGTCCAGTTGACCTTCTTCATTTCCGAGTCGGTGGCAATGAGAAAATCCACTACATTGGGGCGGTTCATGGCTGCGAAAGCCACGCCGGCCAGAACGGCGCAGACGCCGGCGGTAACACCGCCGATCACCAGCTTGCTGCGGGCGCCCCAACTGGGCATGTAGGTATAGAGGAACCAGGCGACGGAGCCAATTATGACCGCCGCCGCGGCAACCGTGCCCATGCGTGTCCAATAACCCTGGCCGCTCTTGCGAACGGTGAAAAACCCGGCTCTCTGGGGTTCACGATCAACCTGCTGGGTGCGGTAGGCTACCACGGGCGGCAGCCCGCTGGCCGAAGCTGGTCGGACCTTGAGTTGGCCCTTGGGCTCCGTCGCTTCTCCCTGATCATCGCCGGTCTGTTCTTCGGACTCGGCGAATTCATCCGCGTCGTCCGCATCGTGCGCCTTATCGGCCATGGCATAATTCCCGTCATTTTTCCAGGTCACACCCGGTCGGCTTGACTTGCCGAACAGCAGACGCCTGGCATCTTCTACGAACAATGCACGCCAGGAGGGAATCGAACCCGCAACCTGCCGCTTTGGAGACGGCTGCTCTGCCAATTGAGCTACTGGCGTAGCGGGGAAGCCCGCCGGCGACCTGCTTTAACAGGCCGCCGGGAGGGGCGATTTTCCCTTTACTTACGCTTGACCTTGTGCAGCGTGTGGCGGCGAAGACGAGGACTGTACTTCTTGATCTCGATCTTCTGCACGCCGCCGGCCACCTTGATTTCCGTGCGGTAATTAAGGTCGCCGGTTTCTGTGCATTGCAGCCATACGGTTTCACGATTCTCTTTGGCCATGGGGCTCCTTTAGGCAATGACCTTGGTCACCACGCCGGAGCCGACCGTCTTGCCGCCCTCGCGGACAGCGAAACGGAGCTTTTCTTCCATGGCAATGGGGGCCTTGAGTTCGACCTCGATGGTCACGTTGTCGCCGGGCATGACCATTTCCGCGCCGCCCAGGAGTTTGGCGACTCCGGTTACGTCGGTGGTGCGGAAGTAGAATTGCGGCTGATAGCCCGTGAAGAACGGGGTATGGCGGCCGCCTTCTTCCTTGGTGAGGATGTAAACCTCGGCCTCAAACTTGGTGTGGGGGGTGATGCTCTTGGGAGCGGCGAGGACCTGGCCGCGCTCAAGTTCTTCCTTTTCCACGCCGCGGAGGAGCACGCCGACGTTCTCGCCGGCCAAGGCTTCGTCCATGGTCTTGTTGAAGGCCTCGACGCCGGTCACCACGGTGTTGCGGGTGGCCTTGAGGCCGACGATCTCGACGGTATCGCCGATCTTGCAACGGCCGCGCTCAACGCGCCCGGTGCCGACCGTGCCGCGGCCCTTGATCGAGAACACGTCCTCGATGGGCATCAGGAACGGCTTATCCACGGCCCGTTCGGGCATGGGGATGTAGGCATCCAGAGCCTTGACCAGATCGTCCACGCACTTGTTGGCGTCGTGGTCGGTCGGGTTCTGCATGGCGGCCAGGGCATTGCCCTTGATGATGGGGGTATCATCGCCGGGGAACCCGTACTTGGTCAGCAGTTCGCGGATTTCCATCTCGACCAACTCGAGCAGTTCCGGATCATCGACCAGGTCGATCTTATTGAGGAACACCACGATCTTGGGCACGCCGACCTGGCGGGCCAGGAGGATGTGCTCGCGGGTCTGCGGCATAGGGCCGTCGGCCGCGGAAACGACCAGGATGGCCCCGTCCATCTGGGCGGCGCCGGTGATCATGTTCTTGATGTAGTCGGCGTGTCCCGGACAGTCGACGTGGGCGTAGTGCCGGGCCTCTGATTCGTACTCGACGTGGGCGGCGGCAATGGTCACCGTCTTGGTCGCGTCACGGTCGATGCCGCCTTTGGCGATGGTCTTGTAGTCCTTGGCGGTGGTGCCGAACATCTTCTGCGATCGCGCGCTCATGGCGGCGGTCAGCGTGGTCTTGCCATGGTCGATGTGACCAATGGTGCCGACGTTCACGTGCGGCTTGGTGCGCTTGAATTCTACCTTTGCCATATCTGGCCTCCACAAAACTTTTGCGTCCGGCGGCACGGGGTATTGCCGGCCGGCCGGAACGCTTCGTCTCGATCGCAAGGCGGTTGTCGAAGCCGTCTGGATCGCTTGTCGAACCTCCGACACTCGACATTAGGCGGGCCGCACGGTCGCACGCCATCTCCAGGCGGAGGGGCGGCCGCAATGCGGACTGCCAAATGCCGAATGTCGCCAAAGCTGTCACTGGGGCTTGAACCCAGGACCTCCACCTTACCAAGGTGGCGCTCTACCACTGAGCTATGACAGCAAACGTCAAGTCGTTCGCCGGGCCACCCGAGTCCCAACGGGACTTCAAGGGCCATTCTCCAGCGCATACCGAAGGCGCGGAAGGGCCAAGAGTATAAATGGCCGTTGCATAATGTCAACCGGGGGGCGGAAAAAGACTATAGCGGGAAAAGACGGCGCGGATTCAGCGTCCAACGCGCAGCTTCGCCCCACGCCCACAACGCACCGCCGCGGTGAAAATCACCACGTAAGCGCAGCCCAGCATCGCCAGGATCAGACCACCGCTGATCAAACTGTTGGCCAGCAATGTCGCGTTTGGCGTGGTCTTGTGCAGTTGCGTCGCCACCGTCGCCCAGTGCCCCACCAGCAATTCCAGGGCGGCGGTCGTGGTGGTCAGCGTGACCACACCCAGGGGAATGACCGTCACCCAGAGATAACGCCGCTTGCCCTCGTTGACCAGATAGGCGCTGATAATCGCCAGGGCGATAACGGCCAGCATCTGGTTGCCCACGCCAAACATGCTCCAGATGGCGGGGAAACTATTGGCATTGATGAAGTGAGACCAACCAGCCACGATCAACAAAGTGCTGATGATGGCCCCCGGCCACCAACTCGTATCGGCCAGTTTCGGGTGTAGCCGGCCCGCCAACTCCTGGAGGAGGAACCGCCCAATCCGCGTGCCGGCGTCAATAGTGGTGAGGATGAACAAGGCCTCGAACATGATTGCGAAGTGGTACCAGTATTTCCACATCGCCCCCAGGCCGTGCCAGAACTTTCCCGAGGCGCTGTCAAAAATATGGGCCATGCCCACCGCCAGGGTTACGGCGCCGCCGGTACGGCCACGCAACGATTCCTGAGTCAGGGCGTCGTAGGCGTTGAGGTGATCGACATCGGCGCCGATCCTGGCGAAACTGTCCTGCCAGGCGGGCACGTTGGCCATGTCGGTGTTCATGGCGTAATAGTCGCCCCGGTCCAGTGAAGCGGCGGCGATCATCGCCACCACCGCCACCAACCCCTCCATCAGCATGGCCCCATACCCGATCGTGCGGGCCTGCGACTCTTTCATGATCATCTTGGGCGTCGTGCCACTGCTCACCAGCGCATGGAAACCGCTGATCGCTCCGCACATGATGGTGATGAACAGAAATGGGAAGATCGTCCCGGCGACGATCGGCCTTCCCCCAATCCCCGCCGGCGAACCACTGCTGACGACCGGGCCGCCGCCAAAAAAAATGTGGTTCAGCGGCTCGGCCTTGAGTTGGGGATTGGCCAATAGAGTCCCGCCTACCAGCAGCGCGATGGTGCCTATTTTGAGAAAACTGCTGAGGTAATCGCGGGGGGCGAGCAGCACCCACACCGGCAGCACCGCCGCCACGAAGCCGTAGATGGCCATGGCCGTGACGACCTGGGAACCAGTGAGGTTAAAATATTCTCCCAGCCTATGTTGCGCGATCCAGCCACCCACAAACACCGCCACCAGCGTCAGCGTCCCGCCTACCAGCGACGCCTCCACCACTTTCCCCTTGCGAAGACGATAAATGTACCAACCCACGAACAGGGCAATGGGAATGGTGCAGGCGATGGTAAATGTTCCCCAGGAACTTCCCGGCACGATGCGCGTGGTATCGATCGTGATCGGTAGGCCATCGTGCGACCAGTCCGTCTTCAGCATCTTTGTGGCCCCCGGCCCGCGCCAACGGAACGTAAATGCATCCGTAAACGGCATTTCCGATCGGCCATCATTCCAAATCAGCTTCGCGCCGCAGGGGACGCGATAATCCACATAATCCTTACCCGCCGTCCCGGGAACCTCCACCGGCCCCGTCCCGGCCGGCAAAACCAGCCGGCTACCGATGGGATAGCGGACTTCTTCGCCACCCAGGGCCTTGACGACAACTTTTCCCAATCCGGCCAGGGCGACGACGATAATTATGAGAATCGCCAACATGGCCGCCCAACCGGCGGTTCGGCCGATATCGTCGTGGGCGATTTGGGCAAGCGATTTGCCGCCCCGGCGGATGCTGGCGGAAAGAACCAGGAAATCCTGCACCGCCCCGCCAAGGCAGACGCCTATCACGATCCAGAGGAGGCCTGGCAAGTATCCGAACTGAGCGGCCAGTACGGGACCGATGAGCGGGCCGGCGCCGCTGATGGCCGCAAAATGGTGTCCGAAGAGCACCCATTTGCTAGTGGGGTGATAGTTATGGCCATCGTCGCGCAGCACCGCCGGGGTGGTTCGCGAATCATCCAGGGCAGCGACCTTGGAAGCCAGAAAGACGCTGTAATAGCGGTACGCGATCGCCATAAAGCACAGTACGGCGACGAGAATAGGCATGGCATGATGCATGGTTGATAGCGCCAGGTTTCGGCGATGTATGTCATCGTAATGATCTTCGCCTGCAAAAACGAGCGACCATTATACATTGAACTGGCTACCATGATTGATGGCCTTTCCCCCTCTCGACGCGTAGTACGTCCTGGGGATTTCCCGATGTCACGAAAATGGACGAAACTCTGGCCCGATTGAAGGCGGTCAATGCCACCTGCGCTTTCCAACGCAACGCCGGGACTTATCGGTTGCTGGAGCGATCCGCCCACCCAGCCCAGGTACGCCATGCCTGTATGCCGGTTGCCCTGGGCCTGGCGGCGTGCATATAGTATCGCAGCAATGCGATGAATTGAGTCCTCACCACAAGGAACAAACTCATGAACGATAGTATCTCCCGGCGTGACGTGTTGACGCGAACTTTACCGGGGCTGGCGCTGGCCGGGGCTATGGCCGGCACACCACTGGCAGTCATGGCGGATGCCACCGCGGAGACGCATGCCGCGGGACCACTGGCCACGGCGTTTAAAGATGGGGCTTACGTGTTGCCGCCGCTGCCTTATGCCTACGAAGCGCTGGAACCGTGGATCGACGCTCAAACCATGCATCTCCACCATGACAAGCACCACCAGGGCTACGTCAACGGCCTCAATAACACCCTCAAGGCGCTGGCGGCATTCAACGACCCTGCCACGCCTGAAAATGCGGCGTTGCTTGCCGGGTTGGAGGAAGATTTGAGCTTCAACGCCGGCGGCCACCTTCTGCATACGCTGTTTTGGCGGACGATGGCGCCCAACGCCGGCGGCGAACCGCCCCAACTCCTTGCCGATGCTCTGGCGCGCGAATTCGGCTCGGTCGCCTCGTTTCGGACGCGCCTGGCGCGCGTAGCCGCGGGCGTCAAAGGCAGTGGCTGGGCGGTTCTTGCCCACGAGCCAATGGCCGATCGACTGCTGGTCATGCAGGTTAAGCAGCACGACATGCAATTGGCCGCCACGGCCGTACCGCTATTGGCGTTGGATGTCTGGGAACACGCCTATTACCTCAAGTATCAGAATGTCCGGACAGACTATGTGAAGGCGTGGTGGAACGTGGTCAATTGGCCCGAGGTGGAAGCTTCCCTGGTGGCCTCGCGGGGCAGAAAAACCGGACAAGCCTGAGCCAAGCGGCCGATGCCCATGGCCAGTCCCGGTCGGCAGGGGCCGGTATGGGTTGGGCCGATCATGTTTTCCACACCGCCTGAAATCCCGTTCAGTTCTGGCCCATCCCCATGTTGGCATTGACGATGTTTTGGTACTCCTGAATGAAGTTCTTCCGGGTAATCTGCCCGGAATTTACCTTCTGCTCAATCAGGTCCATGACATTCAATAAAGCGCCGGTGGCCTTCCTGGTTCCCTCCACGTCCTTGGCTAAGGCTTCCTGGCTGGTTCCCAGATACCATTTGCCGTTGACCCTGGCCAACAGGAGATTTTCTGAATAGTTGGCGATCGTCACCTGGGCGGTGGCGCCGTTTTCGATGATTTTGATCTTGTCCCAATCCACCTTGCCATTGCCGGCGATCTGGGACATTTGGTACCGCAAGATCATTTCCCCGCCCATCTGCACCCCTCCCTGGGCCATTCCGCTTACAAGGCCGGCCTCCATCTTGCCAATCTTCGCCTGGACGAACACGGTGAGTTTCCTGGATTTGGCCACCACCTGCGCGGCCAGATCCAACTGTTGCTTCACCAGGGGACGGTTGGCCGGCGGTTGGAAACCCTGCCACGCCCCGGGCTTGTCCTGCAAACTAATGCCCTTGGCCAAGCTCTCCACAAGGGTCTTGGCGGTAGCCGCCCCGAAGTCTATGCCATCCGGGATGTCGCCAGTTGGATCGGTGCTGGCCGAGGCGTCAGGCTTGGCGGCGGTCGGCGACCGCGTACCATCGTCGCCGGCCATGGCCCTGGTCGTCAGGCGGGCAAAGATCAATAGCCCCACGATCATCAGGCTCAGCAGTATTCGTTGCATAGTGGTGTCCCTTTCAAGAGAGAAGATACCATGCTCCAAGACTGTCGGGAAAGAGCCGAAATGTCGTTGTGTCCTGGGAGGCGTAGAAGTGACGATCTTCTCGTCCCGTACCACGGGCTTGATCCCCTGCCATCTTGAGGCTGTAATTCACGGCATGGCAACGAAACTCTGGACCGCCGTCGATAAATACATCACTGACCTGATGATTCCGCAGGACCATGTGCTGGATGTGGTGCTGGCCGACAGTGTGGCGGGAGGGTTACCGGACATCAGCGTGACGCCAAACCAGGGGAAGTTGCTGCATCTGCTGGCGCGGATGCTCAGGGCGCGGAGAATCCTGGAGATAGGTACGCTCGGCGGCTACAGCACTATCTGGATGGCCAGGGCCCTGCCGGCCGACGGGTGGCTGGTCACACTGGAGGCGGATGCCACGCACGCCGAGGTTGCCCGCGGCAATATTGCCCGGGCGAAACTAGGCGATCGGGTTGAAGTGCGTCTGGGCCGGGCGAAGCAGACACTGCCCCAACTACTGGCCGAGGGACAGGAACCCTTCGATTTTATTTTCATCGATGCCGATAAGTCCAGCATGCCCGAATACTTCAACTGGGCTCTGAAGCTAGCGCATCCCGGCAGCGTAATCGTTGTCGACAACGTCATCAGGGATGGCCGGGTGATCGATGCCACCAGCCGTGATGCCGCCATAAGAGGCGTCCGCAAATTCAACAAGCTGGTCGCCGCCGAGCCGCGCGTCAGCGCCACGGAGATACAGACGGTGGGCGCCAAGGGCTACGATGGGTTTGCCCTGGTGATGGTTATGAGTTGAGCCAGTGATCCTCGGCACCGATAAGGTCGAGCGAGGCTGGATTCTTGTGGAGTGCCCCGTACAGCGCACATCGCGCCGCCGAGTAGCCGCGCTGGGCAAGTAACCTGGCCATCTGGCACAAGTGGGTAGCGTCCCAGAACCCGTCGCCCTCGGGAGGCTTGGACAGGCGTGCTCCAACCGCCTGAGCCACGGGGTTCTGGAGAGCCGATGCTTCCGCAATCTGCATCATCGAAGATCGAGGACACGTCGCCCCACTCGAACCTCTGCTCCCCTTGCGGCAAGGTACTCCTCAGCCATGCGTCATGGGCAGCCTGTCGAGCGGCTTCTTTCTCTCGTGACCAATCGCCTCATGAGCTCCCGTACTCTGCCTCACTGATCGCCAGCGATGTGCGGTAGAGTCGCTCACCGTTGAACCAGAGCACAACAACGAAGGTTACGCCGGATTGGCAGCAGGCCGTAAGCTTGTACGACGAGTAAGGAGCATTCGCCACGAACGGTTCGGCCGAGTGCCCGACCTCCGATGCGCGGAAGCCGCCATGTGTAAGCCCGGGCCCGACGCTCCAGTCTGGCAGGGCGAAACGCAGGTTTCCTGTCACCGGGTCAATCAAGTGATCACCAAGCCTCTCGCTGTGAGCGGCGGTTTTTCAAATCAGTCACCCCTGCGACTGGTTTGAACCGTCGCCGACCAGAGAAATCGTAACTCCAAGTGGGACAACGAGAAAGCCCTCCGTGTTCAGCCGGAGGGCTTTCATTCGACGAAAGTCGGGGTGACTGGACACCATTAGAACTTTTCGTTCGGAGCGCGTTTGACTTGGAGCCACCACTTCAACAGATGCTCCTGGCTGCATGACAACGGCGACTCCAGCGAAACGTTGCTTTCCTTCATGGCCGCAACAGCACCTTGATCGCCTGCCTCTGATCCATCGCCCGGTAACCCTCAGCCACTTGATCGAGGGGCAGCGTTAGGTCGAACACTTTTCCTGGGTTGAATTTGCAGTCCAGCACAAGGTCGATCAGCTTGGGCAAGTAACGACGCACAGGCGCGGGACCTCCGTGGAGGTGGACGTGCGTGTAGAACAGTTCCTCGCCCTTTAGCGCCACGCTGTGGGGAACACCGACGTAGGAGACGTGCCCACCCCGGCGAGTGGCGTGGATCGCCTGCGTCATCGACTCCTGCGTGCCGACGCATTCCAGCACCGAGTCGGCACCGATGCCCTTGGTCATTTCCATAATGCGCTCCACGCCCTCGTCGCCGCGTTCGGCGATGATGTCGGTCGCGCCATACTCGCGGGCAAGCTTCTGCCGTTTCGCGTGGCGGCTCATCGCGATGATCCGCTCGGCTCCCATCTGCTTGGCCGACAGCACACCGAGCAGCCCCACCGCGCCATCCCCGACGACAACCACAGTCACCCCCGGCTTGACATTGGCCGCGTCGGCGGCGAACCAGCCGGTACCCAGCACGTCGGAGGTCGCAAGCAGGCTCGGCACCAAGTCATCCGGAGGCGTTCCCGGCGTGGGGACGAGCGTGCCATCGGCCTGCGGCACGCGGAGGATCGGGGCTTGCGCGCGCCATGAACTCTCGCTGCACGCAGGAAGACTGGTAGCCATATTGGCAGTTGGGGCATGTGTTGTCGGAGGCGGCAAACGAGCCGATGACGAACTGCCCCGGCTTGACATTCCTCACCGCGTTTCCGACCTCCTCGACGACGCCGCAGTATTCGTGGCCCATCGGCTGGGGGCCGTTGATCGGCTGGATGCCCCGGTAGGGCCAAAGGTCCGATCCGCACACGCACGTTGCGGTCATGCGGATGATGGCATCCGTGGGCCTCTCGATCCTCGGCGTCTCGCGGTCCTCAAAGCGGATGTCGCGCTGGCCGTAAAGGACAGTTCCTTTCATAATCGATCTCCTTGTCGTTCATTATGCGCGGGCGCCTATGCCTCAAAGGGCCGGTGGGCGCGAAGGAAGGAGCGGACGTGGCGGATGGCTAAAGGAATCCTCTCCTTGGGTTGTTTCCACGGAAAAATGCTGACTTCGGCGTTGGGGGCCAGCATCGCCGCCTCCATTGCCACAGCGGAGGTGTGCTGCGGAACGCCATCATCGGGAAGGAACAGCAACGGGGTGGTGCAGTGGCGCACGAACTCGCGGGTGACCGTGAACACGAAATCGGGATCTGTGCGGTACATATTCGTCAGAAACCGATCCACGCTTTCTGCCTTGAGGTCGGGCCGACGTTCGAGGAGCTGCGATCCCCAGCCGGTGATGTTGGTCTGATAGAACAGGTCGCGCATCTCGGGGCGCGAGCCGCTTGGTTCGACCAGCACCGCGGCGACGATGCGGTGTGGTGCGTGTTTCAGCAGGTTCCAGGCGAGGATGCCGCCAATCGAGAACCCCATGACCATGAACCGGTCGATGCCCAAGTGGCCCAGAAGACCGAGGTGATCGTCAGTGTACGAGTCCCATGGCCTCTCTGCTTCGAGGGGGCCGGAGGACTGGCCGTCGTAGGCGTTGCGCAGGTCGGCCACGATACATCGGTATTCGCGACTGAATTCCTCGATGGCGTAGAAGGGATCGCCACCCCTCAGCCGAGCAATGGTGGAGTTCAGCCCGCCTCCGGGGATGAGCAGCAGCGGGAAGCCGGCCCCATGCTCCTCGTAGTGAATTCGAACCGGGCTTCGTTCATAAAACGGCATGGCGGCACGCCTCCTGCGCAGTCTCTCTCTTCGCGGTCTTCACATTCGTCACATCCGGTATCCAGGCTTCTTGTAGAGCTTCTCGGGCTGGTTGATGATGTCCGGCGTGTAGACCTTTCCCTTCCAGTCGCTGGAGCTGATCTCCTCAAATGCGACGGAAACCGACTCCTCGCCGTAATGCAGGACGTCCATCACGGCCTGCGTAATCCGTTCGGCCAGTTGCTTCTTCTGATTCTGCGACTTCCCCGGCCAGAGTTTTACGATCACGTGCGGCATGTTGCCTCATTTGAATCAGACGGACCTTTCTTCCGGAATGAACCTGATGGTGACGGCGGCGGACGCGAGGGCGACCAGCGTGCTGACGAGGAACACCGTTGCCAGACCGGCGCGATCGGCGAGTTCCGCAGTTGTTCAGGGTCCAAGCATTCACGATGGTTCACTCACTTGTGGTGGGCTTCTGGTACTGCTGGTCGCTGACCTTTTCCATCCAGTCCACGGCCTTACCGTTGAGCTTCTCCTGAATGGCGATGTGCGTCATCGCTGTGGTTGCCGCAGCTCCGTGCCAATGCTTCTCCCCGGGCGCGAACAAGACCACGTCGCCGGGGCGGATCTCCTCTATCGGGCCGCCCTCACGTTGCGCCCAGCCGCGGCCTGCCGTGACGATCAGCGTCTGGCCGAGCGGGTGCGTGTGCCAGGCGGTGCGGGCGCCGGGCTCAAACGTGACGCTGGCCCCGGAAACACGGGCGAGATTCGGGGCGTCGAACAGCGGCTCGATCCGAACGGCGCCAGTGAACCAATCAGCCGGACCCTCGCCCGATGAGTGAGAGCCAGTTCGTTTGATCTCCATAGGTCTTCTCTGTTAAGTCGCCAAGCGCGAGCCATTGACTGTCAGTCCAATGCTGACACCTCAGATCGAGGTCAAACCTCGCTTTAAGAATACCTTATGCGGACGCAAGGGCCAGGGCAATCGCCTTTGTGATATCGCTCATTTGAACCGCCCTGTAAATGCTGGTGGCCCCGGCAGTTGCCGAGGCCATGCAGAAGTCAGGCGATCGAAATGCCGGAACAGTAGATCAGTAGAACAGTGGACCGCAGTGGAGCGGCAAGTTGTGGTCCGGAAGTTATTTTTGCTTCTCCTGCTCTACTGGTCTCATGCTCCACTGCTCTATTTTGGCGGCGAAGCCGCCAAAATCGGGGTGAAAGGACACCAATTGAACTTTTTCTGCGTTTCTGGACTGAGAACGAGGTTTTGGCCAGGACTGAAATCTGTGGGGTCGTGAATTATTCAGTTCTGTGAGCGGGCTGATAAGTGTTCCGACTGTGCTCACGCCTGAGGGATGACGCCGGAGCCTTGGTCCATGTTCCCGCTGCCATCGCAGACTACAATCAGGATCAAATAGACGAGTCCCGCGCCCCGGCTGGTTTTCCGTCCGTATGAGTGGACATAAAACCAAGGGAAGCGCATAATCCTTCAAATAAGATGCCTTTCTGCATAAGCGTAAGAGGGGGTGCGATCCCATTTCGATTGAAAACCCAACTGATACCGAGCCATCCGCAAAACCGCGAAATCCGCCTGAAAACGCAGGATAGTTCAAATCCTGTTACACCCCCCTCTAAAACCGATCATTAGAAGGGTCTCTATTGAACCGCTGGGAATGTTGTAACTATTGATTTGGCAACGAGAAGGCCGTCTGCATCTCGCAGAACGGCCTTTTGTACCGTTAAGTCTGGGCAACCGGATTTGAACCGCGTCAAGCCGGCCTCGGCGATACACGTACCCCAAGACCAGAACCTACGCCGCCTGCCCACACTATTGTTCATCTCCCTCGTCATGGCCTCCGACAGGCGTTGGTTGATCATGTTGCCCATTTGTCGGCGCCGCCTCTTCGCGGGTTGCGTTCTGCAATTGGCGGACCTCACGCGGGGTCAGGGTGCGCACCTCGCCGGGGGCCAATCCATGCAGGGTCAGTGGACCCATGCGGGTGCGGGTTAACTCGCGCACCTTGTGTTTGAGCCGGGCGAGCATGCGGCGGAGTTCGGGATTTCGGCCTTCGCGGACGGTGATTTCCAGGGTGCTCAGTCGTCGGTTGCGCGAGACAATGGTTACGTGGCAGCGCCCGGTCTTGAAACCCTTGCCGCTCTTGGGGTCGCCCATCCAGACGCCCTGGACAAGCTGCTGAACCGTGTCGCCTTCGATGTACCCATCTACCACAGCCCGATAAGTCTTGGGCACCCCGTAGCGCGGATGGGTGAGCCGGTTGGTCAGGTCGCCGTCGTTGGTCAGCAGGAGCAGGCCCTTGGATTCGCTATCCAGACGCCCCACCGGATAAACGCGGCCGGGCAGATTCGGCGGGAGCAGGTCGATGGCCCGGGTCTGCTCGCCCTGGGCCACGTTGGTGCTGTAAACGCCCTTGGGCTTATTCATCAGTAGATATAGCCGCGGTTCGCTCTTGGCGCTGGCCAGGCGCAGGGGCTCGCCATCGACTTCGACGCGATCCTTGGCCGGGTCGATGAGGATGGGAAGTTCCAGGACGATGTCGCCGTTTACGCCGATACGGCCCTGGCGAATCATCTCCTCGACGTTGCGGCGGGAAGCAACTCCGGCGTTGGCGAGTATTTTCTGTATGCGTTCTTTCACAATGTCATCTTAACCGACCGGCGGCCAAACGCACAGGCAGACCATGCGGGGATTGCTTGCCGTGGCGCAGTGCCGGTATGGCGTGTCGGGGATTGGTCGAACAGCCGAGGAAACCACAGACGCAGATGCTCCAGCGCCGGCAGCCGATCCGATTCCCCTTCGCCAGTAGTTGACCACTGACCTTCAACCAATGTTCCTGCTACAATAACAGTGATGTCCAGCCGCTTTGTACTGCATTTGACGCCGGGAAACGACAGGAGACACGCCGCTTTTGTCGCCAGGCACCTGAAGGCGGCGCGGCTCATGGTGCGGGCGCCGCTGGCGGAATTGTCGGTGGGCTTCGTCGACGGGCGGCGGATGGCGGCTCTGCACCGCAGGTTCTCGGCAGTGGGCACGGCGACCGATGTGCTCAGCTTCCCGCTGGATTGCGACAGCCGCGGGCGGGTAATCGGCGGCGAGGTGGTCGTCTGCCTTGCGGTGGCCAGCGCCGAAGCGGCCAAACGTCGGCGTCCGGTACGCAATGAAATACTGCTGTATGCCTTGCACGGCATGTTGCACTTATGCGGTTGGGACGATAAAACGCCCGCCGGATACACTGCCATGCACAAGATCGAGGACAAGATTCTTAAGCAACTGGGAATCGGGGCGGTATTTGCCGCCGGCACGCCGACGGGGGATCGGCAATGATCATCACTATAGCCGGCATCGGCCTGGCCTGGGCCGCATCCTTCTTTTTCTCCACTTTGTGGCAAAGCCTGCGCCGTTTTTCCCGGCCCCGGCTGGGTGAATACCTTGAGAGCCATGGCTGGTCCGACCGGCTGATGCCCATTATCAATAACAGCGCTGACCTGCTCTTTATAATGGCCTTGGGGCGTCTGGTCTTCAACCTGCTCATTCTCCTAGAGATGCTGTGGCTCTTCGATGCCGCAGGCCGCCAGCCCCTGCATTACCTCTGGGCGGCATGCCTGGCCCTGGTTGCCACCGTGTCTTGCTCGGTGATCCTGCCGGGCGCGGCGGCCAGAACCGCCGCCGAACAGATCCTAGGCCTATGTGCCCCCCTACTGCTGTGGCTGCGCCTGGCCATGCTGCCGGTTCTGCGCATTCGCGGAGCCATCGACACCATGATGAACCGCGCCGCCGGGGAAGGCGACCAAATCGAGCATGACATTCTCTCGGCGGTCGAGGAAGGAGAGAAGGAAGGCGTGGTGGACAAGCAGGAGCGGGAGATGATCCAGTCGGTCATCGAGTTCCGGGACACCCAATGCGGGCAGATCATGACCGCCCGTCCCCAGATTGTCGCCCTGCCGCTGGATTCGTCGCTGGCCAAGGTGAAACAAACCCTTGAAGAGAGCGGGTATTCGCGAATCCCGGTCTATGAAGGCACATTGGATCACGTCATCGGCATCCTTTACGCCCGCGACCTTCTGAAACACATCGGCCAACCCCCCGAGCAGTTCGACATCCGCTCGGCGGCGCGGTCGGCGGTCTACATTCCCCAGACCAAACCGCTGCGGGACCTGCTCCAGGAATTCCGCATGCAGAAGGTACACATCGCCATCGTGCTGGACGAGTACGGCGGCACGGCCGGCATGGTGACGATCGAAGATATCCTCGAGGAATTGGTGGGCGACATCACCGATGAACACGAACCGCAGGAGCCCACGCTGCTCAAACGGTTGGACGAACACGCCTGGGAAGCCGATGCCCGGATGGAACTGGACGAACTAAACCGGAGGCTGGGCCTGGCACTGCCGGAAGACGCCGGGTACAATACGCTCGGTGGCTTCATATCCAACACGCTGGGCCGCATTCCCCCCGCCGGAACGCAATTTGAGCATCAGGGAACGCGGTTAACCGTCCTCAGCGCCGAGCCGGCGAAGGTGAAAAACGTAAAGATCGAGATGGCAAGGAAACCAGGTCCACAAGAGGCGGAAGGCCGAAGATAGGGCCAGGCGCCCAATCACAAAGCTTCCTGCTCCTCCACGCCATCCACCCGCGACCTGCGCGCTGCCCCGCCTCTTATCCACCCTTGACTCGCTTGGCTTCCCAGGGCGGCGGCGCGACAAACCGCACTCTTTTCGCGCTCGCCCCCTCGCACGGAGCAAAATAGCGGCTATAATCGGCCATTATGGGTTTGATTGTACAAAAATTTGGAGGCTCGAGCGTGGCGGATGCCGCGCGCATTCATAAGGCGGCCAGGAAGGCGATTGCCGCCAAGGAAAAGGGCCATCAGGTGGTGGTGGTAGTCAGCGCCATGGGGGATACCACCGATGACCTGATCAAGCTGGCCGGCCAGGTCTGCCAGAACCCGCCAAAACGCGAAATGGACCAACTCCTGGCCACCGGGGAACAGGTGACTATAGCCTTGATGGCCATGGCTATTCATGGCCAGGGACACCAGGCCATCAGCTTCACCGGCGGACAGATCGGGCTGGTGACCGATCACGCGTTCTCCAAGGCCCGCATCCAGTCCATCAACAAGCAACGCATCTTCGAACAACTGGAAATCGGAAAGATCGTCATAATCGCCGGGTTTCAAGGGGTGACTCCGGAGGGTGATTACACCACCCTGGGGCGCGGGGGGAGCAACGCCACCCTGGTGGCCATCGGGGCGGTCCTCAAGGCCGACGTGTGCGAAAACTACACGGATGTGGACGGCATCTACACCGCCGACCCGCGCATCGTCGCCAACGCCCGCAAGATCGACCGCATAAGCTACGATGAAATGCTGGAACTGTCGGGACTGGGGGCTTCGGTGCTTCAGACCCGGGCTGTGGAATTCGCCAAGAAGTACAACGTCCCCCTGCACGTGCGCAATAGCCAGAACGAAAACGAGGGGACCTGGATCGTCGCGGAGATGAAGAACATGGAACATATCGTCGTATCGGGCGCCGCCCTCAAGAAAGACCTTATCCGCGTGACGCTCAAGTGCGTACCGGACCATCCCGGCGTGGCGGCGCGTATCTTCGGCGAGATCGCCGGAGCCAATATCGTCGTCGATGACATAATCCAGAACCTGATGGATGACGGCACGGCCAGCATAAGCTTTACCGTCGAGCACGGCGATCTTGCCGACATAAAGCCGGTGGCGGATAAGCTCTGCACGCAACTGGGGGCGCCGATGCAGGCACGCTACCAGGAAGACCTGGCCAAGGTAAGCGCCGTAGGCGTGGGCATGCGCGCCCATACCGGAGTGGCCCAGCGCATGTTCAAGGCCCTGGCCGACGCCCGCATCAACATCCAAAACATCACCACCAGCGAGATCAAGATCAGTTGCATAATCGCCAAAGATGACGGACCCCGGGCCCTGCAACTAGTGCATGATGCCTTTGAGCTGGGAAAAGCCTGAGAGGGCCGTGGAGCGTGGATCTTTGGGGACGGATCACGCAAAAAACGCGGCCAGGAAGAATCTGCCCCTCGGGCGAATAAACATTACAAATGGGCCACTGGAACGGAAGGACAAATGGGCGCCAGGATGACCAGCGAGGCGCGATCGGCGGGAAGGCGGCGACGATGGATCACGGCTGCGGGACGGACGGTGTTGACGAGCCTCTTGGGACTGGTGGCACTGGATCACTGGGGGGTGTTCGGATACCAAGGCAATGACTGGGAACGGTTTGAGGGGAAACACGTCGCGGTCATCAAAGCCGAATGCGGCGATACGGTCGTAGCACGGATCGGCAATAACGGGGAGCAAATACGGATGAAGTTGCTGGGAGTAGCCGCCCCGGCGCTGCGGGGAACGGAGGGAAAGCCGGAATACTGGGCGGCGGAAAGCATGCGCTGGCTGGAGGAATGGATCGTGGGGCATGAGTTGATCGTGCGCCTGGAAGCGCTGCGGCCGCGCGATGCGTCGGGGACGCTGGCGGTTTACTTGTACAATCTGGATTCTTCGCTGTTGAACTTGGCCATGGTGCGCCAGGGCCAGGCCTACGCCGATCGGACGGGGACATATTCGCTGCATGCCCTGCTGGAAACAGCCGAAAGCGAGGCCCGCAAAAAAGGGCAGGGACTGTGGAAAGACCATTATCTGGCGGAATCAGAAATGCCGGCGTGGCGGAAGGCGTGGCTGGCCAACAGCGGAATACATCCGCCGAAGATCCCGGTCACCAGGGAAAATCATAGTGGAGATGCGGGGATGCGGTGAAGGACTGGGGCGGAGGAGAATAATATAAAATGCCGGCGGAGAATCATGCCTGCCAGCGCTGCAACGCGGGCGTATATGCAGATTCCCCTATTTGTCCATCGTTTATCGCTCGGCCGCGCCGCGACCGTTCTTATCCCGCTTTGGCGGTGTAGTAGACGGCGGGAATGGCGGCAATGCTCCCGGACGACTGCAAGGCCGGATGGGGAATGGTCGCTGAATTGGCCCGCGGATGGGCCGAATCGTAGACTTCCTTCATGCGGCTGGTGGTCAGGTGCGTGTAAATTTGCGTGGTGCTGAGGCTCTGGTGCCCCAGAAGCTCCTGAACGCTGCGCAGGTCGGCGCCGTTGTTGAGCAGATGCGTGGCGAAGCTGTGCCGCAGCGTATGCGGGCTGATCCCCGGATCCAGGCCGGCGGCCACCAGGTACTTGTCGAGCTTGCGGCGGACGCTGCGGGTGCTAAGGCTGTGGCCGTGTTTATTGAGGAAAACCCGGGCGGCATACGGCCCCTGGGATCGGACGTCGATGGCCCGCAGATCGAAATATCGCTGTACGGCCTTGATGGCCTGGGAACCGATGGGCGTCAGGCGGTCCTTACGACCCTTGCCGCGGACCCGGAGGATGCCTTCCTGTAAGTCCAGGTCGCCCATTTCCAATTCAACCAGTTCGCTGACGCGTATGCCGCTGGAATAGAGAACCTCCAGCATGGCCTTGTCACGGGCGGACAGCAAGTCGCCATCGCCGGGAGCATCGAGGAGCTTCTGGACCTGCTCCAGGTCAAGACACCTGGGTAGACGCTTTTCCTGTTTGGGAGTGCGGATGGTGGCCAGAGGGTTGATGGAAAGCATACCGCGGCGGATAAGGAACTTGTAGAAACTGCGCAGCGTGGCCAGCTTGCGGGCGGTGGTGCTTTTGGTGTAGTTTTGGCCATAGAGATAGGCCAGGAACTCGCGGACACTGAGCTGTTCGGCCTTGAGAAGCCGGGCATCCATGCCGCCGGGGCCGTCGCCAACCCCAGTCACATCGCCGGCGACCGCCTGAACGGCTTGGGCATGCGCGCCGCCGATTTCACCGCCCAGGAACTGACAAAACTGGATCAGGTCGGCGCCATAGCTCTTGACGGTATAGTCGCTGAAGTGCTTCTCCAGATGCAGGTAGTCGAGGAACTGGCGCACCAGGGGGCAAAAGACTTTCTCGCGGATTTGCGGCTGCGCTGGCGTGCCGGGCGGCGCGGCGATCGGGGCAAGGGGATTGGAGACGATGGCAGGCCCGCAAGCCGGAGGGGCAGGGACCTGGGGGGTGGATGCGGTCGCTTGGTTCATAAAAACCGGCCGATGGTGCGCGCTGGCGCAAAGAGATCCGAAGCACAGACAACCATGCCACGCGGCCGGCGATTCCGAGTGGCCCGCTTGCGGTAAACCAGGCCTGGCGCCTCAGTGGCGCCGCATAGCCTGGCTGGCCCGCGTTTCCTCTGGTCGCCTCCATGCGACGGGAAGGCTTGGGTCAGGCAAACCTCGTATGTCCATGGGCTCAGGTTGGACATTCGAGGCCCATCCCGCATTTTGACTGCGGGTCGAAACATTCTCCATTAGTGGCCGGCGATCGACTGACTTGGATGCATCATCATCAACGTGATCGCACCGCGGCGGCCAGGTTCGCGAGCCTTCATACAACTGTCTTCGGCAAATAGACCGATAATTCTTTGGCCAAATGCTGTCCTAGTTGATGGGACAGGACGGCGGCATCAAACAAATCGAAGGATTCGTCGCGACGGCGGGCTAGATCGATCATGGCTCCAAGCACTTCGGATTCATGGCCGGGCTGGTAACGGAAGCAGAATTTCCGCCGGCCCTTGGCCAGACAGAGCGTGTGCGTGGATGGGGCAGTCATGTTATTGGTGGACGCCACAAAACCACTCCTTTCGAGGGCCGGCGCGGCCCCCCAGTGCCTATCGGCATGATCGGACCCGTTCGTAAGAGCGGCCCAACATAACTCCATAGGGGATTTATCGGACGTTGCGATGGATGTGCTTAAGAACCCCAGGAATTAGTTAACGGGCCGGCGGCGGCTGGGGCGTCCGGTCGGGGAAGAGTTCGGGCATGTCGGTGATGCGCCAGTAGCCCCCTTCGTGTTTCATTTTGACCATAACCCGTTGATCGCTGTCGCCAAACCCAAGGATGACCATGGCATCGGCGGTGGAACCTTTGAAGACGGGGGTCATCTCGTTCCAACGAAAAGACTGGAATCCTCTGGTCGCCGTCTGCCATCCGCGCATCTGGGCAATGAAGTAGTTGGCCGGGACGCGATCGCGGAACTGACGGCTGGCGCGGACGTAGGCCGCCTGATAGTCCTGGTGAAGGATATCCCGTCCAAAGGCATTGATCTCGGCCCCAATGGCCAGTGAATCCCGCCTGACGCCGAGATCCTGGCCCAGCCGCAGGGCCACGGCCCCGCCGCCGGACAGGACCGCCATTACCACCCCCCCCACCGCCAACGCCCGCCCGGTCTGGGTGCCGTTGCTGACGGCGATCTGTCGCAGAGCTATGACCGCAAAGACCACCCCCACGACACTGATAACCAGGAAGAGGTTCCCGAGAAACGAAAGGGCACCGGCAACCCCAAAAATGACGGCCAACACGGCGCAAGTGTTGAGAGCCACATATTCTTGCTCGGCGACGCCGGCAGTCGTTGACATTTTGTGCAGATTGGCAAACGGATCGGCCGCAATCGGGGGCTCCTGGCCCAGGGCCTGTTGGGCAGTTAGCGCCTGTCGTGGAGAATCGTTGGTTGGGGGAGACATCAAATCAGTGGCTTTCAAGCATGGATTGACTCATCAGGCCGGAATTCAGGCAATGCGCTTCAAGATGTTCGCCATCCCATTCCGATCTCAATATAGGAAAGTACCCTCTTATGAACAAACGTCAACTGATCGATGAAATTCGTCACTACAATCCGACAGCGCAAGCTGAATTTCTGGCCCAATTCGACGAGAGCGCGTTGAACCAGTACTTGGAACATCTCCAGACGGCACAGCACAAGAAGCTGCGCATAGCCGGATGGACCGGTCAGGAACGGCAACTGCGCATGGTGTCTTGACGTCATCGCGCCGCAGGTGCGCAAACAAGCGAACCGAAGGACGCGCTCTAATAAAAGCGCGGCCATCGGTTCGCAAGCATTTCCAAACAATCCCCGGGGTTGGCTTATTCGAGATCCCAAATGCTCATCTTGGTGACGGGCCTGAAAAGCATGACCGAATCAATGTCGTCGAACATGACCTGGTTTTCATAGACCCAGTTTCGGCTGATGCGTCCGACGTTTTCGTCCCAGGTATAAGCCGGGGTGGCACAACCGCTGCTGAACAAGGCGCTGAGGCCAAGCACGACCAGCATGGCGTTTGCAAAAAGCTTCATGGTTTCGCCTTCCTGTAGAATCCTGTTGAAGATTCACGGTCCACACTCCAGGCAGCCACCGACAGAGTGCAACCTGCCATGGGAAGTACCCGGAACTGTCGGCTAATCTACCCGCAAGACCGACATTGTGTCAAAGGTAAAGACACGGGAAAAAGGAAGGGGATAGGGCGAAATGGGAAAGCCGACTTGGTCAGACTGTACGGCACAAGGCCACAGGTGCGAAACATGGACAACCAAACCAAACAGTCAAATAGCCGAACCGCCCGACCCCACGGCCTCCAGCCCGGCCCGCCATTCTACGTAGCGATAGGGAACGCCCAAAGCGACGTGCAGAGCCTTGAGGCTTTCATGGAAGAGGGCGTATTGATCTTCCTGCCACTGCCGGGCAGCCGGATCGCAGAAGAAGATTCGGCAGCCAAAGGGGCGTATCACATGTATTCGACAAAGACGTTCGGCCTGAAATGGGCAGCCATGACGGTCCCATACCTCCGGCAACAGGCTCTTAGGGGCACCCAGCCGGTTTCCCCGGAGCCTGCTCACAAGAACTGCCAGTTCCAGCGCGGTTACATAAAGGCGGTGGCCAAAGTCATCGAAATGGCAGCATCGCCCCGAAACACTGCAGCGGGGCCGGCGCAGATCGATTGCGACCTGTGCCTGGCGATAAATATTTTCCACCGCATCGCACACGTCGTCCCTGACGGCGGCTTCACTAACTATCTGGTACAGTGATTCATCCTCAGTCACACTTGAACCGTAGCCCGGCGAGGCTTGAAAAACAACGCCGCGCCGCCACAATGTGGCGGACTCTTATCACCTCCCCCCGGTGCGCTTTGGGAGGGTTAGGTTGAGGGCATCGTGGCCCAGGCGTCCGGCACGTTCCTAACGTGTCATGCTCCGTGTTGTCCGCCCTGCCGGAACCGGTTTATGCGTGAGTGGACCTCGTTCGATCTCCTGCGCCTGCGTGATGGTATCAAGCCGTTCAGGCTGCTCTGGTATCCGCTCCTGCGCAGCACCAACGATCATGCGGCGAAATTGCGTAAACGGAAAGAATTGTTCGCGCCGGCGCTGGTGCTGGCGGGCCGGCAGACCGCCGGGCGGGGACGCGGACGCAACACCTGGTGGTCCGCCCCTGGCACTCTGACGGCGACATTCGTGCTTCCCGGCGAGGGCCATCTGGCCCTGCACCAGATCCCGCTGGCGGCCGGTCTGGCGGTCCGTGACGCCGCCGCCCGGTTCGCGCCCAACGCGGACATCCAGCTCAAATGGCCCAATGACGTGGTATGCGACGGCGGCAAACTGGCCGGGCTATTGTGCGAACGCATCAGCAGGGCCGATTTGATCGGAGTGGGGCTGAATGTCAACATCGGCCGCGCCCGACCTCCTGCCGGGTTGCGTGCGAAGATAGTCTACCTGGCGGCACTGGCCCAAACCCCACTGGACATGACCGCCGTACTGATAACGATCGCCGGACACTTGCACGCGATGCTGTCGCGGTGCAGTGAACAATCTTTTGGACAGATTCTGGCACGCTACCAAGCCCATGACGCGCTGGTGGGCAAACGGGTAGTCGTCACCGATGCCGCCGGAGGCGAGATTGCGGGAATTTGCCTGGGGCTGGATACAATGGGTAGGTTGGTGGTGGAGAAGAGAAAAACTATTCTGAAAATAATAACCGGACAGGTAAGATTGGAGCCCTGATACCTGATAGGCCGCATCCGGCAATTGCCGCGGTTGATCATGTGCGTGCTCACCTATGTCTTAATTACCGGATTTGCAGTTGAAATGTTTGTTGTCCTCACGACAGGTCGAAAATAAAGCGGGATCATCATATGTTACGATCTCGAACAGAAGGCTCTCCAATGGAACACATAAAAGAGGACAGGTCTAATTAATAGATAATGGCCACAAAATGGCCAAATTGAAACGATAAAGGCATTTAATATTTAGACCTGTCCTGATTATGGTTGGTCCTGATTATGGTTGTAGACGTTTCCTGCGCATCAACCTACAGCGGTGCGCTCACCAACCATACTTGTCCGGCCTCAAGGCACAAGCTGGCTTGGGGATCAGCGTTAATAACCCCCGGAATGACTTCCTGCGGCGTGGCCACGTCATCGCCGCTGATGATCCAGATCCGCGCCTGGCCGCGCAATCGCAAGGGCAGGTCGTGGCTCTTGCCTTCCAGCAGCAGCACGGGCCCGGGCATAGAGCGGCCCTCATTAATGTAGTGGGAAACCATCCCATAGAAATAGCGCAACTCCAGGCCGGGCGGATGACAGCCATCGGGAGCGTGGCTCAGCACCAGCATGTCGCCAGGACGACTGTGGGCATCGATCCATTGTCCTATCTGGCGATAAGGCGGCGTGGGCAGAGCCGTGAAATTCGCGTTGTACGTATCGGGCAGATGGATTAAGCAGACGCCAATGAACGCCGCCGGAATGATCCATCGCCCTACCCGGCTACGGCATGCCGTCCCGACGACCATGGCAAGCAGCGCCGGCGTCGCCAACAGACTGTAACGGGGAAAATTCGCCATTACCGTGCCGCCAGCCAAATCCGCGACCACGATCATGTCCAGAGTGCCCAGCAACCAAAAACTCCACAGACACAGATCCTTACGCCACCACATAAGCAGGAAAGGCAGGAGACATACGATGCCGCCCACCAACGGCCCGGCACGGAAGTTGGAGAAAGGGAGTTCCAGGTGACAGAAGGAGACAGCGGCCACGCGGGTCAAGGTCATCGGCAAATGGCCGCCCATGGTCTCGCGACACCAGGCATAGAACTGGCCGCCGATCGCCCTTTGCCCGAGCATGACCGGACCCCATAGGACGGCAAAGGCAATTCCCGCGAGCAACAACGCCGTCAAGGCATCGCGCCGGGCCTGGCCGCGCAGCCGGAACAGGGCATACGCCGCCAGCGCTGCCAGCGGACCAGCCGTCAAATAATGCGTAAGCATGGCCACCACGGCGCAGGCCGCCAGCGCCGCCGCCGGCCACCTCCCGCCGCCGCGTTTCTCGAGCCTCAGCAGGGCCAGGCAGGCTCCCAAGACCAGCGTCAGCGCGAGGGTATATGGTCGGGCGTCCTGGGCAAAGTAAATCTGCGTCATGGCCATGGCCATGATGAGACAGGCCGCCAGTCCAAGCCCCACGCCGTAAAGCTCCCGGCAGATGAGATAGAACAGCAGGATCGAAACCACCGAAGCCAGCACCGAACTGGCGCGCAAGACCGCATCGCGTGGGCCCAGCAGCAACACGAACAGGCGTTGCAGCAAGTACGATAGCGGCGGATGCATATCCGCGCCAGACTCCACGCGCCACCAGGGACCGGCCAACGGCGGCCGGGTGACGCCGGGCGCATCATCCATCCAGCGGCCGATCGGCAGCGACAGCATCTGGTCCATGTGTCCGGTGACGAGCACCAGGGAACCGGCCTCGTCCACCCAGAGACTCCGCGCTCCCAGCCGATATAGTCGCAGGCCCGTGGCAAGCACCATGATGGCCGCCAGGGCCAGCCACGGGCCGATGCGCCGGGCCGTGGATCGTGCATGGGGTTTACAGCCGGCGCTGGTTGGCGGCTCTGGCAAGATGGATAGGGTTTCAGTCATGCAATCGCCTGATAGGAAATTTGATTTCGGCTGCCGGGTGGTCATGGGGCTTCAGGGCCTCCTGGACGGCGGTGGGGGTGGGGGGTTAGCGCCTTTAGCCTTTTGCCAACTGGCGTTGTTGAGCACCTTTGTGTCGTAAACAGGCAGTTGTATTGCCATGCTGTCTTCCTTTCTCGCGTTTTGTTTTGCCGAACCCTACACAGGTCCGACACACCTCATGCACAAACAACCGAATATCTGCGTCTGATTCAGCAATCTCCGGCAGAGCCGTAGGCCTTGAACAACGCCCCGAAAAAGGGCCGCTGCGACCATGCGATGGAGCCTGCGTGGACCGCCCACCACTTGCCGAACGACGCAACCGCCATCTCAAGCAGAGACGCTCTAATGACCCTGCGTCAACTTCTGGATGGCGGGCTCCACCTGCTTCAGGAAACCCTCGATAACCTGAAGGTGACTCTCGAGGGCTTTCGGCTCCTTCAACTGCAGCATGTCAATCGAGGTCAGTTCCTTTGATTTGGTCTCAAAAGATTTCAGCGCTTCGCGCTTGGCAACTTGTGTTCCAAGAACGCGGAATCGCTGCCAACAATCATCCACTATCTTCGGATCTATAAGATTCTGCTTAAGCATGTTGCGGACGGCGGCAATTTTCTGACGGCAATTGCCGACGGCTTCCTTGAGTATCTTTTCGTTCATTGCGTTTATTTGGGCCAGGTGTTCAGCCAAGACGGTCCTGGCTTTGTCGAACTCCTTAAGAGCGACGTCGGCCCATTGGCCTGCAACCGAGGGTGGACCGTGATTAGCCGAACTTCGTCAATGTGTGGCCGGAACTTTTTTTCTGCCGACGAGATATGGCGATGACGGGGTCATGGCGTGGGATGGAGGACTGCAAAGCTGATGTAGTGAAGACCAAGTTGGTGGGAGCACCGTGATAGAATGCTGGCCATCTACCTACGACGGCGCCACCGCGCCAAGGATGGCCAACATCACGCCTAAGCTGCAGTTCGGCAGGGCGTCCAAAGGAATCTGCGCGTTCGCTTATTTCTTCAATGCCGCTTCGATCTTGTTGACGAGGACTTCCAGCTTGGTGATGTGGGCAAGGACCGCCGTCTTGTCTTTAAGGGCGGACGGCTGAAGCGAGGCCAGGACTTTCATTTCCTGCTCGAACTGCTTGAGAGCCGGCCTGCGCGGAACCTGCGCCCCCAGTCCGCGTACGGCCTGCCAGCACTTGTCGTTATAAGTCTTGGCATCGGGACTCTTCTTGACATCTGAAAAACCGGTGCGGCACTTGGGGAAGAAACCCTTGAGGGCTGTATCCATGATCTCCTGGTTGTTGGCCCAGTCGGCTTTCTTCTGTTCGAATGCCTTGAAAACAACCTCGCCGTAGCTCCTCAATACAACGGCAAATCGATCACATTCCTTGGCTACACTCAAAGCATGTGCGGTGGAGGAGCTGGGAACAAGTTTGTTGGCCTTGTACTTGCCGGCGGCGGCATTGGCCAGATCGCGGGCATGAGACAACAGCTTGCGGACGCCTTCGAACTTGCCGCCTTCGGTCTTGGCGGCCTGCCAATCCTTCTCAATGGAAGGGATATCCGGATAGCTCTGCTTGGGTGAGAACAGAAGGCCATTAATGGCGCCATACGCATTCTGGCAAGCCTGCAGAGCCTCGCCGACCCCAGTTTTCCCGACAAGTTTGGCGATTGAGCCTTTCTCTTTTTGCCAGGAAGCGTTGGTGATGATGACAGGGTAGTCAGGTGTTGCCATGGGTTATTCCTTTCGCCTGCGTCTTGTTTTGCGGAGCATTGCACGCAGGCACCGCACCTGCACGTCAAGAGGCTCCATTAATAATCACATTCCAAGGTCACAAACTGAATTCCATTAATAGCCATAATTTGCATACGATCAAGTGGTGGTGTCAATATTTTGGGGCATGCAGTTAACAAGCGGAAATCCCCGGCGACGGCAAGCATCCCCATCGCGTTGACGACGAATAACGTCCTTGAAGCAACTTTTCAATTCCCGGTCCGATTCTGTTGAAGAAAGCTTTAAGATCCTCGAGGTGTCGTTTTGACGGTATCCTCGGTCTTGAGCTGGCCGGTGGACAGCAGCCGCATCGACATTCTCTATGGACTGCGGACACCCGCGGCTTCTGCGTGTCCTGTTCCGCGATCTTCTGTGACAGTTGTTCTTGCATGGCTACACCAGTTTGCACCACATTACACCGGAGTGGTGCAGTATGCAAGCCCTATGAACCCTGGTCACCCTACGACCTGCGATCCGAGCGAGGGCGATCCGCGGTTGTCCCGGCCCACTACTTGTCGATGTAGTTCAACCGCCGGGCCATGCGGTAGCACTTGTACGCCAGGAAGCGGTACTGGCCGTATCGGCCGTAAGGCTGGACGGCCTGCTCGGCCGGCACGGCCCGCCCGCCGAAGTGCGTGTCCTGAAGGTATTGCAGAACTTCCGAGTCCACTGGGATGTCACCGTACCATCCCAGCAGGACGAGCATGTGGTTGGTCGAGTAAGGCCCCACGCCCCTGATCGCAGCCAGGCACTTGCGAATACGGTCCCAATCCCCGGCGGCAGCCCACTGGTCAAGCGGCAGCTTGCCATCGGCAGTGAGTCTGGCGACAGTTCGCACGGTTTCGGCCCGGTAGCCCAGCGGAACCTTGCCGGCCAGCTGCCGGGCCGAGTGTTTCAGCACCAGCTCCGGCGTGGGGAAGCCGCCGCCGTCCAGGGTGCACAGGGCGTCGGACATCTTCTTGGTGTTTCGCCAATCGCAGTTGGTCGTGCACACGGTCTTGACCAGGTCCTCAAATGCCGTTGGCGAGCGGAGCAGCCCGCCGCACTTGACACGGCTTACGAAACCAAGGACCGGGTCACCCCGGCACATGGCATGGAATTCGGAGAAGTCCTGATCCAGGCAGAGCATTCGCCAGACCTGGTAGCGGATGGCCTGACGATCAGCAGGCGATAGGCGAAGGGCAGCGTTGATCTGCACGATGGACTTACCGCGGTTGGCGCCGGCACAAATCTGGACCGACACGCACTGTCCGTCCGGAAGGCGTAGCGGCCGGCGCAGGGCCTTGTTCCTGCCGGACCAAGCGAACGGGGAAAGGAAGGCCCATCCGTGCGCCAGGACCAGCTTTGGAAAGTCAAACCGCCTTGCGGTCATCCGGATTCGTGTTGCCGGAGGCGACATCTTTCTAGCCCGTTTTGCTGGTGGTCTTTTCAGATTCTGAAGCCGGGCCGAGCGGCCGTGGCCAAATCAGCTTGGCCTTCTCCGCGATCAGCGTGCCCCGCCTCAGTATGGCCGTTTCGTCCCAGGTTTGCTCGCCCTGGACGTGGCTGTTCATGAGCAGCTTGCTGTACTTGATCAGCGCTTCCTTCTTGGTCGTCCAAGGAGCATTTGACTCTGTGCTGTTCAGTTCCTGAGTAAGTAGAGTTAGATTCCCCAACGTCTGGAGCATGTGATTGCGATGTTCATGTGTGTCCCTGATAGGAAATTTGATTTCGGCTGCCGGGTGGTCATGGGGCTTCAGGGCCTCCTGGACGGCGGTGGGGGTGGGGGGTTACCCCTACCCCACCGCCCGACGTGATTGCCGACTCGATCAACAAGCAGCGGGAATGGAAGCAGGTCAAAGCCGATTGGCCGACCATTGGTCCGTTGCTTGAAGCGCTCGATCCCGACAACGATTGGTCGAAGCCGACATGGTACGACAAGGATTGGTACGAGAACGCCATCGCCAGTTTGCCGCTGGATCAGGCGGAAGCGTTTAAGAAGGCCCAGCAGGTGGAGGGCAGACTCAAGGTCAATGATGTAATCGGCCAACTCGCCGAGTTGGGTGACGTTTTCAAGAACTCAGGCGAGATCGTGGAGGCACTCCGGGGTGCTGGGCTGATCCCAAAGGCGGTTGACCTTCATGGTCCCGCCGCAGTTGGGGCACAGCAGCGGGTCGGTCTGGTAGACACGCTTGATGAGCATGGCCCAGCGGCGGCGGGGGTCGTCTTGCGGCCGAGGTGCTGCGGGCTGCTGGGGGGCTGCGGCCCCACCCTCACCCGCCGCCACGCGGCACCCTCTCCCAGAGGGCGAGGGGTAACTCCGGCGGGCCTTGTTAGAGTAGCAGCCGTAGTAGCGGGTCAGGTGCTCGCCTTTATTAGGGATGTGCTGGGTAAGTTCAGCCAGGAAGTCGAGCGGCTCGAAGAGTTGGAAGTTGCGTTTGACGCCGCCGAAGAGGTCGCCGCTGGCGGGGTCGGGGAAACGGTGGAGGCGGTCCTTCTCGGACTTGTAGAGCACCTTGCCGGCTGGCGTGATGCGGACCAGCCGGGCGAGGCTGAACGGGCTGCGGGCCATGTATTGGGCGAGGCGGTCGATGGCGTCGCGGTCGCCGGCTTCGATGCGGACGGAGCGGTCGACGTTGAAGCCGGTGTGCCGCCAGGAGCGGATCTGCTCGACGAGCGAGTAGTCGATGAGGTTCTCGTCGAGCAGGAGCCGAAAGACCTTGTGCTCCCAGAGGCGGAGGAACGGCTCGTGGGACGTTTCGGGCAAGTGGACGAACTGGCCGTCGGGCGCGAAGGCGCCGTCGGTGACCAGGGCGTGCAGGTGCGGGTGGAAGTGGATGAGTTGGCCGAAGGTCTGGATGGCCAGCACGCCGCCGGGGCGAACGTCGGGTCCGAGGATGGCGGCGTAGGTCTCGGTGACGGTCTGCCAGGCGAGGGCGGGCAGGCGATTGAGCAGGTCGCGATGGAATCGGAAGAAGACCCGGAGCCGCTTGGGGATCGTCCAGACGAACTGGCGGTGCGGGACTGGCTGGCAGATATCGTCGGCGACGTGCATGCCGAAGAGGAGGGTTCGCTTCTGGCTACAGCTTGGGCAGATGCAGCGTTGCTTGCAGGAGAAGGCGACGAGGAATTCATGTCGGCAGTCGGGGCATCGAACGCGAGCGAAGCCGTGGTTCAGGTCGCCACAGCGGAGGAACTCGGCGACTGCGTGATCGATGGCTCGCCGCCAGTGGCCAAATCGGCGGGCGTAGTGATCGGCGTAGACGGCGCGGAGGGAGTCGAAGTGTTCACGGACGAGGCGGTGGAAGTCGGACTCCAGCGGCTGGCGCGGGCGGTACGGGCGAGGCTTGGCGGAAGGGAGGCAGACCATGCGGAGCGCACCTGGTCAATGCGGAGTCCCTTCCTAATGTTCTATATATGTTAGGTATGACTTTATCGAGCATTCTGGCGAGGATCAAGAGGAATGTTGCGCGACAGTTTTTGGACTTTCTCGAACCCTGCATGTGTTCCGCAGCGAACCGCGTATAAGTCCCGTAGATGCGATGTCAGAAGATATGGCGAGAAAATGAGTTACGATCTACGGGACCTTTTCGGGCAGGTCACGACGAAACAGATAGGGAACGTCCAAAAGAGAGGGAAACGGGCGTTTTGGGCCGCTCTCGGCTGAATCAGGTCACGTCGCTGGCAGCGTCGGCCCGTCGGGCGACTCGCGTAAATCCTTGCGAAAACTTGCGTTAACGCAACGGCCCGTTGGATTGCTCCAACGGGCCGTTGCGTTCCGATAGCGGTTCGCTGGGAACCGCGTACTGGAGGCGGGGGGAATTGAACCCCCGTCCCAAGATAACTCCAATAGCGGCCTCTACATGCTTAGTCGGTGGTTTAATCTCGGAAAGCCCGGCGGTCGCCGACAATCTACGCGCTTTCCCAGCTGTCTTTATCTCACCACCGGACCAACGGCCGAATCCGGCAGCCAGCTCACTTTTTGCAGCCGGTGTGCCGTGAGCTTCACGCCGTGCTGAGGTTGCCCGTTATCAGGCAGCCATGGTTACCGGTGCGGCAAAGCCGACCCGGCCTGCAACATCATTGTTGGCAGTTAAAATGTGCTCGGTGTTTTACGAGGCCAACGAGCGTCCTCGGCATGCCACCGCCATCGTCGCCATCCGGTCGAAACCGATCGCCCCCGAAATCGGGGCACAACAACGCCTGGCACATGACTTCTGCATCCTATAGCGGCACACCCCTCCCGGCAAGCACAAAAAGTCCGCGCTGCCCAGTAAGCGCCTGCTGCGCAGCCGTATCCCGTCAAAAATGGCGGCGGTTGTACATAATACTCTGTGCTGTGGCACTGCCATAAAACGCGCGTGCCGTTATGCCTCGCTATTGTCGTCTATAACGCTTCGCCGAGCCTTCAGATACAATTGGGAATGATGAAAACTAACAACAAGGCGGTCGCCGATACCTCCATGGATCTGTCATTTCTGGTCCCCTGCCCGCAAAATGTCCTTGAGGGCAAAAAACGCTTCCTCCGCCCCGCCAGCGTGCGCGTCATCCCCCAAGCGTCTGGTTCCACCGCCGCGGGAATGCTGACCAAGGATCTGCGGACCTTGGCCAATATCCGGGTGACGGCGACTGCGCCGTACTCCATTCGCCTGCGACTGCGGAGCGCCGGTCTACGGCCGGAGGGTTACCGGCTGGAGATCGGCCCCAAACAGACGGTTATCACCGGCGCTGATGCGGCCGGACTGTTTTACGGCACCCAGACGCTATTGCAGTTGGCGGTCATGGGACCGTCTAAAAGCTGGCCGGAACTGACAATTGAGGATTGGCCACACTACCGATGGCGCAGCTACATGGTGGATATGGGGCGCAGCGTCTTCCGGCTGCCGCTACTCAAACGGATGATCCGCATCCTGGCACGGTTGAAGATGAACGTGCTGCATCTGCACCTCAACGACGACCAGCTTAATGGCCTGCGTTTGGCCAGGCTTCCCCTGGGCAGCGAAAACCCGCAAGCAATCACTCTGGGGCAACTGCGCGATTTGATACGCTACGCGCGCGGGTATCACGTCACCATAATGCCCGAAATTGAATGCTGGGGGCATGCTGGCTCGTTCGCCTTTCACTATCCGCACCTCAGAGGCGGCGCGGGAATGTTCGCCGGTTCCAGTTTTGGCATCGGCCCGGAACTGTTCGCATTTTTCGAGAAAGTTTTCGACGAAGTTGTCGCCGTTCTGGAACCAGAGTGCCATGTTCACGTGGGATTGGATGAGGCGATCTGGGCGCTACTGCCTTCGGTGCCTCCACAGGATCGCGCCAGGTATTCGCCGGAAAATCTTGTCGAAAAGCTGTACGATATTGTTCAGAAGGCCGCCAGGAAACACGGCAAACGCCTCACCATGCACATGTGGGCGGACCATAAAGGCAGGGCCATTCCCAAGCGGCTGAGCAACAAACTGGTCCTGCATCCGTGGCGATACCTCCAACGCAACGAGCAGGACATCAAGGGAAAGCTGCAAAGACTCGGCGGCCAAGGCAAGCCGCGTCTGGTTTGCGGATCGGGTACGGGTCTGGGCCAGATGGGCGCCCATTTTCTGTCCACGCGCATCTGGAGCCGTCTGGCTGCGGAGGTGCCCAACGTGCTGGGCATCACCCTCTGCCAG
>Ga0316217_10000565_pt1 | contig 52149 bp, 5 predicted proteins | sample 1anoAmetaG_FD_203633 | JGI IMG/M metagenome (GOLD analysis project Ga0316217, IMG submission 203633) | Freshwater microbial communities from Trout Bog Lake, Wisconsin, USA - 1anoA | ecosystem: Environmental > Aquatic > Freshwater > Lake > Hypolimnion/Profundal zone | place: USA: Wisconsin...
GGTGGCCAACGTCCCCACGGTGATGGTAGGCGTGGCGGCGGCAGTGGTGGTGCTGTCGTAAACCTTGGTGTTCGGCGCGGCGGTCACGGTAATGGCACGCGGCGTAATGTCGGCGGTGGTCGTCGGCTGGGACAGGGTGTAGTTGCCACTGCCTGCACCGGTAAGCACGGCACCGGTGATGTTGACCGTGCGGCCGAGGCCGGCATTCCTGGTGGTAAAGGTGCCGCTGACCGCGGACAGATCCAGGGTCACAGTAGCCGCATCGGCCGGCAATACGCCGACCAAGGCTCCGCCGCCGGTATTGAGCGTGGCGGTGTTGGTGCCGTCGTATTCCTTGCCATCCGCAGTGATGCCCGAGACGGTCAGGGCGATCGGATTGATCGTCAGGCTGGAGGTCGCAGTGGCATTGAGGAAGTTGGCGTCGCTGTTGCCGTTGCTGTTGGGATCGTAGTTGTAGGTAATGGTGTACGGGGAACCGGCCACGCCCAGCAGGCTGGTATCCAGCAGAACGCTGAAGGTGCCGTCGCCGGCGATGGTCGTGGTGGTACTAGCCATGTCGCTGGTGACCAGGTTGGCGGCCGTGATGGTGATGACTTCGCCGGTGGGTATCCCTGCGCCGGCGGCCAGTTGGCCCGTAAGTGTGACGGTGTTGCCATAGGTGATGGTGTGCGCGAGCAGATTGGTGAAGCTTGGGGTGCCCGCGCTGATGGTCAACGTGGTCGAGCTATCGGTAATCGAAACGAACGACGGATCAGCCATCGTGGAGTTGAAGCTGTAGGTGACGGTGTAAGTTGAGCCGGGCACATGGAGGCTATTGGTGGGCAGGGCGGCCGAGAAGGAACCATCGGCCTGCACGGTGGCGTTGACCGTAGCGGTAGCGGTATCGCCATTAACGGTGCTGGTGGCGGTGATGGTCACCGGGTCCCCCACCGGGACGATGCTGCCGGCGGCAATGTGGCCCGTCAGGGTTACCGCGGTGCCAAAGGTGCCGGTGGCCGAGGTCAGACCGGTAAAGGCCGGTGTGACGGCATCATAACTCCAACTGGCGCCCGCGCTGCCGGTGGCAATCTGGCCGAGGCTGTCGGCGACCGCGGTGCCATCGACCAGCAGTTGATAGGTGCCCGGCCAATTGGTCAGGCCGCCCATGCCAGTTAACTGATAGACATCGCCCCCGGCGCTCGTGAGGGACAAGCCCTTGGTCGAGACCGAACTGCCGTTGCGCAACAGCAGGATCTTGCCGGTATTAAGTGTGGTCGGGTCGATCGGGGCCGAGAAGGTCACATCCAGCGTTGGAATCGGGGCATTGACATGGGCCGCGACGGCCTGGAGACTCACCAGCGCCGGCGTCACCTTGGGCGGGCTGTAGGTCAGGGTATAGGTGTACGGATTTCCGGCGGTATCGGTAGCACTGTAATCGAAGACGTGCACCAGGTTCCAAGTCAGGAACGTCGAATCGGAGAAGATGCGATCGGTGGTCCAGGCGTTCGGGCCAACCTGGATCACGCGCCCGTCGGACCGGACCACGCTCGTGAGGGTATAACCCGGGTTATTGGTCATGACCGGGTCCACCAACTCCAGGTAGTTGTAGCCGGCGTATTCATTGGCGGTGACCGTGTAACTGACACTGTTGCCGGAGTAAGTCGGCGTGCCCGCAGTGGCGTCGTCGGTGATGACTGGTACGGCCGTGCCCGTGCTCGAGTCATACACATGATCGGGCAGATCCTGGATCACTTCCACCGTGCCGATCGGGGCCACACCCTGGCCATAATCACGCGTGCTGGTGGGGTTTTCGTGGGTCAGGAAGTCCGGTTGGCCGTCGGCGGTCGGGCCGTCGATGGCGACGGGGTGAATCAACTCGTGAATAGTGACGGAATCGATGAGGGATGTCGATAGGCCTCCCAGGGAATTGGCGTGTTGGAAGGTGGCCGAATAGGACTCAAAGTGGCCCTGGAGCGTGGAGGTCAAGAGGAACTCGGCCGTCTGGGTGGCGCCGGGGTTGATCTGGCCCATATCCACCGTCAGGCTCGGCTGCACCGGTTGGCCGCCGACATTGCTGCCGATGATCTGGAAGTTGATGGCCAGTCCCTTATCGTTCTGGACGATCTGGGGTTGGGCCGAGGTAATCGTGAAGTCCTTGGCGGTGCCGTAGCCGACATTTTGCACCATCATGCCCAGCACGAAGGGTTCGGAGGGCTCGACCTGCGGGGTGAACGGATCATCGGCATAGACATCGCGCTGCTGGAAATAATTGATCACGAAATGGGCATCCGGGTAGACCGTGATGGCGGCCGAGTAGAGCGGCGCGTGGACGATGGTGCCGTTGTCGTCGTAGGTGAGCGTGCCGCCGATGCGGTAAACCGTGGGCACCGTGGGTGCCGCGGCATTGGTCGGGATAAACAGGTACTGGGCGCTGCCATCGGTACCACTGAGCGTACCGCCGACCCCGGTGGGATCGAGGCCGCCGACGATGCCGGCCAAGGTCGGCCCCTGGACGACAAAGTCGCTGGTGGCATCATTGCCGTTGGCATCAAGGAACTGCAGGGCCACGGAAATGTCCGTCAACTCGTGACCACTGGTGTTGGTGATATCCAAAGTACCATTGAACGCAGAGCGGGTGATGATGGCCGTCTGGTCGATTTCGATCTTCACCTTGGCATCGGCAAAGTTGACCGTGACGTTGGGAATCGGGGCGGACGAACTGCCGACCAAATAGCCTCCCCCCCCACCGCCGCTGCCGCCGCCGCCACCATAGGTGGGATTGCTTGGATTATTCGGGAGGGACGGCAGGGACGGCGTTTGATCACGGATCACGCCCACGCCGGCCCACGCCTGGCGCTGCACCAGGAACGTCGGATCATTGGTCGGTGCGTAGTCGTAATTCAGCCCCACCAGCAGCGTCGTGGGCGCACCGGGCACCGAAACCGTCGCCGAGCGGCTGACCAGCAGTGGGATATCCGGGGTGACAGTCGTCAGGGCAGGAATGGTACCCAGGTTAAGTGTGTTGACACTAAAAGTGTATTCCGGATCGGTCGGCATCACCAGGACCACGTCGTTGGCGGCAATAAGCCCATGGTTGGTGATGCGCAGTTCAACGGTTGTGGACTGGCCGTGGAGCAGGTTCGTCTGCGCGGGGATGGCATCGATGGTGACCACCGGCACGGGCACCTGGGTATCAAATGTGGATTGCAACTGGATGGTATAGGTATCGGGAATATCGGTCGGCACGACCTGCCACGAATAGCTGACGGTGTTGAGCGGCAGGAAGACATTGGCCAGGACAGCGCCGTTGGGAGCGCGGGTGCTCTGCGCGCCAACGATGAGCGTGTTGTTGTAGCTGGAGTGCCCCGGTGCGGTCACCGAGATCACATAGGCGTCGTCGGTGATATTGGGGAAGTCGATCGTGCCATCAACCCCGGTGACGCCCTGGGCTACCACGATCGAGTTGTCGAAGCGATCGAGCAGTTTGACCGTGGCCCCGGCCAGCGGCGGATTGCCGGCGGCATTGAGGGTATAGTCATCGCTGGCCACCACATGCACCGTATCAGTGGCGGTGGTCACAGCGCGGAAGCTGTACGGAATCGAAATGCTCACCAGGTTGTTGCCGATGACGATATTGCCGCTGTAGAGCGTGGTAATCAGGTCGCTGGCGGGGTTCAGGAGCAGAGTCACCGTGGTCGAGGTGTTCGTGCTGGAGGTCCCGGTGGCCGGATCGAGCGACGGAATGGTCGCCGCCGAGGTCAGCGACAAATATGGCGCATCGGTGGTCGCGGGGAGGATTACGCTCAGCGGACCGGTGGCCAAGCCGCCGGTATTGGTGAGGGTAAACGTGACGTACTGCGACGTGCCGACCACCATCACGCCTTGGAGGGAGTTGGGATTGCTGGCCAACTGCGGATGCGGTGCCGTGATCGTCAGATATAGCGGGATATCCACCACCGCTCCCTGCCGGCTGGTAACGTGTATAGCCATGTTGTCATAGGTATAGCTGTCGTCGGCCGCCACCAGCGAATAGTTCACCGTGACCGAACCGGAGCCCGGCAAGCTGGTGGGCGCCGCCGGATCGATCGTGAAGCTCACGTTCGAGGTAACGCCCAGGCCGGTGAAGGTCAGGCCCGTCAGGGCGTGCGCGGTAAGGTTATTGAGCGTGAAGCTGCCGGTAACCGTGGCATCCTTGACCAGGTGCAGCGACGCGTTGGCCGGCGTGGCGGTCATGCCGATCAGGGAGAAGGTGGCCTGGACGGTATTGACCGCGCTGTTGGTGAGAATGTCGGCATGATCGGCGACCAGTCCGTAATCGCCCACTTCGGTGGGCAACGGATAGAACGTGACGGCGAAGGAACCGTCGAGCGCAGTGGTCGCGGTAAGGGTGCGCACGGTACCGTTGACCAGGACGTTGACCTCGGCCGGCAGGCCAAACGCGGCATTGTTGTCGTCGGCATAGGTGGCCACAGCCTTGACGGTAATGGGCGTGCCACGATCGAACGTGCCAATGTTCGGCACACTGCCGGCGGTCACGGTGTAATCGTGCCCGTTGGCATACACATCCGTGATCACCGCATGGTACATGCGCGAGACGAAGATGGGCGCCACAACGGCGGAATCGTTGCCCACGTTGGCTTCGGTAAGCCCCACGGGGTTAACGCCCGTGGTGATCGTGAAGCTGTAGTTGCCGGCTGCCGCCAGCAGGACCGCATCACTGCCGGTATAGGACGCCCCGCCGGCCAGCGTGCCGGTGTGGTGGAACGTATCGGTCGCTACGATGCTGTTGTCGGCCAGATTGCGGACCACGACTTGATCGTCCCAGGTGCCAGTGGTGCTCAGGAACCCGGTATTGGCGACCGTCCAAGTCACCGGCACGGTATCGCCGGCAAAGGCGTTGGGCGTGCTGCTGGTTACCGCGCTGGCGGTCACCTGCAGGTCCGGCTGATCTTCCAGCGCCAGGGTGGTATTGAAGGAACTCGTCGTGAGGTTATTGCCGGTCACCATTTCATAGACGTTGCCTGTGCTGTTGACGGTGACCTGCACGTTGAAGGTGCCCACGCCGGCATAGCCGCGCGGCAGGGTGAAGGTGTAGCTTAGCGCCGGCGTAACGGCGCCAGCGCCCGTGGAGGGCGCGGCCACATTGGCCGCGGCGATTACATTATTGCTCGCATCGGTCACCACGACGTAATCGTTCCAGCCGGCGGGCGTGGCAACCACGCCGTTGTTGGTGTCCGTCCAACTGATGGTGACGCTCTTGCCGGACTGCAGCGCACCGGTGGCGGCCAGGCTGTTGGGCGTGACCAGCAGGTCGGGATAATTGGCCAGCGTCGTGGTCAGGTTCAGCGGGTTGCTGGTGTTGTTGGTTTGGCCGGTACTCGTGCCGCCGGGACCATTCGTGTTAGCTTCGATGAAGCTGTTGTACACATCGGTAATAACGACCACTTGCAGACTGCCCACACCGGCCGGGCCATCGGGGAGGTTGAAGCTGTAACTGCGGGCGCGGCTGTCACCATTGGCGGCCATGGCGCCGTTGCCGTTGGCATTCGGATCATAGTACACATCGTAATTCTGGGTCCAGGTGGTCGAATCGGCGCGGGTGAGAACGACCGCCACGCGGTCGTACCAGCCGCCCGGGGTGGCCAGGGTGCCATTGTTGCTATCGGTCCAGTTGATTTTGACGGTCTTGCCGGATTGGAGCACGCTGGAGGCATCGAGTGTCGGATCAGTCACCGTGAGATCGGGGGCATAAACCTGGCTGGTTTGTGCGGTGTCATTGCTGGTGGCGGTGCCATTGGGGTTGTATTCAAAGATCGGCGTGGTGCCGGCATTGGTGGTCACGGTGATGGCCAGCAGGCCCATACTGTTGTTGATAGTGGCCAGATCCACACTGTAAGACCGGGCAATGGAGCCATTGGCGGCAATCGGCCCGTTGCCGCTGACCACAGAGCTGGTGTCATAAGATACGGTGTCATCCAAGACCACTTGGCCGGTGGAGGTATTGACGATATGGATGGCATCGACCAGCAGGCCATTGGCGGCTCCGACGCCGGTGTTGGCGTCATTCCATGCCAGGCTCAGCGTACTGCCGGTGAGCGTGGGCGTCAGGCCCTGCACCTGGAGGTCCGGATAGTTGGCCAGGGTGGAGACGACCTGGAGCGGAGTGCCGGCATTGTTCGTCTCGTTAGACTCCAGCAAATTATTGGTCACATCGGTGGACACCGTGACGGTAAGGGTGCCAGCGCCGTCCGGGCCGATCGGCAGGTTGAAGGTGTAGGAACGGTTACGGCTATCACCGGCGGCAATGGCGCCATTGCCCGCATCAGCCGGATTGTACGGTACATCGACCGACAGCAACGTGGTGTTGCTCGCGTTGGTTACGGTGACATGATCGACCCACGAGGCATAGGTGGCCGCGGTGCCGATGTTGGCATCGGTCCAGTTGATCGTCATGGGCATGCCGGTGAACAGCGTCGTCGGAGTGACATTGACGTTCTGGACCGTCAGATCCGGATTGCTCGCGGAATTGGGTATGACAAAGATGTCCAGTTCGGTCGGGGTGACTTCCTGGCCAAAGATCAAACCAGCGCCCGCACTGCTGCTATTGACGCTGGCAAAGCCCCCGGTGACCGAGGTATAGGTGGCGCCGGCCAGCAACCGGCCCGGCGTGCCGACAAAGCCGTTGATGGCATTGAGGCTCAGCAGGCCATCGAGAGTAGCGGTGCCGGTGATCACCAGTTGATCGGACTGCGTGCCGACGATAGCCCCGCCGATGTCCAGATCCAATTCGCCGGTGGCGGTCTGCACGTAGCTGCCTTGAATTGTAAGGGTGCCGGAGGTGCCAGCGCCGCCGGGTTGCACCAGGCCGCCGTTGGTCAGGGTGGGAGTGGTTACCGTGCCGGTGCCGGTCAGAACGCCGCCGTTGATGGTCAGGGCGCCGTCGACCTGCAAGGTGGAGGGATCCAGCGAGGTGGTGCCGCCGGTTTGCGTGTAGTTGCCTTGGAAATAGAACAGCCCGCCGTTGAGAACTTCCACCGTACCCTGGTTGGTGAAGGTATTGCCGTTGTAGTAGCCATGGAGGGCTTGGGCATTGGCGATCACGGTGCCCTGGTTGAGGAAGCTGCCATAGAGGTAACCGCCGGACGTGCCGGTCTGGACCGTGATACCCGGCGCCAGCGTCAGTTGGCCGTTGGTTTGGAGGTACTGATACCCATCGGAGTAGGCGGTGGAGTCAAACTCGACGGTGCCATTGCCGCCGAGGGTCTGGTCGCCATTGAAATACAGGAAGGCGGACGTGTAACCCGTATTGGCAAAGCGCAGGGTGACCCCATCCAAGGTCAAACCGTGGGTAATGTTGGTTTGGCCGGCATCGATCTCGAAGTTCGATCCCAGGGTCACGCCATCGAGCGTGCCGCCGTTGGTCACCGGCAGCGTGGCGGCTCCCGCCAAAGTCACGGTGCCGCCGCGAATCTGGCCACCGTTGAGGTTCCAGGAACCGGTCGTGTCATCGAGCGCCAGCGTATCCCCGCCGACCACCGTGACCACCGGACCAGGCGCACCAGTTGGCATGTTGGCAGCCACCGGCAGGTTGGCAAGGCTGGGGGCAAACAGCGCCGTGCTCGGTATCACCTGGCTGGACTGGGACGCACTCGACCAGGACAAACTTACATAGTTGTATGTGGTGTCGGCATAATAGTCCACTTCCAGGTTATAGTTCTGGCCCGCCGTCAGGCTCACCGGGCTGCTGGTGCCCGAGTAGTTATAATTGCTGGCGCTCAGGATCACGTTGCCGTCGAGTTTCACCGTTACATGGCCGTAGTAGTACTTGCTGATCGTGAAGGTATAAGCCTCGCTGTACTGCGCCTGGATCTGCCCAAGGTACTGCGCGGAGAACATGCCGGTCGTCACCGCCGGGTCCGGGAAACTGTAACCCCAACCATCATTCACGGCCGTTTCAAAATCCACGGCCACTGGAGCGCCGGTCATGGTGGCGTTGTTGTAAAAGCTGACCGCCAGGCCGCCGGCCACATTGCCCGGCACGGCAGTATTGGACGGCGCCGAAGCACCCACGGCGCTGTAGGCGCGCACGCGATAGACATAGTTCACACCGGCGGTGACATTCTTATCAATGTAGGTCCCCACGTTGGCCCCGACAGTTCCGATGGGCACAAAGGCTCCGCCATTGTCGGAGCGTTCAATGCTGAAACCTGCCTGGCTGGCGGCATTGTTGGTCCAGGCGAGGCGGTTCCAATCCGGCCCTTGCAGGACCGTCAGGCCGGAGGGCGCCACGGGCAGCAGATCCAGCGTGCCGACCAGGTTGACCGTAGTGGAGGCATCGCGCGTAAAGGCGCCGAGGCCCACGAGCGTAAAATTGCCGCCCAGGTTCACCAGGGTGGTGTTGATGGCGCTGATGGTGCCGGCATTGCTCCACACGTTGGTGGTGTTGCCCAGATCCAGGGTGGCGCCAGTGGCGGTGATGGCCGAGCCGACGGCATTGTTCCACGTGCCATAAATCGCCAACGTGGTGTTGACGGGGGCATTGAGCCCCTGATCGACGGTGTACGTGCCATTGAGCGTCAGGATGCTGTCAGGATCGCGGAGCGTGGCCGTGCCGACATTGCCGGTCAGGCCGGTGACGCTCATATTGCCGCCGGTGTTGACCTGGATCACACCTTGGTTAACAAAAGTGCTGGTGCTGACATTAAGCGTCTGGCCATTGGCGGCGGTGAAGGTGCCTTGATTCGTCAGCAAACCCTGGACATAGCCGCCGGAACTGCCGGTCTGGATGGCAATGCCGCGGCCGACGGTCAGCATACCGATGGTTTGGATATCTTGATAACCGGCGGAGTAACTGGTGGAATCGAATTCCACCGTGCCGGAGCCGCCGAGGCTCTGGGCGCCGTTGAAGTAGAGCGTGGCGGAGGTCCACGTGGGGTTTTTGAAGCGTACGGTCACATTGTTGAGCGTCAACCCATGAACGATGCTCAGCGTTCCGCTGTCGATTTCAAAATCGGATCCGAGCGTGACGCCATCAAGCGTACCGCCGCTGGTGACCGGCAACGCAGCCGCACCCGCGAGGGTCACCGTGCCGCCGCGGATCGAGCCACCGGCGAGATTCCACGAACCGGTGGTGTCATTGAGCGCCAGCGTGTCCCCGCCGACCACCGTGACCACTGGGCCGGATAGACTGGTGGGCAGGCTGGCGGCGACGGGCAGATTCGCCGTGGCGGGCAGGAACAAGGCGGTGGCGGGCAGTATCTGGGTGCTCTGCGACGGACTGGACCAGGAGACGCTCACGTAATTGTAATAATTCCCATAGTAATCAACTTCGATGCTATAGAGTTGGCCCGCCGTCAGGTTTAACTGATTACTGGCCGGGGCGCTGCTACTATCGACCACGAGGATGCCGTTAACCTTCACCTGTACGCGCCCATACGCCGAGGCGGTAAAAGTGTAGGTTTCGTTGTATTGGGCTTGCAACTGGCCGACGTATTTGGCCGAGAAATAGGTGCTGCTTACCGCCGGATCGGGCAGGCCATAGCCCCAGCTGTCGTTGATGGCGGGTTCAAACTTTACCGCTACCGGGCTGCCCGCCAGGGTGTTGTTGTAGTAACTGACCACCAGACCATTGGCGGTGGTGCCGGGCGCGGCGGTATTGGACGGCGCAGAGGAACCCAAGGCGCTGTAGGCACGCACACGATAGACATAGTTTACGCCGGCGGTGACACTCTTGTCGTAATACGTCACGACCATGGCACCGACGGTATCGATGGGGGCGAAGGCCCCGCCATTGTCGGAGCGTTCAATAATGAAGCCTGCCTGGCTGGCGGCATTGTTGGTCCACGTGAGGCCGTTCCAATCCGGACCTTGCAGGACCGTCAGACCGCTCGGCGCCACCGGCAGCAGATCCAGCGTACCAGTCAGATTAATCGTCGCCGCCGGATCGCGCACCAAAGTTCCCAAGCCGGGCACCGTAAAGTTGCCAGCCAGATTAACCGTGGTATTCGGATCGGCCGTGATGGTGCCGGAATTGTTCCACACGTTGGAATTGTTGCCCAACGTCAGAATCCCGCCATTGGTGGCGCTGATGGTGGCGGCATTGTTCCAGGTTCCCTGGAGGGTCAGCGTCTGGCCGCTCACATTGGCGAGGATCTGGCCCTGGTTGATCAAGCCGTCATTGTTGTAGTAGCCGCCGACGTTGCCATACCCCTGGACCACAAGGCCGGAGCCCAGCGTGAGCGTGGCCGGATTACTGCCGCCATCGCCCTGGCTGTACAGATGGCCGTTGACCAGCGTCACGGTACCATTGCCGTCGAGGGTCTGGTTGCCATGGAAGTACAAGAAGTCGTAATTGCCCAGGGTGATGGTTACCGGGTCGAGGGTCAGGCCGTGATAGATATTCAACGTGGCTTCGTAACCCATGGCCGGCGCGCTGCCCATGAGCGTAACGCCGTCGAGGGTCCCCGCCTGGTAATCGGCAACGATCAAGCCATTGCCGGCGGTGGTGTTATCCACCACGGTGCCACCGCGAATGGTGCCGGTGAGGTTCCACGAACCAGTGGTATCGTCGAGGGTCAGCGTGCCGCCGCCGACCACGGTCACCACGGGGCCGGCCACAGTGGCCGGGAAACTGGCCGCCACCGGCGTAAACAGGGCGCTGGCCGGCACCACCTGGCTGGCTTGCGAGGCACTGGACCAGCTCAAGGTTAAATTATTCGTGCCGTAATTGGCGGCATAGTCGATCTCCAGGCTGACCAGTTGGCCGGCCACCAGGCTCACCGCACTGCTGGAAGCCGACGAACTGCCATTGCTGTTGATGACGGTTACACCGTTGACCTTAACCTGCACGTTGGCGTAGTAGTCGCTGATGCTGAACGTGTAGTTCTCGGTGTATTGGGCCTGGATCTGCCCGATGTACTTGGCGGAGAAGGATGTTGTCGTGATCCCGGGCACGGGCACGGAACTGCCCCAGTTGTCACTGATGGCGGGTTCAAACTTCATGACCGCCGGACCCGAGTACGTGGTATTGTTGAAGAAGGCCACCATAACGCCAGTGCTCACCAGGCCCGGCACCGGACTGGCGATGTTGGACGGATCCGAATCACCCACGGCGCTGTAGGCACGCACGCGATAGCTGTACGTGGTACCGGGCGTCAGGCTCGTATCAACGTAGGTTGTCACCCCGGCGCCGACCGTGCCGATTGGCGCAAAAGCCCCGCCGTTATCCGAACGTTCAATCTTAAAGCCCGCCGCCCCGATGCCGCTATTGCTGGTCCAGGTCAGGCCATTCCAATCCGCCCCCTGCGCCGCGACTGCCAAACCGCTGGGTGTTACCGGCAGGAGTTCCAGCGTGCCGATGAGGTTAACGGTGGTGGTGGCATCGCGCGAGAAGGTGCCCAAGCCGGCGACGGTAAAGTCGCCGCCGAGATTGACGGTGGAAGTGCCCGTGGCGGCGATGGTGCCGGCATTGCTCCAGCCATTGGTGGAATTGCCAAGGTTCAGTACCGCACTGGTTGCGGTGATCGCCGAAGCGGCCGCATTATTCCATGTGCCATTGAGCGTGAGCGTGGTGCCGGCCGGGGCGTTGAGCCCTTGATCGACGGTGTAATTGCCGGCCAGGGTCAACTGGCTGCCCGCATCGGTAAGCGTGGCCGTGGCCAGGTTACTGGTCAAGCCGGTCACATTCATGATACCGGTGGTGCTGGCGGTGCCAACCTGCAACGTGCCCTGGTTGGTAAAGCTGGTGGTGCTGACGGTGAGCGTCTGGCCATTGGCGGCGGCAAAGGTGCCTTGATTGATGATCGTGCCGCTGATGGTGCCGCCGGAGGTGCCGGTGGTCACGGTAACGCCCGGGCCAACGGTCAACGCCCCGGTCGTGGAAATGGATGCGTAGTAGTAATAGGAATAAGAGGTGCTCGAATCAAACTCCACGGTCCCAGTGCCGCCGAGGGTTTGGGCACCATTGAAGCTCAGCGCGGCGCTGGCGTAGCCGGTATTCTTGAAGCGCACCGTCACGCCGTTGAGGGTCAACCCGTTGACGATGTTCAAGGTTCCGCTGTCGATTTCAAAATCAGAGCCCAGCGTCACGCCATCGAGCGTGCCGCCCATGGCCACGAGTTTGGCCGCCCCGGCCACGGTGACCGTGCCGCCACGGATGGTGCCTCCGGAGAGATTCCACGAGCCGGTGGTGTCATCGAGCGCCAGGGTGTTGCCGCCCACGACCGTTACGATGGGTCCGGGCACATTGGCCGGCAAATCCGCCGCAACCGGCAGGGCCAACTGGGCGGTGGGAATAATCTGGCTCGGCGTCGACGGGCTCGACCACGAAACGTTGACGTTGTTGTTCAATCCATTGGATGTATAGTCGACTTCGAAGCTGTAGAACTGGCCGGCGGTCAAACTGAGTTGATTGCTAGCCGGAGCATTGTAATTATCCACCACCAATACGCCGTTGACTTTCACTTGCACGTGCCCGGAGTTCGCGGCGGTAAAGGCGTAGGTTTCAGTGTATTGGGCCTGCAACTGCCCGGTATATTTAGCCGTGAAATAGGTAGTTGTGATCCCCGGGGCGGGGTAAGAAGAGTAGCTCCAGTTATCGTTCACCGCCGCCTCATACTGCATGACGGCCGGACCACTAAAACTCTGGTTATTGAAGAAGCTAACCATGATCCCGGTGCTGACCAGACCCGGCACGGGGCTGGCGGTATTGGAGTAATCCGAATCGCCTACCGCGCTGTAGGCGCGGACGCGATAGGTGTAGGTGGCGCCGGCCGTCAGATTCGTGTCAAAATACGTGGTCACGCCGGCGCCAACCGTACCGATCTGCGCAAAGGCGCCGCCGTTGTCGGACCGTTCAATCATGAAGCCCGTGGCCCCAATGCCGCTATTGTCGGTCCAGGAGAGGCCGTTCCAATCGGGTCCTTGCGCATTGACCGTCAGCCCGCTGGGCGCCACCGGCTGCATTTCCAGCGTGCCGGTGAGGTTGATGGTGCTGGCGGCATCGCGCTGGAGTGTGCCTAGGCCAACGATAGTAAAATCGCCCCCGAGGTTGACGGTGGCGCCGGTGGCACTGATGGTGCCGGCGTTGCTCCAGACATTCGGGTAGTTGCCCAGATTCAGCGTGGCCGATGGGCCAATGGCGCTGATCGTCGAGCCGACCGCGTTGGTCCAGGTGCCATTGAGATTTACCGTCGTTCCGGTTGGCACGCTCAGTCCCTGATCAACGGTATACGTACCGGTACCGGCGAGCGTCAGGGTGCTGCCCGAACCACTAAGCGTGACGAGGCCCAGATTGCCGGTCAAGTCGCTGATGTTTAAAGTGCCGCCGCTGGCCTGCAACGTGCCCTGATTGGTAAAGCTGCCGGAGGTGACGTTGAGCGTCTGGCCACCGGTGGCCTGGAAGATGCCCTGGTTGATAATGGTGCCGCTGACGGTGCCCGTAGAGGTTCCGGTCGTGATGGTCACGCCGCTGCCGACCGTCAGTGCGCCATTGGTTGAGATCGATCCATAATAGTAATAGTAGTAGTACGAATTGGAATCGAATTCCACCGTCCCGGTGCCGCCCAGGGTCTGCGCACCGTTGAAATTCAGCGCAGCGCTGCTGTAGCCGCTGTTCTTAAAGCTGATCTTGGCGTTGTTGGCGAGGGTCAGCCCGTTGAGGACGGTGACCGTGCCGTTATCGATTTCCAGACCGGCACCAAGAGTTACCGTATCCAACGTCAGGCCGTAGCCAGCGTCAACAATACCGCCGCCGTTGGCGGTGCTCAGGCCGGAGATGCTGACCGTCTGGCCGGATGAAATACTAAAGGTTGCAAACGCCCCGGCAACGGCCGGTTCGACCGTCAGCAGGCTGGCGCCCGGGCCCTGGATTGTGATATTGGCATTGAGGGCCGGCAGGGCGCTGGCCAAATTGATGACCGCCGGACCGCTCGCGGTGAGGCTGGGGTCAAACGTAATAAGGGCGGTTCCGCTGCCGGCATTGGCGGCGGTAATTGCTTCGCGCAACGAGAGCAGACCGTCGCCAGGGGTGTTCTCATCCGTGAGTGTGTTAACCACCAGCGACGCCTGGGTAATGGTCACGGCGGTGGTGGTGCTGTTGCTGGAATTAAAGCCTGCGCCGGGGCTATAGCTGGCGTACACGCTGTGGCTGCCGACCGCCAGCGAGAAGGTCGTTAAGGTAGCTACGGCATGGCCGCTACCATCGTCCTGCACCGTGCCGCTGCCCAGGTAGTTGGTGTAATAGCTGCCATTGAAATAATCGTAGAAGTAGACTGTGCCGGAGGGCTCGGTGCTACCGCCGGCCGGGGTAACCGTAGCGGTAAATGTAACCGGATTGCCAGACGAGGTATTGCTGGTGCTGGTGGATATGGTAGTGGTGGTATTGACCACTGTCACAAAGGTGAGGCCCAGCGGGGCACTGGTGGTGCCGGGGCCAAAGTTGCCGTCGCCGCTGTAGGTAGCCAGAATGGTGTGCGTGCCAGCGCCGGCGCCCCAGTTGATATTGGTATTGGCCACGCCATTGACCAGCGGCACGGTATCAAAATTATTGCTGCCATCGGAGAAGGTCACCGAACCGGTGGGAGTCGGGTCATTGGGATTGGTTCCGGCCACGGTGGCCGTCAGGTTCACATAGCCGCCCACCAGCACGGTGGTGATGTTGGACGTGAGCGTGACGATACTGGCGGCGGTGCCGGTGACCGGCGTGATCTGCTGGCTCATGGGCAAGGTGGCATTGCCGCTGAACGTGCCGTCGCCGCTGTAGGTGGCATACATGGTGTGGGTGCCTTGAGTTAGCGTGGGGAGCGTCCAGGTGGTCACGCCACCGGCACCGATATTGGTCGACCAACTGTTGTACCCGTCGTAGAGATACACGCTGCCGCTGGGCGTGCCGGCACCGGCGTTGACCGGCGTAACGGTGATCGTAAAGGTTACCGGCTGGCCCACCATGCTGCTGGGATTGCTGCTGGCCAAGCTGATCGTAACGCCCTGGGCGGCGTTGGGGTTGATGGTGGCGGTCACGACCGCGCTGGTGCTGCCGTTGTAGTTGGAATCGCCAGTATAAACCGCGGTAATGTTATTGCTGCCCACGGGCAGGCTGGAAGTGAAGAAACTTGCGGTGGCAGGCGCCCCATTGTAAGACCAAAGCGTACTGGCACCGAGGGCAACGGTGCCATCGTAGAAGGTCACCGTGCCGGTGGGCGAGATGCCGCCGGTGCCGCTGACGGTGACATTGAAGGTCGTAGAAGCCCCGAAGGGGGTGGCCGAACCCGGGCCGGACAGGGTCGTGGTACTGGCGGCGAGGGCGACGGTGACGGTTTGGGTCGGGCAGAAAGCGCCGCCGAAGTTAGTGTCACCGGCATAAACAGCCCGGATGTTATGCGTGCCGGAGGACAGACTCGTGGTGGTATAGACCGCGGTATTGCCTTGGATATCCGCGCTGCCCAGCACCGTGTTGGTGGTCGTATCAGTAAATGTGACCTGACCGGTGGGTTTAATGGCGCCCCCGGCCACCGCTGTGATGGTTGCCGTAAGGGTCACGCTTTGCCCCAAGTCGGGCGTGGGATTATCGACGCTCAGGGCCACGGTGGCGGCCTGGGAACCAGCCGGCACCAAAGACCACAGGGCATTGCCAAAGGTGCCATCGTTGGCGGCAAAGAAGAGCGTGCCGTTGGCATTCGTCAGGTTCGTGGGCGAAAAACCACCCGTGCTGGCGCTGCCGGCATTGGAGACCTGGGCGGTGCCGCTGGCGGTGCCATCGCTCTTCCAAAGCTGCTGGCTATTGTTGCCGCTGCTGGCGACAAAATAGAGTGTACCATTGACGTTGGTCAGGTTTGCCGGAGAGACGTTGCTGCCGCTATTGACCACCACGCCCGTGCCGCCGACGGTGCCGTCACTCTTCCAGAGTTGTTGGTTGCCCGTCTGGGACGGGAAGCCCGTGAAGAACAGCGTACTGCCCACCGCCGTAAGGCTCGCCGGCCATACGGATCCTGTGGTTAGCGCCGTGGCGGTGGTGCCGTCAAACTTGTAGAGCTGCGGCAGCCCGTTGATGCCGGGAGTCGCGGTGAAATACAGGGTACCGCCGACATTCGTCAGATTGTCCGGATTGGCATCGCCATTATCCGTGAGGTTCGCGGGATTGGTGGTATTGAGATCCACCGCCAGTTGCGTGCCAGTTACCGTGCCGTCGCTCTTCCAGAGTTCGCTGCCATGCACGCCGTCGTTGGCACTGAAATACAGTACGCCATTGACGGCCACCCCGCTGCCAAGGGCGGCAAAACCGCCCGCGCGGCTGGTTACCGGGGCGGCGGTCGTGCCATCGCTCGACCAGACCTGCAAGCCATTAACGCCATCGTTGGCGGCAAAGAACAACGTCCCGTTGACATTGAGGAAGCCCGTGATGGCATTACTGCCGGTGGGGTTGATATCCGTCACCATGGTGGTGGTAACCCCGTCGGTCTTCCAGATCTGGGAGCCGTTGGTGCCATCGTTGGCCAAGTAGAAGAGTGTGCCATTGACGTTGGTTAGATTGGTGGGGCTAAAGCTCGGAGAGATGACATTCGTCACCGCCGCCGTGGTGGTACCATCGGTCTTGTATATCTGGGTTCCGTTGGTGCCATCGGTCGCGACGAAGAACAATGTTCCATCGACATTCGTCAGACTTGCGGGATTCGAGTCGCCCGCGCCAGGATTGATATCCGCCACCAGACTCGTGCCACTGGCGGTGCCGTCGCTCTTCCAGAGTTCCATGCCGTGCGTCACGTCATTAGCGGTGAAATAGACGGTGCTGCCCACCGACGTCATGGATCCAAACGTGGCGCCAACCATGGTCTGGTTAAGATCCGTGACCATGCTGCTGGTGGTGCCGTTGCTGGTCCAGAGTTCCATGCCATGCGTACCATCATCGGCAGTGAAGTAGAAAGCTCCGGCCCCGTTGGAAACTACGGAGTAGGTCTCAAGGCCATTGGCAATGCTGGTCACCGGCGCGGTATTGGCGGCCGTGCCATCGCTCTTCCAAAGCTGGCCGGCGCTCGAACCGCTACTGGCCCCAAAATATAACGCCCCCCCGGATACCCATAGCTGATTGAGGTTAAGCCCACCGGCGACGTTGGTCACCGCCGCGGTGTTCGGCGCGGTGCCGTCGGTGCTCCAAAGCTGGGTGCCGTCGGTTCCATCATTGGCGATAAAATAAACCAGTCCATTGCAGGCGGTGAATCCATACGGGAGGTTGTAATTATAACCCGTGGCGGGGTTAATCACGGCTACCATGGTCGTACCAGCACTGGTGCCGTCGGTCTTCCAGAGCTGCATGCCGGCCGTGGCCGTAGTCACCGAAAAATAGAGCGTGCCGTTGACGTAGGACAGATCATTGGGCTGGACATCGGCAAGCATCTGCGTGCCGGCGGTCGTGCCGTCGCTGGACCAGAGTTGGTTGTTGCCGTCGAAGTACAAGGTGGTGCCGCTGGCGCACAGACTACCGATGCCACCAATGGAGAATGTCGTGCTGCTCACCTGCACGGTGCCCGCGGCCGTGCCATCACTGGTCCAAAGCTGATTGTTGTAGGTGAAATACAGCGCGCCGTTAAAAGACACGGCTTGATTTATATAAAGCCCGCCATTGGCATTGGTCACCCGTGTCGTGCCGGCGGCGGTGCCATCGCTGGTCCACAGCTGCTGGCCCGCGCTATCGGAGGCGGTGAAGAACAACGTCCCGTTGACCGCAACGACATTCGATATATTCCATTGGTTCGTGGAACTGATGTTGCTGATCATGGTGGTACCGGCACTGGTGCCATCGGTGATCCAAAGCTGGTCACCGGTGGAAGGCTGGTAGACGGCGTAGACCAGCGACCCGTTAAAGGCGGTCAGGTATGAGAAGTCATTGTACTGATTGCCCTGGATGTCGGAGAGCATCGTGGTGCCGCCGCTGGTACCGTCGGTCACGTAAAGTTGCTGGCCATTACCGGTCCCATCATCGGCGGTAAAGAACGTCTTGTTCCCGACGATGACCAGGTTCGCCGGATTCGAGCCGTTGTTCTGGCCGGTCTGGTTAATCTGGCTGACCATCTGGGGTTCCAGGCCGCTGGTGAGCTTGTAAACGGCGCCCACGCCATTGGTTCCGCCAGACAAGGTCGCACCGTAGAGCGCCCCGGTGCCCCCGTCATAGGACACACCCACGGGACCGCTGCCATAGACAGCGCTGGGGAACGAATAAAGCGTGGAAAAGGAGCCATCGGCGGCGCGCTGGAAAACCGTGCCATTGCCATAAGCGCCCCCGGTGGAGGTGGTGCCGAAGAGGTCGCCGGCGGCATCGTGGGAAAGGCCGCTGGTGGGATTTCCGCCATTGGTGCCGGCAAACGCCACCAGCGTGGTCAACGTGCTGCTGCCGCTGGGCAGTTCAAAAAGTGTGCCAGCGCCGCCGGGCCCGCCGGTATACGTTTCGCCAAAGAGATTGCCGGAGCCGTCACGATAGAGGCCCGCGTGGGGATTAGCGCCGTCAGTAGCGCTGCTAAATGTGTAGAGCGTGGTAAAACTCGTGCCATTGGTATTAACGGAAAAAATGGTGCCGTCATTGTTGGCATCGCCGCCGGAGATAGTGGTGCCGTACAGAACTCCGGACTTCACCGCTACCCCGCCCCAGGGCGTGCTTCCGTTGGCACCGCCGGTGAATGAATAGCGCGTGGTGATAACCCCGGAACCCGCCACCACTTCAAAGACGCTGCCAAGCGAATTGGTGCCACCATTACGCGTGGTACCAAAGAGATTGCCATTGCTATCGATGTTCAGACCTGAAGGATCGGCATTGGTCGTGCCGAAAGAAGCCACGGTGGTAAAATTGTACGTGTTGCCCGAGGGTGTCAGTTTGTAGACGGTGCCATCGCCGTTGGCCCCGCCGCCCCAGGCGGTGCCATAGAGGTTGCCGGAGGCGTCGCTCACCAGGCTGCCATGGGGGTTGGCTCCATCGGTGCCACCGGTAAACGAGTAAAGCACCTCGATTCCGTTGGAGTCTGAGCCATCGACCACCCGGAATACCGTGCCATCGTTGTGGGCACCGCCGACTTCGGTGGTCCCAAAGAGCTCTTCGCCAGCGAGCGTGCTGACGATCAGCGGCTTGCCATCGGGCGTCGCGCCGTCGGTCCCGCTGAATGGCATGCCGCCGTCAAACCCGTAACCCGAAAGCAACAGGCGACTCTCCAACGACTCCATAATAGAGCGGGCATAGATCTCCCGCAGGGATGTGCGGCGCGACCGGGACTGCGGTGCGAACACCAAGCCGAGTTTGGCCAATAATAATTGAGTATTCATAGTTCTTCTTCTCCTGATTGTGACGAGCAAAATTATCCCTCATGCGCGAACCCGCGAACCCCGTCGTCTTGTCCAATAACCTGTTCAACCAAGAACGGCGGAGACCTGAATTCCACATTTACCCACTTGTTGATCAGAATTGTGCCACGCTACAGCTGAGGTGTCAAGAATAATATCGCCGATATTTACACTACCGGCATCGAGATTATGGGTCATCGAGTCTCGGAAGTGGAGTTCCATACAGCGAACACCAAGCATGCCTCCATACCGAACCAATTCATCCTGTTCCACGCGAGCCCTCCCCACCAATACCATGCATCGCATCAGATCTGGGAATCAGTTGGCCACAAGATACCGTTACGGCGCACCACTTTCGCAATGCCGTACCTTTAAAATCGCAGGAGAGGCCGCTGGGTTGGGGTGCGTCAAGTTGCACAAATCACGGTGATTCGCCGTCCCCATAGCAGGGATGGGGATCGAACAACACCAACGGATTGATGCGTGCATCGACCGATTACCCGGCCCAAGTGACGCCCCACGGAGGGCCACCTTGCGGGGGCCATTCCCGCAAAGACATCCGTGCAAAGCCCCCGGAGAGGCCTATTTCTGCAAGAGAACACGTACCGCCTTCGTCAAGTAATGTTGTACTCCGCCATGTATTCCGGAACCGTCAGGAATACGCTGATGATATCCGGTTGCGAGATGCCGTTGGCCAGGGCATTCTTCCAATCGGCCAGCCCGCCCGGATCCGGTTCGCGGTGCATGTACTTGTGATAGAAGTTCGTGATGATGTCCGTGCGATTCTCGTCGGAATTGAGGAAACCGGTGGCCACCTGCCCTGTGGTGTACTGGTGCGTATCAAGGAGGTTTACCCAAGCCGCCAGGCCGCCGGGATCCGGGGAGCGATTCAAAAAGCTCCGGTAAAGGGCGGTGACGAAAGTGACGTTGGTACCGCCGGTATCGGCAAAGTATTCCGGGGAACCGAGAATGCCCGAGCGGATCTGTTCGGCGTTATAGCCGCCCTGCATCAGGTTGACCCAGTCATTCAAGCCCCCCGGATCGGAATGACGGCCCAAGTACTCCACATAGAAGGCATCCACCACGTCCGCGTCGTACTCGCGGCTGGAGGTGATCGCCCGGGCCACATCGTGGTACGAATAGGTGCCGCCATCGAGCAGTGCCGTCCAATCATGGAGCCCGCCGGGATCCGGTTCGCGGCTGAACAGGTCGTTATACAACTGGGTGATGTAGCGTTGGTGGGAACTGCCGACAAACTCCATAACCATGGCCGAGGTGCTGGCTTGATATGTTGTATCGCCGCTGTACTGGGCAGTAATCCGGCGGTTGCCAATGAGCAGGGTGGTGGGCAGCGTCGCGACGCCGTTGGTATCCAGATCGACCGTATTAAGCTGCGTGGGGCCATCATAAAAACTAACCGTGCCGGTCGGCGTGGCCCCCCCGGCGGTGGCGGCCACGGTAGCGGTCAGGGTGACCGTGGTCGTGTTGTCGGGCACGGGATTGAGCGAACTGGTCAGCGCGGTGGTCGTGGAAGTGTCGGTCGCGTTGACCTGCTGGATCACCGTGGTTTCTGCGGCGTTGTAATCGGCTGTGGCGGCCGCCGTAACCAGCAAGGTGCTGGCGCCCACGGAGAGCACGGTGCCGGCGGGCGGTGCATAGGTCAAGGCGCCGGGCGCGGCACCGCCGTCCACGCCGTCCACGGTGGCATTGAGCTGGGCATCGCCCAGGGGCGTACCGTAACCAATGGCGGCGGGAGTGGCCCAGGTGATGATTTGATCGGCTTTATTGATGGTCAGCAGGTTGGGCGTCGTAATCGGCGAGTAATTGTGCAGCTTGTTGTTGGGATCCTGGAGCGCCGTTGTAATCTGGTACATACCGGCATCACTGAACTCGGTGGCCGTCGTGCTGTAACTGGCGGTAATGCCATCACCGGCAACCACGCCGGTAAGCGTACCGGTGAGCGCGGGGATGGGTTGACCATAAATACTGGTAGTGGCGGTAGCGACCGCGATGAGCGGCTTGGGAGCGATGATCAGGTTGGCACCCGTATAGGTGATGGTGTAGTTGCTCCCGGCGACCAGGGTACCCTGCAGAATCGCATAGGTACCGGCATCTTCGCCGGCGGCCCGCGCCAGACTGCCGCTGGTGGTGTCGGTTCCGACCAGGCCGCTGGTCGTGCAGGTTAACGTCGGATCTGCCGCGCCGTACACCTTGGCCTTGGTGATGGCGGTAATCGTCAGGGCCTTGGGCGTGATGATCAGACGGGTCGAGTTGTTGCTGGTGGCATTGAAAGCAGCCGTACCCGCGTAACTGTAGATGATCGTGTACGGCGAAGCGGCAACCGTCAAAGCAGAAACGGGCAGGCTGGCGGCGAAAGAGCCATTCGCCTGAATTGTAGCGGTGGTATTGGCGGTGCCCGCGGCAACGGTAATGGACTGCCCCACCGGGACGTTGACGCCATCGGCCAGGGATCCGATGAGCGTTAACGTAGCACTGCCGTAGACCATACTGGGGGCGGTGCTCAAGCCGCTGAAGATCGGGCTGGCTTGGGTCGCGATGATGTCGGCCGTCGTGACCGCCGTGGTATTGGCCAAGCTGTAATTCCCCGCGTCGGTACCACCGGTAATGCCAATACCGGTGACAGTAACCTGTTTGCCCGAACCGATGGCGGCATCGCCGAAGTTGGCGCTGGTGTAAGTTACCGTCAGCACGTCGGCCGCAAGCCGGTTGTCGTGCAGCACCACCGTGGCCGTGGTCGTGCCATCATACACCTTGCCCAAGCCAACGGCGGTAACGATGAGACTGGCGGCGGTAATGTTGGCCGTCAGGACTGGTTCGGTGAGGATGTAGTTACCGGCTTTGGCCCCGCTCAGGGTATAACCTGCGACCGTGACGGTCTTGCTGGTGCCGACATTCTTATCGCCAAAGGCGGCGGTGGGAGAGCCGGACAAGGTGACCCCATCCCCATTGACCACGCCAGCCAGGTTGGCGCTGCCGGTCAGCGTGGCGCTGGTAGTCCTGTCATAGGCCTTGCTGAGGGCAGTCAGACCGCTGATGGTCAAGGCCTTGGGCGTGATCGCCAGCGTTGTAGAGCTATTCACGGTGGCATTAAAGCTGGTGTTGCCGGCGTAACTGTAGATGAGCATGTACGGCGAAGCGGCAACCGTCAGTGCGGAAACACCCAAGTTGGCGGAGAAGGAGCCATTTGTCTGAATCACCGCCGTGGTGCTGGCTGTACCAGCGAGGATGGAAATGGTTTGCCCCTGCGGAATCGTGGCGCCAGCGGCCAGCGATCCGGTCAGCGTCAACGTTGCACTGCCATAGACGGCGCTGGGTGCAACGGTCAGGTTGCTGAACACGGGGTTGGACTTGCCAGCGATGATATCGGCAGTTGCGACGGCGGCGGTATTGGCGAGAGTGTAGTTGCCCGCATCGGCACCGCCCGTAATGGCAATACCGGTAACATCCACTTCCTTACCCGAACCGATGGCCGCATTAACGAAGTTAGCGCTGGCGTAGGTCAGGGTCAGGTCGTCGCCGGCGAAGCGATTATCGCCCAGGGTCACCGTAGCTGTGGTGGTGCCATCATAGACCTTGCCGGAAGCACTGGCCGTTACGGTGAGACTGGCGACGGTAATGCTGGCGGTGGTGCTGGCGGTGCCGGTGCAGGTGTAATTGCCGGCAGCGGCACCGGCGAGGCTGTAGCCGGTAATCGTAACGGTCTTGCCGGTCCCGACATTCTTGTCGTCAAACGTGGCCACCGGCGTACCCGAGAGCGTTACGGCATCGCCATAGACGATGCCAGTGAGCGCCGCGGTGCCCGTGACGGTGGCGTTGGGCGTGCCATCGTAGGGCCTATCGGCAGCGCCCAAGCCACTGATATTAACGCTCAATGACGCTATGCTGGCGGTGAGTGTGGGGGCAACAAGGGTGTAATTGCCGGCATTGCTGCCGCTGAGGGTATAGCCGGTAACGGTCACAGTTTTGCCGGTCCCGGTATTCTTGTCGGCGAAGTTGGCGACCGGAGTGCCGGTGAGCGTAATCGTGTCGCCATTGACCACGCCAACGAGGGTGGCGTCGCCGGTCAAAATGGCGCTGGTGGTGGTGTCGTAATCCTTATTGTCGGCCCCCAGGCCGGTAATGGTCAGGCTGGCCGGGGTGATGGTCTGGTTCCAAGTGCTGGCGGTACTGGAAGCATAGGTGACGTCGCCATTGTAGATGGCGGTAATCGAATGGCCGCCGACGGCCAGGGTAGTGGTCGTAAAGACTGCCTGGCCCTGGGCAGTGAGGGACACCGTACCCAAGGTGGTGCTGCCATTCTTGAAGGTCACGGTGCCGGTGGGCGTGCCGGCGCTGCCGGAAACCGTGGCGGTGAAGCTGACACTATGGCCATAAACAGCCGAGGCCATAGTGCCGGTTAGCTGCGCGGTCGAGGGCTTGGCCACACTGGTGACCACGGTGAAGGTGCGCACATAGTCGCCACCGGCGGTACCATCGGCAGAACCATCGAGCAACGTCCCCTGCAAATCGTGCACGCCGCGGCCATTGGTACCAAAGAGCGTGAACTTATAAAGCCCGGCAGCCAGTGGACCGTTGGCCAGCGCCAGGGCGATGGTCGTGGTGCCCTGGGTGTACTGCGGGGTCAGGGTATAAAGCACATCATCTGCCGTGCCGAAAGTCTGGTCCGCACCGGCACAACGCAATTCGTAATTGGCTGGGGCATTGGCATCGATGGCGTTGACCGGATTGCTCAAGGCCAGGGTGATGCTGCCGGTGGTCGTGCCAATAGTCTGGCCGGCGGCCACACCGGCTGGGGTGCTGCCAACGATGGTAACCGGCGTAGTGACGCTGCTGTTGCCCTGGAATTCATAGGCCCCCAGATCCAGGGAACCCGGTACCAGGGAGAATTCCACTGCTGCGGCCTGGGTCAGATCGCTGCTGCCGTTGTATGTGGAAAGCGTAACCGCCGCCATGTTGCCATTGGCGATGCCAATAATCGGGTTCAGGTTGAGGGTGCCGGGGCCATAATCGAAGCGCATGGCACCGGTGGCAAACAACGTGGCGGCGAAGTTCACGTTGCTGCCATCGGCCACATTGGTGGCGTCCCAGCGGAAGGTGATCTGGTCGTCCACCGATCTATCGATGAAAATGTCATTGCCGGGGCCGTCGGTGCGCAGGTCGGCCCAGCATGGGGCAATGCCGCCGATCTGCATAAGCGTGGCCAGAGAAGGCGGTTGTTCGCCGGCGTAACCACCATTGCCGATGAACTGGAGATACCCACCGCTGGAAACCTCAACAGAGCTATAGGTTTGGCCGTAGAACGGGAAGTCGAAGCCCAGGGCGGCATAGAAATTCGTGCGATAACCATGCCAATCCCAGGCATCGCCGGCGGTGGCAAAGTCATTTTCGGGCAGGATGGTCTGCACATAATCTGCGGTACCCGTGTTGGTGGTGCCGGGATCATCCCTGCGGAGCGTGCCGGTGATATCGTAGGCCGGTCCGCTCCAGCTTTGGCCGCAATCAATGGCGGGCGAATTGGCGCGGAGCATGAAGTTGTCATCGGGGCCACCATCGTAGCCGCCGTTGCTGGCGGTGTAGCCCAGGACCTTGTCGGCGCCGGCGATGCTGACAAACATCGGATCGGCCGCAATGCTGTGCGGATCAAAGCCGGTAGCCGTCTGCCAGTCCGCGAGGCTGTCGGCAATGGCCGAGTTCCAGAAGCCAACGTGGGCATTGGGATCGGTGCCGCAATACAGGTCGTTGTAATCGCTGGTAAACACATTGATATACGCGGCGCTGTCCACGTTGATGTCGTAACCGGCCTGGGTCCAGAGGATGTTGTTGGCAATCTGAATATCCGGCGAATGGCCGGTGATCAGGAGGGCATCGCCGACCACCTGGTAAACCGTATTGCCGAGCACCGGCGCGCAACCAATAATCCAGATGCCCTGGTTGGTGTTGGCATACACCAGGTTGGCCCAGACCATGGCCCGTGTAGGATCGCCGCTGTACCAGGACTCAATGCCGACGGCATTGGAATAGACCTGGTTATTGCTGATGGTGACATCATAATTGGACGCGATACCCGCGCCGGTATTGGCGTAGACCCGGTTGCCCGTGATCGTAATCGCCGGATTCAGGCTACCCTTGGCCATAATACCGGTGGTATTGAGGTAAACGACATTGCCGCTGACGGTGGCCTTATCGAACACATTTATGCCGGCTTCCGAGGAGCCATGGATCGTATTATTACTGACGGTCGCCGGCGCGGAAACCTCAACGCCCACGGGATTGTCATAGATGGTATTGTTGGAAACCGTGGCGCCGTCCGCGATGGTTTCAATCCCGATAGCATTGCCGTAGACGAGGTTCGCGGCAGCCCAACTCATGGTCCCGCCAATCTGGATCCCCGCGACGCTGTTGTCATGTACGACGTTGTCGTGCACGTTGGCGCTGGCGCCCAATACAATAATTCCGGTGGCATTGCCGTAGGTAGTAACACCGCTGACCGTGGCATTGGTGCTGGCGGCATCCAGGTTGATCCCGGCGTTGGTGTTGTGCAAGAGGGTGAGATTCTGCAATATCACGCCCTGCGTGCCTTCGCCTTCAATGGCATTGGCCGCGTCGGAGAGCGTCAGGTGCGTCAACGTGACGTTGGCGGCTCCCTGCAGGTCAAAGACCGCCGTGCCATTTCCGGTGTTGCCGCGATCCAGCACCGCACCGGTGCCGGAGGTCGGCCCGGTGATCGTGATGCCGCTGGCCGCAGCGGTCAAGACCAGATTGGCGGGAATGGCATAGGTGCCGGTATCAACGTAAATGGTATCGCCGGGGGCAAAGACGCCGCGCATCAGGAGCGTGGTCAGGTCCGCGACCGGCTGGTCCGGACTGCGGCCGGGGTTGGCATCGTTGCCTGGCGCTGTCGTATAGACATCGCCAGTGGTGGACGTATCGTTGACGTAATACGCATGGCCCGTGCTTACTGCAAAGGGTGCCGACTGGGCCTGCACGGCCGCACCGTTGGCAGTGACGCGCAGTAACGCCTGGGCACTTGCGGTGGTGGGCACCCATTGATACGTACCGTAGCCATAGCGGTCCAGCGCCACCGCACCAGACAGGGTGTTCCAGGTAGTGCCGCCATCGGTGGACTGTTCCAACTTCACGGTGGCGCCCGCCTGACCTTGCGGCTGAGCCCGCCACAATTCCAGACCCGAAAGAATGGCGGAATCCTTGTAGAGTTGATTGAGCAGTTTGACTTCGACCCCCTGGCCCTGCGTTGCCGTGACCGTGAAGGTCAGGCTCACCGCCTTCTGAACGGCGCCCGCAAGGCTCATGATGTCCACGTTGCTCTGCACCACCTGCCCCTGCGCTTGAATGTCGAAGACGCGGTATCCGACGCGCTCGTTGGCCTTGGGTTCCACAAAATCGAGCACCAGCGTGTAGGTACCATCCGGGACCGGCAGGTTGTAGGCCAGGTAGCCATCCCACGGGGACGAAGCCTGCGCGTAGCTTTCGAATACCTGCGGCGGTGCGGCAACACCGCTGGTATCGACGCCGGTCGTGACGGTCTGTTCGGACGTATCCGCCAGGTCTTCCCGGTACGCATCGGCCAGGTAGTGCCCGGCAACTGCGCCACCGCAGTTGATCAGGGCCACGGGACTGGAAGCCAGCAGTCCCCAGGAACGCCATTGCACCGTCGCCGCCTGGCCAACCGTCAATTGCTGGCCACTGCTGGGAGCCACCACCTGCAGGGTCTGGGATGCGCTGGTGGTGGCCGCAGCGGTATTGCCCTCAAAGCCCAAGTTGGTACGGCCACCGCTGTTGACCGCTTCGCCGGCGTAGTAACTCGCCGGGCTGCCGGCATCCAAGGCCGGCGAAGTCGCCTGCAAGTGGAAGTTATCGTCCGCGCCATGATCAACCCCACCGCTATAGCCCAACACGCCGTCGGCACCGGCCGGACTGACAAACTGCGGATCAACCGAAAGGCTGTGTAGTTCCTGCCCGACATGGAGGACCCAGTTGGAAACACTGGTGTAGCTTTGCCCCTGCCAGAAGCCGGTTTGGCCACTGACGGTGACATACAAGTCGTTATAGTCACTGACCAACCCTGCCTGGCTGTCATCCGCCACCTTCAGGTCGTAGCCGGCCTGGGTCCAGATAATATTGTCGTGGACTTGCACCCCCGTCGAAGTCTGGTCGATGACCAGTCCATCGCCCTGCGGCTGGTAGATGGTGTTGTTGGCGACAACATCGTTTTCCCCGTGATCGACTTGCAGCCCGACTGCGGTATTGCCATAGATCAGGTTGTTGGCAATCGTGCCGGTCAACGTGTGATTGAGCCAATTGGCCCGGCCCCAGATGCCGATGGCATTGCCGTACACCTGGTTGCCAGTGGCGGTGTCATTGCAACACAGTTCAATACCCGCCGTGGTGTTGGCATAGACGCGGTTGTTCTGGATAGTCGCGCCGCCGCGTCCCATGCCATCAATGCCAATCTGGTTGCCGTAGACGGTATTGCCGTCGATCAGGGCAAATTCACTCGCGATGCCCGTGGGCGAGCCCGCCACGGAATTGCCGGATATCGTGGCGTGGCCATTCTCCATGTAGATGCCGTCTTGGCCGTTGTTCTGCAAGGTGTTACCGGCGATCGTGAGCGTGGTCGTATCCACGGCGTAGATACCATAGGTCAGGTTCTGGTTGATGGTGTTCTGCGTCACCATGGCATTCTGGCCATCGACGCTGATTCCAGTATCGTTAGCGTATGTGGTATTGCCGCTGGCGGTATCGTTGGCACCGCTGAGCTCGATGCCATAGTACCAGCTATCATGCACCGTATTACTGGAAACCGTGTCATTACTGCCCTGGATCAGCACGCCGATCCGTTGCTGCCGGGTGGTTAAAGTGCCGTAGATAGTGTTGCCGGCAATCGTGGCATTCTGATCGGCACTATTGGTGAGATTCACGCCATACCAGGCATTATTGTAGATCGTGGAGTTGGAAATCGTCAGGCCGGTATTCACGGTGCCGCTATCGGTATGTACGCCTTCGGAGGCGCCGGTCATGGTCAAGTGATCGAGCGTAATATTGCTGGTCCCATTGAGTTCAAAAACATAACTGCCATCGGTGGTATTGCCGCGGTTGAACACGGCCCCGGAGCCACTAGTTGGCCCCATGATCGTAACGCCGTTCTGGTTGGCATCGAGCACGATATTATCGATGAGATTGTAGTTGCCGGTATCGACGTAAATGATGGTGCCCGGCACAAAGGCGCGGCGCGCCACCAGCGATGCCAGGTCGGCAACCGGTTGATCGGGACTGCGGCCGCTGTTGGCATCGTTGCCGGGGGCCGTGGTATACACGTCGCCAGCGGTGGACGCGTCGTTGACGTAATAATAATGGTTGCTGCCGATCAGTAACTGGGCGGATTGCGCCTGCACCGCGGCGGCGCCATTGGCACTGACGCGCAGCAGCCCCTGGGATGTTCCGGTGGTGGGTGTCCACTGGTAGCTGCCATAGCCGTAACGGTCCAAAGCCACGGCATCGGCCAGGGTGCTCCACGTGGTCCCGCCATCTGTGGATTGCTCAAGCTTCACTGTAGCATTGGCCTGCCCCTGCGGCTGGGCCTGCCATACTTCCAGACCGGAGAGCACCGCCGCCGAATTGGTGGTATTGACCAGTGTGAGCGCGATGCCTTGGCCTTGTGTGGCCGTAACATTAAAGCTTAGCGCTAGCGCCTTAAAGGGCCCACCGGCCAATTTCACAATGTCCACCCCGGCCTGTACCACCTGGCCCTGCAGTTGTACATTGAAGACACGATCCCCAACATCCGTGAACTGATAATTATCCACAAGGTCCAGCACAATGGTGTAGTTGCCATCGGGCACCGGCAAGTTGTAAGCCAGACTGTTACCGGCACCATCCGGCGCCGCGGCATAACTCTGCCAGATGGCCTGCGGAATCGTGGCATTCACGGCACTGGTGTCCACAGCGGTGCTGATGGTCCCTTGTTCCATGGCAGCGCTATCCACCTGGTAGGCATCCGGCAGGTAGTGCCCGGACAAGCCTCCACCGCAGTTGATCAGCGCCACCGGGCTCGTGGCTTGCAAACCCCAGGAACGCCACTGCACCGTCACGGCCTGATCGGTGGTAATTTCCTGCTGACTTCCAGGCGCCAGCAGTTGCAGGCTCTGGGTGGCGCTGGTGGTAGCCGTAGAGGTATTGCCTTCAAAGCCCAGATTCACCCGGCCGCCACTGGTGATCGGCTCGGCTAGATAATACGTGTTGAGGCTGCCGGCATCGATGGCCGGCGAAGTGGCTTGCAGATGGAAGTTGTCATCGGTGCCATGGTCCGCTCCACCGCTGTAGCCCAGCAGGCCATCGGCCCCGGCCGGATTGGCAAACTGCGGATCGGCAAACAGACTGTGCAGATCCTGCCCGACGCCCAGCATCCAGTCGTTGGTGTTGGCATAACTGTGCCCCTGCCAGGATGCGACATTGCCAGTGCCGGTGGCATACAGGTCGTTGTAATCGCTGGTCAGCGATGCCTGGCTGTCATTGGCCACATTCAGATCGTAGCCGCTCTGCGCCCAGAGGATTGAATCCTGGATGGTCATGCTTCCGGACGCCTGGTCGAGTACCAGCACATCGCCCTGGGGTTGGTAAATGGTATTGCGCAGGACGGAAGCTCCTACGCCATGATCAATCTGCACGCCTGCCGTGCTGTTGGCATAGACCAGGTTATTGGAGATTTCACCGGTATAGGGATTGCCGTAATAATCCTTGGTGGCAAGAATACCCACCCCATTGCTGTAGACCTGGTTGCCCAGGACCGCACTGCTGTGATAAACCAAAATGCCATCCGTTGAATTATCGAACACGCGATTGCCCTGGATCGTCGCGGTTTCCCAATTGTTGTTGATGCCGATCTGGTTACCGTAGACAACGTTATTGGCAATCACCGCCGCATGCTCGCACTGGATGCCGATCGGCGATCCATAAACCGTGTTGCCGGTGGCCGTACCGTCATGGAGGAACATGCCAATACTGCCATTGTCATGCACGATATTGTTCTGCACGGTGGCCGCGGTGGTAGTTGTAATGCCGTTGGTCTTGTTCTGATAAATGGAGTTTTGTGATAGCACATCGCCGGTGCCATCCACCTGGATGCCCGTATCATTGGCATAGATCGTGTTGCTGCGGACAACGTCGTTGGCGCCGGTGAGATGAATACCATAGATCCCGCTGCCATGGATGGTATTGCCGGAAATGGTGGCGTTGGTGCCCTTGACCAGGATGCTGACAGACTGCGGCGTGGCCACCACATCGCTGTAGAAGTTGCTGCCGGTTATCGTGGCGTTCTGGTCGGCTGCGTTGGTCAGGTTCAAACCAAAGGCAGCATTGTCGTAAATGGTGCTGCTGGATACTGTCAACCCGGCATTGGCCGTGCCGTCATCACTGTGGATGGCTTCGGCGGCACCGGTCAACACCAGGTGATCCAGCGTGACATTGGCGGCACCATTAAGTTCAAAGATATAACTGCCGGCGCTGGTGTTGCCACGGTTAAACACGGCGCCGGAGCCACTGGTCGGGCCGACGATAATAACCCCGCTCTGCGCCGCACTGAGCACGATATTCTGCAGCAACGTATAGTTGCCGGTATCGACGTAGATGGTATTGCCGGCCTGCAAGGCCCCGCGTTGCAGCAGGGTCATCAAATCGGCCACCGGCTGGTCGGGACTGCGCCCACTGTTGGCGTCATTCCCGACGGCAGTGGTGTATACGTCGCCCGTGGTCGAGCCATCGTTCACGTAATACGCGCGGCTGGTACTCACGGACAGCGCCGCCGACCGCGCCTGTATGCTGGGCGCCGCGTTGGCGGTCACGCGCAGAACCTCCTGCGTCGTGCCGGTGGTGGGCGTCCATTGATAGGTGCCATAACCGTAACGATCCAGGGGCACGGCAGCGGCCACGGGGCTCCAAGTCGCACCGCCATCCATGGATCCTTCAAGTTTAACGGTGGCGCCAGCCTGGCCCTGCGGCTGCGCCTGCCATACTTCCAACCCTGAAAGTAGTGCGGGCCAGTTCGCGGTGACATTAACCAGATTCAGGGTGATCCCCTGCCCCTGCGCAGCGGTAACGCTGTAGCGGAGCGTTAAGGCTTTCTGGGTGGCCCCGGCCAAACCCATAATATCCACCCCGCTCTGTACCAACTGGCCCTGCAGGTGTACGTCAAATACACGGCCCCCAACATCTGCATACTGGTAAAACTCCACCAGATCCAGCACCACGGAGTAATTGCCATCGGGAACCGGCAGATGGTAAGTCAGGCCATTGCCTGCGCCATCTGGAGCGGCATCATAGGTTTGCCAGATAGTTTGCGGAATCGACGCATCCACGGCGCTGGTATCCACCGTGGTGGAAATGGTGCCCTGGCTCACATTGGTGTCATTGACCTGGTACGCATCGGGCAAATAGTGTCCGGCTACGCCGCCGCCGCAATTGATCAAGGCCACCGGGCTGGCGGGCAGCAGGCCCCAGGAACGCCATTGCAGGGTCACGGGCTGTCCGACCGTCAGGTAGTCCTGGGCACCCGGCGCCAGCAATTGCAGGCTCTGCGCCGCGCTGGTGGTGGCAGCGGCGGTATTGCCTTCAAACCCCAAGTTGATCCGCCCGCCGCTGCTGGATGGTTCCGTCAGGTAATAACTCGTCAGGTTGCCCGCATCAATGGCTGGCGAAGTGGCCCCCAGATGGAAATTGTCATCGGCGCCATGGTCGGCCCCGCCACTGTAGCCCAGCACACCATCCGCCCCGGCCGGATTGGCAAACTGCGGATCGGCGGAAAGGCTGTGCTGGTCGTAACCCACCTGCGCCATCCAGTTAGCCAGGGTCGCATAGCTTTGCCCTTGCCAGGAGGCAATCGCCCCCGTGCCGGTGGCGTACAGATCGTTATAGTCGCTGGTAAATCCAGATTGGCTGTCGTTGGCGATCTTCAGGTCATAACCACTCTGGGCCCAGAGAATGGAGTCCTGCACCGTAATGTTGGCGGAACCCTGCGCCAGCACCAGGGCGTCCCCCTGGGATTGATAAATCGTGTTGCGGAGCAGTGTCGCGCCGCTGCCATATTGGATCTCTATGCCGGCCGTGGCATTGGCGTAGACCAGGTTGTTGGAAATCTCACCGCTGACCAATTGGCCATAGTAACCACGCTGTCCGAGGATGCCGATCCCGTTGCCATATACCTGGTTGCCTTGGACCGTATCGGCCGCGTAGATCTGCAGGCCTGCCGTGGTGTTGGCAAATACACGGTTGCCCTGCACGGTGATGGGACCATGATAGAATCCCGCATCAATGCCCACCTTTCCGCCGTAGACAATATTGCCCATGGCTGAACCGATCTCGTCAAACATGATTTGCGTGCCGGTATTCTGGTAGACGGTATTGCCTTGCGCCGTGGCCTGGGCGGCATCGAACCAGATACCGCCGAGGGCGTTATCGTGCACGATACTCTGCTGCACAACGGTACCACTGGCGGTGGACTCAATGCCCCATCCTTTGCTAGTGGCCACGGTGGTGCCGCTGACCAGCGCGGAGGCTCCCTCGATATTGATCCCCGCGCCTTTACTGCCGGTCACCGAACCGCCAATGACCTGCGACGTAGCCGCGCCCAGGTAGATGCCGTCCGTACCGCTATTGGAAACAAGCAGGCCGGTCAACGTGACGTTGGGGCTGTCGGATTCAATGCGCACGCCTTCCTGGGTGCTGTTGGCAATGGCGAGGTTGTTGCCGGCAAAGTTGTGGCTGCCATCATGCAGCCAGAGGCCATGGAGGCCATTATTGAGCGTCAGATTGGATACCGTGACATAGGCCGCGTTATCCAGTTCGATCAGGGAGCCGGCAAACGCGGGATACGCGCTGTGGAGTGACGCGGCATCGCCGGCAGTCGTCGGGCCGGTAATCGTCACGCCGGCATCGCCACCCAGGGCGCCGCTGATCACGATGGGCTGGAAGTCATAATAATCGCCGGTATCGACCTTGACCTGGTCGTTGGGTCCCAGCGCATAGGTTCGCAGCAGGTTAGACAACAGAGGCTTGGGAGCAGTGGCAGTCTTGCCCGTGTTGCGGTTGGATCCGGTGGCGGTGGTGTATTGATCGCCGAGGGAACTGCCATCGTTAACGTAATACTTATGCCCGGCCTCGGGAATGGCGAAGGTTTCCGTGCTGGTATCGGACACCGCGGCATTGCCGACCAGGGAGATGACGATGCGCAGGCCGGTCGTCCCGGCGGTCAGGCCGCTGTTGGCAGGAATCCAGGTGTAGGACCCTGTATCAGCGGCCGCAGCGGCGATGGTCGTCACGAACACCGGACCGTTGGCGCCGTCCTGATAGACGTCGATGCGTACCGGCGCTCGGGTGGCATTGCTGTAGGAATCCCAGTGAATGTCATGGGGCTGGGAGACGTCCCAATCGGTATAAAGATCCGGGAAACGCAGGGCTAGGTGGGCCGCGGCGCTTTGGAGTTGCTCGGCCACGGTGTCGCCATAAGCCCCTTGGTCTGGGGCCACGGTGTCGGCCTGCACATACAGGAAAGTACCATCGAGCGCACAGTCATTACTGGTGTTGGCCGCGGTACGGTTGGATTCAAAGCGGAACAGTATCTGGCGCGTACCGGCAGGCAAGCGGGCCTGCCCGCCGACCAGTTCCCAGCGATCCGTGGTATTCTGGCCTTGCGCGACCACCGGTTGCCCGAGGGGATTCCCCTGGGCATCCAGGAACGTGATCTGCACGAGGGAGGTGTCGCCCACGGCCGCGGTGGCCCAGCGGATACGGCCGCCAAAGGTCGCCATGAGTCCCTGGGAATCCAACGTGGCGGTCGTGTAGCCGGCGGCGACCAGATCCACCGTCTGCTCGGCAAAGCCCATGGCCGAGCCGCCGGAGACAAATTCCTGTCCGCCGGCAAACGGAACCGGGGCGGTCGAAGCCGTCGTACCCGAATTGTCCGTGGTCCAGCCGGAGGTACCGCTTTCAAAGCCGGCGTTGGCCAGCTGATTCTGCGCCGTGGTCGGCAGGCCGATATCCGTCAGCGGATCACCGGCATCGACGGTGGGGCTGCTGAACCGCTGGGCATTGTAGATATCGAGTACCTGGTAATCGTCGCGTCCCAGGCTCAGGAAACGTGGTTTGGCCCAGGTCGGATTCACCACCGTGGTGCCGATGGAATGCAGATCGTAGGCCGCCACATCATCCTGCCAGTCCAGGATGTCGTTGAAATTCTGGGCCCAGAAAACCAGGCGACCGGTGCCATCGCAGTACAGATCGTTGTAATCGCTGAAGAAGCCGGTATAGCTGGTGGCATCGACGTTGATGTCGTAACCGCTATGCACCCAGAGAATGTTGTTGCGCAACTGCACGTCGCGGGCATTCTGGGTCAGGGTGACATTGTCGCCCTGCGCCGCGTACAAAGTATTGTTGACAATACGGACATCCGTGGCACCCTGCACCTGTATGCCGGTGACCACATCACGATAGACCATGTTGTGGATGATGATATTTCCACTCTGTGCCGCGATGCCAACGTTATTGCGCGCCATGCGGTTGAATTGAATGGTGCCGTTGAACTGCACCCCGACCGTGTTGGTTTCGATGAGGTTTGCCAGCTCGATGGCCGAGGGCCCCAGCACTCCAGTTCCGGCTACGCCGGTCCCGTTGGCAAACACGTGCTGGTCCTGCATGTTGCCGGTCAATTGAACGCCGGTTTGGTTGCTGAAAATATCATTGGACGCGGGCGTACCAACGAAACCGAGCGCCGCGGTCCCGGAAACCGTGGCATTGATGCCGGTGGTGTTGTTGTGGATGCGATTGCCGCTCAAGGTTGCACCGGCAGCGTAATTGATGCCGGTGGTGGCTCCGGAAATGTCATTATTGCTGATCGTACCGGCAAAAGCCGCCGCAATATTCAAGCCCGTAGCGGTCGCGACGATGATATTGCCGCTGATCAGCCCACTGCTGGCGCCGGCCAAGTCGATGCCCGTAGCGCTACCCGACAGGTCATTGCCCGTAATGGTCAGCGTGCCGGCATCAACCACCGCGATGGCGCGCGTGCCACCAACAAACGTATTGTTCATCACATTCAAGCCGGCCGATCCGCCATCGAGTACCAGGCCGTCTCCACTGGGCGTGAACATGTTGTCGTCCAGCGTGGATTGGGTTACGGCGTTGAGCGTGGCGTTGGTAAGGGTATCAAAGGCCACGGTCAAACCGCTTGTGGATTGGACCTGGAGGCCCCCGGCAAGGTCCAGCCCCTGCAACGTGGAATTGGCGGCGCTCACCGTAGCCAAGCCACCAATCACCGGCTCCGCGTCGGGCATACCCAAGATGGTGACGCCCGGCGCGGTAAGCGTGAAGTAATCCGGATAAATCCCGGCGTCCACCAGGATTAGATCGCCGGGCTGCAGGGTATAGGCATCCAGCACTTGTTGGATGGAAGCCTTGGGCGAATCCGGGGTCTTGCCGGTGTTGGCTGCCGCGCCGGCCGCCGTCGTCCAGCGATCGTTGAAGGAGAGGGCATCATTGACGTAATAAACATTACCGGCTGTGGCCCGGCCGCGCATGAAGATCTGCGGCGAACCGGTGGAAATATCCCCCACCGCCATAAATGGCCGGCCCGTCGGATCCACCGTCACCGCCAGGGCGTTGGCCGCCACCGTATTGGGGCTGATACCCGTGCCTTGCGTGTCGCCGGGCACTGCGGCGGCAAACTTACTGCCATTCCACTGCGCGCTGTAAACCGCCTGGGAATTGCCGGTTTGCCCGGCCACGCGATCTTGGATCCAGGAAAGAACCAGCCCGCCACTGGAAGCCGCGAGCACCGGTTGGGTGGCGCCACCGGGCAGTCCGGCAAGACCCTGCCCACTGGCCGCCCCCGTGCCGGCCGGTTGCCAACTGCCGCCCGTATATGCCATGACATAAATGCAGTTCTGGCCGGAAACCACGGTCTGGAAGGAGGCATACAGCGTGCCCTGGTAATAGGCCAGGGTGGGCGCTGTGCTGTCGCCGGTGGTGTTGCTAAGTCCCCCACCACTGGCGGAAGTACCCAGGGCGCTCCAACTGGTGCCGTCAAACTGCTGCAGAAAAACCTGGTTGACGCCCGCGACATTCTGGGTCCAGGCCACCGCCACCTTGGTACCATCGGTCGCCATGGTCAGGTTGGCCACGGGAGTTGATGGGCCGGAAACACTGGTGCCATTCCACGAACCATCCGCCCCCAGGTTGCCCCAGGAAACATTGTTGTAGCAGGCGATCTGCACACTCGGAATGCCGTTGGACAAGGTGACACTGGAATCAATCCACGCCAAAACCATGCCCATATTGGTGTTCAGGAGATGGAAATCATCATCGGCCCCCATCGCAAACACCGGCACCGTAACCCAGCCGCCGGCAAGATTGTTGGCCTTAGGATCAAAATGGGCCATCTCCATAAACGACAGGTTGCCTTCGACCTGCGTCCAAGCCACCCATGGATTGCCGGCATCGTCCAGGGTCACACTCGGACGGCGCCCATCAACCCCGTGACCGCTGATGCCATAGCCACTGGCGCTGCCGGCAATTTCCTGCCAGCCGGCGGCGGTGTGCCGCGCTACGTAGATACAATAATTCCCGCTGCGGTTGTCCGCCCAGGCCACCACCTGGCTGGTGGCATTGCTGGCGATGGATGGCTCGATGGCCGAACCCGGCGAGGCGGAAAGCCCCTGGCCGCGCCCGGAACCGGCGTAATCGGTCCACCAACCGGCGGCATCGGCCCCGGTGGGCAAGGTCAGCGGGGCCATATCGGGTACGGTCGGTGCAGCAGGATCGAGGGTGGGCGCCGCCGTGGTGTACGTGGCATCGTCCTCGCCGGTCGTTACGGTATTGCCCGTGGTGCCATAGAGCGCATTATGGCCAGTACCGCCAACAAAGGTGGCATTTGTGCTGGGGGTGGCAATAAGCGTATCGTCGCCGGAGCCGCCGTCGAGCAGCGCGCCGGTGCTGCCGGTGGCGGCGAGTACATCCGCACCGCCATTGCCATAAAGTCTGTCAGCACCAGTACCGCCGTTGAGGTAATCATCGCCCGAACCGCCGCGAAGAATGTCATTACCGCTGCCACCCCAAAGGGTCGCCGAACCGGAGAAGCCCGACGCGTCCAGAACGGCATCCAACGAACTGGTCGTGGCGAGCACCGCACGCCCGATACCTGCGAGCGTTACCGTTCCGTCGTTCGAACGTGCAAGGCTGGTATCCGTAAGGGTGTAATTTTGCGCAGCGCTGGTGATTTGCAGCGTGTTGACGCCGGAACCACCGGTCAAGGTGGCCGTGCCGGTCCACCGGCTCAAGTCGAATGTGTTATCCAGAGCGTTGCCCGCCAGGTCGGCATTGTCAATGCCCGTAAGGCTAAAGGTAGCGCCATCGCTGCGGGTCAGATTGTTGTCGGCGAGCGTGAAGGTACTGACATCATTATGGGAAACAATCGTGTCGTCCCCCCCACCGCCGTTGATGAGTACCGGTTCCGACAGGGTCCAGCCGCTGACATCAAAGCGGTTGTTCGACGCGCCACCGTTCAATTCAACCCGGGAAATACCCGTGATGGTGTCCGTGCCCAGGCCGGTAATGGTGTTATTGGTAAGCGTCTGATCGCCATCGACCGTCTGGCCGACCACATCATAGCCGCCGCCACCGGTGATTTGGTCGTCGCCGGGTCCCCCTTCCATATAGTCATTGCCGGTGCCGCCCTGAATCGTATCGTTGCCGGCGCCGCCGTAAATGAGATTGGTGCCCGACGGAACGGTGATGTTGTCGTTGCCATCCCCACCGTAGATAACGCTGGTGCCCACGCCACCAATGCTGATCGTATCGTTGCCGGCGCCGCCGTCGATGTACTGGTTTCCGATGCCGGTCTGGATGGTATCGTCATCATCTCCACCGTAAATCGTATTGTTGCCGGCCAGAGCCACGATGGTGTCGTTGCCACTGTCACCATAAATGGTATTGTTTCCGGCCCCGGCAAAGATCTGATCGTTGCCCGCTCCACCATCGATCCAATCATTGCCGGTGCTGGTCTGGATCTGATCGTCGCCGTCACCGCCCCACACCTGCGCCGTGCCACCCGCTACGCTGATGTAATCATTGCCGGCGCCGCCGTTGATTGAATTAATGCCGGTACCCGCGTTGATGATGTCATTACCATCGCCGCCATAGATCGTGTTGTTACCATTACCGGCGGTAATACGATCATCGCCCGTGCCGCCATCAATGTAATTGTTGCCATCGCCAACCTTGATCGCATCATTGCCATCATCGCCGTAGATGAAGTTGTTGCCGGTCTTGGCGTAGATACTGTCATCGCCCGTGCCGCCATGGATGATGTCATTGCCCCCGCTGCCAATAATGGTATCGTTCCCGGCGCCACCATCGATCGTATCATTGGCAAACGAACCAATGATCGTATCGTCGCCGTCGCCGCCATTGAGAGTGGTGTCCTGGAGGACCGAGATCTTGGGGTCGATGTTGCTCAAGTCGATGCGATCGTTGCCGGCCTGGGCGTTAACCGTGATGTGCTTGAAGGGCTGGAATGCAGGCAAGTTGGCATCGGGGCAGGTGAGTTTTGGATCCAGGTTGATGACATCATCGCCGTTGGTGCCTTCGACCACCAGCGTATCGACACCGGCGGCATCAAGCTGGGCAAAGGGGATGTCCTGGTATACCGTGCCATCGTTATCATTGGCTTTGGAGATGTGAATCCCCGACTTGTTGCCCTGTACATCCATTGTATAGCCAACATTAACCTGCGTCTTTCCGGTGCTCGTGGTATCGGGCACCATGACCAGGGAGTTGCCCACGATGTTCGCCAGGATCGCGGTGCTGGTCGGGCAGGGAATGTCATAATTGAATAGCGTTACATCCTTGGTGGGGAAGGGGATATCAATCAGCCCGCACAAGGCCTTCATGCCACCGCCGAATTCCATGTCCATGCTGCCGCCCAGGGTGACAATGCAATTAAAAGTAGCTCCGAGATTTCTCAGGTACTGGATCTCATCCCAGTACGTCTTGCCGGAACCGCCCGAATCGTTGCGCCCTACGCGTGCCGCGGGAAGGGTGGCGATCGGCTTTCCGGTCTTGGGATCGTACCGCAGTTCCGCCAGGGTCGCCCCAATTGTAAATGCGGTACCCGTGCGGCCATAGAGTTCCAATGCGGGCAAGCCGTAAAGACGCACGGTTCCACCAATGTCGGCATGCACTTCGCCCGTGATTCCCAGGTCAAAGCCGTCCGTGGCATCGGGAGAATGCTTATAGAACAACCCGTCCAGCAGATTGGGGGTGCCCGGGCTGTCAAGCCCTTTGCCGATCAGGCCGCGCGTATCGAGCCCGATGTCCAGGTTGGCAAAGGCCGTGATCGAACCGCCGACCGAAAGCGTGCCTTCCACATCCACCGCCCCCATCGTCACCAACGGGTAATCCGCCACTTCCTCGTCGATGCTGGCCGTGATGCTGAAGGGGTCCGGATGCCATTCGATGAGGGTCGTCGGCCGGTTGAGCAGGATATCGGCAATGGTGGCGGCGGGCTTCTGCAAGAGCGGAATATTCAAGCCATATTCCGACTGGAGGTTGTCGGCGAAGTTCTGCACATCGTCGGACAAGCCGGCAGGGGTAGCGGCCCCAATGCCGTTGCTAGTGCCGGAATCTAATCCATACGCGCTCAGATCCAGCGAACTGCCGATGGGCTGGCCGCCATTGGGCAGATTCTTCATGATCGTAGCCATGTTGTAGAGGAGTTTGATGGCCGGCTCGTCCGTCAGCTTGTGCGGCGTATCCCCGGTGTAGTACGAGATAACATCGTCCAGGATATCAATCGGAGCCTCATTGATAACCGGCAGCGGCTTGAGCAGGAAGTCCATCACGTCGCTGCGCAACGGATTATAGGTATTGATCTCCTGGATGACCGGGTTGATGGTGCTATCCCAAACCTGTCCGAGGTCCAGTTGCACCCCGCCGAAGCCATCGGCGGCATCGGTGGATTGCAGCGGCGTGCCGTCGGACTTCTTGCCGTATCCAAACTCGTCGGTAGCGGGGTTCCAATCCATATAGAAATCGGCGGTCACGCCCGGACCGTTGTTGCCGATGCGCACGCCCAGCGGCATATCCAAATAGGCGCTGATGCCTGTCGTGACGTTGGTGAACCCATCGACATCCGCCACGGGGATGGTATGGTCATCCCGGTGGGATTGCAGATCCAAACCGAGCGTCAGGCCCACGTGCAGATCGCCGTTGTGCACGCCAAAAGCCAGCGGGCCAAACTGGCCGCCAAGTTTATCCAGGGGCGCATCCAAGCCGGCACTAACCGTCAATTCCGGCGTGGTGGTGCCATCATCAATGACATAAAAGCCATGCTTGTCGTCCAGCCCGAATTCCAGTTTGCCTTTGACGGTAACATTGGGTTTTAACTCGACGGCGAGACTGAATAGATTGTTACCCAGGGTATACGTTGCATCCAGACTTGCGGACAGGTTGATCGTGGCGATGTAGTGGAATACGCCATCCAGCGGGTTGTTGTCCATCGTCGGGTCGGAAGCATTGGTTACCGGCGTGATGCTGAATTCATTGCTGGCGAAACCGGCCTTGCTGGCGGCATTTTGCACTGCACTGTCAAAGCTGCTCAGATCGGAGTAATCGGTCATCGCTGAGAAGACGGACGAGATCTTGCTGACCACCGGCAAAATGTCGGAAACACTCTGGTTGATGATGGGCAGTTTCTCATTGAGCCAGGGAATGCTGCTGGACCATCCCTGGAGGAAGTCGATTGCTCCCTGGACGCCATCCTGGAAAGTCGTCGCATCAAACAGGTTCGCCACGCCCAGGTCGCCCACGTCCGGGGTCTGCACATCGGGCACGGCCGAACTGGACAGGTCATTCCACGTCAATATAAAACGTGGATTGGTGCCATGACTCGGCAAACCGCTGATCGGCAAGGTTACCTGCGCGGCAACGTTTGGTGTCGAAACATTTAATACCGCCGCGGGGTCATTGACCAGTTGATCCAGGGTCACCTTCGCGGTTGTACCGGAATTGCCAATGCTAACGAAGAAACTGGCCGCCTTGCTGGTATCCAGGGTGCCGTTGGTGCTGCCGGCGATGTTGGCCGTACCATCGACGATGCCAATATTCGGCAGAAAGCCTAGATGCGGCGTGACGGCAAGGCTCAGGCCCGAGGCTTTGGCCTGGAAGTAAAGGTTGGCTTCGCTGCCGGATCCGGTAATAATATAAAAACGATTCTCGTCGGCGACATTGGGATTCAGGTCTACCCCGAGAGCCAGGGAAGCATCCAACTCCCCGGTAACCTGCAACGTTCCGGACGCCTGGAACCCGAGGCTGGTACCGGGAATCGTCGGATCGATACTCCAATTGGCGGTGTAGCCGTTGTTGGAATTCCCCAGGGTTTGTTTCAGGGATAAGTCCAGTTCCAACGTATCCGCCTGGTCGTCGATCTTCAGCGGTATGGTCGTGCCCAGCGCCTTTTCCAGGCCGCTCTTGAGGTCCTGCAATGTTTGGATGGAATCCAAGTTATCCAAGGTGCTCTGCAAGTCGGTGCCCATGTGCAGAGCCGAGGCCAGGCTGGACCCGACGAATTGCAGGCTTTGGCCAATAACTCCGGTATCGCCCAGGTGCGTCAGCAGATTCGGCAGGGCTTTGAGACCCGTCAGTACGGCGGCCAACGTCACGTTGTTAAAGCTGAACATTTCGGAAACTTCGGAGGTGTCCAGAGTGAACGTGGAGGGGTCCGTAATATCCGGCCAGTTGCCGCGCAGCGTCCCGGTCTGCGTAGAGAGGGTCGAACTAAGCGGCAGGGCAAAGGCCGCGCTGCCGGTGAGCGTCGGCGCAAACATGGCGGACAAATTCGCATCCGCCAATTCATTGGCGCTGATAATGCCGGGGGTTGGCGTCTGATCCGTGGCCGGGTCCTGGAGCACCACGGCCAGATCGCCATTCATGCTCACCGTGCCATGGGTTACCGTGACGCCCAGCAGGCCCAGCGCCGTACTGGCATTGAGGTCGGCGGTAAGTCCCAGTTTTACATCGAGCACCGGCGTGGACGATGCGACCAGGAAGAAACTTTCGCTTTGCTTGTCAATGCCAAACGTCAAGTTGAACCCGGCATTCATGCTGGCGGTAACCGTGCCGTTGAGATTCAGGTTCAGCGCCGAGCCCAGGCCAAGATTCAAGGGATAGTCCTGGGTCCATTTCTCCGTGCCATGCACGGTGAAGCGGATATCGTCGGCGGTGGCCTGCACCTGCACATTGCCATTACCGATGCCCGGGATGCTCTCCAATAAGGTCACCAAGTCGTCGCTGCTGGCAAAGGGCGGCAGGGTGGCACCGGTCGAATCCGTGGTGACATCGGTGTATTTTTCAATATAGGTCTGGAAGAAATTCTGGAGGTTGACCACGTCGGCGGCGGATACATGCAGCAGCGGCAAAACGCTCGATAGGGGATTGGATTTGCCCCCCAGGCTTGCCCGCCCCGCACCATCCGTGAGCAGTTGCCCCAGGCGGTCGATGCCATAACTGATGGCGCTGGCGCGCATCTGGGCAAACCCTTCGAGTGAGGTGAAATCCGTCAAATTGGTCGTCAGGGTGTTGGGATCCGCCAGATTCGTCCATTGCATGGTCAGCGCCGGCACCGTCAGGCCAAGGGATGACGCATCGACGGGCAGGTTGGCGGAGGCCGATCCGGTAAATTTCGGGCTCAGCAATCCCTGGATATTCGCGGCCAAACTGGTGAAATCGGCGGCATGCACCAAACCATTGGCATAGGCCAATACCAGATCCAAACCGGTAGTCAGGGAGACCGTGCCGTTACTGATCCCCACGGAGGCAAAGCCAATATGGGCCGCGGCGCTCAGGCCGGAAGCCTGCACGCTCGCCGCTACGTGCAGCGCGGTCCCCTGGGTGCCATCGCCCAGGAAGAAACTGTCGTCGGTCAGGTCAAAACCGACGGTAAAACTGGCCGTAAGATTGGCATTGATCGTAATGCTGGCGTTCTTGGTTTGCAGCGGCAGCGTGTCAATTCCCAAGTCCAGCGGCACCTGCTGCGAAAAATCCTTGTTTATCGTGAAGGAGTAGCGTAACTGATTACCAACAAGAGTGGCCGCCACCTGGCTCAACCCTTGCTCCCCACTGAGCGCAGCGCTTAGCTGGTCAAACGTTTGGTAGGAGCCCGCGCCATCGACCAGCGTCTGCTGCAACAGTTGCGGCAGGTTAATAACCTGGGTCAAACCATTGCCGATCACCGGCAATAGATGGCCCAAGGCCAGCGGGTCGTTCCATGATTTGGTCCAGTCGGAAAAGCTGCCCAAAGCAGACGCCACGGAAGACGCGGACAAGCCGGCCAGTCCCTTATAGGCGGTCAGGGCGGCATCCGTGGTGAGGCTGGAACTGACACTGGTTGGGGATGTGATATCCGACCAGTTGAACGCTACCGCTTGCTGGCCGCTGATCAGGCTGCTGCTGATATTAAGCGACAACTGGGTGGGCGCCGCGGCCGTGAGGGTGGTGGCAACCAGGGAGCCCAGCGGCGTGGTATTCAGGGCACCTAGACTAAGACGTGAGCTCGTTGCCCCGGCGGGCGTCTGCAAGGCCAACTGGAAACGGGGCGCCAGCGTGATGGAACCACCACTGACCGTAACGCCAACAAAGCCCAGTTGGGCGCTGGCATTGAGGTTGGTGGCGGACGCCTGCGCCGAAACCACCAAGGCATCATTGTCGGAACGGAGGTAAAAGACCGGACTGTTCGCGGTCGTATCGTAGTAGGCGCCCACGGTCAAGGTGAAATCCAGCGTGGTCGTCAGGTTAACCTTACCGCCCAGGTTGAATGCGGTCCCGTAGGCGGCGTTGAGCGTGTAGGTTGCCGTGTTGGCGGCCTGGAAATGCAGACTCAGTTCCAAATCATCCGGCAGATCGCTCGTGGATGTGACGCTCAGACCATCACCCAGCCCGGCGGTGCCCTCCAGCCCGGCCTGGAGGGCGGTGAGGGTGGAATAGGAAGAACCCAGCCGTGCCAGCAGGCCGCTCAGAGCCGTCTTCGGGCTGTAACTAGTCGTGATGGCTTGACCGATGATCGGGAGGGCCTGGCCGAGAACGGAACTGTCCGTCAGCCGGTCGGACCAGGCGGCCAACCCCTGCGTGTTGCCAGTGGATAGACCCGAAACCAGGGCTCCCAGCAGTTCGGTATCATGGGTGCCACTCAGGAGCAGTCGCGGCTCCATGCTTTCCAAGCCGCGCAAGGCGGCGCCTATTGACCACCCGGAAACATCACGGCGTTGTCGCGGCCCGGCGGTGGTGCGGCCCCGGCGCCCTTGGCGGCCATGGTGCCGTTTCCCACGCCGGTCACCCGAGCGCACGGCTTCCCACGCCATGCCCACCCATGTTCCCGGCCACACATTCCACCCCCGGCAGACGGAGTTCTGAATGAGCCGCCGCCAAAAAGCACGGTCCAGTGAAATGGAATGGATCAAATTTTCATTGTGATGGCGCCGCATAAAAGTCTCCTCCCCAATCGGAGTCCTTGGCGAAATGTTGCTTTCAACCCGAGATCAAAGTGATGGCATCTAGACCATGCAAATGGTAAACGGCGACAAAAAGGCCGTCAACTCTGTTAATATTAATATAACGCGGCAGTTAGATTCAGGTAATGTGAATTATTTCCCGCTCGGCCGCCGCCGGCAGGCCTACAAAGAAAATGCATCAAACCGCCCCTGCCGCAAAAACTCCGGCGGTATGCCCGTCAGGTCGTTGGCGGTGCCTGCAATGCGCTCTGGCTTGCACCACGACGCTCTGCGGATCGCTACTGGGATGGCTATCCCAGCCTTGCAACCCTTGCTCAAAGCCCCGGATTAACGATCAGGTTGGGATTGCCGGCCGCCAGGCCGGCCCCTCGGTTTCGACAACCACGGCCGGGGCGCCCTGGCTTGGGCCTGGCCCGATCACTAGCGCAGCAACCACTGCGGCGGCATAAATAATCGATTTGCCTGGTGCGAATTGCATGTTCTCAATTACTCTCATTGCCGCCTTTCGTCCATTTAGTGATTGCCAGTTTCGGCGCCCAGGTCCAGCAGCACCGGCACCATGGGCTCAAGCTGGAGGTGCGCGCCGGCATACCTATTTCCCGAGAGCAAATCCTTGACCTGTGGCTGCGTCGCCCCGGCGAGTTTCACCTCTTGCACCTTCTTGAGCAGGTTTAGCGCCGAGAGATAGGTGTGCCCCGCGTCGCTGACCACCCGGTATTCCACGCCATAGACACGGGCCCCGGTTTGGGCATCCTGTAGTTCCGGCGGACCGCCCAATGTGTGCACCAGCGGCGCCAACTGGCCGAAGAGCACGTGTTCATTGGCACTGGCCGGAAGCAGGATTGACGCGAGTGCCGGGGGCACGCGGCGCGGGCGATTATATTCATCGCCACCCAGGTTGCCCTCCCCGAGAGTAATGAGCTTGCCGCCCTTGGCGACGAATTTCTCCAAGGCCGCGACCGTCGCATCGATAACATTGTTCGCCTGCGGTAACAGAATGACTTGCACCGGGTCCGCCGAGCCCTCAACCAGTTCTCTTTCGGTTACGAACGTCACCGGCTCGCCCAGCAGACTCAACGCCATATACGCGTACTTCATCTGCTTTGTGTAGCTGGCATCTTTCTTCTGCCAGTAGAGCGAATCCCGCGAGTAAAGGATGGCAATATGCGGGGTCGCGCGCACGACGGCGGCAACAATAGACGCACAGCGGCGCGCATCGAGCCAGGCCCGGCCGGCACCGAAGACATCCGCAGGACGCAGTTTAATGCCGCCGTCACCACCGCGATTGGCGTCGCCAAATTCCCAGATGGCCGTCTCGCCCTGTCCGTGCAGCGCCATCTGCCACATGGCGGAGCGCAGATAGTCCATGGGAACCTGCGGTTGATATCCGTCGTTGATGATGTGATTTTCAGAATTGGCCACCGGTTGATGGCGGAATGAACGCAGGATGTCATATTGCAGTTCCCCTAAATACCAGGTGAAGGCCCAGCCGGCTTTGTTATTCGGATTCGGATCGCCCGGCCCCATGCCCCCGTCGCAGCCGGTCAGGTCCGTGATATGAGAGATATCCTCATGATCGACTCCCTCGCCCAATCCGTCGGCATCCCATAACGGAGATGATAACTTCACCTGCGTGTAAATGGCGGGCGCGATCTGCTTGAGGGTGCCGTTCATCCAGCGCATCCAGTCAGAAAAATTCAGGGCATTAAAATGGAACCAGTCATAAAAGGCGCAGCGCTCCCCGATTTTATCCGATCTGCTGAATTCGCCTGGCGGAACGGGAACTTGCTCAAAACCGGGGTAGCTGGTTCCGTAAAGAGTATTCAGGTTTTCAATCTTTCCATGACGGGTCTTGAGATAGTCAATCCAGAGCGGTCTTGTGTAAGGGTCTTTGCCGCTATGTGAATAACCAGGTTCGTTGGCGAGGTTGAAACTGAGCAGCGCAGGCGCATCCTTGAGGGTGGTCGCCGCGAATTGCAGCCATTGCCCGATGGCCTTGCGTGCCACCGGATGGTTGATGATGATGAAATCCCCCCCCTGAAGATCTTTCACCATGTCCGGGGCTTCCTGGCGGGCCCAATCGGGGAAAAAGTGCGGGGACAGGAGCATGTCGGCCTTGGCCTTCACTGCATTCGCGCGCTCAAAATTTCCCAACAGAAAATCGCGTGCCGAATGCCACTCATCCTTCCCATTGGCGGGGAGGCGATTAGGCCCGCCTTCGATAACCGTATCCGACGCCCCCATCCCCGGGAGCTTCAGGGTGTCCTCATCCTTATGGATGCCCATGTATCCGCCATAAAATATCGGTGTCGGCGGGGAGCCGGCGACAAAGACCCCGCGGTCAATCCTGGGATGGTCAAAGGGAATCGGCGGCACATCGGGCAGCGGCTGGCGAATGAGCACCGCGGTCGCGTCGAGGACGGTCGCCACTTCCCGCAACTGCACCCAGGTCCAGTAGTCCATTTGCACTTTTTGAATATCCGGCCGCTGCACCCGGCGCACATAGTCGGCGGCGATAAACAGCCCCATCTTCACATAGGCGTTCTCGGCCACCCCAGCCGTCGTCGCCTGCTGCTTCAAGTCGGTCAGGCGCGCGAGCATCCGTTGGGTCATTTCCGGAAACATATCCGTTAAATCGCGGCGCCTAATGGGAATGGTGGCCACCGGCTCGGCGACGCCCTCCAGGCGGACCGCGGCAACCACTCCCTCATGGTCAATTAATTGCGCCGGGATAAAGAAGGAAACCGTGGGGACCGGGTTTTCGGAACCGCCTGGCAAACTGACCGAACTCAAAGCCGTTTCCTGGCCGGAACCGTCTTTCGCCAGAAGCGTTAGAACGCCGCTGGCTTTCGCCGGGAGCGTCAGGGTTCCGGTAATGTCCTCCTCTTTTTCGTAGGAGTCCGGATTGTAAAACCCGGGTGCAAGGTGGAAACCTGGCGCCAAAGCAGCTTCATTCGGCGTCACGCCGGGCGGATACATTACGCCGTGAGGGGCATTCGCCTCGACCACGGCGACATCATCTATGAGCATGTCCTCCGCCCGTCTCCAGCTCATGAGGTAGATCCACTTGCTGGTCTCTTTCTCGTTTGTTTTGAATCGGACCTTGGAGCGTTGCCAGGCCGCGCTATTTTTTGGCAATTCACCACTTTCCCCCCGGGGAAAATCCACCCCAAATTGAACGCTAGTGGCATTGGCGGTCTTCGACCAGAGGCTCAACTCATACCAGGTATTGGGCTTGAGTCCACCCAGGTACTGCACCAGATCAAGGCCGGGATCATACCAATGGGTGTCATTGGCAATGTGAAGGTGCAGGGCGATCTGGCCGGAATGGGTGTCTGATTTAGACAGGAGGCTTTGCGGGTCGGTCTTGCTCTTCAATCGCCAGTCTTGCAGCCCCTGCTCAAAACCGGGATTGGTGAGCAGGTTCGCCGGGCTGGCCGGCGGAACGGCACCGGATCCTGAGGCGGCCACGACCTGCGATCCTGACGGATCTGGCGCCGCCCCCACCGGTACCGTTAGCGGTGCCAGCAGCAGGATGGGAAGGATAAGCGAAAGGCGTGTGTTCATACGAGAGTCTTTCAAGTTCTACGGCGGCGAATTCAGACAGGCTATTTTCCGGCGCCAAGCGTGGCGAACGTCCAGTTGTCGGTTGTGAAGGGGGACGCGGGGAGCCCGGCACTGTTGCTTAGGTTGGCGGTGGGGTAGTCGGCCCAGGCGTAGCGCACCGCGACCGGGGTCGAGACTTCGGGGCTCGAAACGATCACCGTCGCGCCGTCGATCGCGGCCTCCGCCTTGTGGTAATGCTGGTCGGCACCAGCCACCGCAAAGCCAACGAGTTTGTCGCCCGTGACGACGACCGGACCGTCCTCCGTGCCATCGTGCACGTCGCTGGGCCGCAAGCCCTCCGCGTGGGTGAAGGTGATGCGCACGCGTGAACCATCGATCTTAATGCCATCGAGCACCGGCCCGGAGTATTCGATCTTTTCGCCGTACGCCACAGCGCGGGCCGCCAAGGCCAGCCGTTCGCCAACGGGCTGCTTGCGTGTAGGATGGAAGTTGTGCTGGTCGCCCTTATCGATGGTGACGACCATGGCCGTGTGGGGGACGGACAGCGCCGTCAGACGCTGCGCTTCGCGCAACCCGACGAGATAGTCCGGGTCCGCTCCGCCGTTCATGGACCCGAAGGCCGGCAGTTGCACAAAAAGGAAGGGGAAGTCCCCTTGGCCCCATTTCTTCCGCCAATCCGCGATTAACGTCGGAAACAGGGTCCGGTAGGCGATGGTATCGCGGAGATTCGATTCCCCCTGGTACCAGATCGTCCCGCGGATCGCGTAGGGGATAATGGGGGCGACCATACCGTTGAAGGCGTGCGCTGCGCCGCAAAGCCATTTGTCTGGGGCGGCAGGCTTATCGGGCTTCTGCGGTTCTTGGGGCCGCGGCGTGCCGGCCGCCGGCGCTGCGGCCAGAGCGGTATCGTACTGCGCCTTGGCGGAAAGATACTGCTGATACCTGGCGTGGTAATCTTCCAACGCTTTGGGATAACCGGCGCCGTACGCGGTTTCCTTGTCGAGATACTTGGTCAGCGCGGGTTGGGACTGCAATGCTTCGCGGCTGGTTAACGCCTCGGCCGGCAAGGACGCCCATCCGTTGTTAATTATGCCGACCGGGATGGCGTAGGTTCGGCGCAACTGTCGCGCAAAGTAGTAGGCCACGGCCGAAACCTCCGTGATGCTGGTCGGCGCTGCCGTTTGCCAGGCGCCTTTGACGAGCGTATTGGGCTGTAAGGCCGCCTGCTCATCAACACTGAAGAAGCGCAGCAGCGGGTCGGCGCAGGTGGCCAGGGTGTTGTCCGGATGCGCGGCAAATTCGCGGGAGGCGCGGAGCTGAAACCGCATGTTGGATTGTCCGCACGCCTCCCACACCTCGCCGACCAGAACGTTGTGCCGTACGACCGTATCCCCCGGCGCGCCGGCGATGGTAAGCGTGAACGGTCCGCCGGCGGCCAGCGGCGGGAGTTTCAACGACCACTTGCCGTCGGCCCCGGCCGTCGTTGCCGCCGCCGTGCCGTTCATGGTGACCATGATTGGTTCGCCGGGATTGGCGGTGCCCCAGACCGGGTCGGACAGGTCCCGCTGTAGGATGGCGTCGTCGGTGAAGATCGACGCCGGGACGATGGCGGCAGGCGCTGCGGATGCCACCGCGAACAGCGCGATGGATGCGGCGATAGCGCAATGTGTGGAGTGTGAAAAGCGCATTGGTTCCTCTTGTTATTTCGTATTACTTTGGCGTTCCTTGCGTTGACCAGCGCCACGTGTCGGTCGTGAACGGCGATGCGGGCAGCCCGGCGCCGTTACTCAGGTTCCCGACCGGGAATGTCGCCCAGGCGTAGCGGACAGCGACCGGCGCCAGGACCGCAGGGCTCGATACGACGACCGTGGCCCCGCTGATGGCGGCATCGGCCGAATGGTAAACCTGATCTTCCCCGGCCATCTCGAACCCGACCAGCTTGTCGGGCGTGGCAATCACCGTGCCGACATTTGCGGTCGGATCGGCATTGTAAGCCCGCGCATCGTCATCGCTCCACGTTCGCACGGCGCACGCATGGAGGCCCTCCGCATGCGTAAAATGCACGCGGATCCTGGCACCTTCGACCGTTGCGGAATCCAGCACCGGGCCGGAATACTCGATCGTTTCGCCGTAGGCCTTGGCGCGGGCGAGCAACGCGAGGCGGTCGCCGACGGGTTCTTTGCGCTTCGGGTGGACATCATTCTCCTCGCCCAGATCGGTGAGGACCACCAGGCCGGAGTGGCCATCGGCGGCCGCAATGCGCCGCTGGGCCTCACGCATTTCCGCCCAGTCGCTGCGCAGGACCGGGCCGGGCTCTATGGGTTTATACGGGGCGATTTGGACGATCAGGAACGGGAAATCACCCTGTCCCCAGTGCGCCCGCCAATCGGCCATGAGGGCCGGCAAAAGCGTCTGGTACTCGTAGGCGCTGGCTGTATTCGATTCGCCCTGGTACCAGATCGTCCCCTTAATCGCATAAGGCAGCACCGGGGCCACCATGCCGTTGAAGAGGCGGCACGCCAGGTAGGCGCTCTTTTCCATGGGAAATGGTTTCTTAGGCGGGACCGGCGCGGTCGGTAGCGGAGTTCCGGCCGCCTTGGCCGCGTCCGTGTCAAACTTGGATTTGGCCATGCGATAGTCGGCCTGATGGGCTGTATAGGCCGCCAGATCCTTCTGGTACTTTTGCATTTCTTTGGCGGCATCCTCAAGATAATGCGCCAGGACTGGATTGGATTGCAGGGCGTCCTGGCTGACCCATGCCTCGGCCGGCGAACCGCCATAACTGGCACTGATAAGGCCGATCGGGACGCCGAGGGATTTTCGCAGGTTTCGCCCGAAGAAATAGCCAACCGCGCTTAGCTCGGGAGCGGTCTGCGGGTTGAGTTCCTGCCAGATGGCACGGAACGAGGCTTGCGGAGTTACGTTGGGATCCTCGTTGACGTTGAGGTAACGAATCATGGGATCGGCACAAGAAGCAATTACACTTTTGAATATGCTGGGCCGCTGCGCCCAGATGACGCCCTGGAGCGGGTACTCCATGTTGGACTGCCCCCCGCAGAACCAGACATCGCCGACCAGGATGTTCTGGCGCGTGAGCGTATCGCCGGGATGGCCTGCGAACGTGAGCGTGAAGGGTCCACCCGCGGCCAGGGGCGGGAGTTTGAGCGACCATTGTCCGCGGGCGTCGGCGGTGGTCGACGCGGACTGGCCGTTGATCGAGACGGTGATCGGCTCGTGGGGATCGGCGGTACCCCAGACCGGGGCGGCCATGTCGCGCTGTAAGACGGCGTTGGTGGTGAACATTGACGCCGGGACAATAGCGGCGTGCGCCGTGGTAACGCCCGAGAGCGGCAACAGGACGATGACGATGGCCACGACGAGGAGTATGTCCATGACCGTCAAAGCGCGGCGACGGAGTACGACGCTGGCGACTGCGGCGAGGCTTGGCACAGGGTCTCTCTTCCTTTCTTAGTGTTGGGTGCTGCGGAGGTGGGTCGGATTACGCAACTCGTCGGTCCCGACGCCGCCTAAAGGCCAAGACCGTTCAACGGAGGATCTCGATGGAATCGCGGAAGGGTCGTGTGGGCTGAGGTGTTTGGCGATGGCAGGGGCGTTTTTTGAGCCATTTGCTCTGTGGCCGCGTGATGACGCGGGGATTGATGCGATTACGGCGTGGCGGAATCGTTTCCTCGGCCAT
>Ga0316217_10000566_pt1 | contig 52118 bp, 68 predicted proteins | sample 1anoAmetaG_FD_203633 | JGI IMG/M metagenome (GOLD analysis project Ga0316217, IMG submission 203633) | Freshwater microbial communities from Trout Bog Lake, Wisconsin, USA - 1anoA | ecosystem: Environmental > Aquatic > Freshwater > Lake > Hypolimnion/Profundal zone | place: USA: Wisconsin...
CTGATTGATCCAATGAGATATGCATATATGGCTAGGGATAAGGCTGAGATCCCAGGTCATCCAAGAGTTGAGTTTACTCCAGAAGTCGAGGAGTGGAAGCCAGCGGATAGGGTTAGTGGATATTAATAATTATTCAAAGGAATTTTAATGCCAGCCGATCCCATGCAGGGCCAAGTCATTTCCAATCCTCCCCCGCAGCCGCAGACTCCCGCTAGTCCTTACGGGTCTGCCTCCCCCAATCCTCCTTCTCCTGGAGGCCCAAGTGTTCCTCCTGCTGCGAGTCCTGTTCCCGTCCCAGTGGTCGAGGACATTGAGGACAAGGATGAGAAAAACGCGATTGGGAAGAAGCTTGATGGCTTGTCGGATGGGGAGATGGATTCTCTAGCCCGCAAGGTTGTCGAGGAATTTACTCGCTACAAGTCGGGCCGCTATACCCAGGAACAGATCTGGATTGAGTGCCACCAGAATTTCAAGGGTGTCTACCCGGCTGAGATGGATTTCAGCAATGGAACTAGCCGTGCTTTTGTTCAGGCCACCAGGCCCCGTGTAGTCACTGGGGTTGCGATGATCGCTCCGATCATCCTCCCGCCCGGGGACAAGTCATTTACTGTCGATCCTTCCACTAACCCCTATCTCCCGAAGTTCGCAGCGAAGCTCGTGGGGCAGGGTATCTCCCCTGAGGAAGTTCGTTCTCAGGTCATGGCTGAAGCCAGTAAGCGGGCCGATGCCATGGAGAACCGGGTGCAGGACGGGTTGGATGAGACTGGCTGGCCCGCCAAGTTCATCCAGACTTCGCTTGATATGTGCCTATATGGAACCAGCGTTCTCATGGGGCCGATGGCTATTGCCCTCAAGAAGAAGCCGATGGAAAAGAGATCCGTCTGGGAGCGGATCAAGAACGTCTTCACTGGACACTATGCTGCGCTTGAAAAGATGGGACTGGAGGAAGACTTCCGCCCAGAGATCGAAGTCGTTTCCCCATTTGATTTCTACCCTGATCCGTCTGCCCGAAGCGTCGAGGAGTGCGACTCCTGCATCGTGCGCAAGGTCGTTGGACGGGCGCAGTTGCGCGAGATGCGTAGACGAGAGGGGTTCTTCTCGGACGCTATCGATGAAGTGCTGGATAAGAACCCGGATGGGAATTGGGTCTTAGAAGGTTCGTGGGAAGGTGCTATCAACATTACGAACTCCCAGCAGATGCAATCGGCCCCTTCGGGGAGGTTCGTGTGCCTGGTTAGGTGGGGCTGGCTCAGCGGGCGGGATCTGCGCAAGGCCGGGATTTCGGTTGATGAGTCCCAGTTGGAAGAACAGATCATGGCGCAGACCTGGGTGATCGGGAACAAGGTCATTGCCCTGCTTGTGTCTACGCTGCATCAGGACCGTCTTCCGTTTTACGTCACCCCCTACAGCCTCATCCCGCATTGCATCTGGGGTGGCGGGTTGGCAGAGATGATGCGCGACTCTCAGGCCAGCGTTAATGCTTATGAGCGAATGAAGCTTGATAACGCTGCAATGTGTGCTGGACCCCAGATCTTCGTGACTGCTTCTCGGCTGATGCCGGGGCAGAACACTCGGGTTGTCCCGCGTAAGACCTGGCTGCTGCGGGAGAGCGAATCGGGTAGCACGCAGAAACCCATTGAAATCTACATGCCTGAGTGCCGGGTTGCAGAGTATCAGGCCAGCCAGGACAAGGCGCTCCAGTTCATTCAGGAGCAGACGAACATGCCCAACATGCTCATGGGGTTCGGCGGGGAGGGGATGCATAACCGCACTAGCTCCGGGGCCTCCATGCAGTTCAACTCTGCCGTCACCCCCATGAAGTCTGTGATCTTCAACATCGAGAATCACATGATCATCCCGATGATCCAGGCTATGTGCCGGTTCTATCTGGAGTTCAGCAAGGATGAAACGATCCGGGGCGACCACAAGGTAATTGCCAAGGGCGTGCAGGGACTTATGGCTAGGGAAGCGATCTGGGAGAAGGTTCAGGGCGTGCTTCAGTTCGTTGGGCAGCGTCCTGAATGGAGCCAGCAGATCGACCTGAACGCGGTGTTTAAACTTGCGCTCAAGGACACTGGGTTGACGGATGTGAATATCGTCCTGTCCCCGCAGGTTGTTGCCGAAAATCAACAGAAGCAGATGCAGATGGCTACCGACCAACAGAATCAGCAGATGCAAGCCCAGGGGCAGATGCAGTCGCAGCAGGAGAAGGAACGTGCTGTTTCTGATCCCAAGGACGCGATTATGGATCTAGTGAAGGACTCTCCTGATGGGAGTAAGTTGCAGATCGCTCTGCTGAACGAAGCCATCAAGATGTGGAACTTCAATACTCCTGATGTCATGGCTGCGATTGGCGAAGACTACCAGATGACGCACATGAGCCAGATGACTCAGGCGCATCAGCATGGGGTGGCGCAGGGTCCGGGGCCTGACGAGATGCCCACCCCTCCTGCTCCCGGGCCGGATCCCCGCGAGATGCAGATGAAGATGGAAAAGCACAATATGGATCTGGCTAAAACCAAGGCTCAGATTGATGCAATTAAGAGCAAACCTACTGGGAAACCCGCCTAATGGATGAGAACAAGAAGCGAAGGATCATGCTTTCGCATATGGCGGGGCTTGCTTCCGATCCCCGTTGGAAGTTTTTCCAGGACTACCTGGCGGGAGAGGTTGAAGAACTTCTTACTGCACTTGAGTCAGTAGCGCAGGATAAAAACGCATATATCATTCTAGGAAAGATAAAGGCGTATCGTAATATATTGCACTTGGATAACAACGCCATTAACATACTATTGAACAGCACCCCTGATGGGCCTGTCGGAGAGTAGAATATATGGCAGTTGCATTAACCCCTGAGCAGCAAGCGGTTTTCGATGGTATGCACTCTTTTAAAGAGCGTGAGTCGTATCTCGAAGAAGTCGCGCTAGAGGCTGTTTTCAAGAAGGGGATCAGTCAGCCCAGCCCGGAACCCACGCCGGAACCTGCACCTCCCATTGCGGAGCCAGTCCCGCCTGTTGTTGTCGAGCCTGAACCTATCGTCCCTGAAGTGAAGAAGGTTGAGGACGATGTAGCCGACTGGAAGAAGGAAGCGGAAACCTGGAAGAAGCGTAAGGCTGATGCCGATAAGGCTTTGACTCCTATTCAGCAGGAGAATGCCAGACTCCGTAAGGAACACGAAAACGCTTCATCTGAGATCGCTGATCTCAAATCCATGTTCGCTGAATTGAACAGCAAACTGGACGGGTTCAAGCAGCCTGTTAGGCCGGAACCTGATGATGACTTCGCCCTTACTTACCCTGATGTGGCTGCGCGAATCGCCAAGGCCAAGCAGGAAGTTGAGGGGAACGTTGACCGGCTGGTTAACGAGCGGCTTCGGAAGATTGAGGAGGACGCCAAGCAGCGGAGTGCATCTGCTGATAAGGATCGTCAAGAAGCTTATAGGGTGAATCACGAATCACGGGTTAAGGCATCGCATCCAGACGTTGCGGATTATTTCGATCCGAACAAGAAAGCTCCCGACCTGATTGAGTGGGTTAAAACTCAAGCGCCAATGATCGCTGCGGTAGCCAATGAACCCCTGTCGTATCCGCCCGATGACCTGATTTTTGTGCTGAATTCTTTCAAGCAGTCACAGAACAAGACTGCACCTAAGACCCCCTCTTTGGGCGATAGGGTGCAGAACGCGAAGTCCGTCCCCAGTGTCGCTGTTCCTACGGAGCAGTCGTATTTCACTGAGGAGGAAATGACCGACAAGCACATCGAAACGTTGCTGCGTAACGCCAGATCCGATCCCAAGAAGATGGACGAGATCATGGATAAATACGAGCGAACTTTTATCCACATGAGCAAGTAAGAACAAGGAAAATCTAAATGGCGAATTACGATGCCACCACTGCTGCTGCGCAGCAGGCTTCTGCCCTGAAGACCTACGAGAATGGAGTTGATTCGTTCCTGCGTCGAAGGGTTATTCAGTTCTCTGACCTGGCTACCCTCAAGGGCAGTGCGGTTGCCTCTGGTGATACCTACGATGTCCTCCCGATCTACGCCGGGGAGAACGTTAACGGTGTGACCCTGCGAGTGATTACGGTTGACGGCTCGGCCTCTACCGCCACTGTGGGTGATCAGGCTGGCGCGAACTATATCGGCACTGCTGCTGCGCTGAATAGTGCCGCTGCCGTGTATGGCAGTTCGGGTACCTATGTCCAGGCTGCTGCTTCCCCGTATGCCGTGACTGGTGGCAAGTATTACACCGCTGCTAATACCGTGCGCATCACCATTGGCGGCACTGTCGGCACCGCTGCCGTGTTTGAAGTGATTGCTTCGATTACGCCCATTGGCACCCTGGCGACTGTCTAGTTTTTAACCCCTTTTTGAAACGTCTTTGAATCTCGGAGTATAAATAAATGGCTATTGCCCGCGTTGGAAATAACCTGGCGAATGGGGCCTTCATTCCCCAGATCTGGAGCAAGAAACTCATTCGGAAGTATTATGCTTCCAGTGTTTGCAACATCATCTGCAACTCTGACTGGCAGGGTGAGATCATGTCTGTCGGTAGTTCGGTGGTGCTGCGCAAGCGACCTGATATCGCCGTCAACCCGACTACCGCCAACCAGAAGATCAACTGGCAGGACGTTGTCGATCAGTCCCTTACCCTCTCCATCAATTACGCTTTTGATGCTGCGATCAAGATCGACAACTTCGATGCGTACGAGACTGATGTGAACCTCCAGTCTGAACTGGTGGATGAAATCTCCAACCGTCTTCGGCTGGCGATTGAAACTACCGTGCTGGGTGGTGCGTATAGTTCCGCTACCACGAAGATCCCCAACACTGGCGCGAACGCTGCGTGGGGCACCGCTGGCAACCCGATCAAGGTTATCGCCCAGGCTCAGGCTGCGCTGAATGCGCTGAACGTTCCGGTTGAGGATCGCTGGCTGCTGCTGCACCCCACCATGGTTCAGTATCTCGTCCAGGAACTCGGCCTGTATGCCCTGAATGCTGGCACCCCCAAGGGGGCTCTCCAGATGGGTTTCGTGGCTGAACTGCTGGGCTTCTCGATCTATCAGAGTTCGCTCGTTACTGGCGCTGGCACTTCTGGCAACCAGTTCAATGCGATGTGCGGCCACCGGGACGCTATCACTCTGGCGACTCAGTTCACCCAGTTTGAAGCCAACGTGCCCCTCCAGGACTACTACGGCAAGGGCATTCGTGCGCAGAACTGCTTCGGTTATCTGACCTCGAAGCCTGATGCGCTCGTCTGGCTCCAGACCCAGATCAGCTAGTAAAGAATGACGGACGGGGGCGGGTTCAGCGTGAACCTTGCCCCCTGTCTGCTTTAACCACCCACTCAAGGGAGCCTAAGTGGAAAGTAAAAACAGCAGCCTGGTTAGCGAAGAAGTCCGAATCGACTCCATGCGCTGTTCTCGAATCAACTGCAAGAATAACGGGTATTGGATTGATCGTAATCTCGATCCGACTATGCGGTGGGAAATCCTCTATCAGAGGGCGAAACTCAGGCCGGAAGAATACGAGTGCGAATACGACAAGGCCATGGTTAGTGAAGTCGATAACGATGGGTACATTACCTGGGTCAAGGATGACCTTGAACGCAAGTCCTTCCCTGAGTTGAAGAAGATCGGCCTCGGGCTGAACGTCACGGCGCGGGACAAGGAAACGATGATCAAGAACATCCTCACGGCGCAGTCCAAGAAGCAGTAATGGAAAGGGCACTGAATGGCATTCACGGTAAGAGGGTTGCTGGCTAAGGTAGCCATGTTCCGGCCCGACAAGGATGAGGCAACCGCCTTGTTTGCCATTCAGGAAGCCGCTCGTAGCATCTGTCGTTATAGCGAACTTGCCAGGGAGATTCAGGTTCCCGTGGCAGTTCTGGCGAATACGCAGACTTCTACCATGGTCCCTTCTAATAGCAATGATCTTCTGCGGGTTGAGATGATCCGCTATGCGCCTGTCCCCTATCCCTCTGTCTACAAGGGAACCTGGGATGCTAATGCGAACGTCCCGATCCTTGCGAGTGGCGGGAAAGCTGCGGGTAGCACGGTTGCTGCCTATGGGTTCTACATCGTGTCTGCGGCTGGGAATACGACTATCGATTCGCTCACTGGATGGGGAATTGGAGATGTTGTCTATAGCAACGGGACTTCGTGGGTTGCGATCCCGCTTGAGAATTTCGTCACCAGTCAGCAGGTCAATAAGGTTTCTACGGATCTGATTGTCCAGACTCCGCAGGAAGGCCCCAATACCCCCGATAACTGGAGCCAGGAAGGGCCGATTGTCCGTTGGTATCCAATCCCCGGCGGAGACGCTGCGATTGAATACACGCTGTCCTATATCCCTTCGGGGGAGTTCGACACGATCCCCCTGCCTCGGGATGCAGAAGATTGCATCGTGGCCGGGGCACTGGAGTTCCTGTGCAATCTTCCCGGTGATGGGCATAACCCCACCATGGCCGCGCAGAATCATCGGATCTTCACGGTGGAGAAAGAGAACCTTCGTAGCTTGGCGATGCAGGGGTATGGCGGGGATGCCTGGAATCAGCCCGCGAACTTCGCCGGAAGAAATACGACTTCCTATACGTGGGTGCTGTAAATGACGAGCCTTTTACTTTCGGACATGATTTACTTCGTCCGTAGTCTGCTGGGCGATAACGTGAATTTCACGGCTATTGCCCCTGATTCGGTTGTGGGCCAGGACTACGACGATGGGATGATCACTGATGCCGTGAATGAGGCTATCAGGCTTTACTGCGAGATGAAGCCTCAGTCCACCTACATCGAGACTTCTGCTACTACACCTACTGGGGGGCGGCTAACTGCTCCCGCCGATTATCTCCATGTGCGTCGGGTAGTGTATGCCGGGAACGTCTTGGCTAAGAGTTCGCAGGAATTCGAGGTCATGACCAACCCTGCTTATTCAACGACTATCGGGACTGCTACCCGGAGATGGTATTGGGTTGACTCGAATACAATTGGGTTGAGTCCCCTGCTTTCTTCGTGGGCAGCGAGTGCGGTGATTGGGTATATACAGATGCCAGCCCTGCTTGTGTCTACGGTTCAGACTGCTCCAGTGGATGCGCGAATCAATTTCAACCACCAGGAATATCTGAAGTATGCGGCTGCGGCCTATCTGCTTCAGATGGAGAACGACCAGCAGAGTTTGCAGATGGCGGAAGCCTTCATGGCTGAGTTTAAGAATCTTATCGGGGCAGATTAAATGTCGCTAATCGGAACGGTGTATATCCAGCCTACGGATCCGGGCGCAGTCGGGTATGGCTATCAGTGGGCCAATAGTTCTACCGGGAACGTCTACGACCGCAATACCTCAAACACGGCTTGGGTGTTCCAGCGCAACTCCAACCAGGCGCAGGGTGGGGCATTGCCTGTATCTGGCGGGGCCATGACGGGCGCGATCACTGGGGCGAGTGGGTTTGCCCCTATTTCCAGTCCCGCCTTCACTGGGAGCCCGAATGTCGCAGGGGTGAATCTCGTCACCCAGACTGTTCTCACGAACTCCCTGGCGGCACTGACTACAACCCTGAACAATGACATCGCTTCGGCAATTGCCAGTGTCACGGGCACTTTCAATATCAACGGCCAGCTTGCCATCAAGAGTGGGACGGTGTCAGACGGCGGGACGATCCCGCTCCCGAATTACGGGGGGACGAATCCGCGCCAGGCCACGATCTCAGAAGTCATGGCACTCATGGTTGGTCCTGAAACTTATACCTACCAGACGGACGGGAATGCATCTCATCGCGTGTTTACCTGCACGGCTTCTGGGGCGCTTGTAGTTACCTGTAATGAACCCATTACTGCTGGTGGGGGCGGAAGTAGCCAGGGAACGGTGGCCGGGGCTTCGGTTGCGAACTACCTGATCATCTGCTTGAGGGTCGGCAATTGAAGACTCAACGCTTCGACTTCCGGGGTGGGGTGAATGTCGTTGGTGATAAGGCCAGCATGTTCCCCGGCTATGCCGAAAGCATGGGGCGTGGGCCAGGGGACCGGACGCAGACTGGGTTTGTGACAGTCATGGACAATGTTGATCTGCGCTCGGGTCAACCCCGGGCGCTTCGTGCCCCGCAGTATCGAGCGGATATTGTCCCCCCCGCCGGGTCTGTCCAGTTGTATTCCTATCGAGGGAAGTGGTATTTCTCGCAGTTGATTCGTAAGTATGTTTCGACTTTCCTGGGTGGTCATGAGCGAGTGATGTTCACCCAGTATGGGACAAAGCCACAGAAGATCATCGATGGGGCACAGGCTACGCTAGGGTGCATCGTCCCTGCGGCTGCGCCTTCTGTGATCAGCCAGACTCAGATGATCCCCAGCGTGTCCCTTGTCCAAGCCCTTGGGGGGAATATCCAGGCGAACGTGACCCGCAGTTACCGGGTTGGGGTTGAGACTGTAGACGGGATTCTCCCGGCTTGCCCAGCGATCAATATTGTTGCTGTGGTAAACTACACCCAAGTAACGCTTACTTGGAGATTGATCTACAAGGCAATCAAGTATCATGTCTATGCGGGGAATGGAAGTGATGAGGCTGAAATTGCTGTTCTTAGCGGGTCACAGACTTCCTTTATCGATTCGGGGAGTGGGGGCGGCGGCGGGACTCTAGCCAGTAGTTTCGACCTGGCGAACCCCTTCACGTATTTCTACACATTCTTGCGCTCTGTTCAGACGGTTGAGGATGAGAGCGGGCCTTCGCCCTTGTCTGCCTCTATCACAGCGGCCACCGGGAGAAGTCTGGTATTTGATCCTGTAGGGGATGGGTATCTCACCCAGGATAATGCGCAGACTATCACTAGCGGGTTCACACTCTCTAACAGCGCATCGTATATCGCACCTGTTGTAATCGCATCGGCTACCTACAACGTCCTCCAAGGGCTCACCGCTTTCACCACCGTAACCCCTCATGGGTTTACGAACGGGGATATTGAATGCTTCACTGGGTTTAGTGATCTGGCGTGGAATAATCTCACGTTCCCTGTGATCGTGGACTCGTCTAATACTAGCCTGTTCTACGTCAAGAATATGCCCATTCCGACCGATTCCAATCTAGGGAACGGATTGCATAAGGCGCAGCCAGCCAGGACGGAGATTACTCTTTCCTCCCCATTGGCGATCCCGCTTCAGGATTCTACTGTCCCCCCAACTCAGTTAACCGCAGTCTATATGGCGATTACAGATGGGACCACAGTTTATCCAGCAGCCATGTATAACGCGACAGTGATTGATTCTACACACTTTTGGATCAATCTATATACGTCTAATGCAACCCCAACGGCTCCGTCTTTCCAGTATGTCCCCAACAATGGGTATATTCTGTATCGCAATCTCTATCGGACTGGGGATGCTGCCGGGTATTCCCTGGTGTCGCAAGTCCCCATGAATACCCTGTCATATTTTGATGTAAAGGGCTACTCAGCACTCGGGGATGCCCCTGATAGTTATTACGAGGACAATGGGGTGACGGTCATATACGCTCCCCCTGATCTCGGGATGGCAGAACTCACTGAGCATTACGGGATGCTTTTCGGGATCAACGGGAATGATGTCCGTTGGACTCCCACAGGAAGGCCCGATGCTTGGCCGGAAGACTTCGTCTACTCGTTCGCGAATACCCCGGTTGCACTTGCATCCTACGCTGGGGCACTGATTGTCATGGCATCTGATGGGATCTACCGTCTGGATGGGAATGAACCTACCCAGATGAGCCTGAATAAGACAAAGGCAGAGAACGGGTGCATCGCAACTCATAGCGTCCAGGCAACTCATGCTGGGTTGATCTACCTGTCGCAGCGCGGGTTGATGCTGTTCAATGGGGAGGATGCCAGGTGCCTAACTGACACTCGCCTTCCCTATCAGTTCTTCAGCGGAAGTTCGACTCTAGCCACGGCAATCCCGTTCTGGTGGATTCCCACACTTCAGACTTACAACTACGCAAACCTGGCCTATTACGATGGGATTCTGGGATCGGACGCGATGCCCGCAAATGTTATCGGGGCGCAGGGAGTTGTGGCATCCGTTGACTGCATCCGTAGTTTCTATCATGAGGGTAAATACTACATCTATTGGAGCCTGACTGATCCTAGCTACGCAGCCAATACCGCTCTATGCGTGGACCTGGAACTGTCTTCCGCCCCTATTACGACGCTCGGGATGAAAGCTTATAGCGTATGGGTGGATGAACTCGAAGACGCTTATTGCCTGTTCCCTTTCTCTACCTATACGGTTCCCGCTGGGACGCTTCTAAACTTCGACCTATTCACCCAGTCTCAATGCACCATGGCCCCGCTGACTACCTGGGATGCAACCTCGGGACTGGGGGTTTACTCCTTCGCTACGGACCCCAGCACTAACATCCCGTTCTACGTTCGGACAGGCCAGCAGTCACTTGGGGATCCGACTGAGCGTAAGCGGTTTGATCATATCGAAGTTCACGCCGATAACTTCAAGGTTGGGACCATCGCAGTGCGTGTATGGGTCGATGGGCACTATGTCTGCGATGGGATGCTTGTCCCTGCGGAAACCCCATCCAAGGTTCGGAAACTGAATCTCCCTCGCCGAATGAACACGGGCTATGTGATCGATCTAGAGATGGCGGGGGATATAAACATTCGCGCTATTGAGTTCCACTTTGATGCCATGCGGGCAACTTCCTAGTGGCGAAATTAACCCATACCCTCCCTTCTTCCAATACTCATCAGGAGATGGTGAGGGTTGTTAACCAGTTATGGCAAGCCATCGAGAATGTCGGGACGATTACTGTCCCTGCTGTCGCCTCTGGGAAACTCGTATCTGGGGTTTCTTCTGGGTATGGAATAGCCGCAGGGGCGTTGACCGTTGCAAATAATACCCAATCTAGTCCGTCTAGCTCATCCAGGTTGAGTTCAACCATCACCACCGCATCTCTGGCTACCGGGGCAACAGAGATGGATACGATGCTTCTGTCTAAAACGTGCGAGATCCAATGCATCACTACATCTCAACCGGCATGGGTAAGGGTATACGATAACGCAATCTCGCAGTCTGCTGATTCCGGGAGGGGATACGACAATCCTGTGATCTACTCGGGTAACGGGATTGTGATGGATGCCATAACTACAATCACTAATCTTTCCATCTGGCTTAACCCCAAGCCAATTTTCTCTAATCCGAATGACAACTCTACGCTCTATATTTCTATTACGAATATGAGCGGAGCGTCTACCCCTGTGACCTTGAATATCACCTATCTACAGATGGAATCCTGATGACAACGGTTTTAATCACCAGCCCTACATCTGGGGCAAGTCTGTTGATGGGTGTTCCTGTCACCTATACTTGCATCCCTACAACTGCTGGCTATGTCCTATCTGATCACACTTGCACCTGGACCTTTGATGATGGATCATTTCTGGTTGGGGCAACGGTAACGAAGACTTGGCTTGCCTTCGACGCACACTTGGCTTCCGTAGTAGCGGTGTGTAACCCGACTTCGACTCAGGCAACGGCCAGTGTGACGATTACGAATATACTGCCCGGGGTTGTGATAAACGACTGGCTCTACCAGTTGAAGTTGGATATGACTCACTACTGGGTTCCCGCTGCCTATACTGCGGTGATCCAGAGACGTAACCTGCTGGACGCGACAAACCACACGTTTCAGGACTACGCAACCATCCCAACCAGTGTCTTGAACACCGTCTACAACGTGGCGAGTAGCGGAAACGTGAACGACCTTCCAGCCACCCAGCAACCGTGGATGTTATCCGGCCTTTACCAGATGGGCGGGAATCTTTACCTGTCCCTTATCAATGGGACTGAGGACAGGTACGGAGTCGCCCGTAGATCCCTCAAGCAAGCAAGTTACTTCCAGTTGACCGGGGTAGATGGGAGTGGGAATGGAGTTTTCACACAGGTAGCTATAACCCCAGTGATGTCAGATGGAAACGTCAGCATGGGGGTATTGCAGAATGGAACCTACAACGCAGACGAATGGGCACTTAACTATTCAAATGGGTATTACAATGGTTCTACGGTAGACATTAACACTTCTCCTTGGGGAGTGACCACACGAACCATAACTTCCAACCCTTTCATGACACCCTATATTCCGGTAAATGGCGGCTTCACCTCGCTCACACCGCAGGTTGTTGAGAATCAGAATGCGTTGTGCTACAACAGCACCTCCATGGTGCAGGAGATGTCGGGAACCATTTCGGACTCAATTGGGAACAGTGTAACACTAATACCCAATCCTCCCGGCTACTACCCCACAACGTTTAAACTGTTCTATGTCACCGGCAGTCTAATCAATACCACGACCCCGTATTGTTTCAACCAGATTTCGTTCAATGTAGCATCTACCTACGGGGTTATCTTCTACACACTTAACACATGGGCAGGGGTTTCAACTACCTCTGCTGGGTTCGGAACACCCACCTCTTCCGCGCAGTATTACATGGACAATATGGGAGTGCAGCACCAGTTGCTTGCTCCGACCACAAATGGAAGTGATATCCTAGTGGGTGTTTGCGGCAGCAACCAGGCGGCAACCTATAACGTAGCGGGGACCACCGCAATTGCCTACCAGAGTTTCTACGTATGCCATCCATCTGACCTTACTCATCACTACACCCCGTTTTCGTCGCTAGGGAGCGATGGGTGCATCTACCATATCGAGATCCCTGAAGCGAGTGTTGCCCAGTATTGGAGAGACAATACCCTCCTTACTCTGCTCAATACAGGCGCAAGTCCCGCCCCAAGGCCGCTCATGACTGGGCAGCGTTGGCCATTGGGTTCAATGGCGTTCTCTACCGACCTCCCGGTTGTTGATGGGACTCCCTCCCCTGGGACGCTCCTGAAGGTCGCAGCAAGTGATCATGTCCATCCCTCTGATCCGACTAAGGCGAACCTGTCAGGATCTACATTTACTGGGGCTGTGACGGCTCCTAGTTTCAATGGGATCACTGGGGAGGCATCATCCTCTCCGTTGATGGACGGGGTGGCTGCGGTAGGGATATCAACGCTTGTTTCTCCGCAAGATCATGTTCATCCATCCGACACTAGCCGGGAACCAGCACTCGGAAACCCTGGGACGAGCGGGTTTGTTTTATCCAGCAATACCTCCGGGGTTAGGAGCTGGGTGGCTGGTGGGACAGGAGGGGGCACAACGGGGGGTTTAAATTGTGGAGACAGTGGGGCTCCCGTTGGGGGGACTGGCTTTAATATGGGAGCATCGGCGTGAGTAGACTTGTTTTTCAGTTGGCTCATGATATTGCTGTTAATTGGACTACAAATAACCCAACACTGGCGGCTGGGGAAGTTGGGCATGAAACCGACACGAACAAATTCAAGATTGGGAATGGGTCTGTAGCATGGGCCTCGCTTTCCTACCAAGGGGGCGGTGGAAGTGGGGACATGCTTTCTACCCTCACTAATACCGAATCGGTCATCTCCGGTGCGAGTAGCCCTGCGGCATGGGATACGATGTATTTGTGCAGTGGGTCGAGTTATACGGTGTCGCTGCCAACATCGTTGACGGGATTGAAAAACAAGCTCATGGGTTTCCGTATGGACCCCGGACTCTCCGGCCTCGTCACCGTTGACGCTGGGACCGGGCACCTGATCGATGGAGTGCAGACCCGAATGATGTGGGCCAACGAGGTTGCACTGCTCAAAGTCAATACGGACGAAACCAACTGGGCAAAGGTGGGCGGCAAATCCATTCCGATGGCATCCAGCCTTGGCATGAGCGGAAACCAAACCTTCTCCGCTGGGACCGTGACGCTGCTTACCTGCTTATCCACCAATATTTATAACAGCGCCCCCGCAGCCATGCAGTCAGCAGCCAAATTTACCGTTCTGCGCCCGGGCAAATATCTGCTATGCGTGGTCGCCAATTTGAATCAGTGCTCATCTGATTGCCAAGCCGGTATCTACACTTATAAAAATGGCGTTATTGGTCTACCTGCCATCGCAAACCCTCACGGCGGCGGCAACGGATATCCCACAGCGAATGCCACGTTCCCCCTCCAGTTGGCTGCTGGGGACTACCTCCAACCCTATGGGTATTTCAATACAGGGTCCTTCGCAACTTCATTTATTTACAACGATTCGGCAACACCTGGAGCCGACAATAGCTTTTCCCTAATCGAGGTGCCCACATGGTAACCCCTCTCTGGATTGACCATGGCGACAGGGATGGTCCTGTTCGCAACCCGGATATCAGCGATGCTGATTTTCAGGTTGGTCTGGTGACCCTCTACACCGGTGCGGCCCAGGCGCTGTTGGACACCACCGCCAGGTCTAGGGGCTACGATGGGATTCTCAGCCTGTGTAGCTACGCAGCTAGTGACAATGCCAAGTTCAAAACCGAAGCGTTGGCGGGGGTGGCATTCCGCGATGCCGTGTGGACAACCGGCAACGAGATCCTTGCCCAAGTCCAGGCTGGAACGATGGATGCGCCTAGCGTCGAGGCATTCCTAGCCCTGTTCCCTCAGATTACATGGTCATCTTGAACATAAGGAGGTTTCAATGTTGGATCGCCGTGCCAATCGTCTTTTGCCTCGTATCCTATTCATTGACTTAATAGATATCTATGACCGATGGATATATAGGTTATGCCAGAAGGCACATGACTAAACTGAATTAAGGGGATATTTGCTTGGCTAGAATTCCGTTCCAGTTCGCACATGATACTGCCGCTAATTGGACGGCAAATAATCCGACTCTCGCGCAGGGAGAGAAGGGTTATGAGACTGATACGAAGAAATGGAAAAGCGGGGACGGGGCAACCGCATGGACTACGTTGGCTTACGATTCAGCCGGGGGTGGGAGCGGAACCGTCACTACTGCGTCCGTAGTCTCTGCTAACGGGTTCGCTGGAACCGTATCCAACCCGACGACAACCCCGGCCATTACCCTTACAACTTCGATCAGCGGGTTGCTGAAGGGCTTCGCTAGCGCACTTGTGGCAGCTACGGCAGGGACAGACTTCCAGGCCCCATACGCGATCCTATCTACCTTCGGGGCGTTATCCAACGCCACAGGGTATCTCTACAACAATGGGAGCGGGGTATTATCCTATTCCTCATCTTCTTACACGTTGCCGACTGCAACCAGTTCCGTCTTGGGTGGGGTGAAGCCTGATGGGACTAGCATCCTTAACTCATCCGGGGTTATCTCCGCGACTGCGGCTTCTGTCGGGGCATTGGCCTCTGGGGCACAGGCAACAGACTCGGCCAAGCTCGGCGGAACGGCTGCTGCATCCTATGCCTTGACGGCAAACGTTCCAGTAGTGGGGACTGTTGTCCCTCTCGTTAATGGAACCGCCACTATCGGGGCATCTGGGAAGTGGGCTGATAACGCGCACATTCACCCTACTGATACCGGAAGACAGGCCGCTAACACTAACCTATCCAGCATCGCTGCCCTTGGAAACTCTGCGGGCTATCTCTACAACAATGGGAGCGGAACCTTCTCCTACGCCACTCCGGGGGGGGGTGGAACCGTTACGGGGGTAAGCACTGCGGCGGCGAATAATGGGGTGACGGCAACCTGGAGTATGGCTTCCCCTACCCCTGCTCTCACTATCGGGTTGGGCGCTATCACCCCTTCCAGTATCAGCACTGGGGCCGGGACATTCACGGGGACTCTGCTTAAAAGCGGGACGGGTTCTCCTGCCGCGCTAACGAATATTGCAATCAATTCCTATGATACACAAAATGCATTCATCCAGAACAATATCCAGAACCTATCTTCTGGGGTTGCTGCATCATCCGACTGGATTGCCACTTGCGATACCGGGACTGATTCCACCGGGTATGTGGATATGGGGGTTAACTCCTCTGGGTGGGCAACTGGAACTTGGACGATTAATGGGGCCAAGGACGGGTATGTTTACTGTGCTGGCAACAACATGGCGGTCGGGACCGATACTGCTGGGAAAAACTTAGTCTTGTTCACTGGCGGGACGCTGGCGGCGAACGCCAGGCTGACCCTATCCGATACAACTGCCACCTTCTCTACCCCAGTAACCGGAACAAGTTTCAACCTGATTACCACTCTGGCCTCGGCCACTTCCCCCATGAACGGAACGGCGGCGGTCGGAACATCAACCACTGTGGCTCGGCAGGACCATGTGCATCCCTCAGACACTTCCAGGGAACCCGCACTTGGGAACCCTGGGACGAGTGGATACGTGCTAGCTAGCACAACCGGTGGCGTTAGGTCATGGGTCTCCCAGGGGGGTGGAGGAGCAACCCCTGGCAGCATCAACTACGCTGCTACCGGTGGCAGCACTGCTGTAACGCTCCAGAAATGGATGGACTCCAGTTACCTGACCCCTGAAGCATTCGGGGCTGCGGCTGATGGAACCACAGATGACCATGACGCAATCAACAATGCGGCGACTACTTGCGCTAGCGCGGGGTCAGTGTTGCGGTTCACCCCGGGGAAGACATACTACTGTGGAACCACCACAATTAATATTCTTTGTAATGTGGATGGGGGAAAATCAACGCTGAAGTTTGCCCAGGACTACACTGGGACCGGCGTTGTCATTGGCTCATCTTCTGTGCAGACCCAGCAGTTGTGGATCGAATTGCCGATGGTCACATGCACACATGCCAGCTACACAAGCTGGAGTGCAACCCCATCCAGCATCGGGGTCCAGGTCTACAACTGTAACTCCTGCCACATTCGCCTTGCGGGCATTCAGTATTTCGCCAAGGGCCTTATGTTGGCAGCACTTGGCGCTTCCTACCTGACCGGGTATAACGACATCTATCTGGGGTTCTTTCTCGACAATAAGATTCACATCTCGATTGAACCACAGGACACGACTAGTTGGGTCAATGAGAACCGCTTCTACAATGGGCAGTTGCACCATGATTCTAGCTACGGAACAAACCAGCCCTTCTGTTATAGTCTGCTGATCAGGCAGTTCGGAAGTGATACTGGCATCACCAGCACGGCAACGAGTACAACCATCACTGCGTCTACCTACACCGTCAGCCAGGCTGCAAGTAACTTCACGAGTCTGGGGTTCTATGTCGGGTGCTGGGTTGAGTTCGCTGGGTCCACTCTGAACACTGGAACCTATCTGGTTACGGCGGTTGGCACCACTACGCTGGCGCTGGCATCGAACTCGGTACTTGTCAACGAGACAACCACGATCACCGCCACAACCCGTGGGGCCACCTTCGGTAACTCCTGTGACAACAACACGTTCTTGGGCGTTACCATGGAATCCGTCTGTGCAGAAGCGATTGTCTGCATCCAGGGTGGTCAGCTTAACAATTTCATCGGATGCCGATACGAGGCCACCACTACGCAGTTCTTCCTTTGTGGCATGGGCACGGCAGCACCTACAAGCTTCAACTCGTTCCTCGGCGGTTACATAAACTCGGGTGGAGATCCGACCGTCTTGGCGAACGGATGGACAATCCAGAACCGCTACCAGATTGGTGGGCGCACCGTCCTTAGCGGGTCAGATTCCTACGGAAACCTGCAACTGAGCAACGTGGGCGGGATCGCCAATGCGTGCATGACACTGTGGGGCGTCAACAACACAGGAGAATCCACATGGGCGCATCCTTCAGGCACCGGGTGGATGGGCCAGATCGGGGCATACAACTGGGATCTGAAGTCGGCAGCGGCCACTGTTCCCATGTTCCGCGCGTCAAGTTCCATCGGCGGATTCTACCTTGGGGATGGGTCCACCGCACTTAATGCCTATATGTCGGCTATCTCGGGAAACACCGGGTTTGCGCTCACCGGGAAATTGACTGTTTCTTCCACCATCAACAACGTGACGCTGACCGCCCCCGCCAGCGCATCTACGCTTACCATCGCTTCTGGATCAACCTTTACCTTAACCGGGGCCTATGCGTTCACCTTCGCCATTCCAGGGGCTTACACCTACACATTCCCTAGTGCCACCAGCACCCTGGCTGGGATTGGGAATGCGAATACCTGGAGTTCGGCGCAGACGTTCACGGTAGCTCCGGTCTTGACCGCCAGTGCGGGTGGGACTACGGATGGTCAGATCTGGAACGACTCTACCCAGCACCGTCCAACATCCTACAACGCTAGCCTAAAGACTCCCCTTGTCGGTACGATGTTCGCACAGACCGCTGATGGAACGAATGGGGCGGCTACTGCGGCAACTTCAATCCTCGGGACTGGGGTTGGGACAAAGACGATCCCGGCTAGTTTCTTCATGTCCGGGAAGACGATCAGGGTTAAGGGGACCGGGGTATTCACTACGGCTGCAACCCCCGGAACTGCAACCATCACATTGCAGTTGGGGGCGGTTGTTGTAGCGACTAGTGCCGCCACTACCCCAACGGTAAGTCTCACCTCTAAACACTTCGACTTCGAGTTCATGCTTACCTGTCGGTCCTCAACCACCATCCAGGGTGGGGGGAAGATATTCATGGATGCCGCGATCTTCAGCCTTGCCGTTCCCAACACCACAACCGCAACCATCGTTAACGCTACTGCATATGCAGTTGATGTTCAGTCTGCGAACTCTTTGGCTAGCGGGTGCATCTGGACAACGAAGACTTGCACTATCGAGGTTCTTGAATAGCATTTTAAATCGTATAATAACCATGGAGGAAGAAATGCCTTATTTCTATTTCGTTCTTGGGGTTGCGTTTGTCGTTACCGGGTTGATGATCTATAATAAAAACCAGCAGAAGATCAAGGACGATGAGGCAGAGATTATGTCTGCGGCGAAAGAGATCAACGCCAGGGCTGACCAGATCAAGGGCATCCTGTAGTGCAGGTTGCATCCAGGGAAGACATCCCCCGCATTAACGCCATCCTCAACGCCCCGGAAGTGCGTCCACACATCGCACCCGGGGTTGGGGAGGTTGATGCTACGGAGATCTTCCCTCGCGTCCTGTTCTTCTTGTTCCCGAATGGGGTATTAATGGGGGAGGGAATGGGGGGCGGGGAATACCTGGGCCTGTCTGCCTTTACCACGAAGGGGCAGGGACTCCCCAGTGTTGTTGCCCATCACCAGGCTTTCGACTATATGTTCTTCAAGACAGATGCCACTCGTTTAAACGCTACTGTAAGCAGGGACAACGAGAAGGCTCGGAGGAACCTGAAGGGGATCGGGTTCACTCGGATTGTGGATCTGGGGAACCCACGCATCATCGCATCCCTCGACTGGGATGACTGGGCGTTACAGAGTAAGGAAGCTCTCAGGACGAGTTCTGAGTTCGCTTGGGCTAACTCCCTACCCGAACACGAACGGCGCGTCCTGGGGGCCTTTGCGCTCACCGTAAGGGGCGGCTGGCCCGGGAAGGCAGTCGCGCAGTTCAATAAGTATGCCCACTTGAATCACCTGTCTCATATGAGAGTCATGAGCGACATCTATAACGTGTTCTCATATAACGACAATCGCTTCGTCATAATGGATAACATAATAGAGTAGGGTTTTTTAATCGATTATAATGGAGCAAAAATGTCAGATGATGGTTCTGGGGCACTGAGCGGTGCGGCGAGTGGGGCGGCAGCAGGTTCAGTAATTGGACCTTGGGGAACCGTCATCGGCGGGGCGGTTGGGGCAGTCGGTGGGCTGATGGGGGCATCGAAGAACTCGAAGGCCGCATCCAGCGCACAAGCCCAGCAAGAACAGGCAATGCAGGACGATCTTAACTTCCGTAAGATGCAATACAACTACGAGCAGCAGATCACCGCTCCTGCCCGTCAGAAGTATCTTGCCGAAGCCATGGACCCGGGTAGTGTCAACTATGAGGGTGCTAGCGGGGCGATCAAGCAGCAGTATGGGAATGCCGCACACACCTCTCCCTACAACTACGGGACTGGAGATAGTGGGTTGACGAGTGCCCGAAACACTACGCTAGCCATGGGGCAAGCCAGCGACCTTTCCGGGGCCTATCGTAGTGGGTTGGACAAGAAGACCGGGATGCTTCAGGTTGCGGCTGGGGCAGGGAACCCTGTTGGAGCCGGGGCAGGGGTTGGGCAAGCCTACTCGAATCTTGGCGGGATGTATGGGCAGCAGAACCAGATGTATAACAATGCTGCACAGCAGGGATGGGCGGCTGCGGCGAATGGGATTGGGGGTATTGCTAAAGCCTACGGGGCGAACATGCGCCAGCCTACCAACCCTAATTATCCCCCGACTACCCCCATTTACCCAGTTGTAGAAGATACCCCCAGAATCCCATATGGGTATGATCCCGCATCAATGGCGGCAAGTCCTGATTCAACTGGTTCGCAGGAGGGTTTTTAAATGGCTGGATCACCTTACGGACTTGCATACGGGATTGGGCAGATGGCATCGAACATCCCTGGGGATGTCATGGCGGGGCAGCAGTATGGGCTGCAAAGGGCGCAGCAGCAGCAGGGGATGCAACAGGCCGCGCAGCAGAATGCGCTGAAACTCCAGGAAGGCCAGGCTAACGTTCAGAACTTGAACGAGGAATACAAGGAGAAGGTCTACAGCCACAATACGCAGATGGGTGCGCAGCAACTCCTGAACGGAGACTATAAGGGCGCGGCTGGAACGGCTAATCTGCTTGGCGGCGATGTCGATCACATCGAACCCGATCTCGATAAGGACGGGAATGTCGCTGGGTATAATATGTTCCACAAGGACGGCACCCAGACGAACATGAGCGCAGATATGGTGGGCGCTATGGCTGGGGGGCAACTTGGGTATAAGCAGATCGTCAGTGGACTGGTGAGGAGCAAGGGGCAGGTTAAGTCGGCTGAGGTTCGTGCTGATGCTTCGACCTCCAATAACGCAGCCACTAATGCCACCAAGGAAGATGAGATCAAGTCGAAGTCGGACACTGCTGATGCAAACCGGAAGGCGCAGGCTGCTCTGGCTGATCTGAAAAACAAGAATAATCTCGCCGTCCAGGATCTTCGCAATAAGGGTGCTGCGACTAGGCTTGCTCAGGCCGGGGTTAGTGGCGCAAGGATCCCCGCCATGATCCAAGAGAAGGATAACTATAAACAGTATCTCATGAAGAATATGGGCATGAGCGAGGGGGATGCTGAAGATGCAGCTTGGGAGAAGATGGCCCCCGGCGGGGCCGCTTCCGCACTCTATATCAGGAAATCGCAGGACAAGGCACAGGACGATGAGATCAAACGCCTGGCTGCTTCTCCTGCCGCATTCGATCCCGCTGACCCGGAACATGGGAAGTATGTTGCTCTGCTCGAAGCCAAGATGAATCGTGCTGGGAATCCTGGAACGCCCAGTGCCGCCCCTGCTCCCGCGAAGCCGGTTGCAATCAAGACTGCCCCGGCTGCTGCCGCGAGTCAGATGAAGGACGGCACGTTGTCCCAGAGCGGTAAGTTCCAGTGGAGTTCGTCTACTGGTGGATGGGTTCCTGTAAAGGCTCAATAAATGGCATTGCCCTATGCGGTTCCTGCTCCTGACGATGATCAGGGGAAATTGCCCTACTCTGTCCCTGCCCCCGATGATAAGGGTGGGTTGCCTTATGCCGTCCCCGCCCCTGATGATGCGCCTTCAGGGTTGCAGATGGCGGCTTCCCACGGGAACCCAGATGCCCCTACTACCCCTGTAGTCGCTAGCCATGTCAGCAGACGAGCGGATCTTGCCCGCGCCCCGTTCTCTCTTATGGGGGGAGTGATTGATACTGCGAAGATTGCTGGGAATATTGCCAGGGCTGGGGGCGATGCCCTCTCCAGCATCACTGAACCTGGAGATATCCCTGACCCAGTGAAGGGGTTCGCTCATATGGTTGGGCAGGGTGCTTCGGAGATGGGGCAAGCCCTGAACCGTTACGTCGATAAAACCAATCAGCAGTCTCAGGACTTCGTCACCAAACACGGCAGCGATCCTGAAAGTTCCCTGTCCAAGGGTTCCGTTGAAACTGGGAAGTTGTTCGGAGGGTTGGCTAAATACACTGCTGCCGGTCCTTACGCTTTGCAACTCATGTCTCTGGAGTCTGGATCGGGAAAGGCCGCAGATGCTCTAGATCGTGGTTACTCGATCCCCCAAGCAGTTGAAGCCGGGGCGATGAGCGCAGGTATGGCTGCTTCGTTGGGCGCTATGCCCAATGGGGATAAAGCATACAAAACCGTCATGGGGCTCATGGCTGCGAAGGCTGCTGGGGCGTTGAAGATCGGAACCTACTTCGGGGTAGGTGATGCAGCCATCGACAAACTCGTATTCGACAAGTCGATGTCGAAGGAAGAATTCGAGAAGACGCTTCTACAGCAGGTTAAGACCGCTGCGTTCTACGAGTTTGCTCCCACGGTTTACAAGGACGGACGATTCGGTGGGGAAGCCAGGGACATCAAGGATGCCCAGCGCATATCCAAGAACTACTCTGACCCTACGCTTGCTGCATATGGGGAAGGGAAGGCGCAGGATGAAGCCTCATCTAAACTCCTTACCCACATGGAGGAGAATGGGTTGAGTGCCAAGGATGTGTTCGCCGGAAAGACGGACACGAATGCACTCAAGAAGGCGCAGGGGTTGCTCAAGAACGTGCGTCAGGCAGGGCATGGGGTTCAGGCTGTGGACTATGCCCAGCGGGCCGGGATGAAGTGGACTGGGGAGGCCCCTGGGGCGCAGCCAGATAGCATCAATGCAGACATTGCAAACCCGCCTGAAGTCCCTCCCGGGAAACCCGGACCCGAACTCCCGCCTGTTCTCAAGGCTGGGGGGACGCAAGCCAACTACGCAGCCCTTACGGCGATGCGCAAGCAGTTCCCCGGGGAATCCGATGAGGTATTGCAGAAGCGCATGGCTGCGATGCAGGGACAGGGCGAACCGTTCATCGGGGATGAACTTCATGCCCCTGGAAATGACCAGAGTTCCGTCCCTACTGATCCTGAAAATCAGCCGGTAGCTGCTGACGTAGATCAGATGCCATCCAAACCCGCTCCCGATGCTCCACTCAAGAGCAGGGATGATCTTCCCCCGGCCATCCAGTCTCGGCTTGATGCTGACACTCGCATTGCCGCAGGGAAGGTGCAGACAGACATCAATGGGGCACGTTCAGTCTATGACCCCCTGGTGGCGATGAAAGCGGCCATGGAGGAACAGGCGAAGCGCCAGGCATACTCTCAGGGAGTTCACAACCCAACGAAGATGCAGAAGGCTGCTGATCTGATCCTCTCGCAGAATCCGGCATATCAGAACATCCTCACGCACATTGATATGGCAGCTAAGGACATGGATGAGTCCATGACTCGCTCCGGATCTGAACGACAGGGAATGGCGCAGTCTATTGCGAAGCGATATGGGATTAGCGTGGATGAGGCTGCTTCCCTGATGAAGAATACGGACCTGTCGCAGTCTCCATCTCTCCCAACGAAGGGGCCGAATACATCGGGGCCCAAGCCTACCGTGCGGATCAAGGGCGAACCTCCCGTTACCCTGAGTGACCCCGCAGCGATTGATGCCTTGCAGAAGGAAACCGAAGCACATCAGGACCGGGTGAAGGAACTTCAATCTAAACCCATGACCACGGCAGAACGTGCCAGTGCCATCAAGGAGTCTGCTGATCAACTCCTGGCGGCAAAGCGCGATGCCATCGAGAAGGAGAAGCAGAGTGCCGTTCCGCAGCCAAGCGCAGGAGAGGTGGGCCAACTCCCCGGAGGGGCAGAAGGCGCTGGGACAGAAAACCTTGGAGGAGTTCAACCAGGCGTCGAAGGGACTGTCCCTGCCGGAACGCCTGGCTCCGCACAAGGATCGCAATCCGAAGTCCCCGCTCTACCCGAAACCGGGAAGCCTCTACCTCCCGAAGCACAAGCCCCGGCCCTGACTGTTGGGGATACTGTCACCTCCCCGACTGGGGCGAAGTTCACTGTGACGGCAGAAGGTAAGGATGGGACGCTGACCCTCAATGGGCCTAGCGGGGCGCAATGGGAAGGGAGTGCAGAGGAAGTGGCCAGGAGGTTTAAGCCTCTCTCTGCTGGGGATGCTAATCAATTGGCCCGCACTGGGACGCTCGAAACAAATCCGTCTGATATCAAGATGGTGAATAGCGGGATCGATCCCTTCCGCGAAGTCGGGAAACTGCTCGGCATGGATCCCGATGCTTCCAAGATGGAGGTGCTGCGCGAAGTCGGGAGTAGGATCAAGACGCTAGGGAAGTCGGTTGCTGAGACAACCATGAAGATTATGCAGCAGTTCAAGGGCATGTCGGAACGTGCCGCTACCCGCATGGCACAAGTCCTTCACGGGAACATGGATCAGCGGGGGAACGTCACGAAGCAGGGCGAAAGTGCGATCCGCCTCATTGCTGGTCGCGCCGCCATGAGCCCCGACTCATTCGGGAGAATCTATGAATCCATCCCCGAAAGCCATGGCGGGACGGTGTTCTCTTACGACATCTTCTCTGAAAATACGTTGGGGAAGTTTGGGGTTGATGGGCATGATCGCAGGAATGAGATCCTTGGGGATGGGGTTCAGTCAAAAATCCTCAAGAACTATGAATCCTATGTAGACTCTAAACTCCAGCAACTCCCTGAAGGAACACGGGTCCATATCGTCACCGGGCCTGTCGCAGCAGGGAAGACTTCTCTGGTTCGGGAAATCAAGGCCGCTGATCCCAAAGCTATCATCATGGAAGAACCCATTGAGAGCGCAAAGGATGGAGCAGGGTTACTTCATTCCCTGATGGATATGGGGTTGAAGCCTTCTCTCCATGTCGCCACCGGACACCCGGATGAAACGATTAAGGGTTCTATCCGTAGAGGGCAGGACATGGGGAGGTATGTCCCCCCCAGCGCACAAGCCGCTTACCATCAGATCCCTGGGTATGTCGCTGACATCTATGATCCTGCGCGGCAGGGTGAGTTTGGCAAGATTCAGCAGGAAGTGCCACTTCATACGAGAGACGCTAATTCCCAGGGAATGACTCGCGCCAGTGGGGAAGATGCGTATAATTTACTTCGTGAGCATGAACGCACAGTCAACGACTTGGGCGGATATCAGGGGATCAAACAAAGGGCTATTGATGAACACGCAAAAGCAGCAGAATCAGAAGGCGACATCCTCCACCGGCAAGCACTGGGAAAACACGGCGAAGTCCAGCCCGGAGGAAAAAGCAATGCTGGATATAGCCTACCGGAAGGCCGGGGAGAAAATTCAGGCATTCAGGGAAGCGGACAAACTGAAGCACAAGGACTAAAGCCTGGCAGGGAAGGGGAACGTGGAACCCTTGACCTGAGCGGAATCACTGGCGGGGCGGATCTTCTTCGTTCGGCCAAAGAGAAGATGGGGTTGGATGCTGATGCCTCTGACTGGGAACTGATCAAGACAGTCGGGAGCAAGATCGGCGGGATCGGCAAGAGCATTGCTGATACAACCCTGCGCGTGATGCAGCAACTCAAGGGGATCGGGCGGGACGTAGCCGGGAAGATTGCAGAGGCACTTCATTCCATCAACGAGAACGTTACCGGGTTCGGGCTGGGGCGGAAGGGGCAGCATGGCGGGATCGGGGATTACGATACCTGGGTTCCCCCGAAACTCTCTGACCTGAACAAGAAGGATGAAACCCCCGCAACTTCCCCCGAAGATAAATATGCTGTGAAGCCGATGGAGGAGATGCCCCCAGAGAAGCATGGGGTAGCACGGGATACCTTCGCCCCCTCAACTGCCGGGAAACAGGCGCAGCGCACCGCTGACATCGTTTCTGGAGGGGCAGCAGCCATTGCCCTGAACGCATCGCAGCGCAGCTATCAGTTGAATGATGCCGCGAAGATCATCGACAAGATGGCCCCCGAAGAACAGCGCGGGTTATACAACGTCCTCGAAGGCCCACGCGCAGATGTTAAGCACTCCAATCCCGTGGTGCAGAAGGCACTTGGGTATATGCGAGACTACCTTGACCGGCAGTTCCAGCAGATGAAGGATAGGGGGATTGCCCCTAACTACATCGAAGACTACTTCCCACATATGTGGAAGGACACGAAGCAAGCGTCTGCCGTCATGTCGCAGTATGTCCATGCCCCACTAGAAGGGACCAAGGGGCACCTGAAGGAACGGACTATCCCCACGGTGCAGGACGGCATCAACATGGGGCTTACGCCTCTCTATGACAACCCGCTGGATATGTTCAAGGCGAACACTCTGGATAGGGATAAGTACATCTATGCCCATGAGATGTTCGATTCCATGAAGGAATCCGGGGTTGTGCAGTTGGCTCCCCGTGGCAAGATCCCACAGGGGATGGCGAAGCTTGACGACAAGATCGCAACCTCGAAGGCGAATGGGGCAGAGGGAACCTACGTTGCTCCGCAGGGAGTAGCGAACGTCTTCAATAACTACCTGTCCCGTGGGTTCTCGGGGAACATGAAGAAGCCTTACGAAGCCCTGCGTAGTGCCGCGAATAATCTGAATGCCGCGCAGCTTGGGTTGAGTGGGTTCCACTTCCTGTTTGTGTCCCATGACTCTGCGGTGCTTCAGATCAGCCGGGGCCTTCAGCAGATGGTGCAGGACGGGGATATCGCCAAGGGCGCAGGGACGATGTCTGATGCGCTCCTGCCCGTGTGGAATCAGGTGAAGCAGTATAGGCAGGGGAAGGCGATTCGTGATGCGCTTCGGACTGGGGAATACCCGGAGGATCTGAAGTGGGTCAGCGAGTGGCTGAAGCGTGGGGGGATGCGCTCCGATCAGGACATGGAGTATCAGCTTTCCATGGCAAAGAACCTGGGTGCATCTATCGCAGCCATCAATGATTCGTCCACCTCCAATGTGGATTACGCCAAGGCACTAGCTAAGACTACGTATCAGGCTCCCCTTGCACTGGTGGAGAAGATTGCCAAGCCGCTCATGGAGGACTACGTACCCACCATGAAACTGGCTGCGTATTTCTCGACGCTCAAGGATTCGATTGAGCGGGCGGAACGGGGCGGGAACGTCCTGACTGAAGCGCAGAAAGACCGGATGGCTAGGAGTATCGGGGACTCCATCGAGAACCGGATGGGGCAGCTTGCCTACGATAACCTGCACTGGCATAAACTCACAAAGCAGATTGCCATGCTCTCTACCCGCTCTGTGGGTTGGAACGTCGGCACCCAGCGTGAGCAGTGGGGTGCGCTGAAGGATACCCTTGGTGCTGCGCGTGACGTTGCCCCGGGCGGGAGGACAGTCGAAGATTATCAGGATGCTGGGCAGTTCGGGGCACATCCCGCAGTCTCCATGCGCATGACCAACCAGGCTGCTGCACTTGCCCTGACTGCGATCATGGGGAGCCTTACGACCTGGCTCATGACTGGGGACGATCCCTCGAAGCAGAACGTGAAGGACTACTTCATGCCTCGCACTGGGGGGACGGACACGAAGGGACATCCCAACCGTATCGTCTTCCCTACCTACATGAAGGACCAGATCGATACCGCCGACATCGTGAAGAATATGGCGCAGGGGAACTTCCGTCCTGCGGCTGATTACGCTGGGAGCAAGGTTTCCCCTCTGCTCAAGGTTCCCGCCCAGATGGCGCAGAACTCCGACTGGAAGGGAAATCAGATCGTTGATGAGAACAGTGGACTGGGGCAACATGCCGCAGACTATGGGAAGTTTGCCGCGCAGCAAGTCCTTCCCCTCTCCATCAAGAAGACTTCCTCAACGCTTGCCGAAGGCGATCCCGTTAAGGCCGCACTCTCCATGGTCGGGATCATGCCCCCCAAGGCTTCTCAGGCTAACTCTGCCGCAGAGAACCTTGCCTCGAAGTATATCTCCGACTCGATGCCCAAGTCCCGGTCCCGTGAATCTGCGGATAAGAGCGAAGCGGTTGCTACTGCCGTGGCTGCTTACTCGAATGGGAACACCGATCAACTCATGAACATGCGAAGGACCGGGGAAGTTACCCAGCCTGAGTTCCAGAAGATCATGAAGGGGCTGCATACCCAGGACTACCTGGTTGGGATGGCTTCGCATCTCACGGGCGAGGAGTTGATGAACGTATTCGAGAAGGGAACCCCGGAGGAGCAGAAGCGGCTTCTGCCCATGGCTTCCCCCAAGGTGATCAAGTATATCCAATCTCTACCCATTAAGGACCGGGCTTCCGCTATGAGCAACTGGAAGCAAATGATTTCAGATTATCACAATCAGTAGATTCTTTTAAAGGAAGCATACATGACCATAGATCCCACCCTACTCAGAGTCCTACTGATTATTATCGGAGGCTTATTCACTGTCAGTCTTGCGCTAGTTGGGTTTATCGGGAAGAACTGGGTGGTGAGTTTGAAGGATCTAGCTTCCAGCGTAAAGGATCTTAACGCTACGATTGTGTCGATCAAGGAATGGGTTGTGACTGATTTCGTCACCAAGGAAGACCATGAGAAGGCATACTCTGAACTTAAGGAGCGAATCGAAACGAAGATCAAACTCCACAAGGCTGAGTGCCGATGAGTAACTTTGATCTGGCGTTCAACTACACAATGGATTGGGAAGGCGGGAGCAGATGCACCCATGACCCCGCTGACCCGGGGGGGACTACGAAGTTCGGGTTGAGCGCCCGATACAACCCGGGCGTGGACATCGAGAACCTTGACGAAGATGCAGCCAAGAAGATCTATCAGGAGAAATACTGGGAACCCTATCACCTCGAAGATATCGTCAACCCAGTCATGGCAATCAAACTGTTCGATTCCATCGTTAACCCCGGGCCTGGGGCAGCGATAAAGCTTGCGCAGCAAGCATCCAACGAGAATGGACATAGGCTTGCAGCAGACGGGAACTTAGGACTCGCTACAATCGCTTCCCTAAACTCACTAGATGCTACTGCATGGGTAAAGAGTTTCTGTGCCCTGCTTAGTTCTTGGTATGAGGCCCGTCCAGACAGTCCCATCAAGACTCAGGATCTTCATGGCTGGCTTAGAAGGGCGAACTCCGTTCCTAGTGTAGAGGGTTGCTGATGTGTCAGGATTCGATCCCTACTGGGAACAAGAATACGATTGGGATTATTTCCCGGTTTATTCCACATCCATTCGCTTACCTCAAGAGCCTGGCGAATGCGATGACGGAGGACAAGAGCGGGGACTTCGTAGTGCTAGCCTCCTGTTCGTCCCTGTGCGCTGCTGTGATCAAGCTTGCCTGGCAGGGGGATAAGGCTTCGACTGCCTTGGGGATTTCCGTGGGCGGGTTGGTGACGCTGGCTGGGTATGCCTTCCATCGGGATAAATCTAATCAGGAGATCAATGCAGGGAGGAATCAGTGATCGCAGAGTTGAAGCATGTGGCTATCGCGGTAGCAATAGCAGGAGCCATCGGGACCGGCGTAGGGCTGGGTCTGGGGTGGCATATGTATCACTCGAAGCCGATTGTCCAGACGATTGCGGAAGCCAAGAGACAGGCCGATGGGAGCCTGGAGTTGAGTCGAATCCCAACGTCAAACGACTCACTCCCCCCAAAGCAGATCATCCCCAAGGGGGACAAGGTTCTGCGCGAGATCGAAGTGAAGGTTCAGCCGTCAAGCGCGGGGACAGGGCAAACGAATGGATCAGGCCCAAGGGAAGACGCGAAGTCGGACCCCCCAGTTACGCTGGACCTAACGCTAGTTAAGGAACCCGACAATCAGGAACGGGTGATTGCTTCATCCCCTGATGGAGAAGTGATCAGCGGGATCGACATCCCTCTCCCCGATGCCTACGGGCCTACCGTCAAGGTCACTCCCTGGGCCGCAGGGGTGGGTTACACGGTTGACTGGATGAACGGGCGCAGAGATTGGAAGGGAGCCGTGGCGAGGGATCTAGGGCCGTTCCGGGTGGAAGCAATCGTTGGGAAGAATGACCTGACTGGGGTTCTGTCCGTTCGCTTCTAGTATTGTTTAAACAAGATCATATTTTCAGGCAAAAGAAAAGGCCCATCGCTGGGCCTAATTCTTTGTTCGCGAACAGTTTCAGGCAGCACCGGGAGGTAATTTTTGCGCCCAAATTGCGGTTCTATTTTTAAGGGTGGAAAGCCAGCCTATAGAGCACCCGCATTCATTTTTTATCTCCCTGAAAGTGCGACCGGCATCTAGCATTTGTGATGCGCTAACGATCAGATCATCCCGCTGGATAGCAAGGGAAACAATTCGAGTCCCATTTAACCTATGGTCCGTTCTGTCGAACCAATACTGTTCCCTAACCGACTTCTGGTTATCTGGAATATTTGATTCAAGAATCGTGAATTCCCAATCCTCAAGTTTAGAATCACCCCATGCCTTCTGCAATTTCTTGCTTGAATGATTGTGCGATTTCAACTTGGTGATGTGCTGGCCCCACCTAGTGAACGGTGAATCATTGCCTGTGCAGCCAACATAGCCTTCGCCACTAATCTTCTTGCAGATCGAATAGACTGTAGCCACTTAACTCCTAATCTCTATGCCGTGAACAAGCGTGAAAGTTGAACTAGGTTTCGATGTGGGATTCCCATTCGGGCCTTAGTCCCCCACAGTCACAAGGCTGCGTCACCGCAACATGCTCCTGACCGCAGACCCCGCAGGTATCGTCATGCCAGGTAGCAACCCCAAAGTTCCTTCTCCCATACCTGATTCCACACTTGCCGCAGATCCAGGCTGGGAATTCAGTCTTCGGTTTCTTTGACAACCTTCTTCCTCCTTGCCGGTTTAGCGGGGGAGGGTTTGGGAATGCAAACCGGGATAGATACGTCCCCATCTGAGAAACTATCCATCCATCGGAGGGCCGTGATGGTGTAGATGGCATCTTCCTTCTCCCATACCTGCATGATTGGATCGCAGGTTTCATCGTCTACCCGGCAGATCTGATAGATCTCAGGCTCATCATCCGGGTCTTCCCTTACTTCCTGTAGCCTCCAGCGATTCACTCATCCTCCAGCCGCTTGATTGCCCAGTTGATGTAGTCCCGGCACTTCTCAAGATCATAGATGGCGGGGCCTTTCTTCCCCATCCTCCAAAGGTATTTCAGCGCCGTCAGCCGACAGAACGCTACGAACTCTGCCTTGGATGAGATGGATCGCATCGCATCAACGCACTCAATCCCCCCGGGTTCCTGATAGTGCGGAGGGGTGCAAGGTCCGTCCCATCCCCCGGCCCATTCTTCCTGCGTAGCAATGATGCTAGTTTCGTGCTTCAAGCAGCCCTCCAACTAATCCAGTCACTTCTAGATTCTTGATCGTGCTTCCCGCCCAACTTCACAGCCATCTGGAAGGTGATCCCATTCTTGGGATGGGTTATCCAGAGTGCTTGCTGCGGGATTTCAAACCCAAAATTCCCAGCGTAGGCATATTCGTTATACCCAATCAGACTTCCATTGACGATGAGCCTCTGCATCTGGATCAACTGATGCCAGTGCCCAAGGATCATGCAGGTATAGTCCATGTCGATCTGTGCGTTCCTGCTGCGCTTCTTATGGTCGCCTCGAATGATCGGCCCAAGGCACCCGATCAACCCATCCCCGCCCCTGAACTGGTCGCCATGAGTGAGCAGGTAGCGTGTGTCGTAGACACTGTAGAGCGCATCAGGCCCATCGGGAATATGCATGGTGATGCGCGGATCATTCTCGAAACGCTTATCCAGAAGGCAATACAGCAGCCAGTCGAAGGATGTGTGATGCCGGTTCTTCGCCTGGATCTTGACCGTGCTTCTTCCATGATTTCCGGTAACGCACGGGACGAACACCTTCCCATAGCGATCAGCCAGCATTTCAATGGCCCAGGACATCACCCCAAACAAGTCCACTAGCGAAGCCATGACATTCACTTCGTTAGTCTCAACGAGTTCGGGGTGAATAAACCCACTCATCATGTCCCCTCCCAAGGCAAACACGATCCCAGGGTATTCAGGATTAACCATGTGATTGTCGAGCAGATCAATCGTCTGGGAGATCAAGGCCCTTACCCGCTCATGCGCGATCTTGAGGTTGAACTTGTTCACCCCCCCAATCTGTGACGGATCTACGACTTCTGCCCAGTGCCAATCCGAAGCGAACAGGGTGGGAACCCCCGGGGACTTAGCCATCCCGCTCTCAACCTTGGTGAGCCAAGAGGGGACGGGGGGTTTCACATGAGCAATCTTCAGGATCTCATTGCGGATAACAGTCTCAGAAAGCTTCTCCTTCTGAAGCTTATTTACCTCCATTTGGAGAAGCCTGATCGACTCCTGAGACTGGTCGGGTGGCTTAGGGACAAGGGGCGTTATGTTCGGCTGGGCAGGGTCTTTCGCCCAACGTCCTGTTGCGGCATCTCTCACTAGGCGACTTCCTCATCTGACTGTTGCGTTTCAAGATCGACAATCCCGGCATCAAGGGAGATTGTTTCACCCTGTAAGAACCTGAAGGACTTGAGTTTGTAGGATTCGCAGTCTCGAAGATGATCAATCCTCACCACCACCCCTTCGTCTGGGAGGCCGGGAGATTCCTTGCAGTCCTTCTCCAGATAAACCTCGGACAACATCTCAAGCAGAGGCTTCCCTTCCTTGCGCTGCGCATAGGCCCAGGCATCAGCCCGTCCGTAGAAGTATTCCTCCACCATCTCAAACCCATACTTCGCGCAGAACTCTCTCATCTGTTCCCAGGAAAGTTCAAGCACAAGTGCATAGGGATTAGTGAGCGTCACCCGGTAGATGGCAAGCTTGTGTTCGCCTGGCTTGCATCCGTAGGAGTAGTCCTTCTGGATCGCTGTGCCGTCCTTCGTGAACCCAACAATCTCTCCGTAGATCGTGTAACCCTCGGGCAGGAGATGCTCAACTTCCTTTGCCACATCTCCCCAGATATCTGATGGGTACCAGTGCGAGGCTGATTGGGAAACACTATTGACTGTCTTGATCACCTTTCGGCTAGAACAGACGATCCCGTATTCAGTCTGCTCAACCTTTATCCCCAGCCAGGCAGCAATCTTTTCCTTCCAATTCAGCGTTCGCTTAATCAAAAGGTTCCCGATCACAATCGAAGTGCCATGGATCTTCCGGCTGATCGAGAAGATCGTTTCAGGGACGATGCGATCCATGTTCTTGCGAAGCTGCTGAGTGTCAGGATGGAAGCGGAACTGATCAGCGACAATCAGATCAATCTTGTTCGTAGTGCGCTTCTTATCCCCCTTGGCGGAAGGAACCCTCCCATTGCGCTTGGGGACGTACTTCTTGCAGATCGGGATCCCCTCCCACTCATCGAACTCCAACCCGATCTTTGGGTCATAGGCCGAAACCCCCAGTGCTTCCAGGCTGCTCAACCCAACGAAGAATCCCTCGCTCTTATGGCCGCGCAGTCTCACCGCACGAACCCGTCCAGACTCCTCGAACAAACCCTTCGCAGTAGGGTCAACGTTCCCCCACTCAGGCTTGCGGTAGAGGTTGTTAAAAGAAAGGAACTCTTTACTTAACGCAACCTCAAGGGGGAAGAACAACCCCACCGTCCCGGACTGCGTATCCTTGGACACGATCACTTGATTCCCGAAGATCATTGCGGCTTTGAGCCGGTCGCACCCAGGGAGATCCTTGAACTCTTTCAACTCAACTACTGTCGCGCAGTAATTACTGTTAACTGGAGGCTTCATCCTGCTCCTTGTCATGTTTTATGTCAGAAAAACTAGGCGATTCTTTTGACTACGGACAGGCGCGTAACCTTCATCGAGTTGTCCCACCAGATGACAGGCTCAACATCCTCCTCAATCGGGGAGATCTCATCGTAGGTTCTCCATACCCCGTCATCGCCTTGGTTGGGAGTCGGCGGGAACTTGCCCGTAACCCTACGGATGCGAGTCTTTTCCTCATCTAATTCATACTCTGAGTTCTCAGTGAAGAATCTGATCATGCTATCTCCAGGAATTGAATTCATGGACTGCCGCTTCTATCACCCCAACGTTGAACTTGTATTTCTGCCGAAGCAGTCCGACATACTCAACCCGCATCCTGTTCCACCCCTCATCCGAAGGGCGCACTCCCTTGTCCAGCCAGTGCTTCCAGAGCGTCCTGGTTTGATCGAGGAACTTGTGTTGCTTCTGCCCAATCGTGCGGGTCACAGATGCATCATGGACTCGAAGCTGCATCAATGGTTCAGCCACATACCCCATGTCGTAGCACTCTCCTATTTCCATCCACAAGGCCCAGTCGATGAAGAATGGGGCATAGGAGATGCGAGACAGATAGTTGACGCATCCCCTTCTCCACACGGCAGCGTTCATGGGGATGCAGCACCCAACGATCAGCCGCTCTAGCGTCATGGCACGGGAGGGATGGTCCTCCTCAAACTCTTTGCCCAGCAACTTCCCCGCAGGCTCCCCGTTGGGGTCGATCACTTCAGCCGGTCCCCACACCAGGCCGATGTTAGAGTCCTTGTCCATGATCGCAGTCTTGCGCGACAGGTTCCCGGGCTTCATCCGGTCATCGTCACTCCAGTAAGTGATGTAGTCTCCCTTTGCCCGCTTGGCGAGGAAGGTAAAGGCGTCTTCGACGGGAGCGTTCGTGATGGAATAGAACCCCTGGATCTGCTTCCCGTAGGAGTCCAGAACCTCCGTTGTTTCTTCAGTGGGATCGTTGTAGAGAACCAGTATTTCTTTGTCGCAATCTTGCGCAAGCACAGAGTCGATGGATTCTCGCAGCCATTCGGGACGGTCATGGGTGGGAAGGATTACTGAAGTAAGTGTCATTCTTCTCCCAAGAAAAAAGCCAGGAGGACTATCCTCGCTGGCTTGATTGGTGATGGCTTTAGGGACCATCGTGAGATTGAACTACCCGTATGTTCGGACGGCTCGGGTTGACGCCAGAGGTTCGATCACCCAGCCCTTGTTTAGACTCGGTAGGCTTCACGAGTTTTCCATTCCCCATTCCCAAAGCGTCCCCTGGGCGATCCATGTCAGTTCATGTCGGAGGGTCATCGTCATAAATTGCGAGAGAGCCTAGCCGGGGATATTCAGATTGGCCCCCCTGCCGTTATTCAGGCCGCAGGGGTGTCGGGGCTCATGCACTGTGAGTGCTGCCGGACGTAGGGGGTTACTTCCCATGCCTATCACGGTGGCTTTACTGAGTACAGTTCGCTCTGGCCGCGCCACCTGGATACAATTCCAGGGGCATTCCCCTCTCGGGGGTTTATCACCGTGAATCTTATTCGTATTCCTATTACGTTATTGTTCTGTCAATGACCCGCTTCAAGATGATTGTCTAAATAGGAAGGGAGTTGTCAATACCCCTCCCTATCCATCTGCCGAATTACTTCCATTGGGGGGATCGTCCCGTGCCAGTCATCGGAGATCTTAACCCCCACCTGATGCGCTGGGCCTTTCGCTTCTACATTCGAGGGGGAGGACCGGGTAATCTCCCAAGCCTTCCCATCCTTATCCCTAGCCAGCATTCGGGAAGGGGCATTCAAGTTCATGCTTCCTCCGTATCATTTCGTTAACAGTAACGAGAAGATCTTCCTGCCTCCCGTGCGCCTTCTCCCAGGATCTAGGCCCAGCGTGATAGGCCACGCCAAAGCCCCCGGTCTGATGATGTGGGCCGCAGAGCGGCAGAACATGTTCATCATCATTGCGGAGGCTTCTAGCCCGGTTGCTTCCCTTTGTGTGGTGGATCGCTGCTGGACTGAACAACCCAAACTCTAATGCACAGACGATACAGCCTAGAGAAGCAACATCATCTAGCCTGTCAGACAAGGCAGTAGCGTTTCCAATCCTGGGCTTCCCACCATTTCATCATCAGATACAGCTTGATGCGCTTGAGCAATGGGACTCCTAGCTAGGGGTGGGGACGGGCACTTCAACCGCAGGGATCGGCAGGGTGAAGATGTAGTCGCACAGAGCGGCCAGAGCGTTCACGTTGTCCTTGCAGCCGTTAAAGAGTTCATCAGGGGTAGCGAACTCAGCGTTGTAGTTCGGGATGACGATCATCTATTTGCCTTTCTTGGCGGGGAATTCCTTCATGATTTTCTTATCGGCCTTCAGGTCTGCGGGACTACCTTCCTTCAGACCTTCCTTCTTATCCAGCGCCTTATCAACCTTCATCGCCTTCTTGCTGGCGTTTTTGCTCATTCCAATCTCTCGCATTGTTCCTCCGAAGGATAGTTTAGCAACCGCCCTATGCCGCTGCTTGCGTTATCTTCTTGATCACAAACCGGACTACGTGCCGAAGCTCGTCCAGATCTGTCCCATATAACCCTTCCTCGATTACCCTTACGCCTGGCACATCCTGCCTGATGTAGACGAACCTCGCTATCTTGCGATGGTCCTTCTGCCCAACGATGCAATCGGTGAGAAGGAACGTCTTAGGCAGGGCATACTGCATCAGTTCAATTAGGGTTTCCCGTGCGTCTATCTGGCGTTCAATGTCAGGTTTGAAGGATCTCTGCTGCCCGCCCGCCACTAGGCTGCTTCCTCAATTACCCAGTCGGCCTTCTTGTTCTTCCTGGTGACGAGAACGAAGGTGAAGATTGGGAACTGCTTGATGCTCACCTTCCACTTCACCTTCCAGTCATCCGTTGGGAACCCCTTCGTTTCGTGGAACTCCAACAGCCCATCAGGCTTCTGCACTAGGAAGTCAGGGGAGTAGGTGCAGCGGTCAGCCAAGACAAGTTTCATCGGCTCAAACCACCACCCAGCAATCTCCCCCTTCAATTTCTTGCCCTCAAGCACTTCAGAATAGTCACGCTCCAAGGTGTTCATTTCCCCAGGAACATGGCGCTTCCCCCTAGCCATTACCCTCTTAAACAATATGCCTCCAATTAGGGCATTATCTGCCCTCGGTTTTTCTTCGCACAAGCCATGTAGCCTCGGATGAAACAGATGCAAGCCGTTATATCACTCGCATATTCCTTCTCTAGCCCCATAGCCATGCATGTTTCCTGAATCTTTTTAGTAGTAGTGCGATGTTCAAAACGTGTTTCCATCCAGTCGTCAACAAGTTTACCCAATACTTTAAACTCTGAAGCCTCCATGGACCCTCCTTTTCTTAATGGACTGCCATTATATATCACGATGCTAGCTTCGCCCCATAGGCCAATCTCCCATGTTCCAGGACCGATCTCACAATACGCTTGATGTCATCCTCTGCAAGCGGGGGTGAGTTGCGTGTTTCATTCCATGGCAGGAGCAAACTTAGCCCCTGCTCAAAGGTAAGCCCGAAGTCCCGCACAACACTTGCCGCTACCTGATGGGTATGGCAGTCCCTAGCGCCCTTCCCGGCCCCGTCAATGGCATTCAAATACTTGTCTGCGCGAGTCATACTATCCTGCGCGACCAACCCCCTAGGCAGGGGTTGCTTGGCGATCAGGGTTGCTACTCGCTTGGGCTTGGGGAACCACTCATGTTCATACACCGGGAGGTCATGGACACTAACAAGATCGGCCCCGTCATCCAGCCGATATACATACCCTGATTCATGGATGGTCCCCAACCCAGTGGTCTTCCCCCCGTCCCCAAGAATGTCGATGGAGAGGGGGGAGTGTTCCTGCTTCAAGTGCCGGATCTCGACACTCTGCGCAGGGTATCGGAATAAGAAGTGCATCCCACGGGAAGTGCGAACCCGGAACGGGGAAAGCGGGAGGTGCAACCGGCAGTGGTTGATGGCTGTAACATCATCGGCATCCACCACCACCAGTCCCGCTTCTCGCCCCGTGACAATCCCAATCCCGGCATCAGGCCATCGTTCCCACCACTCTGAGATGAGTTCAAGGCTTACCCTTTCTGTCTGGAATCTTTTCCATTTAACGAGCGGAGCCTTGTTCTTCTCGGGGATCGGGTTGTAGCCGTGGTCCCAATAGTCGAAGGCCCAGTCGATTGGGTTAGACATCAGCAACCATAGCGTTTCGATAACGCTTGCACTCCCGGTTGAGTCCCTGAATCTCAGCCTTACGCAGAGTCTCGTTCTCGACTTCGAGCGTGATGATGCGGGTCAGCCGGTCATCAGCCTGGACACGCGACTTCTCAAGCGCAGCCTGAAGCAGCTTGATCCGCTTGTTCAGGGGGTTCGACTCGCACTCCTGCTCATGGGCCTGGCAAGTAGCCATCAGCGTAGCAACATCCCCGTCACAACCCTCCAAGAAAAAGGTCTCCCCGCAGAACTCACACTCGTAAGCCCATGGCTTGTTCTCAATCGCCTCATCCATCCAGGCGGAAAGCATCTCCGCATAGGGCATCACCGCTGCCCCAAGCATCTTCCCCAGCACCTCCTCGCATTCCTGGTCGGACACTTCATCTTCCTGCCCAATGCCCAGGTCTTCCTCAATCGCATCCAGGCGGGATTCGATGTCCATAAAACGGTTGAGCGTTTCGAGTTTCATTAAGCCGCCTTTAGGTCGGTTGTAGTCTGAGTAAAACGACACAGGCTGGGGTTGAAATACATATGCACCAGATCCCCTCGCTTGCCCCCACGATTCTTGGCAATGCGACAGGCAATCACCCGGTCATCCGGGGTAGGAGCTTGGGCCTTCGTGTTCCACATCAACAGGGCGAAGTCTGCGTCCTGCTCAAGATTCGAGGTTTCCTTCAAGTCCTTCAGCCTCGGCTCGAAGTATTCATCCGTCTGCCGGTTGAACTGTGCGACGAAGATGACGCAGCACTTCAGATCCTTCGCCAGCATCTTCGCGCCCTTTGAAATGTGCCCATAAGATGCAGCACTATTCTCCCCCTTGTTCTTCTGCGGGGGTTCCATGAGCGTGAAGTAGTCCACCACTACGTAATCCAATGGGGTTACGGAATGGACCTGGCGGATCTTCGCATCTAAGGCAAACCAATCCTGCCCAGCCCCGCACGTAATGTTCAGGCAGTTATCCGCTGCGTCCAGATGGCGCTGGTCGAAATACATCTGCTTGGAATTATTCAGGATCTTCCAAGACTCTCTCCCTGTCCAGTTGGAAAGGCGGCGCGAGTTGATCTCGGCCTCCTCCATCTCAAGGCTCACCACCAACCCTCTCCCGCCTCGCACGGCAGTCTGCTGCGCAAGTTGAAGACAGAAAGAAGTGTTATGGGAAACGGTAAAGTCTCCCAAGAGAAACAACCCATCTCCGCCCAACTCAAATCCAAAGTATTCCCCGTCCCCTATGCTCTCTACTTTGAATCCCGTCTGATTGGCTGGGTATCTACGGGGATGTGGCGCGGCAACCTTCCTACTGACGATGGTGGGAATTTCCTCTATCGCACCGCATATATTGATGCGCCAGTAAACACCACTAAACCCTATTGATTTAATAGTGGATACCTTAGTTACCGCAGAGGCATAAAATCCCAAACTCCGGGCCAGAAATAAAATGTCATCCTTTAGCCCATCGTATTTCGTAGAAATCTCGAAGCAACTTCGCCCCCTTGGATCCATATAGCCATCGGTATCCAGCAACCCTGCCAACATGCGGAGTCTGGAGTAGCGTGAGTTGATTAGGTAATCCTTGGGGATACGCTTCTCCCCATTCACCCTGCATTTTTTCAACTCGTTCCATACGGGATTGGGAGATCCCTTCGGGGTTGTCAACGTGCAAGTGGGGCACTTCCCGGGTTGGTGCTGCTGTTTGAAATTAACTCCGGTAGATCTCGCCTGGGACTCAATGTAGTTAACAATCTCTAGGTCAGGACAACAAATTTTAGGGGCATTGTAGGACCCATCTCCTATCCATAGGCCGACGAGATAAGGATCTAAATTGGTTTCAATCTCATCCCAGTCGGCACCGGCTCTCCATAACCGGAGTCTCCGCCTGGTCCCCTCCCCCAATTTCAGGTAGGAGTCCACGGATAGGTTGATGGTATCCCCGATATTCCAGGTCTGCGTCCCACACTGGCAACCATGGCTCACAACAAGTGACAGAATATGCGAACGGTTACAGACAAAGGAATCCCCCCTGACGGGAGTGATGCGGAACATTTCTTCCCGCCCATGCCCTAGCGCGAGAATTGTTTTCGCATCATGGCAAGCCCCCATGAGGACATCGCCAACCGCCAACTGCTCAACCGGTACGATAGAGCCATCGTATTTAATAACGGGGGTTCCCTTCCCTAGGCACTTCCCAGCACTAGTCATTGCTGCGACTACCCCAAATCTCCCGGCCCCCATGCGAACGACACTGTCGATGTGGAAGATCTTCGTGAAGACCTTGTTCTTCGACAACTCGGGAGCCAGCAACGGATCCCCGGCCTGAAGTGCGATCATAGACTCGCGCAGGGTATTGACCTGGAGCTTCCCGACATCAGCCTGGCAGATCAGATCGGACACGTTCTTCGCCATTCCCCCAGCCAAGGCAAGGGGATCCTCCTCACTATCGATGACCCGCTGCGCCTCAACTTTGATACAACGTCTAAGCCAGTCACGCTTGAGAGCAGAGAAGGCCAAGTCAAGATCAACCGTCCCTCCCCGCTCCATCGACATCTCATTGATCGAGGCGGCGGCAGTCTCACCCCATCCATATGCCCCAAGAATAGCTTCCTTCGTTGGGGCAACGCCACTAGCCACCACATCCTTGAGTGCCTGTGCCAGCACCTTGTAGTGCGAGGACACGAAATACTCAGGCTTGATGTCCAGCAGCGTTCGCTTCATTTCCTTGCTAGTTGCCTGGGCCATACAGGCTTCCAACAGAATGCTTTCAGAACTCAAGCAGCGCCTCCCACAGACTTCCCCCACGGCACTTCCATGGATACATCCCGCACTCCCACTCGCCCTCGTAGTGCTTGCAGGTTGAACAGACCCGTTCAGAACTCATCCGGCTCCCCAACCAACGGGCGGAACACGGGCTTCAGCGGGGCAGGGGCATCCAGCCTGTAGCCTTCTTCCCCCAGCCACAGATCCAGGCGAGTGACATACTTCGTATTCTCCATGAGCGAGATAGCTGCCTCTAGGATCGTCCTGGCATCAGTCCCCCCATCAACGGCTGCGCGGAAAGCGAAGGCGGCATGGCGAGGCTTTTGGCACTGCGCACGGGGCCAAATCTTCATCAGTTCCCAGAAGGCGAAGTAGGGAGAAGACTCATCCTCCCCGATGATCTCGGCTAGAGTCTCCTGCTTGAACTCCTCCGACTTCTTTTTCTTCTCCTGCGACTTGAGCGCCTTCTGGCAGTCCTTCAGGGTGATCCCCAACCCATCCAGGAAATCCTTGAGGCTCAAACTTGTGGTGGGCATCCCCGCGATCTGGTCATACCATCCCGTGATATCCACCCTGGCGGCAGTCGGGGTGAAGGTGATCTCAACCCCCTGGCTATCGCTTCCCCCATAACGTTGCTTGATTGGCATTCGTCCCTCCTCTCATATGAACATCTTAACGATAATAATTGCGAGGTAGATTGCTACGAGTAGCACGAACCCCTGCCTTATGAAATCTGAGAACCCTTTTTCGGAAGCCATGGCTTACCCTTGTAAGGCTTTTTCTTGATCAATCATTCACCTCGATAAAGAAACTGATCATCACCAGTCCCCAATAAAGGACGAACACGAACCCGGCCAGTAGGCTGCATATGGCTACAACCCACTCAATAATCTTGAGTGCCATAGCTACAACCCCACTGCATTCTTGATCTTCTGCCAGAAGGAAAGTCGCGGAGTAGGCTTCGCCTTTCGAGCCTTAGCGTTGGCCCGGCTGCGCTGCTTATATACTTTCCCGCACTCATTGCAGTAGGACTTCAGCCCGTCCGTATGATTCTTGTCGGTAGCGAACTGGTTGAACGGCTTGCACTGGTCGCACTGGCTGCAACGCTTGACGGGGACATTGATGGGCCTGTCGGCTGGGGCCTCAGTCAGAGAGAAAGTGATCTCCCCGATCCGCTCCCCACCGATCACAACCTCCTCAACCGTCTTACCCATGGGTACGGGCAGATCGACAGGACTGGGATCCTTGCGGAGTTGCGCACTACGCTTGACCTGGGCCTTGACGCACTCCTTGCACTCGCTCCTCAACCCATCGGAATTGCGGCCCTTGTAGAACTCAGTCAGAGGCTTAACCTCCCCACAGGTGCGGCACTTCTTGGATGGGATGGGTGGCTTTGCCTTAGCCACAATAGCCTTCGCCTTCTCGATGGCAGGGCAGGTGATGGCAGGGGGAGGGGGGACCACCTTACGATCAACCTTCGCCCCCTGCTCCATCCTCCAAACCCTAACCCCACCTACGACAACCCGGCACTCGAAGTGCTTCCCGCGGATAGCCTCAAGTTCCTTTGCCTTGTCCTTGATCTCCCGGGCCTTCGTGACGGCATTCTCCCGATGAGTCGGGACAAAGAAACTCTGCCCATCCTTCAGGTCCATCCAAGGCATAACGGACTTATCCATGTGCTTCTGGAGCGGGACGTTGCTCTCCAAGGTGTAATTCAAAGTTCCTCCGATTGGGAAAGAGTGGCGGGAACGAACTCCTCGCATTTGCGACGATGCTTCCCGTCAAATCGCTTGGGATACCAGCCCTCAAGACACGGGGTAATGAACCCCGTGCCATCAGGACCAGTGCGAACGTTCTGGCAGTCTTCGCAGGTATGGATCATTAGAACGGAACGTCCGAATCAGTGCCAGTCGCTTCCCCGTGCATCATCTCTGCGCTCTCCATGATCTTGTTCTGGATCCACTTGGGAAGCTTCTGAAAAGCCTGATTGTCCCCCAGGCTATACACCATCTGCGGGTTGGCCGGGGCATCATCGGGGATCTTCTGGCCCTTCATGAGCGGGGTGACGGTAGCGATATTCACGTAGGTCTTATCTCCCACGATACTCTCCACCAGATTCACCAGGCAGCACGTTCCGATGAGCTTGGACAGATCGAAGGTCTTGGCCTTCGCGTCATCCATCCTCGGGACGAGCATGTTGAGGATCTTCTTCCTCAACCCAGACTTCTCGTGGACGGAAAAGGCGAACGTCTCACCCACGCAGAAGGGCTTCCCGGCCAGATCTCCCTGAGTCATCAGGTCCAACGGAAGCTCGAAGTCGATGCGGATCTGCCGCTGCATCTTGTCGGGCGCACCCTGGAAACCCTTCTTGAGATGAGTCCCCAGTTCCGCGATACGGAAGATCCGCGCCATGCTCATCCCCACCGGGGGATTCTCACGGATGAAATTAGCGTTGTTACTAGACGGGGCATAGAGGCCCATGTGATCTCCTTGTGCTGCCATCGCAGCGTTAATTGCCCCTTGTGGGGCGGGTTGAACTAACCCCTGATCGTGAGGTTGTGCTTCGTTCCCTCAGTGACCCGCACCCCAGGGATTTCTTCCCCGGCCTTGATAGCCTTCTTCGCATCGGCCAAGCGGAACTCAGGCTCGACCTCCTTCCAGAACTTCGCCGGGATCTTCGCCAGATCTACAACTTCAACGTCCATCGTCTTGATGTCGGAGGTATAGACAGTCCATTCGCCCTTGTAGTGCCCCTGGCTAACGGTATCAACAACGTTGGAAAGGACTTCGCGCATGTAAGCCACAGTCTTCTCTAGCGCCTTTTTTTTCTACGAAAGCTGATTGGTGCGCTTCTGGATGGCTGCGATCCCAGCGTCCTGCTCCTGGATACAGTTCACCCACTGGTCGATAGCTCCCGGCCCCTCATGTTTAAACGATTCAAGCTGTTCCAGGAGTTCAGGCGTGGGTTCTTCCCCTGCCATGATCGTCACGGTCAGTTCTTCCGCAAGATCGCTCCACTTTCTATCTACGTCAAAAATTCTCATGCTATGCCTCCCTGAGTGCGTTTTTGATTTCTTCCCAATTCTGCGACACAAGCCACCCGATCTCTACGAAGTCGCAAACCCCGTCAGGGATCGTTCCAATGTTCGCTTCTACCCGTTCCTTCCAGGTCTGCCGGTCATACTCACGACCCCCAGTGAGGACGGGAACCCACGGTGCCACTAGGCAACCCTCTCGTTCTCTGTTCCCATGTGCCCAACAACATCCTCGATGATCTGCTCCTCCTCGGCTTCAATCTCGGAGATGATATGGTCGATCTCCAGCATATCCATTTCGTCGTTGTCCCCATTCTTGAGGACGAACTTGATCTTGTCCTTCAGTGTGAAGTAAAGGTCTGAGAACATCGAATTACCTCCGGGGTAGTAGGGTTATGCGGTTAGGCCCATATCGATTGAGTCAAGCAATCGCTCAAGGGCATCGGTTGGGGATTCGTATTGCACCTTCGCGGGGACAATCTGGGGGGAGATATTGCCCCGCTTCCTTCTCCCGTCATTGACTTGCTTGATCCTGCAACGCTCCCCCCAATTTCGGCCTGGCAGGAGCGGTTCCTTACCGCTACAGATCGGGCATAGTCCTTGTTCTAGATACCTCTGCCGCTTTGCACTATGCCAAAAAGTCATGCAGCCTTCTTGTAGGAGAGAGTATATCGATGGGAGAGAGAGAAGGAATGATTAATCCACGTTCCCCCCTCTCCTTCACAGCGATCACAGGGTGTCCAGTAATAATCAGGGGGTTCCATCGGATCCCAGCAACTACGAGGTAGTTCGTCATGACCGCTAGACCCCCCGCAGGCCGGGCATTCCTCCCATCCCTTGTCTCTGGGATCGGCAAGTTTGTATTTCACTTCTTCACCCAGCACTGTTCCTGCTGCACATACCCCAGCGAAGCCATCTTTGTTTCGTGCGCGTAATACATCCCCGTAAGCAAGAAACTGATCACACCCACCCCCCCGATAGCAATTCCAATCACCCAGCAATCGTATTTATTCATTTCATCTCCTTCGAGAGAGTTTGAACTGCTGATTTAAGTGCCCCATCCCAGCCAGCGGCATAGGCGAGTTGGATCTGCGATTCGAGGGCACGGATAACCTGGATGGCCTTGACGCTCATAGCGTCCCTCCTTTTCCCCAGGCAACCCGTGACCTCGTCAATATCACTAGGCTGCATCAGTTTCTTCTTCCTTCTGCGGCTGCTGCGAATCAACCCATCCCTTCCAATAGGCTTCAACCTGATCTGCGATCTTGCGCAGTTTCTCCGCGCTGAATTCGTCGCACTCAAAGACAAATGACATATTGGAGACGGCGGAATAATTGGTGAGGTAGAGATAGGGGGCGCAGCGGGCAACCTGCTGCCCCTTGAACAACCCATCGTAAGCTTCCAGCGCAATGCAGGAATCCGCTTCGTTCTTATAACGCAAGGCAGTCATAGCTGCTCCTATTGGGGAAGAATTGAGGAGAATTCGATGAGTGCCAGGCCCATGCCCGCACACATCATTACTGCACCTAGTCCTACCCAAATGATCCTTGGGTAGCCGCATGGGATTGAAACTCGCAGTTCACTTGCCATGTGTAGCCTCGGCGTAAGCCCGTGTATATCCATCAGACTGTGTAGGGGAATACATGCACTCTCGGCATACTTTTTCCCCATCATCGCTATATAGGTAGAAACCCCCGCAATGCGGGCACGATTCATACATCGCTATCTCCTCAATTACCCCGTGAGGGGTGGGTTAATGGACATTCGTTATTCGGGTTCAATTTCTTCGGGCTGGCAGAGTTCTTCGGTGCCATCGAAAAAATGGATTAAGTAAATCCCGCGCTCGTAGGCGTGTTTCACGAACCCACAAGCAGAGGGGTCACGGATCAGGCGCACCGGGTCTCCGGGTTTGAACGGTTCGGGCACTGGGCACCTCCTGGACATCAGCCCTTCCGCATGGCGGCGAGGGCACGGGTGAGGTCAAGGGAGGCGCGACGAATGGCCCCCGTTTCTTTGGAACCGGAGAGATACCAGTCCTCCCCTTCGACAACGATTTTGGGCAACTGGTCGGTGTCGCGGAGTTCTTTGACCCGTTCTAGGAATCGCTTGGCTTCGATTTCAGCTTTCTTGATGCCGCTGGGGCGCATTGGTTCTCCGTTCTGGACAGCCTCATTCGGCTGGGGTGGATTTCAGAAATCGCCGCCGGGCCTTGGCCATCTGCTTCTTGGCCCAGCGGACGAATTTGTCAGGGCTGCATCCACGGTGGATTTCGTGGGCTTCCTTGCGCCAGTAGGCCCAGCGGGACTCGGACTTGCAGATGGGTTTAGCCACGCTGGCTCCTGGACAGTTACGGGTGAAGGGGCTTGCGGATCTCGTCTTTGATCCATTCCGCTTGCCGGGTTAGGTCGCGGTGCTGGATCTCCAGACCGCGCTGGGCTTCCTCGATCACGAGGATGGAACGGCTGACCATCGCCAGGACCATCTGCATTTCCATGACCGGCGTGGTGGCAAAATCCTTGGGGTCAATAGGTCCTTTGCTCAAGGTTTCCTCCTTCTGGACATCAGCCCAACAGGGCTTTGCTTGCGCGGGTTTCAGGTTCGGTGCAGCCAGCGGCGATGTCGATCAAGGCATCCTGGTAGCGGTCCACTTTTGCTTCAAATTCCTTGCATCGAACCGCAAGTTCGGTGATGCGGAGGTCGCGCCGGAGGTCGGATTCAGTTCGTGCCATGGGGTTCCTTTCTGGACAAGATCAGATTTTGGTTTCGTCCAGCTTGTGATCGCCGCACCAGTCGTTGACGAACACGACCGGGTAGCCGTTCATGCTCGGGGCATGGCGGCGGCAGCGACCGATACCAAAAGACCGGGCTGAGAGGGTGCAGGGTTCCTTAGCGACGAACCACATGCAGGTCGTGCACTTCATCCCATCGGAGCGGTGCTTCCAGGGATCGGATCCGGCTTGCGCAATCGCGCCTTCTTTGACTGCTTGCTTCTGGTTCATCAGGTCGTTTTCGGTGTAGTGCATGGTGGTCCTTTCTGGACAGTTACGCCTGGAGGGCGTGGTTGATGGTGATGGCGAGGTCGGTGAGGGCATCACCTGCGGCGTCCGTGCCACAGACGTTGCAGCACCCGTCCTCATCGAAACCAGTGATCCCGTCCTGGGGGCAGAATCCATACCCCTGTGCGATGAGGTTAGAAATCTCCTGGAGTTCCGCCCTGGCCTTCTGGATCTGTTCTAGGGTGCTCACGTTCTACCTTTCTGGCGCGGGCTGCGCCTGGACAAGATCAGGCTGTAGCCTGGATTTCAGCGGATTGAGCCAGCGAGAGCAGGAGATCCCGAAATTCGGGGGGGGTCCGCTGGCGTTGCTTGTGGGACTGGTTGGAGACGATGCCCCGGCGTCTGGCGTAGGCGTAGCCGTATTTCGCTTCGATGTGCGGGAGGATGCGCTGTTCGGGCTTGCCCCAGATCAATTCGGGTGGCATGGGGCCGACCAGGTAGAGCCAGGTCAACTTGGCGGCGGGGTGGCCGTAGTGACCCTGGGCGACCTCGCAGACCCAGCCATCCTTTCCAGCGGGGAACCACCCGGCGCGGGGCGGGATCGGGAGGCCGAAGTGGTCCCAAGCCTTCGAGTGGGCCGGGTGTTCCAGGACGCCCCCGAAGGACCGAAGGGAGGCCAAGGCTGAAGCGAAGCAGCCGCCATCGTCCCCAACCTCATGGGTGGCCCGGCCCATGCCGCCGTCCGCGAACCGCCCCCAGCGTTCACAAGGCGGGTGCGCGACCACTGGCCAAGGGCCAGCGTAGCGCCTGGCGTCCCTGGTCACATCCCAGGGGTCCACGCCATCCAGCCCGACGTAGCAGCCGGCGGTTTCCACGAACAGAGCAGCGATCAATTTAGGCTCCTGAATTTGGACAAGATCACGGATAGGGAACGTAGCCGTTCATCTCGTAGAACTCGGAAAGCCAATCAGGGATGCGCTCCAGTTCCCGAACCCTGGCGCGGAGTTCGTCAACAATCTGGGCATACTCCCTGATCGCGGTTTCGGCTGCTTCGAGGGGCGTCTGTTCTTGGCTCATGAGGATCTCCTTGGAATTCATTTTGCCGCGCTAGTCCAGGGATCTCCTGGACAGCCTCAACGGCTGGAAAATTTGGCGATCAGGTGGCGCAGCCAGAAGCCAGCCATCCAGCCAAAGAAGAAAATTGAGAGGTTGTGGAATGCTTGCTCGGACATGGTTCTCCGTTCTGGACAGTCACCCGAAGGGGGCGACATTGGCGAAGTCCCGTTGAAGTTCGGCATCAATCTCGGGACCGAAAAGATTGAGGATGGAGGCTCGGAGTTCACCGGCTTTCAACTTGTCGTTGTGGTAGGCGCAGAACATCATCGTGCTGAGTGCGATTTCTGCGCCCTTCCTGATGGTTGGTTGATCCACTGTCATCTCCTGGACAAGATCAGGCTTCGATCTCGACTTCGTTGATGTGGTATTTCACGAACAGCAGATCGCCGGAATTGCAGGACTTCTTGCCTCTGGTCCACTGGATCTTCTTGGGGCGACCATGACGGGCGTAGTCCTTCTGTGCGAACTCCTTGGCGGCATCCATATTGTTGAAGAACTTTTCCCAGTTGGTCCAGGTGCGCTCGGTCCCCATGGGACCACCCAGCCCAGTCAGGTTTTCGGAAACCAGTTGAAACATTGCGCCTCCTTGGGCGGGGTGATGCGGATAGACAGGTGCTACAGGGTTTCGCTGAGGTCAAGCTGTTCGCACTCGACCACGGCATCGTGCCCGTAGTAGCCGTTGTGGCTGTTGTAGGCGGTGAACTGGAGGACACCCCGGTTGGTCGTGAAATTCACGAACATGGTGCCCCCCTCGTAGAAGTCCTCCATCTTCTTGGGGACCAAGCAGGTATCCACCGTTTCGACAGAGATGAGGTCGGCACCAATGAACTGGTCGAGGTCGTCCTCGGACATGAAGAACCCGGTATGTTCACAGCAGGACTGCCCTTCGGAAATGCCCATGCGGATCACCTGCTTGTCGGTGGTGATCTCGAAGCCTTCCATGGTCCCGTAGGCATCCTTGAACTTCGACTTGAAACAGGCTTCCTTGATGGACTGGATGATCTCGCTCACGGCGTTCCTTTCGTGGTTGGGGTGGAGGATGGACAGTTACGGTTTCGGGTAAAGCTGGCTGGGAAGGCAGGCGCAAGCGAAGCGGGGAACCCCATGGACGGGGCAGATGCCGCAGAAGAAATGCCCCACTTCCCCGCCTTTCTCGCAGTTGGCGCGTTCCAGGTCATCGTCCTTCGGGGGGCGACCCATCAGCACTTCAAAATGCTTTGCGTCCATGAGGTTCTCCGTTCTGGACAGGATCAGTTTTCGTTAAAATTTCGCTATGTTGGTGCATTTTCAATTCTTAGGTCAAGGGCCGTCCGCGCTGGGTTCCGTGGTTCGGCTCCTCTGGAACCGCCATACCCTAATCAGCGTCCTTCCCATCCTGAAACGCATCCCCCAAGGCCAGGGCAATTTCATCCCGCAGCCGCCTATCGTTCCACTCGAAAAGATCCGCATCCCGTAGCAGCCTGGACGCGGCATCATGGTAGTCAGGCATCTGATATCCTCTCAGCATGAGGCTTTCGCCCCGTTGTATAACTGCTGTTGCAATTGCCCATGACAGGCGGGACAAGAAAAGTTAACTCGCATTCATCCTGCATTTGCCCTTCCCATCGGATTCTACTGGTTTAGGATAGACCCTTACCCTGCCAGGGGTTCAACGTGAGTGAGAATTAATGAGCCATAAGATCACCCATCTTCTGCCCCAATCCTGTGCCGCGCCGCGAACGGTCGCCGGCCGGTCCCAGCGGCTGCTCATGCTGCTCCTGACGCTGGAAGCCCTGGCAGGGACAGGCTGTTTCCGGGCGACCGGGCTGCAGCGGAACCCCATGGTCGCGGAACCGCTGCCCGAAACCGGAGGCGACCGGGTGAACGGGCTCAGGACCAAGGCCGGGGCAGGGGACCTCTACCTGGGCAACGACTTCATCCAGGTGGCCATCGACAGCGTGGTCTACGGCGACCCCTACCGCACGCCCCTGGCCGGGGCCGCCTCGGGCGGCAGCATCGTCGACGCGGGCTACCTGGCCCTGGACGCCAGCTACAACCGGGTGAGCATGCCGGGCAACGTCATGAACCGGCTCACCCCGGTGGTGAACCAGGATCCGGACCTGCCGGTGGTGTTCAACAGCTACCAGGTCATGAACACCGGCAGCCTGCCTTCCATCGCCATGACCGGCAGCCTCCTGGACAGCCAGAACAAGCTCGGGCGCGGCGCCGGCATCGTGCCGGGCGTCTCGGTGACCCACCTCCTCACCGTGGCCCAGCTGGACCGCTTCTTCACCGTGACCACCATCGTCACCAACAACGGCGCGTCTCCGGTGGGGATCCGCAACATCGGCGACAGCCTGATCCAGCAGGGCGGCGGCTACCGCTTCGCAGTCCCCGCCAACTTCGACGCCAGCGGCACCGCGCTGCCCACCAGCGACGGTCTCGGCCACGCCCTCTACCCCTGGGGGGTGCAGCTGGTGCCGGACGGCACCCAGGCGAACTCCAGCGATTTCACCCAGCCCCTGGCCACCAGCGTGCAGGCCCCCATGGTGGGCCTCATGAACACCGAGCCCGGCGCGAACGCCCAGGATTCCCACGCCAGCCTGGGGCTCCTGCCCCTGGACGCCGACCGACTGCTGGTGGCGGCGGACCCGCAGGATCTCCTCACCGTGAGCGCCACCCTCCGGCCGGCCTTTCCCCCGCGCCTGGTTGCGGGCAGCCTGCCGGCCGCCGGCAGCCTCGCCCCCGGCGCCAGCCTCAGCTACCACCGCCGGCTGTACATCCTCGGCGGCCGCAGCGTGGACACCAACCTGGTGGGCGGCCAGGGCCTGGCCATCAACTTCCCCAGCGGGTCCAACGGGCTGTTCAACCTCATGGATTCCGCGCGGTACTTCGACACCACCATCCGGCCGACCCCGGACATGGGCATGCTGACCTACACCCTGTCAGGCTCCTCCCAGCGGCAGGGCCCGCTGCCCACCGAGATCCGCATCGAGCGCAACGTCACCGCGGTGACCCCGGCCCAGGTGTCCTCCCAGGACGTCTGGCAGGTGCAGCGGGTGGAATGGTTCGAACCCAACGAGAACCTCGCCTCCACGACCGGACTGGCCCCGTCAATCCTGTCGGCCTGGCTGCCGGTGGGCATCTACCGTATGACCCTGCGCACCCGGACCGCCACCCAGACCCGGACCTTGTTCGAGAACATCAACGACCCCGACCGGGTGACCCTCCCCGGTCCGATCTGGATCCAGGCCGGGCAGACTTTCGTCGTGAACCCCCAGGACATCCTCTGCCCTGACGGCCTGGACGATCCGGCCGACCCCAACCAGGTCGGCGCCATCACCAACAACCCCTTCTCCACGATCTACTTCACCACCCGCGAGGCCAACGGGCCGGGGAACAACCTGCAGCCTCTGCGGCTCACCTTCCAGGGCACCGGGGGCACTCCGGATCCGGTCATGCGCAGGATGCGCACCCTCGGCAGCCTCTGGGATCCCGTCAACAACGTCCCGGGGCTCGCTCCGGGCGGCATTCCGGGCCAGTCCCAGTTCCGGGGCGGCAACGAGATGTTCGGCGGCGGCTTCACCGGCACGGTGCCCAGCACCTTCGCCTGGCTGCCCAACGGCGGCCGCTTCACCGTCTACGGCAGCCGGGGACCGCTGGAGCCGATCCAGAGCCAGGACCTGGCCGTCCAGGACGGCCAGACCGACAACAGCCGCGTGTTCACCGTCACCAACCTGGGCCTGCCGTCCGGATGGGCCAGCTTCGACATGCCGGGCCCCGGGCAGGCCACCACCGGGGGCTACCTTCCCTCGGAAAAGCTGGCCTCGGCCCTGGCCAACGGAGTGCAGATCGTCGCCAACACCGAGCAGGACCTCCAGGTCGACCCGTCAGGCCTGTATTCCGACTTCGAATACGAGTACGGCTTCAGCGTCCTGTCAACCTTCATGCGCCCGGCCAGCCTCAGCGCCGTCAACCGCCCGCCCGGCACCCCCTGCGGCGCGGAGCCCTTCGTGGTGGGCGCCCGCAGTTCGACCTTGGCCGGCAGTCCGCCCGCCTCAAGCTATGGCACGGTCACAGCCCTGTTCACCCCGGTGGCCGTCTTCGAGCGCATGGGCGGCGCGCAGGTCAGCAATGGCTGGACCCTCGCCGACTTCCTCACCCAGGCCCAGGGCCAGTTCAACGTCGTGCAGCGGCCCCGGGGGCCCAACGGCCTGTTCACCCTGCAGGGGGTGGGGCCGGCGCAGGGCCAGGTCCAGTCCTGGTGGAACAGCTGGTCGGGCCTTTCCACCGGCCCGCTGGCTTTCGGCAGGAAGAACGGCAGCTTTGAAGCCCTCGAACTGCTCCGCGCCGAGAGCCTGGCCTCGGCCGGCCCCACCAGCTGGTTCCAGGAGTTCCTCCAGGTCCGCTCGGACTGGTTCGCCCTGCTGAACCTGCAGACGCCGGCCAATTTCACGAAGGCTCTGGGCCTGTCCTCCGGCCAGTACAGCATCGACACCCCGGTGGGCCTGGC
>Ga0316217_10000567_pt1 | contig 52060 bp, 42 predicted proteins | sample 1anoAmetaG_FD_203633 | JGI IMG/M metagenome (GOLD analysis project Ga0316217, IMG submission 203633) | Freshwater microbial communities from Trout Bog Lake, Wisconsin, USA - 1anoA | ecosystem: Environmental > Aquatic > Freshwater > Lake > Hypolimnion/Profundal zone | place: USA: Wisconsin...
TCATTGAATTGAACAAAACCAGCAGGTTACGGCGCGGATTATAGCACAACGACAACTAAAACTTAAATGCTTTTTGCAGTATTTAACAACAAATTCAGCGGGTTAAGTTTCCGGATGGAAACTAAGTTGCTGTTGGCAGATCACGCCGGCACCTCCCGCCGGGGTGCGCCGCCCCCCAGCCCCCCCCATCCGCCCGGCACGAGGGGCGCGGCGGGCAAAGGAGACGGCTAAAGATTAGCTTTTGTGTATAGCATAAAAAGCGCACCTTACGCCAGAGTTTTCCCCGCCTGGAGTTCCCGTGACAGGGCGGCGAATTCGTCCAGCGAGAGGGTCTCGCCGCGCCTGCCGCCGTCGATGCCGCTGCGGGAGAGCGCGGCAGGAAGCGAGTCGTCCTCGGTGCCGATGCCGGCCGAGCGCAGCGAGTTGATCAGGGTCTTGCGGCGCTGGTTGAAGGCGCCCTTCACCAGGAGCCTGAAGAACTCCTCGTCACCGACCTCTGCCCGGGGCCGCTCCAGCGGCGTGAAGCGCAGCACGCAGGAGTCCACCTTGGGGACGGGCCGGAAGGCGCCCGGTTTCACCAGGAACTCGCGGCGGATGTCGAAATGCAGCCGCAACAGGACCGTCAGCGCGCCGTACTCCTTGCAGCCGGCGGGGGCCACCAGACGGTCGCCCACCTCCTTTTGCAGCATCAGCACCAGCCGCTCGAAAAGCCCGCAGCACTCCAGAAAGCGAAACAGCACCTGCGAGGAGATGTTGTAGGGGAGGTTGGCCGCCACCTTCCACTTCCGTCCGGCGCCGCGCGATTCCAGCAGCTGCCTCAGGTCCACCCTGAGGATGTCGCCGTGCCCGATCTCCACGTTGGGAGCTCCGGCAAACTCGGCGTGCAAAAGCGGCAGCAGGTCGCGGTCCCACTCTATGGCCAGAAAGCGGGCGCCGCTTGCCGCCAGTCGCTTGGTTAGGGCGCCGCGGCCGGGGCCGACCTCGAGGATGGCGTCCTCGGGGCCGGGTGCCACACAGTCGACGATACGCGAAAGCACGTTGTCGTCAATCAGGAAATTCTGGCCCAGAGCCTTTTTCGCGCGCATCTTTTCCATCAGTCTCTCTCCTTGAGGCGCGCGGCGAGCCGGTCCAGCGGCCAGACCGGCAGGGCGTCGAGATCGAAGCCGCTCTTGATCCCGGAGCTCAGGTAGAAGTCGCCGGGCACCGCGATCATCGCCGCGTTGTCCGAGCAAAGCAGCGGCGAGGGCATGGAGAGCTCCACCCCCTGCTTGACGGCCATGCCGGCCATGGAAGCGCGCAGGGCGCTGTTGCAGGCGACCCCGCCCGCGACCACCAGCCGCCGGATCCCGGTCGCCTGAAGCGCGGCCGCGGTTTTGCGGGTCAGCACGTCGCAGACCGCGGCCTGGAAGGATGCCGCCAGGTCGTGGATGCCGGCTTCGGCCGCCTCCGGGAACTTCCTGACGTGGGTCAGCACGGCGGTCTTCAGACCGGAAAAGCTGAAGTTGTAGCTGCCGTCGTTCATGAGCGGCCGCGGGAACTTGATCGCCTGCGGGTCTCCCGAGACGGCGAGCCGGTCGATCGCCACCCCGCCAGGGTAGGGGAGCCCGACCAGCTTGGCCACCTTGTCGAAGGCCTCACCCGCGGCGTCGTCCACCGTCTGGCCCAGGGTGGTATAGCGCCCCACCCCGTCCACCCGGTACAGGTGGGAATGGCCGCCGGAGACCGCCAGGGCGATGAAGGGAAACTCGACCGGCGCCTCCAGGAAGACGGCGAGCAGGTGCCCCTCGATATGGTTCACCCCGACCAGCGGTATGCCGCGTCCCAGCGAGATCCCTTTGGCGACCGAAATGCCGACCAGCAGCGCTCCGGCGAGCCCCGGCCCCTGGGTCACCGCCACCCCCTCCAGTTCGGAGAGGCCGACCCCGGCCTCCTGAAGCGCCTGTTCCACCACCAGGGAGACCGACTCCAGGTGCTTTCGCGAGGCGATTTCCGGGACGACGCCGCCGTACTCGGCGTGGACGCTGATCTGTGAGGCGATGACGTTGGAGAGCACGGTCCTGCCGTTATGGACGACGGCGGCGGCGGTCTCGTCGCACGATGATTCAAGGGCAAGAAGAAGCATAGAAATATAGAAAGGGCACAGACGCCGTGCCCTTGTACCTCCGTGGTATGCAGTGTTGTGTGGGGGGGTGACCATCCGCAGGGTGGGCACCCCGTGCCCACGGGACAGCGGACAAGCGGCCTGCGGGGAGCTCGGTGGGCAGTCCCCTGCCCACCGAGCTCTGTGGAATCAGCGGTACCTGCCGTTTACAGCAGATTCGCCGCCAGCTCCGCCAGTTCGGAGCGCTCTCCCTTCATCATGGTGACGTGGCCGGAAATGGTCTGTTCCTTGAGGCGCTCCACCACGTAGGTGAGACCGTTGCTTTCGGCATCCACGTAAGGGTTGTCGATCTGGTACGGGTCGCCGGTAAGCACGATCTTGGTCCCCTCCCCCGCCCGCGTCACGATGGTCTTGATCTCGTGCGGCGTGAGGTTCTGCGCCTCGTCCACGATCATGTACTGGTTCGGTATGGAGCGCCCCCTGATGTAGGTGAGCGGCTCGATCTCCAGGATCCCCATCGCCATCAGCTCCTTGTACCCCTTGCTGTGGCGCTTTTCACCCTCGTGGCCGGTCAATAGCAGCTCGACGTTGTCGAAGATGGGCTGCATCCAGGGGGTGAGCTTCTCCTCGATGTCGCCCGGAAGAAAGCCGAGATCCCGCCCCATCGGGAAGACCGGGCGCGACACCAGCAGCCGGTTGTAGACGTTTTCCTCGGCGGTCTTGTGCAGGCCGGCGGCTATGGCGAGCAGCGTCTTGCCGGTTCCCGCCTTGCCGACCAGGGTGACGATCTTGATGTCGTCGTCCAGCAGCGCGTCCAGGGCGAAGGACTGCTCGCGGTTTCTCGGGAACAGGCTCCAGACTCCATCCTTGTCGCCCCCCTTGAGCGGCAGCACGCGCCCGGAGCGGTGATCGAAGCGCGCGATGGCGCTGTGCGAGCGGTTGGCGGACTCGGTGAGGGTGACGTACTGGTTGGGGAGCAGCAACCCGGCGCCCAGCTCGAGCCACCCCTGGCTGTAGAAACGGTCGATCAGCTCCGCCTCCACCTCGAGGTCGCTGACCCCGGTGAACAGGTCGTCGATGGCGACCTTGTCCGACTCGTAATCCTGAGCGGTGAGCCCCAGGGCGTCGGCCTTGATCCGGAGGTTGGTGTCCTTGGTGACCAGGATCACCGGCACTTTCGGGGCAGTCGCCATCAGGTCCACGGCGACGGCCAGGATACGGTTGTCGCCGCGCTCCTCGCGCAGTTCCGGAGGGAGCCGCTTCATCACCTTCTCTTCGTAGATCTCGATCCGGAGCGTGCCGCCGTTCTCCAGCGGCACCCCCTTGGAGAGGGAACCCACCTTGCGGAAGGCGTCCATGAGCCGCGACACCTGCCTCGCGTTGCGGCCGGTCTCGTTCATGTCCTTCTTGAACCGGTCGATCTCCTCGATGACGGTGATGGGGATGATGATGGAATTGTCCTCGAACCTGCCGAGAGCCTGCGGGTCGTAGAGCAGAACGTTAGTATCGAGCACATAAATCTTCTTCATGTCCACCTCCTGTACTCTATCGCATCTCAAAGAAACATGCTGATCTTCCATTGTGCCTGAACCTTCCTGTTCCGCATTCATTTTCATAATTCAATTCTCTGGCAAAGAAACGACCGGCAACAGCAAAGAGCTGCCCTCTATCATCGCGAACCTTCCCCATCGGAAGAACAGGGCACTCGCGATGCCCCCATTCCAATATACCACAAACACCCTTACCCCTTTGCCTGTATCTCGCGCAGCGCCTTCAGGAAATAGTCGATATCGGCCTCGCTGGTGAAGAACCCCGGGCTCACCCGGACCGTTCCGGCCGGATAGCTGCCGATGGTCCGGTGCACGTCCGGGGCGCAGTGCAGTCCGACCCTCACGCAGATGTCGTAATCGTGATCGAAGACGAACCCCAAGGCGGCCGGATCGCGCCCTTCGAGATTGAAGGAGACGGCGCTGCCGCGCTCCGCGCGCTCCGGACCGTAGAGGGTGACGCCGGGGGTGGCACGCAACCCGCCCAGCAACTGTCCCAGCAAAAGCTTCCCCTTCGCCCTGATCTGGTCGAGGCCGGTCTCCAGGATGAAATCGAGCCCCGCCTTGAGGCCGGCGATGGCGGGGGTGTTCATGGTGCCGCTTTCAAAGCGCTCCGGCATCTCCTCCGGCTGGGTCGGGCTGCTCGCGTTCCCGCCGGTGCCGCCCACCAGCAGCGGATCGAGCAGGATGCCGGGAGCAACGGCGAGGATTCCGGTCCCCGGAGGACCGAAAAGGCTCTTGTGCCCGGGGGCGGCGAGGAGATCGATCCCCATCTCCTGGGTGTCGATCGGAAAGTAGCCGGCGCTTTGGGCCGCGTCCACCAGGAACAGCGCCCCGCCGGCCTTGGCGGCGCGGGCGATCTCCCCGATCGGCTGCACGGTCCCGGTCACGTTGGAGCAGTGGGCCAGCGCCACCAGCCTCGTGTTGCGGCGCAGGGCCCCGGCGACGGCGCGCTCCGACACCGTCCCGTCCCGGTCGCCCTGCACGAAGCTGACCTCGACCCCGCGCTCGCGCATCAGGTTCAGGGGGCGCACCAGGGCGTTGTGCTCCATGGTGCTGGAGACCACGTGGTCGCCCGGCTTCAGCAGTCCGCTTACCGCGATGTTGAGGGATTCGGTGGCGCTGTGGGTGAAGACGAGGCGGGAGGAGTCCGGGACGCCGAAAAAACCGGCGAGGGCCGACCGGGCGGCAAAGACGAGGCGGGCCGCCGCCAGGGACTGCTGGTACCCCCCCCTGCCCGGCGCCACCCCGATTTCTCGCATCGCTGCATCCATGGCCCGGTATACGGAATCCGGTTTGGGGAATGAGGTTGCAGCGTTATCGAGGAAGAGCGACATAGCTAATTACTAGCACTTTAGAGGGTATTTGGCAACCGCTTTCATGAACGTTTCAAGGGACCAGCCGCACCGGTTCGCAGGGGGAAACGGCGAGTTCGGCGAGAATCCGTTCGGTCAGCAACCGCTCCACCTCGGCGATGGCCGCCTCCGCCCCGGGGACGTTGTCGACCTTGCCGCCGGCCATCATGCCGTGCCCCCCGGCGCTGCCGATTCCGGTGACCAGGGTGCGGATCAGTTCGCCGGCATTGACGCTTTCGTTGGCGGTCCGTATGGAGAGGATCATCTCGGAGTTGTAGTGCCCCATGGAGAGCACCGTCTCGACTCCCTCCAGGCGCAGCAGCAAGTCGGCAAGCTCGGAGACCAGCTCGGGGAACTGCACCCCCTTGAGAGCGGCGATCAGCACCTTGCCGTAGATGAGGGTGTGCTCCAGCGCGGAATGCAGGGCGGAAAAATACTCCCTGGGCAGCGGAGGGCGGGTGATGCTGTTCAGCAGGGTCTTGTTGGCCATGGGGAACAGCGCGAGGTAGGCGTCACGGTCGGGGCGCCTCGCCTCACGCCCCAGGTCCTGGGTCTCGGACTTGATGGCGTAGAAGAGTGCCGTGGCGAGCTTGGTGCCCAGTGCGACACCCTGCACCTTGAGGTATTCGTAGAGGATGGTGGCGGTGGTGCCGTAGTCGGGGCGGATGTCCACCCACTTGCAGGCGGCGCTCGCCTCGCGCATCGGATGATGGTCGATGACGACGTCGACCCGCGCCCCGGGAGGCAGGGAATTGTTCCCGGTACCGGGCTGGCTGTCCAGCAGGCAGACCACCTGGAACATCTTGAGGTCGATGAGGGGAAACGGGGTGAGCGGAATCTGCAGCGACTTCGCCATGGCGAGGTTCTCGCTTCTGCCGATCATGCCGGAAAAGGCGATGACCGCCTCGCGGTTCAACCGCACGGCGAAGAGCTGCCTGAGCGCCATCGCCGAGGCGAGCGAGTCGGGGTCGGGATTGTCGTGAACGACGATCAGAATCCGGCCCCGTCCGCTGACCCACGTCAGCATGGAGTCGGTGTACGCCAACAGGTCAGGCAACCTACTGTTCAAAACCAAGAGTTCCACCCCCGGGCCCAGCGTCCAGACTCCTGAAGTGTATCCCAGCGGGCTCGCGAAGGCAAGAACTGCCTACCGGGGCAGCCGTCGCGCGGGGGCGCCCGGGAGCGTTTGGGTCCGGCAAGGAAACTACTTCCCGCTAACAGAGCAAAAAAAAAGGGGGCATCCGCCCCCCGATTTCATGCTTGCTGCAACGCGGTCAGAACCGGCCGCGAAAAAGTTCCGCCGTCGCTATGATCGAGGTCTGTCCTTTGGAATTGGCCTCCCGAAGCTCAGGCCGTATGGTCGGCAGGGAGAAGCGCAGCGTTCCCTTGTCCACCTCGGCCAGCGACCTGGTTGTAACCACCGCACCGTAGGCCGCGCCGACCAGCACGCCGCCAGCGGCGCCGTAACCGATGTAGTCCAGGTGGGTCCCCGGCTTCTTGGTGAACGCCAGCACGGCAGTTCCCACCAACCCGCCTGTCAGGCCGCCGTAAAAGGCATCTTCGAAAAAGGTCTTGAAAGCGTTGTCCGCTGCCAGGCAGGGGGTGGCGATGAAGAGGAGGGTTACTGCCAGGGCTGCGCTGCGCTTCAGGTTGTACATGGTGACCCCTTTTCCTGCTGGTGGCGGCAACCGCACCGCGCCTACGCCACGGGAAGCAAAAGGCGGGCCACCTCCTCTTGACAAAAGTCAAGGTACTGATTTTTTCGCTCTTTTGGGGCGCCTCTGGATAGGATCTACTCATGAGAGCAGAAGAAACAAGCTATTAATGTGTCCTTAGCGCCTCACAGGGAGGGGGGGGGTCGCAGAAATGCAGTGGCATTACGGAGAGTTACCTGAATCACGTCAAAGCGCCTAGCTGTTGCAAAATCGCTACACCTCGGCCATGAGCTCCTGCACCATGCGAATCTCGTCGTCACGGCTGGCGACCCTGCCATTCAGTTTAGCGCTCAGGACCGCATCGAGCAGCTCCCTGAAACGCGGCCCGCGCTGGACGCCGAGCAGCTTCAGGTCCTCCCCGCCGATCTGGGGGCGCACGCCGTGCAGCTTGGTGAAGTAAAGGGAGATGCACCTCTTCACCTCGGAGTTGCCGCATTTCGCCATGTGATAGAGCAGCACCTCCACCGGGAGCCCCCTGAGGAAGAAATATATCTCGCTGTTCTCGAGCTTGCCCTGCCGGACCAGCTTTTCCTGGAGGGTCCCCACCAGCTCGGCTCCCTGCTTGCGCATCTCGATGAGCTTCTCCTTGTAGTGCTCGCTCACCGCCAGGCGGGTGCAGGTGCCCCAGAACTGGTCGTCGGAGAGGGGGTCGCAGATGGCGAGAAAGTAGACGGCCCAGCGCTCATAGGGGCGCTCCAGGTACAAAAGGTCGAACCAGGAGACGATGTAGCGCACCTCCTCCAGCATCCCCTGCATGGCAGGGGTCAGCTCCAGGTTGGGGTGGATGAAGCGCAAAAGCCCGAGGGAAGCCATGCGCCAGACCCCCTTGAGCGGCTCCTTCTCCTTGAGGATCTGGACCAGTTCCGAGAGCAGCCTGCGGCCGCCGAGCTTCTCCAGGAAATCCATCTTGACCGCGTTCTTGATCAGGTCCTCGGTGTGCCGGGCGATCTTGAAGTTGAGCCTCTGCTCGAAGCGGATGGCGCGGAACACCCGGGTGGGATCCTCCACGAAGGAGAGGTTGTGCAGCACGCGGATCGACTTGGCCTGCAGGTCCCGGTAGGCGCCGAAGTAATCGATCAGCGTCCCGAAGTACAGGTCGTTCAGGCGGATCGCCAGGGTGTTGACGGTGAAATCGCGCCGGTACAGGTCCATCTTCAGCGAGGAGTGCTCCACCGTGGGGAGCGCGCCGGGCGAGACGTAGTACTCCAGGCGGGTGCTGGCGACATCGATCTTGTAGCCGTTCGGGAGGATGATGACGGCGGTGCCGAACTTCTGGTGGCTCTTCACCCGGCACCCGAAATCGGCGGCGAAGCTCTCCGCGAAGAGGATGCCGTCCCCCTCCACCGTCAGGTCCATGTCCATGTTCTCGTGGCCCAGCAGCAGGTCCCTGACGAAGCCGCCCACCGCGTAGACCGGCAGCTCCAGGCGGTCCCCGACCCTGCCCAGGTCGTGCAGGATGCCGATGACCGGCGCGGTCAGGTTGCGCTTCATCAGCGCCTCGATTTCACGGTTCTTGACCGCGAGCGCGTCGCGCGACAGGTCGTAGAGCGCCTCTCCGCCCAGGCTGTAGCGCAAAAGGTCGGTGCGGCTCACCACCCCCGCCAGCACCCCGTCGGAGAAGACCGGGACCAGACGGGCGTCACCGCCGACCATGTAGGCCTGGATCTCGGCTATCGGCGTGTCGGGGGTCGCGGCCAGGAACTCGGAATGCATGTAGTCCGACACCGGCACCTTGCCCAGGTTGTGGTAGAGCGCCTTTTCCACCGTTTTGCGCGAGATGACCCCCTGCACCGTCTCCCCGTCCAGCACCGGCATGGCGCTCACGTTGTAGCGGACCAGTTGCTCCTGCGCCTCCTCGATCAGGCAGTCGTGGGGCAGGGTCTTCACCGGGGACGACATGATGTCCCGGGCCACCCGGGTCGGGTTGACCCGCTGCCGCAGCACCGCCTCCAGTTGCTCCAGCACCTGGATCAGGGTGAGCCCTCGCACGGTCGCCGAAGCCGCGGTGTCGTGCCCGCCCCCTCCAAGCTCCTGAAGGATCTCCCCCACCCGCACCTCCGGTACCCGGCTGCGGGCGATCACGTAGACCCGGTCCCCCATGCCGACCACCAGAAAGAGCGCCTGAAGGTTCTCCATGTCCCGGATCATGTGGGCGAGCGCGGCGACGTCACCGACGTAACGGTCCACCGAGGCCTGCGCGATGGAGACCTCGACCCCCTTGAGGTGGCTGGTTTTCAGGGAGTTGAGCAGGTCGTTCAGGAGGGAGACCTGCTCCGCGGTCAGTTCCTTGTTGATGGAGTCGGCGACCTCGTTGAGGTTGGCCCCCCGCTCCAGGAGCCAGGCGGCGGCCGCGTAATCCTCCGGCGTGGTCGAGGGGAAGGTGAGGTTGCCGGTGTCCTCGTGGATGCCGAGCATCATGAGCGTCGCCTCGAAGGGGGTGACCTCGAGCGCGTCGCGCATCAGGAAGCCGGCCAGGATGGTCGAGGTCGAGCCGCAGGAGCGGATCACCCCGCCGGTCGAGGGGAGGTCGCTGGAGCCCTTTGGGTGGTGGTCGAAGATGTGCACCTCGACGCTCCCCCCTTTGGCGAGCTCGCCGAACTTGGCGATGCGGGAGGAGTGCTGGCAGTCGACGATGATGAGGCGGGTGATGCTGGAGAAGTCCAGGTCCTTGAGGCGGGTGAACTCGGGCAGGTGGGCGCTTTGCTTGGCGAAGAAGTCATGCACCCACTTTTCCTGGGCCCCGGAGAACACCAGGAGCGCCTCGGGGTAGAGCTTTTTGGCGGCCACCATGGAGCCGACGCAGTCGAAATCGGCATTGACATGGGTGGTGATGACATCCATCAGTAAACCGTCACGGCGGCATAGGCCACCACCCGGCTCAGGTCGCCGTTCACCTCGCCGCTCGTCGTGTAGCTGACCACCCGGGACGTTGTGGCGCCGAGCAGCTTGGCCGCCACCAGCATGACCGCGGCCGGGACGACGCCGCACATGGTGATCCGCTTCTCGCGGCAGACCTTCAGGAGCCGTTCGGGGTTGAGCGCGACCAGTTCGGCGAGCGCCAGGTCGTCCTTCTCTTTGGCGACGCTGGCCGACTCGTAATGGTTCATGTCCGAGCTGGCGACGATCAGCACCTCAGTCCCGTACTCGGTGATGGCCTGGGCGATCCCCGCTCCCAGCGCGACGATGGAGTCGTAGTCGGAGAGCGACAGGCAGAGAGCGGCGAGACAGACGCGGGGGTTGCAGAACTGCAGAAAGGGGAGCTGCACTTCGAGGGAGTGTTCGAAACGGTGCGCAGCCGCGTCTTCCCTGACCTGCGGCGCGTGTTTTTTGATCAGCGCCGAGAGGCGGTCGTTCACCGGCACCGGGCCGAGCGGGGTGAGCCACTCTCCCGGGGGTGCGAGGGCCGCGGCGGCGCCGGCGCCGGTGTGGTTGGGTCCCAGGACGATGACTGCTTCCGGCACCGTGATCTGCCCGTAGACGCGGCCGGCTACCTGTCCGGAGTAGATGTAGCCCGCGTGCGGGGCGACGATCCCGAGCACGCGAGCGGGCTCTGCCGGGCGGATCAGGGAGCGCAGTTCCTCCCGGAGCCGGTCCGGGTCCTCCGTGTAGAATTTCCCAGCTACTGCAGGACGACGTATCATGCGGGCCTCCCGTGGGGTGTTTGAGAACCCGGCTCCCGCGCGGAATCGCGGGCCGTGCCCTGCAGATATTCTAACTCAGCGGGCTCAAGGTTCAACCGGCTCCAGCGGCAATTCGGGCTGATCCGCGAAGGGGTCGGGGGGAGCCAGCTCCTGGATCTCCTTCAGCGTCGGGAGCGAGGCGAGGTCCTTCAGGCCGAAGAGTTCCAGGAATTCCCGGGTCGTGCCGTAGATGAGCGGCTTGCCGGGGACGTCCTTCTTGCCGAGAATCCTCAAGAGCTTCTTCTCCAGCAGGCTTTTCAGCACTCCGCCCGAGTCCACCCCGCGCAGGTACTCCACCTCCGCCCTGGTGATCGGCTGGCGGTAGGCGATGATGGAGAGCGTTTCCAGCGCCGACTGGCTGAACTTCACGCCGCGGCTCTTGGTGAGCCGTCTGATGTAATCGGCGTTCTCCGGGCGGCTTCTGAGCTGGTAGCCGCCCGCCACCTGGGCCAGGACGATGCCGCGCCCGGCGCTGGCGTAATCCGCCATGAGGTCATCGAGAGCGAGGCGGATGTCGCCGCGCTCGTGCTCCTCCAAAAGGGTGGCGAGGCGGTCCAGGGAGAGCGGCTGGTCGTACACGAAGAGGAGGCTCTCGACAATGGAGGCAAGCGACTTACTCGGCAAAGATTCCCTCCCCGTCCACGGCGTCGACTTCCGAGGTGGAAGTGAGCCAGATCGCACCGAGGCTCTCGGCCTGGGTGATCCTGATCAGTTTCAGTTTGCACAGCTCCAGCATGGAGAGGAAGGTGACCACCAGCAGGTCCCGCGTCATGCCGTCATAGAACAGGGAGTCGAAGCTGACCGTCTTGCCGCCGTGCAAAAGCGACAGCACCTCGCTGATGCGGTCTGCGATGCTGATGCCGTCGGTCACCACGTCGTGGAAGGTCTCCACGGAGACCCGCGCCAGGACGCGGCGAAACGCCTCGATCAGCTCGAAGAGCTCCACGTCTGCAGGCTCCTCCTTGGGGGCCGTCTCGGCCAGTTCGGATGAGTCGAACTTGCGGGCGAAGACCTCCCGTCCCAGCAGGTTTCGGCTGGAGAGCTGATAGGAGGCGTCGCGGTAGCGCTGGTATTCCAGGAGCCTGCGCACCAGTTCCGCCCTCGGGTCCTCGACTTCGGCCTCCTCCTCTTCCGGGGTGAGCGGCAACAGCATGCGCGACTTGATCTGCAGGAGCGTGGCCGCCATCACCAGGAATTCGCCGGCGATGTCGAGGTTCAGCTCCTTCAAAAGCTCCATGTACTCAAGGTACTGCCGGGTAATGGCGGCGATCGGGATGTTGTAGATGTCCAGCTCATTCTTCTTGATGAGGTGGAGCAGCAGGTCGAGCGGCCCCTCGAACTCCTCGATGTGCACCCGGTAGGCGTCTTCCAGGGCATCGGAGAAAAGATTGCTTTGCATGCTTTCGAGAGGCAAAAGGGCTCCGGAGTTGGGGAAAAAGCGTCGAGTCGTTAAGTCGTTAAGTCGTTAAGTCGTTAAGTCGTCGAGTCGTCGAGTCGTCGAGTCGTTGAGTTGACGAGTCGTTGAGTTGACGAGTCATCAGGTGGCTTAGCTTTCAATGCAATTCCCGCGCAGAATGACATGAGAACTAAGACCACTCAACGACTCGACGAATCATCCACTCAACAGATCCTACACCTTAAGCGCGGCGCGCACCTCGACCATGGTCTGCTTGGCGACGACCTCGGCCTTGCGGCTCCCCTCGGCCAGCACCTCGTGGACCAGGCCGCTTTGCCGCGCCAGTTCCTCGCGCTTGGCGCGAAACGGAGCCAGGGTGTCGATCATGCAGCCGGCCAGGATCTTCTTGCAGTCGACGCAGCCAAGCTGCGCCCCGCGGCAGGCGACCACGATCTCGTCCCTTTTTTCCTGCGGCACGTAAAGCGAGTGCAGGGTGAAGGCGATGCAGCGGTCCGGCTCGCCCGGGTCCTTCTTGTAAGGGCGCAGCGTGTCGGTCATCATGGAGAGCACCTTCTTCCGGGTCTCCTCGGCGTCGTCGGAGAGGAAGATGGCGTTGCCGTAGGACTTGCTCATCTTCCTGCCGTCCAGGCCGAGCACCTTCGGGGTCTCGGTCAGGAGCGCCGCAGGCTCCGGGAACACCTCGCCGTAAAGGTGGTTGAAGCGCCGGGCGATCTCCCTGGTGATCTCCAGGTGCGGGATCTGGTCCTGGCCGACGGGGACCCGCTCGGCCTTGTACACGATGATGTCCGAGGCCATCAGCACCGGATAGCCGAGGAAACCGAAGGTGGAGAGGTCCTTGGTGTCGAGGTTCTCCTGCATCTCCTTGTAGGTCGGGTTACGCTCCAGCCAGGATACCGGCGTGATCATGCCGAGGATCAGGTTCAGTTCGGCGTGCTGCGGCACCATGCTCTGCTCGAAGATGACGCTCTTCTCCGGGTCGATGCCGAAGGCGAGCCAGTCCAGCACCATCTCGTGAATGCTCTCCTTGATGCCGTCGGTGTTCGCGTATTCGGTGGTGAGAGAGTGCCAGTCGGCGGCGAAGAAGAAGCAGTCGAAGTTGCGCTGCAACTCCAGCCAGTTGGACAGCACACCGTGGAAATGTCCCAGATGCAGTTTACCGGTGGGTCTCATGCCGCTTACGATACGCTTGTTGCTCATAGTGCTGACTCCTTTTTCAATAGCTCTTATTTGAAAGAGTGTAAATTTATGTTGTAATGACTATAGGCGGTATCCGTGATGCAGGTACAGTGGTGTCCGCACGATGCCCTGACGGGACTCCCAGCGCCCAAATCGATTGCCTTCAGGGATACCCTGCGCAGGTACCTGCTATCTCATCATGAGCCTGGTCACGCCGAAGACCAGGTTGCTCTGGGGGCCGGCCAACAGGGTTACGGCAAAGCTCAAAACCGGAGTAATCACGTAGCCGAAGGCGTTGGTGAAAAACACCAGCGCGATGATGATGATCATGCCGAACGGCTCCACGCGCGCCAGCGCAATCGATTGGCGGTAGGGGAGCAGGCCGACCGCCACCCGTCCGCCGTCCAGCGGAGGCACGGGGATCAGGTTGAATATGGCGAGCAGCAGGTTGATGTAGACGGAGAAGGCCAGCATGAGTGTGACCGGGTCGATGACCGTCGCGAGCGGCGAGCCGTCCGGAATCCCCTGACCGACGTGCACCATCAGGCGCATAGCGAGCGCGGAGACCAGGGCAAGCACGAAATTGGTGACCGGCCCGGCAGCTGCAACCCAGATCATGTCCCTTTTCGGGTGGCGCAGGTTGTTGAAGTTGACCGGCACCGGCTTGGCCCAGCCGATCCCCACGATGAAGACCATGAGCGTGCCGAAGATGTCCATGTGCTTGATCGGATTGAGGGTGAGCCGCCCCATGGACCGGGCGGTATTGTCCCCGAACTTGTCGGCTATGTAGCCGTGCGAGACTTCGTGGCAGGTTATGGCCATCAATGCCGGGACGAGCATGATCGAGACTTTCAGAAAGAACTGTTCCATCAGGTCCCCTAGGCTAAGCGATTGGTTTAAACATCATTCTGTAGCAGATCGGGGCAGGAAAGTCAACGAAAGCGCCGAAGCTAAGGGAAGGCTCATACATAGTACAGGGTTGATCAGGAAATATTCGCGGGCCGATTGCAAGACGTGACAAATTGATTATTATTCATTCTGAGCAGGTCTGTTTTGATTGGACTAATCCCCAAGGCACCAGGGACTTTTGACTTGCCGAAACCAGCGCATGAAGGAATGACTCGATGCAGACCGGAAACTCGAACGGCGCAAAACGGTACAACCGTCACCGCAACCTGGCGACGCTGCTCCCTGCCCTGGTGGCGCTCTGGGGATGCGCCGTGGGCCCCAACTTCAAGCAGCCCCCCGCCCCGGAAACCCGATCCTACACGACGGCTCCCCTCCCCGCCTCCACCGCGGCGGCGCCGGTAGCCGGCGGGGAGGCGCAGCGTTTCGTGGCCGCCGGGGCGATACCCGAGCAGTGGTGGACCCTGTTTTCCAACCAGGCGCTGAACCGGCTGATCGCTCAGGCTCTGGCGGACAGCCCCAATCTGGCCGCAGCCCAGGCGGCGCTGCGCGCCGCCGCGGAAAACCGGCGCGCCCAGGCCGGGGTGCTCTGGCCCAGTCTGGACGCCAATTTTTCCGCCACCCGCCAGAAGTTCACCGGCTCCTCGTTCGGACAGCCCCAGTTTGGCAGCAGCGTCTTCACCCTGTACAACGCCTCCGTCAACGCCTCCTACAATTTCGACATCGCCGGGGGTTCCCGGCGCGCCATAGAGGCGACCGTGGCCCAGTTGAACTACCAGCGCTTCCTGCTGAAGGCGGCGCAGCTGACCCTCAGCTCCAACCTGGTCACGGCGGCGGTGCAGCAGGCTTCCCTGCAGGCCCGGATCTCTGCGATCCAAGAGATCATCGTGGCCCAAGAGGCCCAGGTGAAGCTCATGGAGCGCCGCGTGCAGCTGGGTGCAGCCGCCCTTCCCGACCTGCTGGCGTTGCAGGCGCAACTGGCCCAGACCCGCACGACCCTGCCGTCGCTGGACAAGGAACTGGCCCAGTCCCGACACCTGATGGCGGTCCTGGCTGGCAAGTTCCCCTCCGAGGCGGCCACCCTCCCCCGGTTCGAACTGGCCGATCTGAAGCTCCCGGAGGAGCTGCCGGTAAGCCTTCCCTCCGAACTGGTACGCCAGCGCCCCGACATCCTCGCCTCGGAAGAGCTGCTCCACGAGGCAAGCGCCCAGGTGGGGGTCGCCAGCGCCAACCTGTTCCCCAAGATCACCCTCACCGGCAGTTACGGTCCCCAGAGCACCGCGTTCAGCGACCTTTTTTCCGGCAGCGCCAATGTCTGGTCCCTGGGCGCGGGGATCCTGCAGCCCATCTTCCATGGCGGCGAGTTGCGGGCCAGGCGCCGCGCCGCCGGCGCCGTCTATGACCAGGCCGAGGCACAGTACCGGCTTACCGTGCTGCAGGCGTTTCAAAACGTGGCCGACGTGCTGCGGGCCCTGGAGCTGGATGCCCTGGCGCTCAAGGCGCAGGCCGAGTCGGAAAAGGCGGCCCGCGACAGCCTCGAATTGACCACGAAGCAGTTCGGTTTCGGCGCGGCGAACTACCTGCAGCTGCTCGATGCCCAACGCCAGTACCTGCAGGCGAAGATCACCCTGGCCCAGGCCCAGGCGGCGCGCTATGCCGACAGCGCCGCGCTCTTCCAGGCACTGGGCGGCGGCTGGTGGAACGGGAAGCAAGGGGGGGACTAGCATGCCGATTGCCAGGGTAAAAGCCATTTTTAACGGAGCCGTCCAGCCATGAAGAAACGGATATTTTTTGTCATCCTCGGGCTCATCGTCGTCATCGCAATCCTGGCCGGGATCAAGGCCCTCCAGATCAGGTCCATGATCAGCCAGGGCAAGAATATGGTGCCTCCGCCCGAGACGGTCACCGCGGCGACGGTCAAATCCGAGGCCTGGAGCAGCGACCTCACGGCGGTCGGCACCCTGAACGCGGTACAGGGAGTCACCGTCGCCTGCGAAATCGTCGGCAAGGTGGTGAAAATCGCCTTTGAGCCGGGCCGCTCCGTGCACAAGGGGGACCTGCTGATAACCCAGGACACCTCCTCAGAACAGGCACAGCTCCAGGGCGCCGTGGCTCAGGCCGAGCTCACCCGCTGCAACCTGCAGCGCGACGCCAAGATGCTGGCAGAGAAGATCATCTCCCAGGCCGACTACGATGCGGCCCTTGCCTCCCGGGAACAGGCGCTGGCACAGGCGGACAACATCCGCGCCACCATCGGCAAGAAAACCATCCACGCCCCTTTCAGCGGGCGCCTCGGCATCAGGCAGGTGAATCTCGGCCAGACGCTGCGCGAAGGGGACCCCATCGTCACCCTGCAGACGATGGACCCGATCTTCGTCGACTTTTCCCTGCCTCAGCAGCAACTGTCGCGGCTGCGCACGGGCCAGCCGGTGCGGGTCACCTGCGACGCCTTCCCCGGCCTGACCAGCACCGGAACCCTGACGGCGATAAATCCCCTGGTGGACTCGGACAGCCGTAACCTGAAGCTCCAGGCCACCCTCCAAAACCGCAGCGAGCGGCTGCGCCCCGGGATGTTCGTCAGCGTGGCCGTCGGGCTCCCGGTCAGGAAACAGGTGCTCACCATCCCGGCAACGGCCGTGCTGTACGCGCCGTACGGGGATTCGGTGTTTCTGGTGGTGGACGCCAAGGACAACAAGGACAACAAGGACAAAAAGCAAACCAAGGACGGGAAGGGAGCCCTTGGGGAAAAGGGAGCCGGGGCGCAAGGTGGAGCCCCGGGCGGCACGGGCAAGGTGCTGCGGCAGCAGTTCGTGCGCCTGGGCGAGAAGCGCGGCGACTTCGTCGCCGTAACCAGCGGGCTCAAAGAGGGCGACACGGTCGTGAGCACCGGCGTCTTCAAGCTGCGTAACGGCCAGGCGGCGCTGATCGACAACACGCTCGCCCCACCCTTCAAAAAGGCGCCCACTCCGGAGAACAACTGACCGTGAACATCACCGACCTCTTCATACGCCGACCGGTACTCGCCGCGGTGGTCAGCCTGATCATCATCATCGCCGGACTGCAGGCGATCCGCACTCTCAACGTGCGCCAGTACCCGCGCAGCGAGAACGCGACCATCACCGTCACGACCGTGTACGTAGGCGCCAGCGCGGAACTGGTGCGCGGCTTCATCACCACGCCGCTGGAGCGCGTCATCGCCGCGGCCGACGGCATCGAGTACCTCTCATCCCAGAGCACCCTCGGCCTCTCCACCATCAGCGTGCGCCTGAAGCTCAACTACGATTCCACCAAGGCCCTGGCCGAGGTAAGCTCCAAGGTCGACCAGGTGCGCCGCGACCTCCCGCCCGAGGCCGAGGTCCCCACCATCAACATCGAGTCGGCCGACAGCCAGTTCGCCTCGGCGTACCTGAGCTTCAGCTCGGACATCCTCAAGCAAAACGAGATCACCGACTACCTGGTGCGGGTGGTGCAGCCCCGGCTCTCCGCGGTGGCTGGGGTGCAGCGAGCCGACGTCCTGGGGGCGCGCACCTTTGCCATGCGCGTCTGGCTCAAGCCGGACCGGATGGCCGCGCTCGGCATCACCCCGGCGCAGGTGCGCCAGGTGCTGGCCGCCAACAACGTCCTCTCGGCCCTGGGGCGCAGCAAGGGGAGCTACATCCAGGTGAACCTGACCGCCGACACCAACCTGAAGACGGTCGACGAGTTCAAGAGACTCGCGGTGCGGCAAAGCGGCGGCAGCATCGTGCGGCTCTCCGACATCTCCGACGTGGAACTGGGGGCCGAAGACTACGACAGCGAGGTCCATTTCTCCGGCCAGACCGCCGTCTTCATGGGAATCTGGCCCCTTCCCAACGCCAACTCGCTCGACGTGATCAAGCTGGTGCGCAAGGAGATGGCGGCCATCGAGCGCGAACTCCCCACCGGCCTCAAGGCGGGGATCGCCTACGACGGCACCGACTACATCGCCAACGCGATCCAGGAGGTGCTGAAGACCCTGGGCGACACGCTTTTGATCGTCATGGTGGTCATCTTCCTGTTCCTCGGTTCCTTCCGTTCGGTACTGGTGCCGGTCGTGGCGATCCCCATCTCGCTGATCGGCGGCGTCTTCCTGATGCAGGCCTTCGGGTTCACCGTGAACCTGCTGACCCTGCTGGCCATCGTGCTTTCGGTAGGGCTGGTGGTGGACGACGCCATCGTCGTGGTGGAGAACGTGGAGCGTCACCTACGCGAGGGGAAATCCCCCCTGGAGTCGGCGCTCCTGGGGGCCCGGGAGCTGGTGGGCCCCATCATCGCCATGACCATCACCCTGGCCGCGGTCTATCTCCCCATCGGCCTGCAGGGCGGGCTCACCGGATCGCTCTTTCGCGAGTTCGCCTTCACCCTGGCCGGCGCGGTGACCATCTCGGGGATCGTCGCCCTCACCCTGTCGCCGGTCATGTCCGCCTATTTGCTCAAGCCCGGAGCCGGCGAGCACGGCTTTGCCGGGAAAATCTCCCGCGACTTCGAGCGCCTGAAAAATTTCTACGGGCGAATGCTCGGCGCCACCCTGGCAGCGCGCCCCGCCGTCTACACGGTCTGGCTGGTGATCTCGCTGCTCGCCGTGCCGATGTTCGTCATGTCCGCCAAGGAACTGGCGCCGATGGAGGATCAGGGGGTCATCTTCGGCATACTCGACGCGGCGGCCAACTCCACCATCGACCAGAACAGCCTCTTCGCCGCCGCGTCGAACAAGGTTTTCCTGAGCGAACCGGAGACCCAGTTCACCTTCCAGATCACCATGCCCAACTCGGGATTCTCCGGCATGGTGACCAAGCCGTGGAAGGACCGCAAGCGTACCATATTCCAGATCTTGCCGGAGGTGCAGCAAAAGCTGCAGAAGCTTCCCGGCGTCCGGATCTTCCCGGTGACGCCCCCCGCGCTCCCCGGTGGCGGCGACTTCCCGGTGGAATTCCTGCTGACGGCGACCGCCGACAGCTCCGAGATCCTGGGGTTCGCCAATACCCTGCAGCTGAAGGCCATGCAAAGCGGCCTGTTCGCCTTCCCGCCCCTGATCGACGTGAAGATCGATCAGCCGCAGACCGAGTTCGTCATCGACCGCGACAAGGTGGCGGACCTGGGGCTCAACCTGGGGCAGATCTCCGGCGACCTGGGTGCCATGGTGGGGGGCGACTACGTGAACCGCTTCGACATCTCCGGCAGAAGCTACAAGGTGATCCCCCAGATCCAGCGGGCGGACCGCCTCAACCCGGGGCAGCTCGAGGATGTCTACGTCACCGGTCCCAAGTCGGGACTGGTCAAACTGAGCACCATAGCCACCCGGCGCGACAGCGTCGTGCCGCGCTCGCTGAACCGCTTCCAGCAGTTGAACGCGGTGAAGGTCTCCGGCGTGGCGATCCGCCCGCTGGACGAGGCGCTGCGCTTCCTGGAGACGGAGGCGGGCAAGATCCTGCCCAAGGGATACGTCATCGACTACACCGGCGAGTCCCGCCAGCTGCGCACCGAGGGGAACAAGTTCCTCCCCGCCTTCGCGCTCGCCATCGTGCTGATCTTCCTGGTGCTGGCGGCCCAGTTCAACAGCTTCCGCGACCCTTTTGTCATCCTGGCGGGCTCCGTGCCGCTGGCCATGTTCGGCGCCCTGCTCTTCACCTTCCTGAAGATGCCCGACCCGAACGTCCCCTTCTGGACCCGCGGTTGGACCACGACCCTCAACATCTACTCCCAGGTCGGCCTGGTCACCCTGGTGGGGCTGGTCTCCAAGAACGGCATCCTGATCGTCGAATTTGCCAACAAGCTGCAGATCCAGGGGCTCGCCAAGCTGGAGGCGGTGCGCCAGGCCTCCATGACCCGTCTGCGTCCGATCCTGATGGTCGCCGCAGCCACCATCGCCGGCCACTTCCCGCTCACCCTGGTCACCGGCGCCGGGGCCGCGGCGCGAAACTCCATAGGCCTCGTGCTGGTGGGCGGCATGTTCATCGGCACGCTGTTCACCCTGTTCGTGATCCCGTCCATCTACATGCTGATCGCCCGTGACCATACCAAGGACCGGGAGCGCGAGGCAGCGGCGGCGACGACGAGTTCAACCTCCTGAAGCAGACCAGAGTCAAAGCATTCAAGAAGCTAATCAGTCCCCTCCAGCTGAATGGTCTGGTCGGTGATCTCGGTGAAGCTCACGTCGTGGCTCACCAGGAACAGCTGGTCGTACCAGTGCTCGGTCACCTCCTCCTGCCCGACGTCGATGGCCCGGAAGGCACGAGCCAGGTTTTCCCTGCGCTCCGCGTCGAGGTTGGAGGTCGGTTCGTCAAAAAAGGCGATCCTGGCGCCGATGGTCTGCAACAGTGCCAGACGCAAGGCGACGACCGCGCTCATCATCTGCCCCCCCGAAAGCTGGTCGTCGGTGCGCTCCCGGATGACCCCCTGCGCCAGATCCCTCAGCACGATCTGGTAGTTCTCGCCCCAGAAGAGTTCCTCGTCCGACTCGGCTATGCTGCGGTAGATCCGGTCCGCCCGAAAGCTGATCTCCTCGCGGAAACGCTCGGAGAGCTGACTGGAGACGTTCTTGAACACCTGGCTGCGCAGGAACTTGACGAGCCCCCCCTGCTCCCGCAGCTCGTCCATCGCCACGAGCTTCCGGGCGATCTCGTCGGAGAGCGACCGGAGCGCGGCGATCTCCCCCTCCAGCCGGTCGATCCCCTCGGCGAGCGCGGCAAGCTCCGCCTGCAGCGTCGCCAGGGAGGAGACCAGCAGCTCGCGGTCGGTTCTGGCCTTGTCGTGCAGCTCCGCCTGGTAACCCGCCTGCAGCAGGCGCAGCAGCTCCGCCTGAGCCACCGACTCGGCTTCGAGTTCCTGCAGGCGAGCCCGGTACCTGGAGAGCGTCTCCTCGCGCTTTCCCAGCTCCTCGGCCGCCGTCTGGTTGGCTATGAAGCGGTCCCGGTCGGCCTGGTGCAGCGTCAGCTCCTCCCCGGTTTTCCTGAGCCTGTCGTCGAGTCCCGCGTGCGCCGAGAGGGCGGCCGTGGCGTGCGACACCGCCTCGCGGGCGGTCTCGAGCCGCCCCTGCAGCGTCCGAATCGCCTCCCTGCGCTCCAGGACCTTCGCCCGGTTGGCGGCGAGCTCCCCTTTTTTCCCGGAAAGCGCCTCGCCCCGCACGGAGAGTTCACGAAGCTTCAGGGCGCAGCTCTGCACCGGCTCCTCCGCGAGCTTCAGCCGGGAGGCGAGGGCCTGATCCAAGGCGACCACGACCTGGTGCCAGCGCTCGCTCCAGGCCTCCAGCTGGGCGCGGCGCTGCTGCGGTGTTTCGGCCAGGGTGAGCCCGCTCCCCTGGAACGCCTGCGGGTCGCTCCCTGCCAGGAGGCCCGAGGCGATGAATCCCCCGACGTCCTCCAGCAGTCTCTCGGGTTCGATTTCGGAGAGGTGCCGGGCGAACAGCTGCTCCTGCCCGGCCCGTTCGCGGCGGGCCTGCTCCAGCTCGTGCGCCACCTGCTCCACGTGGGCCAGCTCGCGCTCGGCCTCCTGGGACGCCTTGAGCCTTGCGGCGAGTTCCTCCGCCCCCGCGTCGAGCCGTGCCATCTCGACGTCGAGCAGTTCGATGCGGACCGTGAACACGTCGGCTCCGGCGCCTTCCTGCAGGTTTTTGCACGGCTCATGGAAGAAGGGACAAGCGCCGGCACCGATCTTGTCGCGCCCCTCGACGAGGGAAAGCCGCCTGCCGGCAAGCTCGCTGCGCTCTCCCTGCACCCGCTCCAGCTGCCGCTGCCAGGCGGGCAGCTCCGCAGCCTTGGCCCTGACGGCATCTTGGCCGGCAAGGAGCGCGCCCCTCGCTTCCACCTGCGCGTCGATGGCGGCCATCCGGTCCAGCGCCACCAGCAGGTACGGCAGGGTGTTCTCGATGCGGTGCACCGGAAGTTCCCGGAACCGGGCCAGGCAACGGTTCACCTGTTCCAAGACCCGCCCGGAGGCCGAAGCCGCCTCCCCGGCGCGCAGCCGGGCCTCGGCAAGCTCCCCCTCCTCCTCCGCCAGACGGGCGGCGTCGGCGCCGATCCCGGCTTCCAGGTCCCCCAGTTCCCGGGTCTCGATGCCTAGCGCGGCGACCAGCCCGGACTGCTCCTTGTCGAGCGCGGCGAGCTCCTTCTCCAGCAGGAACTTCTGCTGCTCCTCGGAACGCAGCCCCCTGAGGCTCAGTTCGGCCGCGTCGTAGGCAAGCTTGCCCGGCCGGGCAGCCGCCAGTGCCGCCGCCGCATCCCGCGACTGCCGCGTCAATACCTGCTGGGTCGCGACATGGTCCTTGCCCGATGTGATCCGCTCCTGGGTCCCCTGCAGGGCGTTCCGGGCGCCCTCGAGCTTTTCCTTGTCCGCGTCGAAACCGGCGAGCAGCCCGGTCACCCGTTCCATCTCGGCCATGCCCAGCGCCAGATGCTTCCGCTTGGCGGCGAGACTCTCGCCCAGTTCGCCCAGTTCGAGCTCCTTGGCCGGCAGCACGGCGGTCTGTTCCTGCTTCCCGGCCACCTCGGCCTGCAGCGTGTCGAGCTTGGCCTGGATGGTGCTGGAAAGCGTCTTGGTGCCGTCGAAGGTCTTGCGCCAGGCATCGATGCCGAGGATCTCGTCGAAGGCGTCCTGGCGCCTGGTCGGCTGCCTGATGACGAAGGGACCCAGGAAGTCGTTCTGGAAGGGACCGATCACCAGCTTGAACTGGTCCGCGAGCGGCCGGCCGCTGGCAAGCCCCAGCAGGGAGGCGATGCGGGTCTCCGTCTCCTGGATGTTGGCGTGCTCCTCGACCTCGAAGCCGCCGGCGCTCCCCTTGGCGAGCAGCCACTTCCCCGCCGGTCCGACGCTCCTGGTCACCCGGTACAGCTCGCCGTCGGCGGGCTCGAACACCACGCTCACCTCTCCCCGCTTGGTCCCGATGCTGAGGAAGCGCTCGGCGCGGGACACGAAGTCCTGGGCGCTCACGCCGAAGAGGGCATAGCCGATGGCCTGGAAGACCGTGCTCTTGCCGGAGCCGTTGGGGCCTGCCAGCACGTTGATGCCGGGGGAGAAGCTGAGCTCGGTGTCGCGGTGCGACTTGATGTTCTTGAGGTGGATGGAGACTATGCGCACGGGGCACCTCCGGCCGAGAGGAGCGAGAGGAGCTCCTCGCCCTCCACGTCCCCCTTCAGCACCAGGTCGCGGATGGCGAGCGAGAGCCGCACCAGCTCGGCCTCCCTCCCCTGGTAGTCGCTGCTCCCCCGGATCAGCTCGCCCAGCACGTCCCGCTCGATCTCCTGCAGGCTCTTCTTGACCTTCTCCTCCCCGCCTCCACCCGCCACCTGCGACAGGTGGTTCTTGAGCTCCAGGTGCAGCGGATGGCAGATCTCCTCCAGGGCGAGCCGCAGCCGCTCCCGGCTCAGTTCGAAGGGGTGGAAGCCCACCTTGCCGGTGAGCCTCACCTCCACGAGCGGCTGGCGCGGGTCGCCCCCGGCCGGCAGTTTTTCCCGCATCCGGGAAGCGAAGAGCTCCAGGGCCTCCCCGGCGTTGCCGGCGCCCCCCAGATCGACCGTCACGACGTACATGGGCCGCGGGCTGCAGCGTCTGAAGAGGTGGCTCGGCACCCCCTCTTCCAGGGTCACCAGGTAGTACCCCTTGTCGTAGCGCTCCTCGCCGAAATTGACGCAGTCGGGCGAGCCGGGGTTGAAGGCGTAGGGGCGCCCCTCGGGGGTCTCCACGATGTACGGCTTGTGGCCGTGCCCCAGCGCCACGTAATCGAAGACTTCCGCGAGCGGCAGCGCCTCGTCCGGGTGGATGTTGCCGATCTCAACCGGCGAGTAGCTCCAGACTCCGACGTGAAAGAGCAGGATGTTGCGCTTCGTGGTGACCGCCCGGCAGATGCGCGGCACATGGAGGCCCGCCTGCGACCCGATGTAGCCCAGGCCGTAAACGTTCACCCCGCAGATGGCGAGGTGCCCGCCGGCCCCCTGCTCCGGGTCGAAGTGGTCGAAGCGGTACTCCCCCTCCGGGGTGCGGTCCGGTCGCAGCAGGCAGAGATAGCCCAGCTGCGAGAGCGCCTCCATCCAGGAGACCGAGTCGCGGCGGTGGATCCAGTCGTGATTCCCCTCCACCGCGAGGCAGGGGATACCGGCATCCTTGAGGGGCTGCAGGGTCTCGATGGTCCTGGCGAAGGTCCGGGGGAGGATCTGACCGGTGTGGAACAGGTCGCCGCCGATCAGCACGAAGTCCACCCGCTGCTGCACCGCATCGGCTACGATCGCCTCGAAGGTGGTGAAGAAGTCACGGTAGCGCTCGGAGTCCTGCCCGCCGGAGCGGTAGCTCTTCCCGAGGTGGATGTCAGAGGTGTGGATGAATCGAATTGGCATGAAGGGAAGGCTCCGGGAACGTGATGCACCATTGTATAAGCCGCCGGTCGCCCGAAGTCAAGGCGCTGGGGCGCCGGGCCAATGGTTCTGTCTCACCCCTCTGCCGGGAGGAGTGCCAGGGGTGGGGGGCTGGGAGGGGTTCGAAGGAGCTCGGGGGAGTTTCCCGGGACCAAGGCGGAACCAACCCGGGACCAAGCCGGGACCAAGCCGGGCAGGGGCTGTACGGCGGTGGCGCACGGCGCGCCGTCCGGGGTCGGCTGGTTTCAGGGAAGGGTGAAGGAAAACTTCGCGCCCTGCCCCACGGCCCCTTCGGCCCGGATGCTGCCGCCGTGGCGCTCCACGATGCGCTTGGCCGTGGCGAGCCCGATGCCGTTTCCCTCGAACTCGGCGCCATGCAGACGTTGAAACGGGTGGAAAAGCTTGTCCTGGTAGGCCATGTCAAAACCGGCGCCGTTGTCCCTGACGAAAAACTCCGCCGCACGGTCGCCAGCTGCCACGCCGAACTCGATGCGGGCCTCGCTCAGCTTGCCGGTGTACTTCCAGGCATTGCCGATCAGGTTGTCCAGCAGCTGACGCACCAGGATCGGGTCGCAGCTTGCATAGAGGCCGGGGACGATGACGAACTGCACCACCCGATCCGGCTCGGTCTCCTTCAGGGTGAGGGCGATCCTCGCCGTCAGGTCGCTCAGGTTGACCGGGATGCGCTGCATCGCGACGCGGCTCACCCGGGACAGTTCCAGCAGTTCGTCGATCAGAATCCCCATCCTCCTGGTGGCCTGGCGAATCCGGTTCAGATAGCCGCGGGCCTCCTCCGGGAGGGAAACGCCGAAATCCTCCTGCAGGATGGCGCAAAAGCTGTTGATGTGGCGCAGGGGGGCGCGCAGGTCGTGGGAAACGGAGTAGCTGAAGGCCTCCTGCTCGTGGATGGCCGCCTCCAGCTGGGTGGTGCGCTGGGAGACCCGCCGGTCGAGTCGCTCGTTCAGCTGTTTGATGGCGACCTCGATCTCCTTGCGCTCCGTGATGTCGGTCTTGATCGCCACCAGCAGCGGGGGCTTCTCCTTTTGCGGGATGGGAAACTTGAGGCTCGAGTAAAAACGCCCGTGCAGCTCCTCCTCCGTCTGGGAGCAGGTGCCGCTGGCCAGCACCCTCTGGTCATCCAGTATGATGCCTTGGGCGACTTCCGGCGGGAAAATATCGGCCGCAGTCATGCCGATCATCTCCTCGACCGGCCTTCCGAGCAGGGCCTCGAAATTCCGGCTCAGGCGCAGCACCTTGTGGTTCGCGTCCTTAAAGACGAGGTAGGCGGGGCTGTACTCCAGGAAGAGCCGGAAGACCTCCTCGATGTCTTTAACGTGGTCCTGGGCGAGTTTGCTCGCCGTGATGTCACGGGATGCACCGTACAGGCAGAGTTCCCCCTCCCCGGTGCCGGCTTCGCAGCGGCACATCCCCCTGATCCAGCGGGTCTGTCCGTCCTTGCAGATGATCCTGAACTCGTCCGAACCGCACTGGCCGGCGCGCAGTTCCAGCAGCAGGGACTCGACCCGCCCGCGGTCTTCCGGGTGCACGAACCCAAGCCAGCACCCCGCATGGAAAATTTCCGACTCCCGGTAGCCGGTTATCTGCTGCACCGCTCCCCCCATCCAGGCCACCCGGAAGGGATCCGAGCCCTGGCGGGTGCAGTAATAGACGTAGTCTGAGGTGAGATCCGAAAGGAAGCGGTAGCGCTCCTCGCTCTCCATGAGGGCTTTCAGGGCAGCCGTCTGCCGTGGTCCTGCGCCATCCGGGCCCGGTCCCCGCTCGGGCCGGTAGCAGTCGGTAACGTCCTGCAGGGTGCAGAGCAGACGGCTGGAGCCGCTGCAGCCCGATCCGGCAAACTCCACCAGCCTGTTCCCGCCATCCCTGGCGATGATGCTGCATACCCGGGGGCCGGGGAAACCCGCCCGGCGGTCCGTCTCGAAGAGGGCCCGTGCCTGCCGGGAAGCGTTCCCGAAGAGCCGGGCAAAGAAATCGTCCAGTGTGGAAATTTCCCCCCGGTCATAGCCGGTCATTTTCTCCCATGCGCGATTGCAGTAAATCGCTTCGTTCTCTATCAGGAAAGCACAGACCGGCATAGCATCCAGCACACTCAGGAGGCTGTCACGGCTCATAGCATCGACATCATGTGAAAGGAGACTCATTGCGCCACCCGACATGGTAATCCTGTCAGCGCCGAGACAACCGGCTCCCAGGCCCTGACAGACGGATCGATTAAACACAGCTTAGCATACGTCGTTAACGATTACTCCAGTGTGGGGGAAATTTCAACAAAAAAGCCGACCGGCGTCAATCGGCAGCATCCGGGAACCTTGACCGCCAGGAGCGGCTGCTGCCCGGGAAGCGGCAGCTGGGTGCGCCTGAAGGCGCCCCGAAGGTTGACCTGAATGGGTGCTGAAGAATGATGCCGGCCGGCTCGCGAAGCTGTCAGTATCCGATCCCCGGGCCGACCGCTGCCGACTACTCGGCGAATGCCTCGGCGAGGAAGCGTTTCATCTCGTCCCAGGACCGCCGGGCGGCTTCCGGATTGTAGGCGACTCCCTTACTCGGGTCGTTGCCCGAATCGGGGTTGGTGAAGCTGTGCACCGCGCCGCCGTAGTAGACCATCTCCCAGTCGACCTTGGCGAGGCGCATCTCCTGCTGGAAAGCCGCCACCTGCTCCGGCGGGACATGGGGGTCGTCCGCCCCGTGCATCGCGAGCACCTTCCCCCTGATCTTGAGCGCGTCCGCGGGAACCGGGGTGTCAAGGCCTCCGTGGAAGCTGACCGTTCCCAGCAGGTCGGCTCCGCTGCGGGCCAGTTCCAGTGCGGCGGTGCCGCCGAAACAGTAGCCGGTGACGGCGAGACGGCGGGCATCGACCTGCGGCAGGGCAGCCAGGGTAGCGAGCCCCGCCGCCGCCCGGGCCCTCAGGAGGGTGCGGTCCTTGCCGCGGTATTTGGCCGCCTCCTTGCCGGCCGCCTCCGGCGTCGCCGGGCGCACCCCCTTGCCGTAAATGTCGGCGGCGAACGCCACGTACCCCAAGGCCGCCACCCGCTCCACCTGGGTTTTCACGAAGGGGTTGACCCCGGTCCACTCATGAATGACCAGCACGCCGGGACGCTTTCCCTTGACCGAGTCGTCATAGGCGAGGTACCCCTCAAGGACCCTGTCCCCCTGGCGGTACTCCACGTTTTTCGTCACCAGACGGGCCTGGGCCGTCTGCGCGATCAGGACCATCATAACTGCCAACAGACACTGTTTCATAGCAAGCCTCCAGAATGTGTAGCTGATACCGTCGAGCCGAACCGGTGCAGTGAAGTTTAACAGAAATTGGCCGTTGTGCAGCGGGCGATGCGGGTGGAAGGAGGGAGGGAGGTGACGGGGTGTTGACAGCAGCGTTGCATTATATATCATCAATGTAGCACCAGCAACCGTGAGGGATCCGACCATGAAACCGTACCCGCGCACCGTCGCCCGCCTCGCCGCCCTGTTCTTCTCTGCAGCGCTCCTCCTGGCAGGCTGCGCCAGCCTCGGAATGAGGCCGGCAGCGCCCCCCGGTGCCACCATCCAGACGGTCGAGGACGATTACCGCCAGGCGCAGCTGCAGGTGGCTGCCACCCAGGACGCCCTGGACGGGATGGTCGTCTCGGCCGACCTCGACCTGCGGCAGTCGTTTGACTATTTCACCTCGAACCTGGCGATGATGGAGCAGATCGGGAAACGGCTGGTGGCTCACGCCGACGGGATGTTTTACCGGGGCAGCTACTACTTCGTGGAATCGGGCAAGTCGCTGGAGGCCTGCGCCTTCCCGCGCTCGGGGAGAACGGACAACCAGCGCGGCGTCGATCTGGGCGAAAGCTTCTACCTCGTCTCGGAGTCGGGTGGCGCAGTCAAGCGCGGCTTTCGCGCCTTCCAGTTCGACATAGAGCAGATCCACGACTATCTCGCGGGCAACCTGACCCCCGTCGGTATCGATACGCTGGAGCAGATCCTGCGCAAGGCCAAGGTGGACAGCGACAGCCTGGAGAAAACGCTCCGGCAGGCGCAAACCACGCTGGAGCGAGCCAAGACGACCCTGGCGCAACAGGCGCCGCGAAAAGGGTGAACTCGGGGGCCTACGGTTACACTCGCGCGAACCCGACCATACCAGAGGCGGGGGTACAGGGGTCCGAAGCAGCCCCAGCGCAGACGGTAAGGCCCTCACCCCTGCCCTGCTCCCAAAAGGGCGAGGGGGAGCTTCATCCTTAGAGCCCTAGCGGTAGGGGTCGTCCGACGACGCCGGAGTGGCCCCCGCGCCGGGGGGCGGCAGGGCCGGTCCCGGCAGCGCCTCCCTGAGCGGAGTCTTGTCCTTCACCGCGAACACCTCGATCCCCGATTTCCCCTCCAGCGGACAGACGTTCTCGCAGATGCCGCAGCCGTTGCAAAGCTCCTCCACCAGATAGGGCTTTTGCAGGCGGATGACCGCGCCGCTTGGGTCGCGCTCCTCGACGACCTCGGAGCGGATGGCCTTTTGGGGAATGGGGCAGTGCTCCTCGCAGACGATGCAGTTGGTCTTGCGCGCGTAGGGGAGGCAGTGGTTCTTGTCGAATACGGCCTTGCCGATCACGGCGCGCCGCTTCTGAGCCACGGGGAGGCTCGGGATGGCGGCGGTCGGGCAGACCTGCCCGCACAGGGTGCAGTTGTATTCGCAGTAGCCAAGGCGCGGGGTGACCACCGGGGTGAAGACCCCCTCGACGCCGGCCTGGGAGATCGCGGGATAGAGCGCACCGGTGAGGCAGACCTTCATGCACTCGCCGCAGCGCACGCACTTCTTCAGAAACTGCTCCTCGGAAGTCACCCCCGGCGGGCGGAGCAGGCGCGCCTGGGCCTCGGGCCGGCGGAAGCGGAACGAGCCGGAGAGCAGCAGGCCCGAGAAGAGCCCCCCAAGCAGCACCCGGCGCTCCGGGAAAAAGGGGGTTCCGGCCGGCACGGGGAGCGACCAGGAGAAACGCACGCGGTTCTGGCGGCAGGCACCCAGGCACTCCATGCAGAGAACGCACTCGTCCTGGCGCAGCTCCTCGCCGTCGAACGAGGTGGGACAGACCGAGCGGCACGCCTTGCAGTCGCTGCAAAGCTGCGCCGGGAACCGCTTGAAGGGGGAGAACCGGCTGAAAAGGCCAAGCAGGGTCCCGAGCGGGCAGAGGTTGCGGCACCAGTTGCGCGATTCATAGCGCTCAAGGAACACGATGGACAGGAACATGGCGGCGGAAAGAAAGGCGAGCGGATAGAAGGTCTCCCGGAAAGGGAGCAGATGGTCGCGCAGCAAGCCAAAACCCGGTTCGAGAACGTCGCGGCGCTCCCCGATCAGGCGGTACAGCCCGACCCAGCCGCCGCGCACCAACCCGCCAAAGATCGGGTAGAGAAAAAAGGCGAGCGCGCGCACCAGGATGGCGATCGGGTCGAGAATCCCGGCCAGGTTCACGTGGAACAGGGCGGAGGAGAGCAGCGGCAGCAGCAGCCAGTACTTGAGGTTCCCCTTGAGTAGCCGCAGCGGCGCCGTTTTCTTGATCCGCCCCGTGACCAGGTCGAGCACCGTGCCGAGCGGGCAGATCCAGCCGCAGAAAAAACGCCCGAGGAGCAGGGTGAAAAGCAGGGTCAAAAGCGCGGGGAGCAGCAGCCAGGTAAAACTGCGGGTGGCGGCCAGGTAGCTCACCAGCACCAGCGGGTCGGCCCGGAAGAAGCTGTTGATGGCGGCGGAGATCGTGTCGGTGCCGCGGTATTCGGTCTGAACGAACAGCACCAGAAACAGCAGCAGGAAGAACAGCTGGCAGCCCCTGGCACTGGTGATCTTGGGAAACTTTTTCATAGCTGGTCAGGCCCGGACGATGCGCACGTTCTTCAGGTTGATCTCTCCCAACCCCCTCTTGTGGGCGGCCACGGTCACCGAGATATCCTCGGGCCGGTGGCCGAACAGGGTGCTGGCGTAGGCGTCAGCGGCGACGATGTCGGAGCTGGCGATCACCTTGTTGAGGTACTTCACGTCGGCGAGACTGCCTCCCTGGGGGCCGTGGGCGGTGAGCACGCGCGTGGCGTCGATCACGACCAGGTGGCTCTTCAGTGCGCCGTTCACGTCGGAGAGCGCCTCGTCGATGTGCTTGTGCAGCGAGCCGCGGTTGCCCCCCATGACCCCCATGACGTTCTTGAGCCCGAGGGTCACCTTGGTCAGCTGATGGTGCTTGGCGACCGGGACGTTGATGAAGACGTCGGCGTGCAGGGCCTCGTCGTAGAGTTCCCATTCGCTCAGGACCTTCCCCTTCAGCTCCACCTTCTTGAAGCGCTCGTTCTCGAGGTATTTCAGCTCCACGTTTTTCATCCCGGCGAGCGCCGCGACCATGCCGGAGTTGACGTAGCAGCGCCGCTCGTCGTTGCAGGAGCGGTCGAACACCTTGACCTTCTTGGCCCCGGCGCGCAAGGCCTCCTCCACGATGGCCCGCACCACGATCGGGTTGGTGTTGGCAGCCTGCTCCGAGCTCCGGTCCCACCCCATGTTGGGCTTCACCACGACCACGTCGCCGCTTTTGACGAACTTCTTCATCCCCCCCAGGGCGGCGATGGCGTTGCGCGTCACCCGCGCGTAATCCTTCCCCTCGGCAACCGCCAATAGCGGACCCTCGGCGGCGCTTACCCCGCGTAACAGCCACTGATGGTAGAGAGCCGAGAGGCCCAGCAGCTTTAGGAAAGACCTTCTCTTCATGCCCATAACCCCTCCCATGTACCAGGAATCTGCAGCGTAAGGTGGCTGTCATATGCGAAGTGCGAATTGTCATGCGTGAAGCGCGAATTGTCACCCGTGCGGTGAGGCATCCGGCCGGTGTTCCGAATCCCTTAGCCGCAGCACCCTGTCTGCCGGACATCGTGGACTGAACGGCAGTGGCCGACGGTCCCGCGTCAACGGCGACTCTTCTTGTCCGCGCTGATGTGGAGCTGGCAGTGCAGGCATTTGCGCAAATACATCAGGACCATGCCGTTCACATGGAAGTGATTTTTACAGCGCGGGCACCTCGCGGTGGCGGAAATGACCGCGGCCAGGATGAGCAGCACGATCCAGCAGAAAAAGACCGGTAGCGAGCCCTGAAAGGACCGGGTGATCCGCTGGGTAGTCCACATGGTCGGCAGATAAGCGATCAGCACGAACCAGAGCAGCCAGCGCCGCCTGCGGACGCTGGCGAGCCCCGGAGCAAAATCCTGTTCGGTTTCAGTTTCGGTGCCTGTGCTCTCCAAAAGCCCTCCGTGCTGCAGCTTTCCCGCTGCCGCCGTCCTCTACCGCGCCGTAAGCGGGTCCCGGGTTATTTCTTGTCAGGACCGTCCTCCCGGAACCGGAGGGTCAGCCCTTTCAGAAAATTTCTCAGCAGTTGGTCACCGCACTCCTTGTAGTTTTCGTGCCCCTTGGTCCTGAAAAGGGCGGTCAACTCCGACTTGGAAGTCGGGAAACCGGCCAGTTTGAAAACGGCCAGCATCTCCGCCTCTTTCAGTTCCAGGGCGATCCGTATCTTTCTCAGGATTTCGTTATTGCCGAGCCGGTTGCCTCCGGCCGGGGCGGGTTCACCCTCTCTCTTGCCACGCTTGAACGCGATAAGGCCGTCCAGAAAATTTTCCAAAACGGGGCCGCCGCACTCCTGAAAACCCTCATCTCCCTCCCGTTTAAGCAAAGCCATGACCTCAGACTGGGTGACTTCTCTGCCTGAAAGCCTGAAAATCTCTACGACGGTGGGGTTGCTCAGATCCAGGGCGTAACGCAGCCGGCGAACTATATCATTGTTTGTCATCAACAGCTCCTGATACCATGCGGACCGATGTCGGGCATCGTTACCTGCAATACATATCATGTACTGCGCGGGCCGGCAATGCTTTAGATGACATCGTTGGTTCCGGCCAGGCCGGTCGTCACCGGGTTGGCCCACGGGGGGTGAGCGGGCTGCAGCAAAGCGGTGCTGGCGGGGTTTGAGGCGGGGGAAGAGCGCGGGAGCAGAAAGCAGGTGGCGCCCTCCCTTGGCGGCCGGCCGGGTGAGAGCAGGGGGCGCAGTCGTCCGGGCTGCGCCCGCCCGTGGGCGCGCCCGGCCCGCTGAGCGACGGCAGGCACCGGACTCGGGAATGCCTACTGGTGCCGCTCCTCCCGTTCCCCCGGGAAGCTCTCCCTGACAACGGCTTCCAGCGTCGCCAAGGCGCCGCCGAAATCGAGCATGTCGAGCTGCGCCTTCAGTTTCTCGAGTGCGTCGGAGGGGCTCAACTGCCGGGACAGGCTCTCGAAGAGCTGCAGCGCCTGCAGGTTGTTGGAGCAAAGCAGCCCTGAAAGCTCGCTGAAGAGCGTGGTGAGTTCCTTGTTAGGCCCCTGCAGCGGGATCTTGGGGCGCGGGAAGTCGTCCCCCTCCAGGGCATGTGCGGCATCGAAAACCGACTGCAATTCGCTTTGCAAGGCGACCAGCAGCAGTTCTACCGTCTGGCAGCTCCCGTCCTGCAGGGCCCCGTCCAGCTCCGCCAGCGCGGCGCAGACCCGGTCGGCGCCCAGGTTGCCGGCCAGGCCGGTCAGCATGTGCAAGAGCGCCGCCGCCTGGCCCGGCACCCCGCTGGCCAGCGCCGCCCGGATCTCGGCGACGGCGCCCTGATGCTGGACCCTGAAGGCGACCAGCAGCTTGGCAAGCAGCGGGGCGTTGCCGCCCACTCGCGTCAGGCCGGCGGCCAGGTTGAAACCGGAGAGGCGCTCGGCCAGGGAGAGCTCCCGGCCGGAGGGCTCCGCTCCCCTCCCCGCCCCGGACGCCCCGCCCCCGGCCGGAACCAGCCAGCGGTTCAGCACCCGGAACAGCTCCTCGAGATCGATCGGCTTCGCTATGTGGTCGTTCATCCCGGCGCCCAGGCAGCGCTCCCTCTCGTTGGGAAGGGCGTTGGCCGTCATGGCGATGATCGGCAGCGTCTGGTGCTGCTCCCGGATCAGTCCGGTCGCCTGGAAGCCGTCCATGACCGGCATCTGGATGTCCATCAGTACCAGATCGAAGGGGTGCCCGGCCTGGAGCACGGCCTGCACCGCCTCATGGCCGTTTCCGGCGAGGGCCACCAAGGCCCCGGAGCGCTCCAGTATGTCGCGGGCGATCTCCTGGTTGATCGGGTGGTCTTCGGCGATCAGGACCCGCGCCCCCTGCAGCCGGTTGGGCCCCTCGCCTCCCCCCTCGCCGGCGCCGAAGACGTCCTCCAGCCGGCACTGCAGTATCCTCGGGAGTACCGGCTTGGCGAGAAAGGCCCGCACCCCGAGAGAAGAGCCCTGGTCGACGACCCGGGCATTCTCGAAGGCGGTGGTGATGATGACCGCCGGGAGCGTGGGAGGCTTCAAGGTCTTGCGGATCAGGCGCGCCGTCTCCAGCCCGTCCAGGTCCGGCATGCGCCAGTCCAGGAACACGAGCCCGTAGGGCTCCTCGCCTTTATCCGCGGCGCAGCGGGCCAGCTCGTCGAGCGCCTGGCGGCCGTTGGTCACCACCTCCACCCTCAGGGAGTGCGCCTGCAGCATCTCGGCGAGCAAGACTGCCGAAAGCGGATTGTCGTCGGCAACCAGCACCCGGGCGCCAGGGTGCCCGGCGAAGGAGCGGAACTGCGGGGCGGAGCCGGCGCCGGGCTTGAAGAGCGCGCTGAAGTGGAAACGGCTTCCCTTGCCGGGCTCGCTCAGCACGGAGATCTCCCCCCCCATGAGCTGCACCAGGCGGCTGCAGATGCTGAGGCCGAGGCCGGTGCCGCCGAAGCGCCGGGTGGTCGAGCTGTCGGACTGGGTAAAGGGCTGGAACAATTTTTCTATCTCCCCGCCGGACAGCCCGATGCCGCTGTCGGAGACGGTGAAGTGCAGCGTGACGGCATCCGGCCCGGCTCCCTCCGCGCCACCCTCCCTCTGGACGGCAAGCACCACCTGGCCGTGCTCGGTGAACTTCACCGCGTTGCCGAGCAGGTTGATCAGCACCTGCTCCAGCCGGTGCGGGTCGCCGACCAGCGCGTCCGGGACTCCGGGGTCGATGCGGTACAGGACCTCCAGCCCCTTCTGCGCCGAGCGGACCGTGATCAGGCCGGCGATCCTGGCCAGCGAGTCGTGCAGGGAAAACGGGGTCGCCTCCAGGGTCAGCATCCCCTCCTCGATCTTGGAAAAGTCGAGGATGTCGTTCAGGGTGCCGAGCAGCGACTGGGAAGCCGCCTGGATCTTCAAGAGGTAGTCGCGCTGCTTGTCGGTGAGGTCGGTCTGCAGGGCAAGCTGCCCAAGCCCCACGATGGCGTTCATCGGGGTGCGGATCTCGTGGCTCATGTTGGCCAGGAAACGGCCCTTGGCGACGTTCGCCGCCTCGGCCGCCTCCTTGGCCCGGTTCAGCGCCACCTCGGACTGTTTGCGCTCGGAGATGTCGTCCATGATCAGCAGCAGGTGCAGCTCGCCGCAGCTGGTGAAGTGGGTCAGCACGCTGTCCAGCCAGACCTCCTTGCCGAAGCCCGAGACGAAGCGCACCTCCCGGCGCGAGGGGACCCCGCTGGCCAGCACCTCTTCGGCGCGCAGGTAGAGCCCGCCGTGGTTCCAGGATTTGAGCTGCCGGAAGTTGAGCAGCAGCAGGCTTTCCAGCGAGGTCCCCATGATCGCCGCGGCGGCCTCGTTGGCGAGCACACACTCGCCGCTCGAGGCGCGAAAGGCGACCATCCCCGCCACCGATTCGTTGATGATGGTGCGGTTCAGATCGAGCACCTCGGAAAGCTCCCGGGTCCGCTGCGCCACCCGCAGCTCGAGTTCTTGGATGATGGGCGGTTCCAGGTTCATAGGTTCGGGCACTCCCTCATGCGTTGCCGGGTCAGGGATCGAAGGCTACCGCGGTCGTCAGGTTTCTGCCGGCGTCCTTCGAGCGGTACAGGGCGGCGTCGGCCTGGCCGATGAACCACTGCGCAGTGCGCCCCTCGGAGGCAGGCGCGCTCACCACCCCGACGCTCAGGGTGACGCAGCCCGCCACGTCGGAGAAGGCGTGCGGCAGCGCTTCCTCGCACATGGAGCGGCGCAGGTGCTCCGCCAGATGGGACGCCTGCTCCGCGTCGGTCTCGGGCAGGATGATGGCGAACTCCTCCCCCCCGTAGCGGCAGGGGAAATCGCTGCCGCGCTGGAAGAGCCGCTGCAGCAGGCCACCGATGCGGCGCAGGGCGTCGTCCCCGGCCTGGTGGCCGTAGCGGTCGTTGTAGCGCTTGAAGAAATCGATGTCGCACATGATGAGGGAGAGCGGCGTGCCGCAGCGCTGGGCCCGCCGCACCTCCGCGTCCAGGGTCTCGTCCAGGAAGCGCCGGTTGGCGAGCCCCGTCAGTCCGTCCATCCTGGCGAGGAGCTGCAACTGGCGGTTCTTGCGGGCCAGTTCCTCGCTGAGCGCCTCCAGCATCCGGCTGCGCCTGGTGAGCTCCAGGTGGTTTCTGACCCGCAGCAGCACGACCGGGGGGCTGATCGGCTTGGTTATGTAGTCGACCGCCCCGCACTCGAGCCCCTTCGCCTCCTCCTGGTGGCTTACCACCGCCGTGACGTAGATGACCGGAATGCCGGCGGTCTGTTCGGCCGCCTTCAGTTTGCGGCAGACCTGGAAACCGTCCATTTCGGGCATCATGATGTCGAGCAGGATCAGGTCCGGCACCAGCGCGGCGGCGACCTTGAGACCCTCGGCTCCGCTGGTGGCAAAAAAGACGTCGAACTCGTCCTTCAGCGTCTCGTTCAGGATTGAGATGTTGGCGGGGGTGTCATCGATAATGAGGATTTTCTGCCGGGGGTGATGCCTCTGCATAGCTACCTCTACCTGGCAAGGACATGACGCTTCGGTCAGCGGCCACGAAACGGCGGGCTAACCGTGACTTGAGTATAAAACAAAATTGGAAAAAAACAGGCCCCGGCAGCATTTATCTGCGTTCTCCCCCTGCACTGGGCACAAAAAAAGGCGCCCTTTGAGGGGCGCCCTGGAGCCGAACTGGCAGGTCTGGCGGTGCTAACTGCGCAACTGCTTCACGATCGCGGAGAAGTCCTCCTCTCCCCTCCCGTCGGCGATGGCCTGGGAGTAGATGTCGAGGACGGTCTGGGCGGCGGGGAGCTTCAGGTCGAGCTTTTCCGCGGTCTCCAGCACCCGCACCATCTGGGCATGCACGTACTTGAGCGCCAGGTTGCGGCTGAAGTCACCGCGCGCGATGGAGCGCCCCTTCGAGTGGAACAGCGGAGAGGCGACCCCGCCGGAGTCGAGCACCTCGAGGATCTTGTCTGCCTTGAACCCCATCCGCTCGCCGAAGATGAGCCCCTCGGAAAGAGACTGCATCATCTCGGCCTGCAGCATGTTGACGATCAGCTTCATGCGGGTCGCGTCCCCGACCTTGCCGACATGGATGATGTTGAGACCGAAGTAGGAGAAGGGCTCGCGGCAGCGCCCGAGCAGGGATTCGTCCCCACCGGCGATGATGGTCAAAAGCCCGTTGGCCGCATGCTCCTTGGTGCCCCAGACCGGGGCCTCCAGAAACATGACGCGGCGCTTGATGGCTTCCTGGGCCATCCGCTCGATGGTCTCGATGCAGTGGGTCCCCATGTCCACCATGATGGTCCCCGGGTCGATCCCCTCCAGCACTCCAGCTGCGCCGAACACCAGGAACTCGCTCTCGGGGATGATGACGATGACGAGGTCCTGCCCCTTCGCGGTCGCCGCCGGAGTCGCGCCGACCTTCACCCCGAGCTTCGCGAGCTCGGCCACCGCATGCGCATCCTCATCAAAAACGGTCAGTTGATAATCCGACTTGGCAAGGTTGGCGGCCATGTGCACGCCAACGGTCCCCAGCCCTACGAAACCGATCTTCTTCAGCATAGTTTCCCCCAAGGTGGCTGATGCATGTGGTGCATCAGCGGATAACAGTCAGCCCCGCCCAAGCGGAAGTACCAGGCTGCCGGCGATAAAAAAGGCAATTCATTATACTGCCAAGGGCTGCACAGTGCAATGCGGTATTCAACGGTATTTCGACACCCCCACCCGGTCGCAGAGTTCGTACAGCGGGCAGCCGGTACAGCGCGGCGAGACGGGGGTGCAGCGGTTCTGGCCGAAACTGACCAGCAGGTCGTTGATGGGGATCCAGTACTGCGGCGGCAGCGACATCCGCAGCGCCCGCTCCGTCTCCTCCGGGCTCTTGGTGCGCAGGTAGCCCCACCGGTTGCAGATCCGGTGCACGTGGATGTCGACGCAGATGCCGGGCTTGCCGAAGCCCAGGGTCAGCACCAGGTTCGCGGTCTTGCGCCCGACCCCCTTGAAGCGCAGCAGCTGATCCATCTCGTCGGGGACCTGCCCGGCGTAGCTTTCCTGCAGCTGCCGTGAGATTTCCAGGATCTGCAGCGCCTTGTTGCGGTAGAAACCGACCGGGAAGATGGCCTGCTGTACCTGGTCGGCGCTCAGCCGGGCCAGCTTGCCCGGGGTGTCCGCCAGCGCGAACAGGCGCTCGGAGGCCTGGGCGGTGGTCTGGTCGCGGGTACGCAGCGAGAGGATGCAGGAGATCAGCACCTTGAAGGGGTCGTGGTCGCGGGTCGCCACGACCGTGACCGCGGGCGTGGCCCACTCACGCACGGCCCCGGCCAGAATCGCCATCGCCTGGTGGATCTGCTCCCCCTGCACCGCCTCAGATCCTGTTACGGCAAAGCCGCATCAAAAGGACGCCCAAAACGGAGCCGATCAGCCCCATGATCACCAAGGAGACCCCCATGGAGCGGCCGTCACCCAGGCCGAACAGGTCGCGGTGCCGCATGAACGCGAGCAGTCCGAGTCCCGTGAAGGTCGCAATCCCCCCCAGGACGAACATCACCAGAGCCGTCACCGCCACCGCCATGCCGCGTACCTTTGCCAAGCAACACCCCTTCGCGCAGTTCTTGAGCCCGCCGACAGTCCCGCCAGACCCAAGCATTCTTATACAAGAAGCGCCGGGCCAAGGCAACTGATAAGTGAAACGGTGCTTACCTGTTGCACAATGGAGCAAAACCCCTATAATGGCCTGCAACCGAAGCAAAGGGAGAGTCCATGAACAACCTGATCGACCTGCACCTGCACTCCAACTACTCGGACGGCGTCCGCACGCCGGCCGAGCTGGTCGCCACGGCGTCGGAGCTCGGCCTCAGGGCAATCGCCCTCGCCGACCACGACACGGTGGACGGCATCGACGAGGCCCTCGCCGCGGGGGCCGCCTGCGGCCTGGAGGTGCTCCCCGCGCTGGAGCTTTCCGTCGCCTTCGGGCCCTACTCCGACGTGCACCTGCTCGGCTACCTGCTGGACCACCGCGACCCCGGGCTGCTGGCGACCCTGCGCGAGTTCCGGGACAAGCGCGAGAGCCGGGGCGAGGCGATCATCGACCGGATCAACCAGAAGCTGCTCCAGGAAGGAAGGGCGCCCATGGAGAGCCGGGAGGCGGCGGCGCTGGCAGGCGGCGCCCTGGGGCGCCCCCATATCGCCCAGGTGCTGATCGGCAAGGGGTACGCGGACAACATGCAGGACGCCTTCAACCGCTACCTGGTCCCCTGCGACGTCCCCAAGCGCTACTTCCCGGTCGAGGAGGCGCTCGCCACGGTGCGCAGGCTGGGAGGGGTGGCGGTGCTGGCGCATCCTACCACCATCTCGACGGAGCGCGCCACCCTGGCGGGGGTGATCGACGAGCTCTGCGCCTTGGGCCTGGACGGGCTGGAGGCGTACAACAACGTCTGCAGCGAGCAGGAGAGCGGCTGGCTGCGCTCCTACGCGGGGCAGCGGGGGCTGCTTTGGACCGGCGGCTCGGATTACCACGGCATCGAGCAGGGGATCGGCATCGGCACCGGCCGCGGCAACATGGCCGTCCCCTACGCCTGCGTGGAGCAGCTCAGGCGCGTGCAAGCCGGCAGGTGAACGCACCGGGGTGCACAAACTGAAAAGGGGCCCGTCAGGGCCCCTTCAAATAATCACCGTGAAAAGCTCTCCCGGGCCGCAAGCTCCAGCGCGGCCCAAGGCGCCCTAATCCTTGGCAGGTTTGAAGCTTATCACATCCAGCTCGCTATCCACGTAGGAAACCCCTTCCACAGACTCGGCAAGGCGCAGCGCCTCCTCGATCTCCGCTTCGGACTGGACGTGCCCGGACAGGGTGACCACCCCGTCCTCCGCCCTGATGCGGAACTGCAGCACGACCAGGCTGCTCCTCAAGAGCTCGACCTCGACCCGCTTTGCCAGGATGATGTCCTCCAGAAGCGCCATGGAATCCTCCTCGGCCGCCTTGAGGCGCGGATCCTTGGCCGCGGCTATCACGCACTCCACCATGGCGCTCTGGGATATCCGGGTGGTGTTGAAAAGGATGTCGTAGGCCAGCGGGTCGTTCCAGTCCCGGTTGAAGTAGAAGTGGATGAAACCTCCCAGCTGGTGGTCGCTCTTCCTGATCAGATCCCGGGCGAGTTCGGGGTCGATCCACTCCCTCTCGGCGAACTTCTCCACCCGGTCCTCGAAGGGAGCCACGAAGCGCACCTTGAGCACGTTGTCCAGCCCTTTAATGAGGTCCTGGGCACCACGGCCGTACAGGATCACGTTTCCCTTTTTGGCGCAGTCCAGCAGGATCAGTTCCATGGTGCTCAAATAGGCGGCCTGCAGCCTGTCCTCGGCGGTTCTATAGGAAGGAGGTTTCTCGTCAACCCGCTCCAGTATGTCATTGGTGAGCCCGTAGGCGGGAGCCAGTTCCTCGATCTTCACCCGGTCGATCAGGGTGTACTTGAGCTTTTTGGCCAGCTCCTTGGCTATGGCGTAGGCCCCGGTGCCCATTTCTCTGGAAACTGTTATGATTGCCATGCATCCCTCCTTTGCTAATGAAAAACCAGATTATTGTAGCATGCAATCTCGGGTGTATACAAGACTTTAGTGGGCGGGGGATTCTGTTTGCGGGGAGTAACGGGCGTTGCAGCGGGGAGGGAGCGCTGCTTGGGATGAGGCGGGGGGAAGCCCCCCGCCCCTCGGATTCAGTAGTTTTCGGCCAGCAGCTCGAAATATCCCTTGGGATGGTGGCAGACCGGGCAGAGCTGCGGCGGTTCGGTTCCCTCGTGGATCATGCCGCAATTCCGGCATTTCCAGCTCACCGGCTCCTCGGCCTTGAAGATGGTCCCCTCTTCGAGGGAGGCAAGCAGCGCCTTGTATCTCTCCTGGTGCGCCTGCTCGATCCTGGCTATCCCCTCGAACATTGCGGCGATGGCGCCGAACCCCTCATCCTTCGCCTCCTGGGCCATACGCGGGTACATCCCGGTCCACTCGGCGTATTCGCCGGCAGCCGCGGCCCTCAGGTTGGTCAGGGTGTCCCCTATGCCGCCCAGCGCCTTCAGGTGCAGTTTGGCGTGTTCCTTCTCGTTCTCGGCGGTCTCGAGGAAGAGGGCGCTCAGTTGCTCATACCCCTCTTTCTTCGCCACGGAGGCATAGTAGGTGTACTTGTTGCGCGCCTGGGATTCGCCCGCGAAGGCCTCCTGAAGATTCGCCTCGGTCTTGCTTCCTTTGAGTTCAGCCATGTTCCTCTCCTTTTGATAAGACCATCACGTGTGGCTACCTGTCCGGTGTCTGTCCGGTGTCATTCCTCTTCCAGGGAAAGCGCGATGCTGAGCAGGACCGATTTGCTCCGGGCGCCGCAGCGGACGGTGAGCGGCAGGCGGAACAGGCCGGAGCCGGCGGCCTGGGGGGGACCGGAGAGTTCCAGGGAAAGGGGCTCATCGGCCGGCAGCGCAGCGGCAGCAGCGGCGGCGGGAGCGGCGGCGGGAGCGGCGGCCGCGGCGGGAGTTGCAGCGGCGGGGGCAGCAGCAGGCGCAGGAGGGGCCGCTTCGGAAGGTGGCGCAACGGCGGGGCCCTCGGGGGCCAGTGCCGCGGGCGGGGCGGCACCGGCGCCGGGGGTCTGGACCAGCCCCTGCAGCCCCTCGGGCGTGCCGACCCCCTCCAGCCCCTTGCTGCGCAGTTCGTTGAGAACGGCCTTCACCAGGCTGAGCAGCGTCTGCAGCACCCCGTCCCCGCTCAGGCTGCTCGCCTTGAAGCTCGGCAGCCGGGAGGGGTTCAGCATCCGGTCCAGGTCGTCCACGGCCATGGCATCGGGAAGGTCACATTTGTTGTACTGCAGCACGACCGGAATGGAGCCAAGGCTCTGGCCGTACCCCTTCAGGAAGGCGGCCAGGCTGTCGAGGCTCTCCTGGTTGGCGGCCGAGCGCGCCGGTTGGGCGTCGGCGACGAAGACGACCCCGTCCACCCCCTTGAGCACCATTTTCCAGGCCGCGGGTTCCACGACCTGCCCCGAAACCGTATAGACGTGGAAGCGGACCCGGTACCCCTGCACGTTGCCGTCACCGGGGGGGGTGAAATCGAAGAAGAGCATCCGGGCCTCCTGGACGCTCATCGCTTTCAGGGCGCCGCGGAATTCCGGTTTCAGCTTGCCATGGACGTGCTTTAAATTCGTCGACTTGCCGGACAGGCCGGGGCCGAAAAAGACGATCTTTGCGTTGATTTCACGTTTAGTCTGGTTCACCAGTGCCATAAAAGGGCCCCCTGCGTTACCTGCCGTTTTTTTTGCTCAACAGAATCCTTCTGGCTTGCGAAGCGATCACCGAGGAGATGTTCTTGCTTTTCGCCAGCAGCGAGAGGTCCTTTTCGGACAGGCTCGCCACGAAGCGGAGCGCGGCCGGCAGCGGAGTCTTGGAGTTCTCGGCCAGCGCCTTCCTGATCAGGGGATTCTTCACCCACTCCTTGTTGGCGCAGATGACCCGGATGATCTCGTCGTTTTGTATCGCGGACTTGGCGACCGTCAGCACTTCGGACTCGGTCATGCGCGGGTTCTTCACCACCGCGCCGGAGACCAGCTTGTTGGCGTCCTTGATGAGGATGTTGCGCCACTCCTTGTCCCCGGTCATGGCCATCTTGATCTTTTCGCCGATCCCCATCGCCTGCGCCTGCTGGTACTTGGACTGGAACTTCTCGTCCTCCTCGTCGATCGGCTCGTACTCCTCGGCGCTCAGGGGAGTGCTCGAGGCCGGGCCGCACGACGCGTCGCCCCCGTCCCCGGCGGGCTCGTCGGTTTCGGGGGACAGCACGGCGAAGGCGCCGCGCTCGGCGAGAAAGGCCGCAGCCTGCTCGCTCAGCATCGGGTGGGCCGCGAAAAGCTCAGCCAGTTCGGTCTTTTCGAAGTGGAGCCTGGCCAGGACGTCCAATATGCGCGGGTGCAACTGAGGGTCGAGCAGCACCTGTGACAGGAACTCCGTGTCGAGGCCGCGCAGCGTATCCATGGCCCTGCGCTTCACCTCGGGGTCGGAGTCGTGGCACAGGTAGTACACCAGCAGCACCAGATCGCCCGGAGGGAGCGCGACCTTGCCCGAGGCGGCCAACAGCCGCTCCTCGCGCGGCTTGTCGGCTCCTACGTAGGGGGCCGCCGCCGAGGAGATCCTGAAGGTAACCTTGTCTGCAGGCTCCGCCACCTACTGCTCGCTCTTGGAGAGCTTGGCCAGCTTGACGGAGAGTCCGGACTTCTTGAGCGCCCTGGCGGCCCGCTCGGCTGCGGCCTGGTCGGCGAAGGCGCCGGCCCGCACCTTGAAGACGGCCACCTGCGTCGTGGCGCTCTTCAGTAGCAGTTGCACTCCCTTGGCCTGCAGGCGGGTCTGCTCGCCGACCGCTTTGGCCTCGCGCAGGTAGGAGCCGGCGTACACCGCGTACCTGCCGTTTTCCTTCAGCATGAAGGCGCTCGGGGCCGCGAGCTTCAGGCGCTCCAGCTCCTCGCTGGCCTCGTCGCGGTTGGCGAAGTCGGCCAGAAACAGGCGGTGCATCGGTTCGCCCTTCTGCGCCTTGCTTTTTATCACATGCGTGACCCCTGCCTGTTTCAGCTTCGCCAGGACCGGAGCCAGTTCGCTCTCCGCCAGGTCGCCGTCAACATCCAGGGCGTAGGCGGGGGCTTTGACCTTGGCCGGGGCCTTCGGTTTGGGGGCGGTCGCCGTCTTGGCAGCGGCTGGCTTCAGTTGCGACGGCTTCACCTGGGCGGCGGCCTTGGCCGCCGGCTTCTTCTCGGCCCCGGCGGGGGATTTGGCCTCCGTGGCGGGAGCCGCCGCGGGCTGGCCGCCTTTGGCCTGCGCACCCGCGGGTCCCGCCGGCTTGGCAGGCTTGGTCTGCGCCGCCGGGACTGCGGGGTGGCCGCCGGCAACTGCGGCGGGTTTGGCAGCCGGCGCCGGCTTGACGGGCGCCGCGGGCTTGACGGCGGCCGTCCCTTGGGAAGCCGGCGCGGCCTTGGGAGCGGCAGCCTCCTTGGCGGCTGCGCCAGGCTTGGCCGAGGTGGCCGGATGGGAAGCCGGCGCGGCCGCCTGCTGGGGGGTCTTGGCGGCTGCCGCTGCGGCAGGTTTGGCCGTCTCGCCCGGCTTAGCCTCCGGGCGCGGCGGCAGCGGACTCTTCACCGGAGTTTCGGCCACCGGTTGCGGTTTGGGAGGCTGCTCGCCCCGGGGTTTGATCAGCCCGGTGAAGAAGTAAAGGTAGCCGAAAAGGACGATGAGCAACACCAGAAGCAGGAGGAGCAGTTGCTGTGAGCTCTTTTTTTCCGGCATCTGATCGTCGGCATCGGGTGAATAGTTGTTCGACATGTTGCTCGTCCTCCTTGGTTCTAAAACAGGTTAAGGTCAAAAAACAGGTCAAGGTTAAGGTCGAGAATCCCAGCAAGCATTCACCCGAACCTCGACGTCAATCTCAACCTGGTTCCAATACGGGTAAAGGTTCTCAACAAAGCATACGCCCGAATCTCGACCTTAACCTCCTAAGCTTCAACCTGGTTCTAAAGCTTGTTGTTAAGCGCTCTTGTGATTGTTCGCCTTCTGGGCCGCAGCCTCTGTGATGATCTTCTGCGCCAGGTGACTGGGCACTTCCTCGTAATGTGAGAACTCCGAGGAGAACATGCCACGGTCACTGGTCATGGAGCGCAGGTCGTTGGAATAGGTAAGCACCTCAGACATCGGCACCACGGTCCGGATGATCTGGGAGTTCGCCTTGGGTTCCACACCGACCACCTTGCCGCGCCTCGAGTTGAGGTCGCCGATGACGTCACCCATGTTCTCGTCGGGGACCGTGATCTTCATGTTCACGATCGGCTCCAAAAGGACCGGTTTGCACATCTCCATCGCCTTCTTGAAGGCCATGGAGCCGGCCACCTTGAAGGCCATCTCCGAGGAGTCGACCGTGTGGAAGGAGCCGTCCAGCAGGGAGACCTTGAAGTCCACCACCTGGTTTCCGGCCAGGAATCCCTCCTTCGCCGCATCCTGGATCCCCTTGTCGACCGCCGGGATGTACTGGCGCGGAATGACGCCCCCCACGATCTTGTCCTCGAACAGGTACCCCTCGCCGCGCGGCATCGGTGCCAGTTCGATCCAGCAATCGCCGTACTGGCCGCGTCCGCCGGACTGTTTCTTGTATTTCCCCTGCACCTTGGCGGAGCCGCGGATGGTCTCCAGATAGGGGACCTTCGGGGTCTTCAGCAGGACCTCGACGCCAAACTTGCGCTTCATCTTCTCGACGATCACCTCCAGGTGCACCTGCCCCATGCCGGAGATGATGAACTCCTTGGTCTGCGCGTCGCGGTGCGATTCGAGGGTCGGCTCCTCCTCGATCATGCGGTGCAGCGCCGAGTGAATCTTGTCCTCGTCGTTCTTGGTCTTCGGCTCGATGGCGTAGGAGATGACCGGCTGCAGCAGCTGGGCGGGCTCGTAGAGGATCGGCTTGGCCTCGTCACACAGGGTGTCGCCGGTCACGGTTTCCTTCAGCTTGGAGACGGCGACGATGTCGCCAGCCACGGCCTGCTTGATCGGGTGCTGCTTCTTCCCCTCCAGCTCGTAGATCTGGCCGATGCGCTCCTGGGTCCCCTTGGACGGGTTGAACACGGTGGAGTCGGAGTTGAGCACCCCGGAGTAGACCCGGAAGATGGTGATCTTGCCGGTGTAAGGGTCCGAGGTGGTCTTGAAGACGAGGGCGGAGAAGGGCTCGCTCTCCAGCGGCTTGCGCTCTATGATGGCCTCGGTCTTGGGGTCGATGCCGACCGCCGCGGTACGGTCCAACGGCGAAGGGAGATAGGCGCAGATCGCATCCAGAAGCTGCGCCACGCCGACGTTCATGGTCGCCGAACCGCACAGCACGGGGGTGAAGGTGTTCCTGAGGGTACCGACCCGCAGCCCGTCCAGAATCTCCGCCTCGCTCAGCTCCCCGGTGTCCAGGAACTTCTCGGTCAGCGCGTCGTAGGCCTCCGCCACCGTCTCGACCATCAGATCGCGCAGGCGCTTGGCCTCGTCCAGGTACTCCTTCGGAATCTCGCCTTCCGCGAAGCCGCCGGACTGGTCGTCGCTGTAGCGGTAGGCCTTCATCCGGATCAGGTCGATCACCCCGGCGAATTCGGTCTCAGAGCCGAGCGGGATCTGCACCGCGACGCCGCGCGCCCCCAGCGCCTTCTCCATGTCGTCGATGGCGCGGAAGAAGCTCGCCCTCTCCCGATCCATCTTGTTCACGAAGGCGATGCGCGGGATCTCGAACTCGTTGGCCCACTGCCAGACCTCCTCGGTCTGTACCTTCACGCCGGAGATGGCCGAGAGTATGACTACGACGCAGTCGAGCGTCCTCATGCAGGCGCGGGTGTCGGCGATGAAGTTGCCGTAGCCCGGGGTGTCCACCAGGTGGATGGAGTGGCCGTTCCACTCGCAGTGGTCCAGGGAGGAGGTGATGGAGATGCGCCTCTTGATCTCTTCGGGCTCGAAATCCATCGTGGAACTGCCGTCGTCGACCCGCCCGAGGCGGTCGACCATGCCGGTGTCGAACAGGATAGCCTCGGCAAGCGAGGTTTTCCCCGCACCGCCGTGAGCCACAATACCGAGATTCCGCAATTTTACCGTTTCATACCTTCCCATAGTGCCCCCCGTTGGAATAAAATCACTCATGACCCACTTCGAACGAATCCTGACCTAAGAGCAAAGCAAACGAAAAGCAGATTCCTACGACCCCTCTCAAATTCTGGCGCGTGGCGCCCTCCTTTTATCAAAGCGGCTGCACGTTCTACGTTCTACGTTCTACGTTCTATGTTCGAGTTGACATGGAACTTGGAACATAGGACGGCGGCCTCACCTGTTTCTGTTATAGATGATCCTCAGCCCCTCCAGGGTGAGGAACTCGTCCACCGCCTCGATGGAGGAGGACTCGGGCGCGATCAGCGCGGCGAGACCGCCGGTGGCAATCACCTTCGGATTCTCCTTCCCCTCGCCCTTCATGCGCCCAACGATCCCGTCCACCAGCCCGACGTAGCCGAAGAAGAGCCCCGCCTGCATGGAGTTGACCGTGTTCTTTGCGATGACGGCGGGCGGACGGACGATCTCGACCCGGGGGAGCTTGCTCGCCTTCTGGAACAGCGCCTCCATGGAGATCATCAGCCCCGGCGCGATGGCGCCGCCGCAGTACTCGCCCTTCCCGTTCACATAATCGAAGGTGGTCGCGGTGCCGAAGTCGATGATGATCAGGGCGGACCCGTACTTTTCAAAGCCGGCGACGGCGTTGACGATCCGGTCCGCGCCGACCTCCTTCGGGTTGTCGTAGAGAATCGGCATTCCGGTCTTGAGCCCCGGGCCCACCACGTAGGGGGTGATCTCGAAGTACTGGCGGGCCAGCTTCTCCAGAACCCCGGTCAGGGTCGGCACGACGGAGGAAACGATGATGTCCCGCACCTCGGCAAGGAGAATCCCGGACAGGCGGAACAGGTCGTGGATCAGGATACCGTACTCGTCCGTGGTCTTGGATTTGTCGGTGGAGACGCGCCAGTCCTTGACCAGCTTGTCTTCCCGGTAGATCCCGAGCACGATGTTGCTGTTCCCGACGTCAATCACCAGCAGCAATGGAAACCTCCCCAAAAAATCTGTTAGGCCAAGCGGGGACCCCGGTCAGCACAGCGTGACGTCCCCGGAGAGCACCGTCTCCAGACCGCCGCCGGGGACCTGCACCAGGAGGGCGCCGAAGGAATCGACCCCCTGGACCTCCCCGGAGAACTCGCGTGCGCCGCTGCTCACCCGGACCTGGCGACCGCGAATCGCGGAGCGCTCCAGCCACTCGGCCCGCACGGGCCCCTCTCCGTCGGCGAGAAAGCGGTCGTAGAGCTGATCCAGCTCCCGCAGCAGGGCGCGTGCAAAAGCCTCCCGGTCCACCTCGACGCCGCCTTCCTCCAAAAGCGAGGTGGCGGGATGGCGCACCCCGGCTCCCAGCTGGGAATGCCGCATGTTCAGGTTGACGCCGATGCCGAGCACGACGAAATTAACCTTCTCGGTCTCCGCATTCATCTCGTTCAGGAGCCCGGCGACCTTCTTCCCGGCGATCAGGATGTCGTTGGGCCACTTGATCTGCGGCGCGAGAGTCGTGCAGGCCTCGATGGCCCGCGCCACGGCGACGACGGAGAGGAAGGTGAGCTGGCAGGCGGCAACCGGCGAGATCAGAGGGCGCAGCACGACCGAGAGGTACAGGTTCACACCGGGAGGCGAGATCCAGACCCGACCCAGCCTACCCTTCCCTGCAGTCTGGGCGTCCGCGGTCACCACGGTCCCCTCGGGAGCGCCCTCCTCCGCCAACCGGAAGGCGACGGCGTTGGTCGACTCGGTCTCCCTGAGGCAGACCAGCCGTGAACCGATCCTGCGGGTGGCAAGTCCGGCGCCCAGGCCAAGCGGCGTCAGCAGGTCGGGCGAGGCCACCAGGCAGTACCCCTTGGTGGGGACCGCCTCGATGCGGTAGCCCTGCCCCCGCAGCCCCTTGACGTGCTTCCAGACGGCAGTCCGGGAGACCCCGAGCTCGCGGCTCAGCGCGGCGCCGGAGGCAAAACCGCCACCAGCGCGCAACAGCTCCAGAATCCTGCCGTCAACGCTATCAGTCGTCACCCTTCCTCCATCAGCATGGAGATGTCGGCCGCGCGCACCGAGTGGGTCAGCGCGCCGACCGAGATGATGTCCACCCCGGTCTGGGCGATGGCGCCGATGCTCTTCAGGTTCACCCCGCCGGAGGCCTCCACCAGCGCCCGCTTCCCGATCAGCAGCACCGCCTCGCTCATCTCCGTCAGGCTCATGTTGTCGAGCATGATGATGTCGGCGCCTGCCTGCAGCGCGAGCGCCACCTGCTCCAGGGTCTCGGTCTCCACCTCGATCTTCAGGGTGTGCGGGATGTAGGCGCGAGCGCGGCGCACAGCCTCCAGGATGCCACCGGCAGCGGCGATGTGGTTCTCCTTGATCAGCACGCCGTCGTAGAGGCCGGTGCGGTGGTTGGTTCCTCCCCCGACCCGGACCGCGTACTTCTCCAGCACCCGCAACCCCGGCGTGGTCTTCCTGGTGTCAACCACCCGCGCGCCGCTCCCCTCGATCTCCCTGACGTAGGCAGCGGTCTGGGTGGCGATGCCGCACATGCGCTGCAGCAGGTTCAGGGCGACCCGCTCTCCCTGCAGCAGGGCGGCGGCGTCCCCCTCGAGGCGGGCAATGACGTCGCCCACCTCGAGCCGGTCGGCGTCGGCGAAGGCGGCCTCGAAGCGGGTGGAGGGATCCAGCCGGGCGAAGACCCGCTCGGTCACGGCCAGGCCGGCAAGTACCATCGGCTCCTTGGCCACCAGGCGCGCGCGCATCCGGCGCGCCTTGGGGAGCATGGCGAGGGTCGTGATGTCGCCGGTGTGGATGTCCTCGGCGAGGGCGATATCTATTATCCTGTCAATTCCGTTCATATTATCTGGCATCTCCCACGTTAAAAGCGGCAATTTTTTATAGCACAGCTTAACTAAGCCCGCAACCGCTAATAAAGCCGCCGGCCAAAGCTACCGACGCCACTGGACTGGGACGGCGGCCTTGGCCGCCCGCTGTTCCAACTCGGCGAGCTGATTCTGCAGCTGGGCCAGGCGCACCTCGTCGGCGTTGATCGCGTCTTGCATGGCGTTCACCGCCTCGCGGTCCTGGGCCCGCATGTAGAGCGCCCGCTTGCGCCTCAGGGCGACAAGCTTGGTTTGCCGGTCCGCCAGGTCCTTTTGCAGGGTGTCCAACTCCCCGCGCAGCAGCGAGAAGCTGTCGCGCCACCACGCTTCCGGATGGCCGCCGTAGTCGCCCGACGGCGCCTCGGGCTGGGCGGTGGGAGGCGGCGGCTGCGGGTGGGGCTCGGCGGCCGCCGGCCGGGAGGCCGCCGGTTCCCCGGAGAGTTCCAGCTTCTGGGCCCGTTTCCGGTAGCGCTCCGGTATGGTGTCCGGGTTGTCGGTAAAATGGGTCACGCCCTGGCCGTCGACCCACTGGAAAAATGCGCAGGGCGCGGAGGGCGGAAAAGCGAGGTACATCAGGACCAGCAACGGCAACGCGATTTTCATAAATGCTCCTTGGAACGGCCTCGGTCTGCATACTAACATAAAAAACCATCAATAGTTTTGAATTGACGATGCGGGGTTCCCTGTGTATATTATGGCGGCTCATGCCCGGGTCGGCAAAGTAAAAATACCATCAGTAGAAGGAGCGTACCATGCAGTTTCGCCTTGCCCTGCTTACCCTGCTCGTCCTTTGTGCTTCGCCATTCGCAGTCTTTGCGCTGGAAACCAAGGACATCAAGTTCCCGGTAAAGAACGCCGATCCGGTCACCTTCAGCCACGAAATTCACCTGAAGCAGTATAAGAACAATTGCAAGGTATGTCACAATGCAATTTTCAACCTTAAGGATCGCCGTCACTTCACCATGGCCGAAATGGAGAAGACCAAAGGTTGCGGTGCCTGCCACACGGGAGTCAAGGCTTTCAGTGTCGCGGATTCCAAGAGCTGCACCCGCTGCCACCAGGGCAAGCCGCGCAACATAGAATTCAAGGTGAAGGGCGCTGGTGAGATCGTCTTCAACCATGCGAACCACCTGGCCAAACTGAACGGCGACTGCAGGGCCTGCCACAACGGCAAAGTCATCACCGGCAAAGACGGCCGCGTCACCATGGCGCAGATGGAGAAGGGGCAGACCTGCGGCGCCTGCCACAACGGCAAGAGGGCCTTCACCGTGGTCGGCAACTGCGGCAACTGCCACAAGGGGATGAAACCCCACGACATCGCCTTCAAGCCGGCGGGCATCTCCCCGGTCAGCTTCAGCCACGACTTCCACACCGCCGCCTTCAGCTGCAGGGAGTGCCACACCAAGGTGTTCCAGTTCAAGGCCGGCGCCAATCACTACTCCATGGCCGAGATGGAAAAGGGCAAGTCCTGCGGCACCTGCCACAACGGCAAGATGGCCTTCTCCGTCGCCGGCGACTGCAACAAGTGTCACAAGGGGTTCAAGCCGGGCGTGATCACCTTCAAGACCGATGCCGGCGAAGCCAAGTTCAGCCACGCTTTCCACCTCGATGCCTACAAGTGCGCCGATTGCCACACCAAGATTTTCCCCTTCAAGGCCGGCGGCAAGCACTACACCATGGGCGAAATGGAGCACAACAAATCCTGCGGCGTCTGCCACAACGGCAAGGACGCCTTCTCGACCTCCGGGGATTGCGACCGGTGCCACACCAAGATCTAGCAGCCGCAGCTGAATACAGAGGCGGGGCCCACGGGCCCCGCCTTTTTCTTCCCTCCGCCTTCGCTTCGCAGTCCGCCTTCGCTTCCCCCTCCGCCTTCGCTTCGCAGTCCGCCTTCGCTTCCCCCTCCGCCTTCGCTTCGCAGTCCGCCTTCGCTTCCACCGTCCCTAGTTCTCCAGTCGCCTCTTCCCCAGGCTGCCTATCCCCTTACCACAGTAAAGCGGGAAGGGGCGAACTGGCGGCAGAGCCGGCCTTCGCCTATCCCCCGCCGCCCTGGTCCGTGCTCGCCTCCATGATGGAGCGCATCGGCTTCCTTCCCCGGTATTGCCCGCAAAGCCGCTCCAGTTCCCCGCCCGCAGCCGCATAGCCGATCATGACCTCATCGGCGAGTTCCAGCATGAGGCGGTTTCTCTGGCGGCATTTCTCCCGGCAGGGATGGGTGACGCTGGCCGCGTACCGCGTGATAGTCAGCAGGCGCCCGGCTGCCAACGGCTCCTGAAACTGGGCTTCGAGACGCGGGGTTATGCCGCAGGCCAATGCCAGGATGACGGGCTGGCTGCCGGCCAAAAGGTAGCGCAGCACCTTTTGCTCTACGCTGGAATGAAAGCCGGAGATGACGCAGACGCCGTCGGCGCACTGCCTCTCCGCCCACTCCCGTACCAAGGGTTCCAGGTCGGCGGGAACGCTGCGCGAACAGAGGAAGGCGACCTTGTGCAACTGCAACAGATCGGTGTTGCCCAGGGTGTGCAAAGCCGGACCGGTTTCCATCAGTGCCCCCCGTCGGCTGTCAGCCGCGACACGTCTCGCTTAGCAAGCAGTTAAATTTTACCAACCTTGCACCGGAGCGCAGCGCGAAACCGGCCCGGTTGGCAAGGACCATCTCGCCGGAATGCAGCTCCAACGCCGCGCAAAAGATTAGAAAAACGACGGGCCCGGCCAGGGAGCGGTGTCGCTGGTAGCCTTTTTTCCCCAATGTTTTCAACCCGGTTATCCACTTTGTCTTTTTTGTTACGACCGGATACCTTCCACGAGTCGCCGACCCGCGGACTCCCGCCCCCCCCAAAGAGCCATAGGCATGTAATTCCAGTAGGTTAACTTACCTGCACATTCATTAAGCAGTACGCTAAAGTCACTACTGTCCGGTTAATTCTCGAATAATTTCAGCTGGTCCCCGCCGAGGGGATCTGGATTTCGCTTAAGAGCTTCAGCAACCATGGCTGAAATAGGTTTTTTCTCAAATAAGTTCACTTCGACG
>Ga0316217_10000569_pt1 | contig 52023 bp, 41 predicted proteins | sample 1anoAmetaG_FD_203633 | JGI IMG/M metagenome (GOLD analysis project Ga0316217, IMG submission 203633) | Freshwater microbial communities from Trout Bog Lake, Wisconsin, USA - 1anoA | ecosystem: Environmental > Aquatic > Freshwater > Lake > Hypolimnion/Profundal zone | place: USA: Wisconsin...
AGCAGACCAGTATGGTTGCGGCCGTTTGTATGCCATCGCGCCCTCTTCGTCCTGGCCACCCTGGCCGTGACGGCCGCAGTCCCCCCCTTCCAGACCGCGAAACCAGGCTACGTCTTCCAGTTCCCACGGGACCACGGCGCCCACCCGGCCTTCGCGACCGAGTGGTGGTACTTCACGGGCCACCTTTGGAACTCCGACGGTTCCAGGCGCTTCGGCTACCAGCTCACCTTCTTCCGGGAGTCACTGCCGGGTCCGCGGGGCAGCGCGGCCTGGCGATCCGACCAGGTCCACATGGCCCACGCGGCCCTCACGGACCTGGGCGCAGGCACCTTCCGCTTCGAGGAGCGGCTGAACCGGGAGGGTCTGCCGGCCTCCGCGGCGCAGGGCCACATGGCCCTGCGCAACGCGGGGTGGGCGGCGCGCATGGACGCCCCGGGGCGCATCCACCTCGCGTTCACCCTGGGGGCCGACGACCTGGAGCTGGATCTGGCCACGGACAAGGCGCCGGTGGTCTTCGGGGTGGACGGCGTGGTGCAGAAGGGCGCCGACCCCGCCTTCGCCAGCCACTACCTCACCTTCCCGCGCCTGGCGACCACCGGGACCCTCGGCGGCGCCCCGGTCCACGGCCAGTCCTGGATGGACCATGAATTCAGCTCGGCCCAGCTGGCCCCGGACCAGGTGGGGTGGGACTGGGCCGCCCTCCAGCTCAAGGACGGCCGGAGCCTGATGATGTACCGGCTCCGGCGCGCCGACGGCTCCCAGGATCCCTGGTCCCTGGTCTCGGAGGTGGACGCCTCGGGCCGGTTGGCGCGCACCACCCGCGCCTTCAAGCTGACCGGAGGCGCCTGGAAGGCCCCGGCCTCCGGCGCCGTCTACCCCCTGCCCCTGCGCCTGGAGGCCCTGGGCGAGACCTGGACCCTGGAGCCCCTCCTGGCCGGCCAGGAGCTCCGCACCCGGGCCGGCACGCGCATCACCTACTGGGAGGGCGCCTGCCGGGTGCGGGACGCCCAGGGCCGGGAGGCCGGGGACGCCTATGTGGAGCTCACCGGCTATGCCCATTCCATGCAGGGACGCTTCTGAGGCACAATGGCCGCGAGGAGGTGGCCATGACCCTCGCACTGATGGGCGGCAGTCTCAGAAAGGCATCCCTGAACCTGAAACTCATGGGCCACCTGGCCCGGGGCCTGGAGGCCCTGGGCGCCGAGGCCAGCATGATCCCGCCGGAGGCACTCCGCCTGCCCCTCTTCGACGGAGACCTGCCCGCCCCTCCGGAAGTCCTCGCACTCCAACGGCAGCTGTCCGGCCTCCAGGGCCTGATCATCGTCTCCCCGGAGTACAACGCCGGCATCCCCGGCCACCTCAAGAACGCCGTGGACTGGCTCTCCACCCTCACCCCCAGCCCCTTCCGGGGCCTGCCGGTCCTGCTGGCCTCCGCCTCCCCCGGGGCCTTCGGAGGCTCCCGGGGCCACCTCGCCTGGCGGGCCACCCTGGCCAATATGGGCGCCATCACCCATCCGGCGGGCATCACGGTTCCCCTGGCGGACAAGAACCTCGCCGAGGACGGCACGCCCCTCGAGGCGAGGGCCGCTTTGGAAATAGGGAAGGCCCTCGACGCCTTCCTGGACTTCACTTCCCGGCTGGCTTCCAGGCCCTGAGCTGGGGTTCCAGGACCTTCCAGACGCCGTCGGCCACCTTCCGCGCCCCTTCGGCGTTGGGGTGGATGCCGTCCTCCTGGTTGAGCCGGGCATCCAGGGCCACCCCCTCGAGGAGGAAGGGCATGAAGGGCAGCCGGTATTCCTTCGCCAGTTTCGGGTAGACCCCCCGGAAGGCCTCCTGGTAGGCACGGCCGTAGTTGTCGGGCATCATGGCCCCGGCCAGCACCACCCGGGTGCCTTCCTTTTTCGCCCGGTCCAGGATGGCCCTGAGGTTGCCCTCCACCTGGGCCACGGGGATGCCCCGCAGGCCGTCGTTGGACCCGATGCACAGGAACATGACGTCCACCTTGCCCCGGTAGAGCCAACCCAGGCGGGCCCGGGCCCCCGCGCTGGTGTCGCCGCTCACCCCGGCGTTGACCACCTTCCAGTCCAGGCCCGCCTTGCGCAGGCGCTGCTCCACCAGGCTCGGGAAGGCCTGGGCGCGGTCCAGGCCCAGGCCCGCCGTGAGGCTGTCGCCCAGGAAGACCAGGGTGGGCTGGGCCTGGATGGGGACGGCGAGCATGGCCAGGAGCGGGAGGATGCGCATGGACAGCATTGTACCGGGTAGGCTGGAAGCATGATCCAGCTATCCGGCCTCACCAAGACCTTCCTCGCCCCCGGCGGCGAGACCCTCACCGTCCTGGAGGACCTGGGGTTCTCGCTGGCCGCGGGCGGCTCCCTGGCCGTGCAGGGGCCCAGCGGCAGCGGGAAGAGCACTCTCCTCGCCATCCTGGCGGGCCTGGAGCGGCCCACCCGGGGCGAGGTGCGGGTTGCCGGCCACGAACTGGGGACCCTGTCCGAGCGGGAATTGTCCGCCTTCCGGGCGCGGTCCCTGGGCTTCGTCTTCCAGGCCTTCCACCTCCTGCCCCACTTCTCCGCCCTGCAGAACGTCGCCATCGGGGCGGAGATCGCGGGCCTGGCCAACCCCCTGGCCCGGAGCCGGGAGGCCCTGGAGCGGGTGGGCCTGGCCGAGCGCTTCGGGCACCATCCCGCCCAGCTCAGCGGCGGGGAATGCCAGCGGGTGGCCATCGCCCGGGCCGTGGTGGCCCGGCCGCCCATCCTCCTCTGCGACGAGCCCACGGGCTCCCTGGACCCCCGCAACGCCGACAAGGTCTTCGACCTGATCATGGACCTGCACCGGGACCTGGGCACCACCCTGGTGCTGGTGACCCACGACCCCCGCCTTTCCGAACCCATGGACCAGCGCCTGGTCCTGGACCGGGGGCACCTGGCCGGGCCGGAGGTCGCGTCGTGAAGGGGATGGGGGGCTTCATCCTGCGCAATGCCCTGCGCGAGCTGCGCAGCCAGGCGGGGCGGCTCTTCCTCATCGCACTGTGCATTGCCACCGGGTTCGCGGCCTTTTTCGCCACCTACGGCTTCTCGGGCCGGGTGACGGCGGGCATCGCCTCGGAATCCCGCGCCATGCTGGGCGCAGACCTGTCCCTCTCGGCCCGGGGAGCCCTGCCTCCGGCAGCCCTGGAGGCCGCCGCGGGTCTGCGCCCGCCACAGCAGTGCCAGGTATGCGACTTCCCCACCATGACCTCCACCGGACCCGAGACGGACACCGTGTCCCGGCTCGTGGAGATCCGCGCCGCGGAGGCCGCCTACCCCCTGGCGGGCCACCTGGACCTGGACCGGCCCCGCACGCCCGGCGAGTTCTGGGGCGCCCTGGTGGACCCCGGCCTGGCCCAGGCCTGGGGCCTGCGCCCGGGGCAGCCTGGCACCCCGGAGGACCAGCTCCTGCGGGAGCGCACAGGGCTGCGCCTGGGGGACGGCGTGGTGCCCATCCAGGCCATCATCACCCGGGACGACACCCGCCAGGCCACCGCCTTCGCCCTGGGGCCGCGGGTCTACCTGGGGCTGGCCACCGCCCGGAGCCTGGGGCTCATCACCCCCAGGGCGCGCTTTTCCACCCGGCTCCTGGTCCAGCTCCCGGTGGGGGCCGACGCGGCCGCCGCCGCCCTGCGCCTGCGCGGCAACCTCCCGGCCACCGTGCGCGTGCAGTCCCACGAGGAGGCCGCCACCGCCCTGGCCGAGCCGATCCGCAACACCAACGTCTTCATCCGGCAGCTGGGGCTCTTCACCCTGCTCCTGTCCTGCCTGGGGGCCTGGGCCATCCTGGCCGCCTACCTGAAGGGGCGGGAGCGGGACGCGGCCATCCTCCGGTGCCTGGGGGCCCCTCCGGGGGCGCCCGTGGCCATCTTCGCCATCCTGGCGGCCCTCCTGGTGGCGCTGGCCCTGCTCCTGGGCCTTGCTGCGGGCGGGGCCGCCGCGCGCATCCTGCCGGGCCTCCTGGGGGAGCTGATCCCCCAGGCGATCCGTTCGGGCCCCGCGCCCCCCGTGCCCTGGCTCGAGACGGCCGCCGCGCTGCTCATGCTCACCCTCGTCACCGTGCCCACCCTGGCCCGGCTGCGCAATGCCGGCCCCCTCACGCTCCTCCGGGACGGGCCGGCCCCGGACGGCGGCAGGCTCCTGGCCCTCGCCTGCGGCCTGGGCGCGGGCCTCCTGGCCTGCGGGCTGGTGGTCCTCAACGCCCCGAGCCGCAAGGTGGGCCTGCTCACCGCTGCCGCCATGGCGCTGCTCTTCCTGGTGCTCTTCGGGCTGTTCCGCCTGGTGCTGTTTATCTACCGGAAAAGCGCGGCCACCCTGCCCCTCCCCCTGAAGCTGGCCCTGGGCCAAATGGGGGCGCGCCCGGCCCTGGGCGCCCTGCTCATGTCGGTGATCGGCCTGGCGGTGTATCTCGTGCTCTCCACCCAGTTCCTGAAGGAGGACCTGGTCCGGCCCCTGGCCAACCGCAGGGGGGACGGGAGGCGCGCCAACCTCTTCTTCCTGGACGTGCAGAAGGACCAGCTGGAGCCCATGGAGGCCATGGCCCGGGCCCGCAGGGCCGAGCCCATGTCCTCCCCCATGGTCCGGGGCCGCCTCCTGGCCATCGCGGGCGCCCCCGTGAGCACGGCCGAGGATGCGCCCAGGGACCTGGCCAAGGGCACCTCCCGCGGGGCCGAAGCCCGCTCCTGGCAGCGCCGCGAGCAGAATCTCACCTGGCGCGAGCGCCTGGGCGACGCCGAGACGGTCACCGCCGGCCGCTTCTGGCCCCAGGACGGCCAGCCCCGCGCGGAGTTCAGCCTGGAGGAGGGCTTCGCGAAACAGATCGGGGCCAAGCTGGGCGACGAGCTGGTCTTCGACGTGCTGGGCACCGAGGTGAAGGGCCGGGTCACGAGCCTGCGGCACGTGGTGTGGCAGAGCTTCCGCATCAACTTCTTCATCGTGGCCCACCCCTCGCTGCTGGAGGGCGTGCCCGCGGTGTGGATCCTGGCCGCCGAGGTGGACGGGGCCGGCTCCAGGGCGGCCTTCCAGAACGAGACGGCCCGGCGCTTTCCCAACATCAGCACCGTCGACGTGGGGGAGATGGTGGAGCGTGTGGGCCGCGTCCTGGATCTCGTGGCCCTGGTGACCCGGGCCCTGGCGGGCCTCATGCTGGCCTCGGCCCTCCTGGTGCTCACCGCCAGCCTCCTGGCCGGGCGCCTGGAACGCCAGCGGGACCTGGCCCTGCTGCGCACCCTGGGCGCGGGCCACCGCACCCTCCTGGCCAGCCTGGCCTGGGAGTTCCTCATCCTGGGCGGCAGCGCCGCCCTGGCCTCCGGGGTACTGGCCTGGTGGCTGGCAAGGATCTACAGCGTGCGGGTCCTGCAGCTGGAGGGTTCGCCGAGCCCGGCCACGGCCGCCGCCCTGGTGCTCGCGGCGGCGGTCCTCACCGCCGCGGTGGGGCTCCTGGGCAGCTACCGGGCCCTGCAGGCCAAGCCCATGGACGTGCTGCGGGGGGATTGACCTACAACCCCAGCGCCTTGATCTTCTGATAGAGCGTGCTGCGGGGGATGTCCAGGCGTCTGGCCGCGGCTTCCACCCGGCCCCCCTCCTCCTTCAGCACCTGGGTGATGTAGAAGCGCTCCATCTCCTTCAGGGTGAGCTTGGAGGAACCCGGCTCGGCCCCGGCGCGGGGGCTGGAGGCGAAGTCCAGGTCGCCGGTCTCGATGAGGAGGGTGCGGGCCCCCAGCAGGGCCCGCTCCAGGACGTTGCGCAGCTCCCGGATGTTGCCGGGCCAGGCGTGGCGCTGCAGCACGCCCAGGGCCTCCCGGGAGAGCTTGACCGGCTCGCGCCCCCATTCCTCGGTGATCCGGCCCAGAAGGTTCTGGGCCAGGTCGGGGATGTCCTCGGCCCGCTCCGACAGGGGCGGCACCACGAGCTGGATGGCGCTGACCCGGTAGAACAGGTCGGCCCGGAAGAGCCGCTCCTGCACGAGGCTCTCCAGGTTCCGGTGGGTGGCGCCCAGGAGGCGGAAATCCACCTTGCGGTCGTGCACCTCCCCCAGGCGGCGGAAGCGCTTCTCCTCCAGGGCCTTGAGGAGCTTGGGCTGGATCTGGAGGTCCATGTCCCCCAGTTCGTCCAGGAACACCGTGCCCCGGTTCGCCGCCTCCAGGAGGCCGATCTTGGCGGCCACCGCGCCGGTGAAGGCGCCCTTCTCGTGCCCGAAGAGCTCCGTGTCCAGGAATTCGCGGGTGAACCCGCCGCAGTTGAGCTCCAGGAGCGGCTCGGAGGACCTGGAGCTGTTGCGGTGGAGCCACCGGGCCAGTTCGCTCTTGCCGGTGCCCGTGTCCCCCTGGATGAGGATGGGGCTTTCGGCCGAGGCCGCCCGGGTGGCCTGCTCCTCGAGGCGACGGATGGCCGGGCTGCCCCCCAGGAAGAGGTCCTTGACCCGCTGGGGCTTCTCCCGGGCGGAGGTGGCGACCTGCTTGCGCCGGTTCCGCTGGTTCTCCAGCACCCGCTCCAGCACCAGCTGCAGCGCGTTCAGGTCCACGGGCTTGACCAGGAACTGCTCGGCGCCCAGCTGGATGGCCCGCACCGCCAGCTCGATGGTCGCCTGGGCCGTGATGAGGACGATGGGCACCCCGGCATCGATGGCCTTGAGCCGGGGCAGGAGGTCCAGGGCGTTGCCGTCGGGCAGCGCGTAGTCCAGGGTCATGGCGTCATACACGTCCCGGCGGTAGCGGTTCTCCGCCTCCCCGCAGGTCTCGGCCTCGTCCACGCCGAAGCCCTGGAATTCCAGGTAGTCCCTCAGCGCGAAGCGCACCGCGCTCTCGTCATCCACCACCAGAATCCGGGGCTTGCCCATGGCCGGCCTCAGGCGCCGGGCAGGGTGAAGGAGATCGTCATGCCGCCCTCTGCGGCGGCGGCGGTGAGGCTGCCCCCGTGGGCCTCCAGGATCCGCCGGGCCACGGGCAGGGCCAGGCGTCCCATGCCGGCGGCGCGGAAATAGAACGGCTCGAAGACCCGAGCCAGGTCCTGGGCCTGGCCTGACCCCACCACGCAACCCGCAAGGCCCGGTCCCTGCAGGCTCCCGGCCGCGCCCCCACCCTGTGGGCCCGCGGCCAGGGTCACGGTCCGGCCCCTGCCTGTGTCAATCCCGAGGCCCTGGCCCAGGGCCCAGCGCAGGAGGGACGTGAAGGCCTCGCGCAGGCTGGCGGCGTCAGCTTCCACCTGGACCGGGGGCCCCTCCCAGGCCACCTGCAGGGTCACCCCCAGCCGCTCGGCGATGGGCTGGCAGAGGGCGGCCGCATCCCGCAGCAGCGGGTCCAGGGGCTGCCGCTCCCGGGACCCGGAGCGGGGGTCGCCGTAGGCCCCCAGCTCCTCGATGAAGCCCGTGAGCTGCTCCAGGTTCCGGCGCAGGGCGCCGCCGTAGCGCTGGGCCTCCTCCCGGTCCTGGTAGCGGGCCTGGAAGGCGTCCAGGATGGCGGAGAACCCGAAGGCCGCATTGCGCAGCTCATGCACCAGCCCCGGCACGAAGGCCGAGCCCGCAGGGCCCCGGGAGGCCCCGCGCCGCTCCAGGCGGGCCTCGGCCCGGGCCACCATCCGTTCGATCAAGTGAACCGTCTGGGCCACCCCGGCCCGGGCCGGGCCGGCGTCCGCCGCCTCGACGCGGAGCAGGCCCCACACCTGCCCCCGGGGGTCCAGGATCCGGTGGCCGTCACCGCCGGGGAGGTCCTCCGCCTCATCCCGCAGGACCATCTGCGCGGGAGCCCCGCAGAAGGCGGCCACGGCCTCCACCACGTCCTCCAGTTCCCCGGGATCGTTGAACCCCAGGCTGCGGAGGCGTTCCGTGCGGGCGGGGTTGCTGGGGGGTGCGGCGGGTACCAAGGGACATCCCGGGAAAGACCTAGGATTGTACCGGGATCCCGCCTTCCTGCCACTCCTTAAATGTAGTAATGATTAGTATTAAAGCCTACTTGAGCTTCTCCAGCACGGAGTCGCTGCGGTGGGAGACCTGGATGATGTTCTGGTTCACCGAGTTGATCTCCTGGGTGAGGTTGCGCACCGCCTCCACGGACTTGCCCAGATGGTCGGCGACGACCGTGAAGCCCCGGCCGTGGATCCCGGCCTTGGAGGCCTCGATGCTCGCGTTCAGGGCCAGCATCTGCATGTTGGACATGATGGAGTTGATGCGGCTGACGATGCTGTTGCTTGCGTCCAGGCTCGAGGCCAGGTCGTTCTTGATGCCCGACACCACTTCCGAGATGTCCTCGCGCATCTGGGTCGCGTTCTCCGCCAGGACCTCCACCATCATCCGGCTGGTGACGGGGGTGATGAGCATCGTGCTGGTGCCGCGCAGGCGGTGGCGGATGCGGGTCTCCAGGTCCTGGTCGCCGCTGGAGTCGAAGAGGAAGTCGGGCAATTCGCCCCGGGTGGCCTCATCGTCATCGGTGAAGGTGCGGATGTTCCTGGCCCTGGCCTCCAGGATGCCCGGGGCGCTGGGGTTGGGGTCGACCATGAAGACCACCCGGGCGACCGTGCTGCTGCCGAAGAAGCGCAGGAGACCCTGCCCGCCCCTGCCGCCGCCGATGATGCCGATGGTAAAAACCTGCTTGCCGAACCATTCACTCACGATGACCACCTGTAGGGAGGGATACCGACCTATGCTCCCACAATTCCCCGGCCCTGGGAGCAGGCGATTGCCTCCAGCGCCTGGGCGTGAAAGGAAATGGACTTCCGTTCAAGATTGAACGACCATATGGGGTCCAGCACGACAGTCCATCCGGGGGAGCGCCGATGCAGATCCAGTGGGGTGAAAAGTTCGCCACCGGCCACCACGTGGTCGACCACCAGCACCAGGCCCTTTTCAACGCCATCAACCAGTTCGACGAGGCCCTGCTGGCCGGGGTCGCCCCCTCCCGCGTGGATGGCATGCTCGCCTTCCTGGAGCGCTACACCCGGGAGCACTTCGCCACCGAGGAGTTCCTGATGGTGCGGGCCTCCTATGAGCCCCTCCCGACCCACAAGGCCGAGCACGACCGCCTCCTGACCCGGGTGAAGTTCATCCGGGAACTCCGGGAACAGGACCCCGCCCTCGTGCCCCCCGAAGGCCTGGCCAAGTTCCTGGGGGATTGGCTGCAGGACCACATCCTCACCTGGGACCTCGCCCTGTTCGAATGGGTGAAGACACATCCCATCGAAGGCTAGGCGCCTGCAACGGGTCGGTTCGGGTCCCTCCCTTCCGCCCCGTTACCTCCGCCGGCGCGGCCGGCTTCGGTTAAAGATTGGCCGTGGGTGAGATGTGGGGTTGGTGTTCGCACGCCTTGACTCCGGTGGTGGTTTTGGGCCATGAGGGTGGCAGCTCCCCTGGGGCCCCTGAGGCTTCGAGTCAAGCAACCGATGAGGCATGGCGCCGACTTTGAGTTGCAAGGGCCCTGTCCCGGATCTTCGGGCGCCAGTCACATCTCAACGTCGGCGCGCCCCCGACGCCCCAACCCTGACTCGAAGCCTCAGGGGCCTCTGGGGAGCGTCCCGCCCTCATGCCCCACGACTTTCATCGAAGTCAAGGCGTGCGAACACCGGACTCACATCTCACCCACGGCCAATCTTTAACCGAAGCCGGCCGCGCCGGCTGAGGAAACGGGGCGGGATGGAGGAACCCGGACCCGGGGGCAACCGGGTCCCTAGAGGGGCGGACCTTCCACCACCAGGCGGGCTTCGGTGAAGAATTCCATGGCCCAGCGGGGGCCCTCGAAGGCCTGGCCGGAGTGGCCCAGGCCGCCGAAGGGGGCCGAGTCCAGGCGGAAGGTGGGGGGCAGGTTCAGGAGCACCCCGCCGGCCATCAGGCGGTCTGCGGCCAGGCGGAGGTGGGCGGCGTCCCGGCTGTAGGCGCTGGCCCGCAGGCCGAAGCGGGTGGCGGCGGCCCGTTCCAGGCCCTCCTCGAAGGACTGGACCGGGGTCAGGATCGTGATAGGCGAGAAGCACTCCTCGCAGGCCAGGGGCGCGTCGTCCCCGAGGCCGGTGAGAATGGCCGGAGGCAGGAGGGCGCCCTGGCGCCGCCCCCTCAGGAGCACCTGAGCCCCCGCGGCCACGGCGGCTTCCAGGGCCGCGTCCATGCCCTGGGCGGCGGCCTCGCTCACCAGGGGGCCCACCACCGTGTCCGGCTCGAGGGGATCGCCCACCTTCAGGGCCGCCACGGCCGCCAGGAAGGCATCCCGGAAGGACTCCCACAGGTCCCGGTGCACATAGAAGCGCTGGGCCTTGCAGCAGCTCTGGCCGGCCGCGGCCACGGCCGAGGGTGCGAGCTGGCGCGCCGCGGCCACCGGGTCGAGGCCGGCGTCCAGCACCACGGCCGCGTTGCCGCCCAGTTCCAGGGCCAGGGGCTTGCCCCCCAGTATGGCCTTCAGGCGCAGGCCCACCCGTTCGCTGCCCGTGAAACTCACGGCCGCGATCCTGGGGTCCAGGGCCAGGGCCTCGGCCTCCTGGGGTTCCACCTGGGCCGCCTGCACAAGCTTCATGGGGGCTCCAACCGCCGCCAGGGCCGACTGCAGGGTCTCCATCAGGAGCAGCGAGGCGCGGGGCGCCTGCGGGCAGGGCTTCCACACCACCGCGCAGCCCGCGCCCAGGGCCGGGGCCAGCTTGTGCAGGGACAGATTGACCGGGAAGTTGAAGGGCGTGATGGCCAGCACCACCCCCCTGGGGTGGCGCGTCAGGAGGGCCCGGCAGCCTTCGGCCCCCGGCATCAGGTCGTAGGGCACCGCCTCTTCGCCGAAGGCGGCCACCGCCTCCTGGGTGCCCTGCAGGGTCGCGAGGCCCCGCTGCACCTCGCCCCGGGCGAGGGTGATGGGCTTGCCGGTCTCCCGGGTGACGAGCTGGGCCAGGTCCTCCGCGGCCTGCCGGCAGCGGCTTTCCCAGGCGCCCAGGAGGGCCCTGCGCTGCAGGCGGGAGGTGCCGCGCCAGGCCTGGAAGGCCTCCAGGGCCTTGGGAAGAAGCTCCGGGTCCAGATACATGGGCTCAGTATATACTGCCTGCCAGGCCCTTCTGCACCAGTTCCTTGGCGGCGGTGCGCACCGCCGGGTCGGGCTCAGCGCTCTCCTTGGTGGCTTCGAAGACCGCGGAGGCCGCATCGGCCGACTCGAAGGCCGCCAGGCTCCGCAGGGCCGCGATGCGGACCAGGGGCTCGGGCTCGTTGGCCTGGACCGCGAAGTGGGCCAGGCGCAGGGCCCCCATGCGGTTGTTGAGCTCGCACACGTACTGGATGTTCAGGGCGGCCTGCTCACGGATGGCCGGATCCGGCTCGAAACGGTAGTTGGCCCGGTTGAACAGCAGACCCGAGGCGACGCCGCTGACGACGCGCGAGTCGCCGATCTCCTGGATGGCCCGGATCTTGGCTGCGGTGCTGTAGGAGGAGGCGTTGCTGAGCACCTCCGCGAGCTGGATGAGCCGCTGATTGGGGGTCAGCGACTGGGCTGCGCCCGGATACGCCACTCCAGTCGCGACCAGCATCGCGAGGACCCACTTCAACGCGGCCATTGGCTCTCCATGGTGAGGGGAGCATAGCATGGTGAGCCGACAGGTCCAGTTCATTCCGCGGTAGGCTGGCTGCGATGCCCTCACCTCCCTTCCACTTCCAGCCCATCGGCTACATCCGCTCACCCTATACCCAGCGGATCGACGCCCCCCACCAGGCCACCATCCCCGCGGGCGATGGACCCTCCGGTCAGGCGATCCTGGAGCTGGAGCCTGGCCTGCCGGAAGCGAGCCTGAAGGACCTCGAGGGGTTCGCCTACCTGTGGGTGGTCTTCGTCTTCCACAAAAGCGACGGCTGGGCGCCCACGGTGCGCCCGCCCCGGGGCCCCCGGGTCAAGCGCGGCGTGTTCGCCACCCGCAGCCCCCACCGCCCCAACGCCATCGGGCTGTCGGCGGTGGAACTGGTGGCCGTGGAGGGCCGCAGCCTCCGGCTGGGCGGCACGGATTTCCTGGACGGCACGCCGGTGCTGGACATCAAGCCCTACGTCCCCTACGCCGACGCCTTCCCCGAAGCGAAGGCGGGCTGGATCGACGAGGTGGACGCCGCGTCGGGCCTGCTCTCAGCGCCGGGCCTCCGGCGCCCCCGGAAGGTTTGAGTACATGGCCTCGATCTCCACCCGGAAGGCCTGCTCGATGGACTTCCGGCGGAGCTTCAGGGTCGGCGTGAGCTCGCCCAGGTCCATGGAGAAGGGCCGCGGCAGCAGGGTGAAGCGCTTGACCTTCTCGTAGGCGGAGAGCCCGGTCTGGAGCTGCTCGAGCCGGCCTTCGAAGAAGGCCACCACCTTGCTGTCGCGCATCAGCTCGGCGGGGCTGCGCCAGGTGACGCCCATGGCCCGGGCGTGGTCCTCCAGCCGGTCGAAGTACGGCACGATGAGGGCCGAGACGAAGTGGCGGGAATCGGCGATGATGGCCACCTGCTCGATGTACGCGTCCTTGGCCAGGAACCCCTCCACCCGCTGGGGCGCCACGTACTGCCCGTTGGAGGTCTTCATCAGCTCCTTGATGCGCTCCGTGAAGATCAGGTTGCCCCGCGCGTCCAGGCCCCCGGCGTCGCCGGTGCGGAAGTAGCCGTCCTCCGTCATGACCTTCGCCGTCTCCTCCGGGCGGTTGTAGTAGCCCCGCATGACCGTGGGCCCCTTCACCAGGATCTCGTTCTCCTCGCCCAGGCGCACTTCCAGCCCCTCCAGGGGCCGGCCGATGGTGCCCAGCGGCAGCGGCCCGTCCTCGTAGCAGGACACCGTCGCGCAGGTTTCCGACAGGCCGTAGCCGTACTTCAGGTTCAGCCCGATGGCCTGGAAGAAGAGGTTCACATCATCCGAGAGGCTCGCCCCGGCCACCGGCAGGAACTTGCTTCGGCCCCCGAACAGGCCGCGCAGCTTGCGGAACACCAGCAGGTCGGCGAGGCGGTTGCGCAGGCTCAGCACCGGGCCCGGCCGCCGCCCCTTGACCCGGAGCTCGGCAGCCGCCAGGCCGCCCTCCATGGCCCAGTGGAAGAGCAGGCGCGTGGGCAGGAGGGCATTGGCCATGCGGCTCTGGATGCCCGCGTAGGCCTTCTCGTAGACCCGGGGCACCGCGCACATGTGGGTGGGCCGCACGTCCCCGAGGGCCTTGACCAGCGACTGGGGATCCCTCAGATAGACGTTGACCGCGCCCCGGTACAGCACGTAGAGGGTCCAGGCCCGCTCGAAGATGTGGCACAGGGGCAGCATGCACAAGGACACGTCCCCGGGCCCCACCTGCAGCCGGGCGTCGTGCATCTTCAGGGCGGCGCTCAGGTTGGCGTGATCGAGCATGACGCCCTTGGGCACGCCCGTGGTGCCCGAGGTGTAGACGAGGGTGAAGAGATCCTCGGGCCGGCAGTCCCGGCTCCGGGCCTGCAGCTCCGCCTCCAGGGAAGGGTCGTCCCCCAACGCCAGCAGGTCCTCGAACCGGATGGCCCCGGAGCAGCCCTCCAGGTCCGTGGCGGGATCCAGGACCACCACGTGCGCAAGTTTCCCCTGGGCGAGCAGGGCCATGCCGAGTTCGACCTGGGCCCTCTCCCCGGCGAACAGGATCCGGATCCCCGCATCCTGGGCGATGAATTCCGCCTGCTCGGCATTGCTGGTGGGGTAGAACGGCACCACGACGCCCCGGGCCGCCAGGATCCCCAGATCCGCCAGCGTCCACTCCGGCATGTTCCGCGCGCACACCCCGACCATCTCCCCGGCCCCGTGCCCCAGCCGGATCAGCCCCCGGGCGACCTGGTCCATGCGCGAGCCCAGCTCGGCCCAGGTGACCACGGGACCGTCCCCGTGGGGCTGCAACGCGGGCTTGGCGCCGCGGAGCCTGGCCGCGTCCCTGAAAAACCGGACCAGATGGAAATCCTGCTGCAAGGGCCACTCCAACAAGAAGCCCTGGAGACTGAGTAACTCCAGGGCGGGGCAACGGGCATTATACCAGCAAGGTCGCACCCCACCCAGGCTTGTCTGGGAACCACCCAGGGCTATCACCTCACCCTTGGCTGAGGTCCCCCCATTTCCCCCCGGTACCTCCGCCGGCGCGGCCGGGAGAGGTTAAAGATGGGCCCAGGGGAGACGAGGGGGCCCTGTTGGCACGCCTTGGCTCCGATCCTTGGCGTGGAGCATGGAAGGGTTGGCCCTCATCGGGGGCCTGAGGCTTCGAGTCCAGTGGCCGGCGGCACCCGTCGGCGCCGACGTTGAATGGCAAGTGGCTTCATCCACCATGGGTGCATTCGGACAAAGCTTGACCTCGACGATGACCGCTACCAAGTCAACCCATGGATGGGCTTGCCTGGAGGATGACCCTTGTACCCCGGCACGGAACAAAGTTTCGGTTATAATGATACCAGGCTTCAACCACAGGACGGGCCCCATGAGACCAACCGAAACCATTCCTTTATTTGACGACTACCTGGCCAAACAGCACCTCTCCTTCGAGGCCGTTGTCATCGGCGGTGCGGCCTTGGCACTCCTGGGCATCATCGGTCGCGAGACTCGGGATTTCGACATCATCGAGCCCTTGCTTCCTGAAGCCGTTGCCGAGGCTTCCAGGTCCTTTGCCGCCGAACGGTCGGGCAAGGGAGAGGTCCTCCGGAGGGATTGGCTCAACAACGGACCTGCTCTGCTGGCTCGCTTGCTGCCAAGTGGATGGCGAACACGCCTTCAGTTGGCCTTTAAAGGAAGGGCGATCACCCTCTGGTCCCCCGGACGGCCGGATTTTCTGCTGACCAAGCTTTTTGCGCTGTGTGACCGCGGGTTGGACCTCAGTGACTGTGTGGCCATGGCGCCAACAGCGGCTGAGCTCGCCGCCGCCGCCGACTGGGTTGTCCTGCAGGATATGAACCCGGAATGGCCCGCCCACGTGCAAGCTACCCTGCGTGACCTTGGGAGGAGGTGCGGCCATGGGCTTTAGGCGCACGCGGGTGCCCGTGGGGCTGCTTCAGGGCGAAGCCCTGACCTCGGCCATGGTGGGCATCGGGATGAATTTTTCGGGGCGGGCCACACCTGAGGTCAACCTCGAGGACACGCTGGTCGCAGCGTCCATCGCGGGCATGGAGCAGGATGACCTGCGGGTCCTGTCCATCCTCGTCACCTGGCTGGCAGTCCACGGCGCCTGGCTCAACGTCGATCGCCTGACCCATCTGGTGCTGGGGCAGCCATCGCTTCGGGTTCGGCTGTTCTGGAGCGCCGTGGCGCTCTGGCTCGCCAAGGACCGCCGCTTTGCGCGCATGGCTGGGGCCTATCGGGGACCACGCGCCGACCTGCTTGGGGCCGGCACGGAGTTCCTCCTCGGCCGTTCAGGTGAGGATCCCCGCTTCAAGGAGGGCCCCATGCGGGTTCCGGCGGGGACGCTGAGGGATCGCCCTGCGGATGTCCTCACGCCGGCGGAACTGGCCCGAAAGCACCGCACCTACCGTCGGAGGATCCTGCTCGGGCCCAGTTACCGCGCGGACATGTGGGCGGAGTTGGAGGCCGACCCGGCCATCTCCGCGGCGGAACTGGCGAGGCGGACCTACGGGTCCTTCGCCACCGCCTGGCATGTCCGCAAGGACTGGGAGATCCTGGCCGCCGCTCAGCCCTCCTGAACCTTGAACCTCGAGACGAGCGCGTTGAGGCCTTCCGCCGCGCGGCTCAGCTCGTCAACGGTTCCGGTGGTGCTGCGGATGGTGGCGGCCATCTCCTCGGTGGCGGCGGCGTTCTGGGTGGCGATGCCGGAGAGGTCGTCCATGAAGCCGACGATGGCCGAGGTGTCCTGGCGCTGGGCGGAGCTCTGGCTGCCGATGGTCTTGATGTGGCCGGCGCTGGCGGCGATGGCGTCCTGGATGTTCTTGAGCCCGGTGCCGGCGGCGTGCACCATCATCGTGCCTTCCCGGATGCTGCGGCTGGAGGTCTCGATGAGCACCGCGATCTCCTTGGCCGCCTGGGAGCAGCGCTCGGCCAGCTTGCGCACCTCCTCGGCCACCACGGCGAAGCCCTTGCCGTTCTCCCCGGCCTTGGCGGCCTCGATGGCGGCGTTGAGGGAGAGCAGGTTGGTCTGGTTGGCGATCTCCGTGATCACGGTGAGGATGCTGCCGATCTGGTTGGAGTTGGCGTTGATGGCCGCCATGCCCGTGACCACCTCGCCCACGGCCTCCCCGCCCTTGGCGGCGGCAGCCTGGGCCTCATCGAAGGACTTCAGGGCGTTGGCCACGTTGGCGTGGATGATCTCGGAGGATCGCGCGATGGTGCCCACCTTGGCCGTGGCCTGGCCCACGCTGGCCTTCTGGTTCTCGGCGGTGCGGGCGATGGATTCGGCGGTGGTGTCCATCTCGTTCATGCCAGCGTTCATCTGCAGGGAGCCCGAGGCGATGGTCCGGGAGATGGCCACCACCTCGCCGACGATGCCCTGGATGTTGCCCACGAAGCGGTTGAAGTTCGTGGACAGCTTGGCGATCTCGTCCCTGCCGTCCACCTTGAGCCGGGCCGTGAGGTCCCCCTCCCCTTCCGAGATGTTGGCCATGCCCGTCTCGATGACCTCCAGGGGCTTGACGATGGAGGTGCTGAGCAGGAAGGCCGCCGCGAAGCCGATGGCCACCATGCCCAGGCCCAGGACCAGCATCATGAGGAAGGCGATCCGGGACTCCTTGTTGATGCTCTCGGTGTTCATGACCAGCAGCACGTAGTACTTCTTCTTCATCTCCAGGCCCTTGATGCGCACCGGGTTGCAGATGACCAGGAAGCCGTCCTTCGAATAATGCAGGTCCCCCTCGGCCACCAGCGGCCCCGCCAGGGGCGTCGCGTCGACCTTGGAGCCTTCGGCGAAGTTGACCTGGAAGGGCACCGTCAGCTGCGTGCCGTCCACGCCCACCACCGCGGCCGCGGTGATGTCGGCGTCGCCCTTGATGAAGTTCAGGGCCTTTTCCGTGGAACCCGAGGAATACTGCTCGTCGCTCAGCAGGTTGGGCGAGACGGCCTCGGCCAGCATCTTGGAGATGCTCGCGCCCTTCAAGGTCATGGCCTTGCCCTGGGCCCGGCGCAGCATGGCGCCCGAGGCCAGCACCGCGGCCAGCCCCAGGAAGGCCGTCAGGGCCAGGAAGGCGAAGGTGAGCTTCTTCTTGATGGTGAGGTTCTTCCAGGCTTCCATGAAGCACTCCGTATGAAATAGAAAGCCGACTCAGAACCTGAAGACAGCCGAGGATAGTGCCTTGACGGTGATGGTCTTCCCGTCACTGCTCATGGTTGCGGTGGTGGAAGCCGTGATGGGGGTCAGGCCGGCCGAGAGCCCGTCCACCAGAAGGGCTGCGGTGGTCAGGCTGTCCGAGACCGTGAACGTGTGGTCCGCGGTGTCGGCGTTGTGGAACACGTAGTAGGTGTGGGGAGTGGGGTCGGTGGAGACGACCCTGTAGCCGAAAGCCAGCACGCTCGCGCCGGCCCCGGCGGGGGCGACCAGGGTGCTGTTGCCGGCGATGGCGGCGTCGGGCAGGCGGAAGGCGTTGGTGCTCTTGCGCAGGGCGATGAGGCCCTGGGTGTAGGCGTAGAGCTGGTAGCCGTCCTGGCCGGTGGCGTAGTTGGCGAAACCGCCGCCGATGGGATCCCCGGCATACACCGTGGACCAGCGGACCATGTTGACGGCGTCCGAGGCGTTGTAGGAGTTGGCGCAGAAGGACCTGCCAGCGGCGCTGGAGACCGTGCTGGAATCGCTCGAGGGGGTCTCCTTGGTCCGGAACATCTCGTCCCCCGCCTGCAGGAAGGCGGTGCCCTGGGAGGTCATGAGGACCGCGTAGCCCACCTTCGCCCGCTGCAGGAGTATGCCGTCCGGGACCGTGCCCTTGGCGGCGTTGGTGGCCGCGGCGAGCACGTCGTAGTAGCAGAGGTTGTCGTGGCAGGTGAGGTAGTTCACCACGTTGTTGGTGCTGGGGGCCGTGAAGTTCGTGGGCTGGCCCGTGACGTTCTGGAAGAGGGCGGCCGGGGTCTGGGCCTGGCCGGTGAGGAAGGCCGGCTTGCCGTCGCTGGGATAGCCGTTCTTGAAGAGGTTCCGGTAGCTGTCCGAGAACATGCCCACGTTCATCCCCTTGAAGGCGGCGACATCGTTCTGGTCGCTGCCGGTGACGGCCGTGCCGAGGTAGTCCGTGGCGGCGCCGGTGTAGTAGGCGTTCCAGCCCTCGCCCAGCAGGATGGCGTTCGGGTTGGCGGCCTGGGCCAGCTTATAGGCGTCGGTGAGGGTGGCGGTGTCGATGACGCCCATCAGGTCGAAGCGGAAGCCGTCCACATGGTAGGCGTCCACCCACTGGCCGAGGGCGTCCAGGATGAGCTTGCGCACCATCTTGTGCTCGGTCTGCACGTCGTTGCTCCCGGCGCCGTTCTTGCTGCTGGAGCGGTAGTAGTAGCCGTTGTCCAGCGAATAGCCGAGGACCGCGTTGCTGGCGGTGTGGTTGAAGACGACGTCCAGGATGACGCCCATGCCCTGGCGATGGATCTCGTTGATGAGGGTCTTCAGCTCGTTGACGCGGGAGGCGGGATCCAGGGGGTTGGAGGAATACATGCCGCTGGGAGTGAACCAGTTCTGGGGGTCGTAGCCCCAGTTGTAGTTGGCGCCGGAAGTCTTGTAGGTCAGCTCCCGCGTTCCGATCTTCGTCTGGTCGTAGTAGTAGTTCTCCAGGGGGCACAGGAGCTGCACATGGGTGACCCCCAGCTTCTGGATGTGGGGCAGCATGTCCACCAGGCCCTTGAAGGTGCCCCAGGCGTGGCCCGTGGTGAAGCCCGTCAGGGAGGGGTCCACCGTGAGATCCCGGATCCCGGCCTCGTAGATGATGGCGTCCCGGTTGGAGGCGTATGCGTAGGGAGCGGAGGTCACGCCGTCGGAGGCCTTCATCCGGCTGCCGTCGAAATACGTGCCTCCCGCCCAGCCCCCATCGGGCAGGGTGGCGGCGGGGTCCACGATGGCCCCCTTGCCGACGCTGTCTCCGGCAATGGTGGCGCCCCCCGCGTTGACCCACTGGGCCATGGACCGGGCGTAGGGGTCCAGGACGTAGGGGCTGGAGGCCGAGGTGCCGCCGACGCTGTAGACGTAGTAGGGGCTGGTGGCGGGAATGGCCATGGGGGGAGCGGTCCACACCCCGCCCGTGCCCCGGGTGAGGTTCACGGTGGCCGCGGCCACGGGGCTGGCGAGGGAGTCGTTCCAGTTGGCGTAGAAGTTGACCGCAACCGACGTGGCGAAGGGATTCCAGTAGCTGAAGGCCACGTTCGTCCCCGTGGCCACGGCGCCAAGGGGCGTGCTGGGAACGTTGTAGTAGGCCGGATCCGCGGCGGGCGTCGCGTTGGGGTCCGCGTCGGTGGAGAGGGTGGTGACCGGGGTCGAACTGGAGGCGGAGCCGCCACCGCCTCCGCCGCAGCCGGTCCAAAGCGCCGCGGAAGCGGCGGCCAATGCGTAGCCCAGGATCCTGGTCACAGTGTTCTCCTTGCCCTCAGGCGCGCTTGTACATCCGTTCGTAGTACTCGTCGAGCATGCGCTTGACCCCGAAGGTCTCGCGGGTGCCCTGGATGGACCTGACCATCATGTCGATCCATTTGTCCCGGCCCTCGTAGTAGGTGGGCAGCACCTCCTCGGCCAGCACCTTCCTGAAGGCCTTGAAATCGTGCTTGTCCAGCACGGCCTCGACCTCGCTCTCGAAGCCGTCCCCGAACTGCCAGCCGTTCTCGCCGTGCTGGCAGGCCTCGGGCCACCAGCCGTCCAGGATGGACAGGTTGAGGACGCCGTTCATGGCCGCCTTCATGCCCGAGGTGCCCGAGGCCTCCTTGGGCCGGCGCGGGTTGTTGAGCCACACGTCCGAGCCCCGGGTGAGCATCGCCCCGATCTCCATGTCGTAGTTCTCCAGGAAGACGACCTTGCCGGGATAGCGGCGGGTCATCTCCAGGATGTCCTCCACGATGCGCTTGCCGCCGTCGTCCAGGGGGTGGGCCTTGCCGGCGAAGACGATCTGGACCTTGCCGGCCTTCAGCAGGGGTTCGATGAACGTGCGGTCGGTGAAGATGAAGTTCGACCGCTTGTAGGGCGCCGCGCGGCGGGAGAAGCCGATGAGGAGGGCCTCGGGATCCAGCTTGACGCCGTTGCGGGCCTCCACGAAGGCGATGAGTCTGGCCTTGTTCTCCTGGTGCCGGTTCCACAGGGCCGTGGCGCGGCGCCTGGAGCCGTCGCAGGCCGCGGCCAGGTCCAGCATCTTCGGGTCCACCCAGGTGCCGAGGTGGATGGCGTTGGTGATGCCGATGATCTCGCAGCGGCCCTTGACGTCCTTCCACATGGTGTTGGAGGTGACCCGGTGCAGGTCGGCCACGGCGTTGGCCAGGCGGGACAGCCGCAGGCCGCCCACGGTCATGTTGAAGGGCGAGCCGCCCAGCTGCTTGAGCTGGGCCCGGGTGAGGCCGAGGTTCGCCCCCAGGTACATGAACCGGTCGATGGGGTGGGACTCGTTGCCCTGGAGGATGGGCGTGTGGGTGGTGAACACCACCTCCTCCCGGGTGCGCGCCCAGGCTTCCTGGAAGGTGGCGCCCCGGGCCATGCGCCGGCGGATGAGCTCGAAGCCGGCGAACAGGGCGTGGCCTTCGTTGAAGTGGTAGACGTCGGGCTTGATCTTCAGGGCCTGGAGGGCCCGGGCGCCGCCGATGCCCAGCACCATCTCCTGGGCCACCCGCTCCTCGCCGAACCAGCCGTAGAGCTGGCCCGTGATCCACCGGGCCTCGCCGTCGTTGCCGTCGACGTCGGTATCCAGGAGGTAGAGGGTGTCGACGCCGAAGCTCGTCACCTTCCAGACCTTGACCAGGACATCGCGGTCCTTGATGAACACCTTCACGGTGACCCCGGTGTCCTCCAGGAACCCGTGCTGGCCGGTGCGGTAGGCGTCGTAGACCTTGTTCGTGGTCTTGTCCACGAGCTGCTCGCCGTAGCCCTGCTTCCAGCGGATGCCGATGCCCACCATGGGAAATCCGTAGTCCTTGACCCCCTTGAAGTAGTCACCGGCCAGGATGCCCAGGCCTCCGCTGTAGATCTTGAACGCGCTTTCGATGGCGTATTCCATGCAGAAATAGGCAACCTGGGGCAGTTTCTTGGCCATATTCTTGGTTCCTTAAGGCTTGACCCGCTCGAGCAGGACATAGGTTTCGGCCTGGACCTGCACGGCGCCCCCCGCCACGATGGCGGTGCGGCCGGTGTAGGCATCCTGTAGCGTATCGCCATCCTTGAAGACGCCGGCCACGGGAAGGGTCACGGCGCCCTTGGCGTTCATGGCCACCACCACCCGGTCGCCGGTAGCCGCGTCGATGCGGCTGAAGGCGTAGGGGGAGGAGCCCAGCTGCTGGTGCGCGCCCCGGGCCAGGGCAACGTGGCGGGAGCGGAAGGTGCCGAGCTTGCGCCAGTGCGCCAGGACCTTGGCGTCCACGCTGGTCCAGTTCATGTCCGAACGCGTGCCCTGGTGGTAGTCGGTGCGGGGCTCGTAGCCCACGGGCCGGGCGGTCTCGTCGCCGTAGTAGATCTGCACGCCTCCGGGGGCCAGGAGCAGCGCGGCGCCGCCCTCGATGAGCTTGTCGCGGTCGAAGAGCTTCGTGTCGTGGGAGGAGAGGTAGTTGAGCATATGGGCGGGCATGCCGGCCTGGAGCTTTGCGTAGGACGCGAAGAGCTTCTCGGGCTTCTTGAAGTCGTCGTCCTCCCCCTGGAACTCGAAGTTGATCATGGCGTCGAAGCCGGACTGGTGCATCTTGTGCATGCCGGGGCCCACGCCCCACCACTCGCCCACCATCCAGAAGGGGGCGTCGTCGACCTTGGCGGCAGGGTTGGCGGCCTTCCATTCGGCCAGGGCCTTGACGCCCTCGGCCTTGAGCTGGGCCCAGGCCTCGGCTTCCACATGCTTGACCGTGTCGCACCGGAAGCCGTCCACGCCGTACTGGCGCACCCAGTCCGTGAGCCACTTCACCAGGTAGCCGCGCACGGTCATGCTGGGCAGGTCCACCGCCTTCGTGTCCTTCTTCTCCTTGAGGAACCTGGGCAGCGTGACGAAGTCCTTGCTCTCGGTACGGAAATCGGGGAGGAAGTCCAGCTGGCGGGTGAGGTCGTCGTTGCCACCGTCGATGTAACCGGGCAGGCCGGCGCGCACCCAGGGCCGCCCCCACCAGGCGCCCCAGCTGGCCGCGGCGCCATTATAGTCGATGTAGTTGTGGTAGGTCTTGATGGTCGCGGCCTCCGCGCCGGGCCAGAGGACCGGGACGTTCAAGTCCTTGGCGGTCTGCAGGTCCAGGTAGCCGGGATGGTTCATGACGATGTCGAAGAGGACGCGGATGCCCTGGCTGTGGGCGGTGTCCACCATCTCCTTGAGCTCGGCCGGGGTGCCCATGTTCTTGTCCAGCACCGTGTAGTCGCAGGCGTAGTAGCCGTGGTAGGCGTAGTGCTTGAACTCGGCCTTGCCCCCCTGCACCCAGCCGTGGATCTGCTCGTAGGGCGCCGTGATCCAGATGGCGTTCACGCCCAGCTGCCGGAACCAGCCCTCCTTGAGCTTCTGGGTGACGCCCGCCAGGTCGCCGCCGTGGAAGGTGCCCACGTCGTCCTTGGGCAGGGCCTCCCGCTTGCGTCCATAGCTGTTGTCGTTGGAAGGATTGCCATTTACGAAGCGATCGGTCATGAGGAAGTAGACGATGGGGTTGTCCGCGAAGGCTCCCGGTACGGCCACGGGCTGCGCCGCAGCGAGGAACGTGGGGGCGAGGAGGGTCGTGGCGAACAGGGTGGAGGCGGAGCGGCACAGCAGGTTCATGGCGGGATCCGGAACATGGGAATGGAAGCGAAGCCGGTGATGGGTCTTGCGGCCATCACCGGCCTCGAGATGCCTTATTTTCTGCTACTTGAAGTCCGCGTGGGCGGCCTTCAGCTCTTCCATGGAGTAGAAGATGGTACGGTCGGTGTCCAGGACCCAGATCTCCTTGTGCTCCAGGCCGTTGAAGACCATGTCCTTGCCGCCCTGCTCCTTGATGTCGCCCTTGTGGATGATGTAGTTGACGTTCATCTTGGTCTTGGCCTTGTTGGCGAACTCGTCCTCGCTGCGCACCCAGAAGACGCCGAAGGCGTTCTTGCCGCTGGGCATCATGGGATTCGGCCATTCCACGCCTTCCAGGGGCATGTTGGGGCTCTTCCAGAGGTGCACGCCCCAGCCGTCGTAGATGCCGTCGGCGCGGTGGTAGTTGATCTGGATCATCCCGGCCGGCGGTGCTGCGGCGGCGGGGGTGAAGGCGGCGAAGGCCAGCGCGACGACGGCGAAGGCTTTGAGAAGGGTGGAACGGAAACTCATGTTCGACTCCTGGATTGGGAAAGGGAGGGCACGGCCCTCACGAGGGTGGGCATTGAGGTCAGCTCCAAAGTTCAACCTTTGGTGCCGCCGGCGGTGAGGCCGGCGATGAGTCCCTTCTGGGACAGCATGAAGACGATGGTGATGGGCAGTCCGGACAGGATGGCCGCCGCGGCGAAATGGCCCCACATGTACTTCTGGGGGTAGAGGAAGGAGTTGGCCCCCACCGCCAGGGTGAGGTTCTGCTGGGAGTGGAGCAGGATGGAGGCCACGGGATACTCGATGATCGAGCCGATGAAGGCCAGCAGGAACACCACCATCAGGATCGGCAGGGCCATGGGCAGGAGCACCATGTAGAAGGCCTGCCAGGGGGTCGCGCCGTCCACGGTGGAGGCCTCCTCGATCTCGGCGGGGATGGTCTCGTAGAAGCCCTTGATGATCCACACGTGCATGGCGATGCCGCCCGAGTACACGAGGACGAGGGACCAGATGCTGTCGTTGCCGAACAGGGGGAAGGCGTTGCCGATGCGGGTGAAGATGAAGTGGATCGCCACCAGGGCCAGCACCGAGGGGAACATCTGCATGAGCATGAGCCCCGTGAGGGCCGCCTTGCGCCCCTTGAAGCGCATGCGCGCGAAGGCGTAGGCCGCCGTGGTGCTCAGGAACAGGGCCACGCAGGCCGACACCGCGGCCACCCGGATGGAGTTCCAGAGCCAGCGCAGCACGGGCAGGTCGGGGTAGATGAGCACGCCGTCGGGACCCGTTTCCGGCAGCCCCAGCGCGAAGCGCCAGTGCTCCCAGCTGATGGTGCTCGGGATGACGCTGCCCGTGGCGAAGTTGCCCGGACGGAGGGAAATGGAGATCGTGAGCAGGAGCGGGAAGATGACCGCGGCGCACAGGCAGATCAGGAACGCGTGGGCCAGCCACACCCTCCAGCGCTCGGACTTGTTGGTTACGATGGCCATGGTTGCCTCCCTTCCTCAGCGCTTTTCGTCATCGGCGATCTTCGTGTACTTCATCTGGATCAGCGTCAGGGCGACCACCAGCAGGAAGATCACCGTGGAGATGGCCGCCGCCAGGCCGAACTTCTGCCCCGAGTCCTCGAAGGCGATGCGGCGCACGTACGTGATCAGGATGTCCGTGGTGCCCGCGGGCACCGTGGAGTCCAGATGGTCGGGCCGGCCCCCCGTCAACAGCAGGACCAGGACGAAGTTGTTGAAGTTGAAGGCGAAGGACGCGATGAGCAGCGGCAGCAGGGGCCGCTTGATGAGTGGCACGGTGATCTTGAAGAAGTTGGTGATGGGCCCCGCGCCCGCCACGGCGGAGGCTTCATAGAGGTCGTAGGGGATGGCCTTGATGAGCCCCATGCACACCACCATCATGTACGGGAAGCCCAGCCAGGTGTTGACGATGAGGAGCATGATCTTGGCCAGGAGCGGGTCCGAGAACCAGGGCGGCCGGATGCCGAACAGGCTGTTCAGGATCATGTTGATCTCGCCGATGTTGTTGTTGAACAACCCCTTGAAGATCAGGATGGAGATGAAGCCCGGCACCGCGTAGGGCAGGAACAGCAGCAGGCGGTAGACGCTGCGGAAGCGCAGGGCCTCCCAGGACAGGAGCACCGCCAGCAGGAGCCCCAGGGAGCAGGAGAGGAATACCGACAGCCCCGAGAACAGCACCGTCCAGATGAAGATGCTGAGGAAGGGCTCCCGGAACTTGGGATCGGTGAAGATCTGCCGGTAGTGCGCGAAACCCACCTTGACCACGAAGCCGGGCTCCACGGGGTCCCCCCCCGGGGTCTCGTAGAAGCCCGACTTCAGGTTGGCTCTCAGCACCGACTGGTCCTGGTTGTTGACCAGGCTTCCGTCGGGCTGGCGTGTGTAGAGCGGCTTCATCTCGGCGAATTCGCTCAGGCCGGTCATCCCCAGGCGGGCCCCGTTGGGCATGAGGACGGCGACCTTCTTCAGGGCGTCCTGGGCGGCGATGATGTCGCCGATGCCCACGGGCTCGAGGTTCGCGGTGAAGCCCGAGCCGTTGTCCGCGACCGCCTTGAGGACCAGGGTCCGGTCCGGCTCGGCCGGCATCGAAAAGGCGGGCGTGAAAAACACCGCATGGCTTTCGGCGTCCTCCAGCCGGGCCCGGTACTTGCCGCCCTCCGGATAGAGGGCGAAGGCGAAGGTGTTGCTCTCCCCGGGGTAGGTCTGGTCCAGCAGGTACTGGGTGGCCAGGGGCAGCTCGAGGATGTTCTTGGAGCTGTAGTTGGTGAACCCGATGGAGATGGTGTAGAGCACCGGGAAGACCACGAAGATCAGCGCCGCGGCGATGCCCGGGAACAGGTACCGGTAGGCATAGGTGCGCTGGGAGGTGTAGAGCCAGGCGGCCAGGGCGAGGATGACCAGGAGCGTGCCGGCCAGGAGCGTCTCGCCCGCGACATAGATCACCGTCACGAGGAAGAGCGCGGCGACGACGAGCACGGCCAGGAGCACGGGGCCGATAATGCGTCGGAGGGCGGGTTTCAGGATCATCTCGGTCTTTCCGCGACAGGAGGGATGGGGGTGGCGCGGGGGGGCGCACGCCGCCCGCGCCGGTTCAGAGGCTACTTGGCGTGGATGCGCTTGGCGGCGGCGTCCATGGCTTCCTGGGGGCTCCTGCGGCCATCGGTCATGCTGCCGAGAGCGGCGAGCATGGCGGCCCAGAACTTGCCCATCTCGGGGTTGTTGGGCATGATGATGCCGTCCTTGGCGCTGTCCATGGTGGCCATGACGCGGGGATCCTTCTTGATCTGCTCGTAGAAGGCCTTGTTGGCCGGCGCGCCCAGGGGCACGGAGGCGTTGATCTTCTTCAGCCCTTCCACGGTCAGCATGGCGTTCTCGATGAAGTCCTTGGCCACCAGGGGGTTCTTGCTGGCCTTGGGGATCATGGCGCCGGTGACGCCCACCATGGGCCGGGCCACCTTGCCGTTGACCATGGGGATCTTGGCGACGCCGTACTTGATCTTGGCCTTGTCCAGGTTCTCCCAGGCCCAGGCGCCGCTGATCATCATGCCGATCTTGCCCTGGGCCATGCCGGCTTCCATCTCGGCGTAGCCGGCCTCCTCGGGCATGACCTTCTCCTTGATGAGGCGGTCCAGGATCTTGGCGCCCATGACGGAACCGGCGTTGTTCACGCCCGTGTCGTTGGCGTCATAGGTGCCGTCGGCCTTGCGCTTGAAGGCATAGCCGCCGTTGGCCTGCATGAGGGGGAAGGTGAAGTAGGTGTTGTTGTAGTCCCAGAGGATGGCGTGCTTGCCGGTGGGGGCGAGCTTCTTGTCCAGGGCGAAGACCTCGTCCCAGGTCTTGGGCGGGGTGGGCACGATGGCCTTGTTGTAGATCAGGGCCACGGCCTCGATGGAGATGGGATAGGCCCAGACCTTGCCCTGGATCGTGAAGGCGTCCCAGGCCATGGGGACGATGCCGTCCTTGACCGCCTTGCTGGGGGTGACTTCGTTGAGGAGGCCGCCGGCCTTCCACTCACCGACCCGGTCGTGGGCCCAGATCCAGATGTCGGGCCCCTTGCCTTCGCTGGAGGCCTGCTGGAACTTGCCGGGGGCGTCCTCGGGGTGCTCCACGACGACCTTCACGCCGGTCTTCTTCGTGTACTCGTTGCCGACCTGCTGCAGGCCGTTGTAGCCCTTGTCGCCGTTGATCCAGATGGTGAGGGTGGGCTTGTCGGCGCCGCGCAGGGCCAGGCCGTTGACGCCGGCCGCGAGCAGGGCGGCGGTGGCGGCCAGTTTGAGAAGTTTGGTGGGGGTGCTCACGTCAGGGCTCCTGGAATGAGGGATGGGAAGGAAGGGAGGGGCTCAGCCCTGGGGAAGGGTCTTGCCGCCGGCATCGAAGAGGTAGCAGTGGTCCGCGGGGAAGGCCAGGTAGGCCTGGTCCCCGGTCTTGAGCGGGTTGTCGGGGGCCGCCTTCACCGTCAGCGTCTCGGGGCAGCTGGGGGCCGTGATGTAGAGGTAGATGATGTCGCCCAGGTGCTCGGCCACCTGGATCCTGCCTGGCGCGGAGTTGGCCATCTGCGCGGGGGAGGCGAGGAGGTTCTCGGGCCGGATGCCCAGGGTGAGCCTGGCGCCAGCCGCCAGGGTCCGGGTGTCGACCTTGACCTCCACCACGGAGCCGTCCTCCAGCCGCACCGAGGACACGGAGTCGCCGGGGCACACCAGGGTGCAGGCCAGGAAGTTCATCTTGGGCGAACCGATGAATCCGGCCACGAAGAGGTTCACGGGGTTGTGGTACAGCTCCAGGGGCGTGCCGACCTGCTCGATGAGCCCGCGGTTGATGACGACGATGCGGTTGGCCAGGGTCATGGCCTCCACCTGGTCGTGGGTCACGTAGATCATGGTGGTCTTCAGCTCGGCGTGGAGCCGGGACAGCTCCACCCGCATCTGGACCCGCAGGGCGGCGTCCAGGTTGGACAGGGGCTCGTCGAAGAGGAAGACGTCCGGCTTGCGCACGATGGCGCGGCCGATGGCCACCCGCTGGCGCTGGCCGCCGCTCAGGGCCTTGGGCTTGCGGTCCAGGAGCGGCTCGATCTGCAGGATGGCCGCGGCCCGGTTCACGGCCTCGGCGATCTCGGCCTTGGAGGCGCCGGCCAGCTTGAGGCCGAAAGCCATGTTCTCGGCCACGGTCATATGGGGATACAGGGCGTAGCTCTGGAACACCATGGCGATGCCCCGCTTGGAGGGGGGCACGTCGTTGACGACCTTGCCGCTGATGCGGATCTCGCCGTCCGTGATCTCCTCGAGCCCGGCGATGCACCGGAGCAGCGTGGACTTGCCGCAGCCCGAGGGGCCTACGAAGACGACGAATTCCCCGTCCTTGATGTCGAGGTCCAGGCCCTGGAGAACCTGCACGTCGCCATAGGCTTTTTTCAGTCCCTTGATTTGAAGGTCGCCCATGTGAGGTGTCCGAATGAGGTGGTGGTTGGGGTTTACTTGGAATCGCCGTGGATGGCGCCCTGGTAGGCGTCCCCTGCGGCGTAATAGACCCGGAGCCCGTGGGGCGGGAGGCCGGTGGCGGTGAAGGTCCTGCCTTGCAGCTTCGTGGCCGTGCCCTGGTCGCCGAGGATGACGCTGACCCTGCCGCCCTCGGGCAGTCCGGCCAGGCCCTTGATCGTCACGGACTGGGGGGTGTCGGCGAGATTGGCCACCACGATGACCCGCTCGGCGCCGGCCTCCCGCAGGTAGGCCAGGGCCTTGCCCGTGCCCTGCTCGGTGGCGAGGGTCCGGTAGCTTCCCCGGAGGGCCCGGTAGGTGGTGCGGGCCCTGTTGAGGTATTGGCACCAGCTGAGGATGGATTCGGGGTCGGCCGACTGGGCTGCCACCGCCGCCCAGTCCATGGGCTGGCGCAGGTTGAGGTCGGTGCCCGACACGCCCCTCATGCCCACCTCGTTGCCGTAGTAGATGATGGGCGTGCCGGGGGAGAGCAGGTTCAGGGCCTCGGCCAGGATGATCTTCCGCTTGTCGCCCCCGTACTGGGAGCCGGGCCTGGAGATGACGTTGTCATGGTTGGAATCGAAGGTGGCCGAGCGGTAGCCCTTGGGGTAGTGCTCCTGCTCGTACTCCCACAGGTAGGTCAGCTCCGTGGCGTCATGGCGGGTGATGGCATTGCTGATGGCCACGGGCGCGCAGAAGTCCAGGCACAGGTTGAACTCGTCGGACCCGTTGCCGTAGTAGGGGGCGATGCCGAACTCGTCCTGGGTCCACGCCTCGGCGATCATCATCTTCACCGAGCGCTTCGAGGGATCAAGGCCCGGACGGGGATGGGGATGGGCCGGGTCATCGGCCTTGGCGTACTCGTCGATGATGGACCGGAACTCCCGGAGCCGGGCGTGGGTGTCGGGCTGGTCCGCGGCCTTGCGCGGCCCTGATTCGCACAGGTAGCGCACCGCGTCCACCCGCATGCCGTCGAAGCCCCGGTCCAGCCAGTAGCGCTCCACGTTCTGGATGGTGGAGACCACCTCGGGGTTGTAGTAGTTCAGGTCGGCCATGCCCGCGAAGGCGGTGTAGTAGAAGCCGCCCTCGTACTCCTTCCACACGTCGTCGGACTCGCCGCCCCCGCCCCAGGGGAAGGCCCAGCCCTTGGGGAGCTTGTCCTTCCAGATGTAGTAGGACTTCCGCGTCTTCTCGTCGTCGAACCAGGGGTGGGCGGTGGAGGTGTGGTTGGGGACGAAGTCGAAGATGATCCGCATGCCCCGGCCGTGCACGGCGTCGATGAGCCGGGCCAGGTCCGCCTTCGTGCCGAAGCGGTCGTTGACGGCCAGGTAGTCGGTGGTGTCGTAGCCGTGCATGTTCATGCCCTTGTACGAGCACTCGAAGATGGGCGACAGCCACAGGGTGTTCACGCCCAGGCCCTGGAGGTAGTCCAGCTTGCCCAGGATCCCCGGCAGGTCGCCGATGCCGTCCTGGTAGACGCCGTCGGCGAAGGCCTTCACCCAGATCTGGTAGATCACCGCGTCGTCGTACCAGCGCGGGCCGTTCTCCAGCTGGTGGCCGGGCTCGATGGTGGTGGTGTCCACGGGATAGGTGGCCTTCGTGCCGCCCGCGCAGACCAGGCCTTCCAGGGCCAGGAGCAGAGCCAGGGCGCCCGCGCGGAACCGGGGGACCCGGCTCGGTGGCTCGCTTCTGGCATTGACATTGACGAGGCTGTGGCTCAAAGGTTGCGTCCTGGGGAGGTGAAGGAGTGAGGGGTCTTGAGTCTATACTTCGCGGCGCCGGCCGCTACTGGATATCGCCGTGGAGGTTGCCTTGGAAGGCGCCGCCGGCCGCGTAGTAGACGCGAACGCCGTATGGGGGAATGCCGGTGGCGGTGTACTGGGCACCATTTAATGAATTGTTTGTTCCGCTGGCGCCCAGGATGGCGCTCACGGGGCCACCGGCGGGGATGCCGAAGCTGGTGAGGCCCGTTATCGTGATGTCCTGGGCGGCGCCCGTGAGGTTGGCCACCACGAAGGTCGCCTCCGCGCCGCTGTTCCGGACGTAGGCCAGGGCCTTGGAGGGACCGTTGGCGGTGGCCAGGGTCGTGTAGGCGCCCCGCAGGGAAGGGTAGGCGGTGCGGGCCTTGATGAGGTAGGTGACCCAGTTGAGGATCGAGTCCGGCTGCGCGGCCTGGGCGGTCACGGCGCTCCAGTCCATGGGCTGGCGAAGGTTGAGGTCCGTGCCGGAGGCGCCGGTCATGCCCACTTCGTTGCCGTAGTAGATGACGGGCGTGCCCGGGGAGAGGATGTTCAGGGCCTCGGCCAGGACGATCTGGACCCGGTTGCCCTTGTACTGGGTGCCCGGGCGGGAGATCACGTTGTCGTGGTTGGAATCGAAGGTGGCCGAGCGGTAGCCCTGGGGGTAGTTCGCCTGTTCGTAGTCCCAGAGGCCGGTGACCTGGGTGGCGTCCCCGGCGCTGATGGCGTTGTAGATGGCCCAGGGGGCGCTGAAGTCCAGGCACATGTTGAATTCGTTCGAGCCGTTGCCGTAGTAGGGCGCGACGCCCGTCGCGTCGTTGGTCCAGGCCTCCGCCATCATCATCTTGGCGCTGTACTGGGTCGTATCGCCGGCCGGGCGCGGGTGGGTGTTGCCGGGCGTCAGGTAGCCGTCGAGGACGGAGCGGAAGCCCTGGAGGCGGCTATGGGTGTCCTTCGTATCGGCCTCGACCCCGGGGCCCGATTCACACAAATAGCGCGCCGAATCCACCCGCATGCCATCGAAGCCACGGTCGAGCCAGTAGCTCTCCACGCCCTGCATGGCCGCCACCACGTCGGGGTTGTAGTAGTCCAGGTCGGGCATGGTGCTGGTGCCGAAAGCCGAATAGAAGTATGAACCGTCCTGCCCCAGCATCCAGACGCTGTTGGAACTGCCTCCCCCCCAGGGCGCGGTCCAGCCGTTGGGCATCGCGCTCTGCCAGAGGTACCAGCTCTTCTGGGTGGCGCTGCTGGTGAACCAGGCGTTCTGGCTGGAGGTGTGGTTCGGGACGAAATCGAAGAGGATCCGCATCCCCCGCCCGTGGACGGCGTTGATCAGGTTCGCCAGGTCGGCCTGCGTGCCGAACAGGTTGTTCACGGCGTAGTAGTTGGTGGTGTCGTAGCCATGCATGTCGGGGCCCTTGTCGGCGCACTCGAACACGGGGGACAGCCAGATGGTGTTGATGCCCAGGGACTGCAGGTAGTCGAGCTTGGCCTCCACGCCCGGGAGGTCGCCGATCCCGTCGTTGTAGATGGCGTCGTTGAAGGCCTTGACCCACACTTCGTAGATGACCGCGTCGCGATACCAGCCAGGTGCGCTGGCCAGTTGCTGACCCGGGGCGATGGTGGTGGCGTCGGCCGGGACGGCGGAAGCCTCGCCGCCATGGCTTCCGCACCCCAGTCCGGCAAGGACGAGGCTGGCTGCCAAGGTCAGGGTCGTGAACTTCAAAAGGGTCTCCTTCCGGCCATCGCGACCAGCGCCGTGGGCGCTGGTCGCGATTTTCCGGGCGGCACGCGGGTTCTGGAGCCGCTGCGTGCCGGTCAAGTGGAACCTACCACCAGGCTTCGATCTGGGCGCCAACGGTGGTGCCCTGGTACGTGTTGGGACCGAAGGTGCCCTGGCCGATCAGGTTCCAGCTGTTGGCCTGGGCATTCCAGTTCGCCTTGGTCACGAACAGGCGGATGACGGGCCTGGACCAGAAGCTGCTCTGGGGGCTGACCTGGAGGGCGAGGGTCTTCTTCGTGAGGACGCGGGTGCTGGAGTCGCCCTGGACCTTGAAGCGGTCCTGGCCGATTTCAGCCGCGAGGCTCAGGTGCTTGGTGAAGAACCAGGTGGGACGCCCGCCGATGGAGGTCCACTTGGAATCGGCGGTCTTGTTGACGACCTGGTCGGGATCCGCGGCCTGGATGCGGTCGATGGCGCAGAACTGCATGCCGAACTGGGGGATCGGCTGGATGAACAGCATCTCGATGACCTGACTCCAGTTGTTCTTGGTGGTCAGCTCGGGGTTGTACCAGTTCCAGAACGTGGAACCGTCGCCGTGGGTGACGAACACCTTGTTGTCGCCGCCCAGGATGCCGGACTGCGTCCACAGCAGGCTCCACTGGCGGCCCAGGTTCTTGTACTGGGTGGGGTTGATGCTGTCCATGAGCACGGTGCCATTGTTCTGGCCGTTTTCCGTGGACTTGCGGACGCTGGGATCGTTGTACAGGAACCCGACGGTGATGGAGGCGTTCTTCCAGGGCGACAGGTCCGAGATGCGGAAATCATGGGAACCGACGGTGATGGCGCCGCCGAAGTTGCCGGCCCAGGGGCTGCCGACCTGGTTGATGGCCTGGAACTGGCCGTTCATCCACTGGGCGGTCAGGTTCTGGGTGTCGTGCTGGATGTAGGCGTAGTGGAACTTGCCGACGCCGATGTTCACGTTCTCGATGCCGATGCCGTCGCCGCTGTCGTTCCAGTACCAGAGGTCGCGGATGTGGAGGTCCTGCCGCTGATAGAAGCGCCGGCCAGCCCAGAGGCTGGAATCCTTGAGGAGGTCGCTCGAACCGAGCATCCCGGTGGCCTCGCCCCAGGCTTCACGAATGAAGATCTGCTGGTTGTTCGCACTCTGCAGCACGGTATCGGGAGCGCCGCCGGCGTCCGTGGAGGAATCCTTTTCCGCGTAGTATTCGCGGAAGGCCGGGCGGAAGTGGAGCTTGAAGCTCTCGCTGCCCTTGTCGTAGGCCCGGACGTCCATGGCCAGTTCGATGTAGTTGTCGCTCTCGTTGCCGAGCCGATAGCCGGGGCCCATGGTGGGGTTGTCGCCCAGGCCGCCGAGGTAGAAGGTGGCCTGCTCGCCGCCGTTGGAGGAACGGCCGGCGCCCGCGCGCATGTAGCCGTGGAGTTCGAACACGTCCTGGGCGGCGAGGGAACCGCATGCCAGCACGAGCGGCAGGGCGGCCAAGAGGATCTTGTTCTTCATGGTATTGGCTCCTTGAAGGTGCCGCCGGAGCGGCAAGAGGTGGGGGTTGCTACTTGCTGTTCGGGGAGGCTTGCCCGAAGAATCCACCCCAGGGCGGCAGGCAGAGGCGGCGCCCATGGAGGGGAGCGACGTCCAGGCCGTGGCCCTGGAGGGGAAGGATGTTCGCGGGAAGCAGGTATTCGGCCGGCGAAGGGCCGAGGTTGAAGATGGCGAGGAGGTGCTGGCCGGGGGCGTCCCGCTTGATGACCAGAAGGGGCTCAAGGGCCTTGGGGAAGCTGATGGAACCCCTGCGAAGGGCCGGCTGGTTGCGGCGCCAGGCCAGGAACGTCCGGTAGAAGTTCAGGACCGAGGCGGGCTCTGCGGTCTGGGCGGCCACCGCCTTGGGGAGATGTTCCTGGGCCATGGGGAGCCAGGGCTCCACGGTGGAGAAGCCGCCGAAGGGGGCATCCGAGGTCCAGGGGATCGGCGTCCGGCAGCCGTCCCGGCCCTTGAAGTCGGGCCAGAAGGTGATGCCGTAGGGGTCGGTGAGGCGGTTCTTGGGCACCACGGCCTCCGTCAGGCCCAGCTCCTCCCCCTGGTAGACGCAGAAGCTCCCGCGCAGGGTGCCGAGCATGGCCAGGAGCGCCTTGGGGAAGGCGGGGTCATGGGTGCTGCCGTTGCCCCAGCGGGTGACGACCCGGGGGCAGTCATGGTTGGACAGGGACCAGCAGGCCCAGCCGCCGCCCTTCTTCACGCCCTTCTCGAAGGCCTCCACCGCCTGGCGGATGCGCTTGACGCTGAACTCCTCCGTGAGCAGATGCATGCCGTAGGCCATGTGGAGCTTGTCGCCGCCGCCGGTGTACTCGGCCATGATGGGCAGGGAATCCTCGTCCCCCACTTCGCCCACGCTCACCGCGCCGAAGGTGTCCAGGAGCGCGCGCAGGCGCCGCAGGAAGGGCAGGTTCTCCGGGCGGCTCTTGTCGTAGCGGTGCACCTGCATGCCGTAGGGGTTGCCGGGGCGCACGGAGGAGACGGCCAGGGCCTTGCCCCGGGCCGGGGGATTGTTGCGGTGGAAGCGGTCGTGGAAGTGGAAGTTGCAGGCGTCGAAGCGGAAGCCGTCCACCCCGCGCTCCATCCAGAACCGGACGTCCTCCAGCACCTGGTCCTGCACGGGCTGGTGGTGGAAGTTCAGGTCCGGCTGGGACTCGAGGAAGTTGTGGAGGAAATACTGCCGCCTGCGGGGCTCCCACGTCCAGGCCGCACCGCCGAACACCGACTGCCAGTTGCTGGGCGGCGTGCCGTCCGGCCTGGGATCGGCCCAGACGTACCAGTCGCTCCTGGGGTTGGTGCGGCTGGACCGGCTCTCCTTGAACCAGGGATGCTGGTCGGAGGTGTGGGAGATCACCTGGTCGATGAGAACCTTCAGGCCCAGTTCATGGGCGGTGGCCACCAGCCGGTCGAAATCCGCCAGGGTCCCGAAAATGGGGTCCACGTTCCGGTAGTCCGCGACGTCGTAGCCGAAGTCCTTCATGGGGGACGTGAAGAAGGGCGAGATCCAGATGGCTTCGATGCCGAGCGAGGCGATGTAGGGCAGATGGGCCGTGATGCCCGGCAGGTCGCCCACGCCGTCAGCGTTGGTGTCCTGGTAGCTCCGCGGGTAGATCTGGTAGATCGAGGCCCCGCGCCACCAATCGGCGGTGTTCCCGGCCTTCTCCTGGGTACCCTGGGCAAGCATGATCGAGCTTCCTTTTGGCCGCAGCCGGTTGCCATCCTGAACTGATAGGTTTGAACTTTGCAACAGATACCTCTTACCTTGTTCCTGCAACCGGTTACAAGCCCAGGTCAAAAAAAAAGCCAGCGGGCGCTTGATCGCACAACCAGGAAAAGTCGGGCTAGCATTCAAGGAGTGAAACCGGTTACAAAGAGAACACGCAATCTTTGGCTATTGGAGATGAGGTTGTCAACAGGAAAAATTTCACGCCGTATTTTTCATCGCCCCGGCTGACCACCAGCGTCTTCGGGCGGCGTGTTCACAGGTTGGTTACAGACTCGTCGCACGTCCCTGCCCCGCTTCAGGAAAAGCTGACGAAGGGCTCCCTTGACCGGCACCACTATCGCTAGGATCAAGCATGCAAAACACCACTGGAACGGAAAGCCTGGTCCTCGCGGCCGACGTGGGCGGCACCAACCTCAACCTCGCCCTGTTCACCGGCGTTCCCGGGCGGGTCCGGCTGCTCCGCAAGGCCAGCTACGCCACGGCCGCCGAGCCGTCGCTGGTGGAGCCCGCACGGCGCTTCCTGGCAACGTGCGCGCAGGAGGGCCTGCCCTCCGCGGTGGAGGCCGCCTGCGTCTCCGGCGCGGGCCCGGTGCGCGGGGACCGGATCATCCTCACCAACGTCCCCTGGGACATCGATGGCCCCGCCCTGGCGGCGCACCTGGGCGCCCCGGTGCGCCTGGTCAACGATTTCACGGCGGTGGGCCATGGGGTGCTGCTCCTGGACCCCGCCGACCCCGGGCAGCTCATCCCCCTGCCCCACCGGGACGGTTCAACGCCCCTTCCGGACCCCCAGGGCACCGCGGTGGTGGTGGGCGCGGGCACGGGCCTGGGCGTGGGCTTCATCACGCGTGACCAGGGCCGGGCCACGGTCCACCCCAGCGAAGGGGGACACCTCGGGCTGCCCGTGACCAGCGCGGAGACCCAGCGTCTCTGGAAGCACCTCCAGGAGCGCTACCCCGGGCCTCCGGGGGCCGAGGCCGCCGTGTCGGGCCCCGGAATCGCCAACATCTTCCGCTTCCTCATGGAAGCCCGGCACCTGGACCTCACCCCCGAGGCCCGGGCCATCCGCGCCCTGCCGGCCGCGGAACGCCCCGCAGCCATCGCCAGCGCCGCCCAGGACCCGGTCTGCGCCCGGACCATGGCCCTGTTCGTGGAGCTCTACGCGCGGGTCTGCGCCGACCTCTGCGCGGTGTTCCTGCCCACGGGGGGCATCTTCCTGGCGGGGGGCATCGCCGCCAAGAACGTGGACCGCTTCCTCGAGGGCCAGCGCTTCATGGCGAGTTTCGAGCGCAACTACCTGCCCCACATCGACGCCATCACCCGCGCCACCCCGGTCTACCTGGTGAGGGACTATGCGGTCAGCCTCTACGGCGCCGCCGAGGCTGCGCTCCGCCTGTCCTGAACCATCCCTACGCGAGAACCGCATGAAGATCACGATCGGAGAAATCGCACGCCAGGCTGGGGTCTCCAAGGGGACCGTGAGCCGGGTGATCAACGCCAAGACCACCGTGGCCGAGACGACCCGCAAGAACGTCCTGGCCGTCATGAAACGGCTCGGCTACGAACCCGATCCCGTGGCCCGGGAGCTGTCCATGCGCACCAAGCACACCCTGGGCATCTGGGTGGGCAGCGGGGCCAACCGGCTCTCTCCCTACTTCAACACCATCTGGCGGGCCCTGCTCAAGGAGATGCAGGTGCGGGCCACCCAGTTCATCGAGCTGCCCACGGACATCACCCACGTGCGGACCCGCTTCGACGCGGTCCTCGTCTTCCAGAGCGACGCGGTGGAGGCCCGCCTGAAGCTCCTCAAGGACCGGGGAGTCCCAGCGGTGCTCATCGGCCACCATCCGGGCATCTCCTGCGTGGCCCCGGACGACGCGGGTGGCGGGCGCCTGGCCGCCTTCAGCCTCATGAACCTGGGGCACCGCAACCTCCTCCACCTCAGCGTGGACCAGCAGGTCCAGTGGGCCCTGGACCGGGTTGACGGCTTCACCTCCGTGCTGGCGGCCTCCACCCTCCCCGACATGAAATATTCGGTCGTGTATGGCGAAGGCTCCATCCTGGGGGGGTACCGGCTCATGCGGGACGCCTGGCTCCAGGGGCACCGCCCCACGGGGGTGTTCTGCGCCACGGACGAAATGGCCGTGGGGGCCCTGGGGGCCCTGGCCGACCTCGGGATCCAGGTGCCCGGCCAGGTCTCCGTGCTGGGCTTCGACGGCCTCGTGGAGCTGCACCCGGGCCTGGCCTCCGTGGCCCAGGACATTCCGGCCATCGCCCATCAGGCCGTCTCCCTCGCCCTGGCGGCCATCGGGAAGGATTCCGTCCGCCAGACGATTGTGCCCGTCGCCATCATCGAAGGTAGCACCCTTGGGACCGCAGGGCAGGTATCCTGGTGACGGGGAAACCTCGCACCCCCTCCAAGGACAAAGGCCATGGCATCTGAATCAGAAAAACGCGAATTCACCCGGGTCCATACCGCCTTCCAGGTCCACCTCACCGTCGGGGGCAAGCACCTCGAGGGGGCCTTTGTCAACGACCTGAGCATGAAAGGCATGCTCGTGGTCACCGAGGAGCGTTTCCCCCTGGGCACCCCCTGCGAGGCGGTCATCTCGCTGGTGGAGGGGGAGGTTGAGATCAGGACCGCCGGCACCGTGGCCGCCCTCCATCCCAAGGGCTTCGGCATGGAGTTCTCCACCATCGACGGCCTGGAGAGCTACATCCACCTCCGGAACCTCGTCCTGTTCAACGCGGGTGACGTGGAGAAGGCGGAGGAGGAGTTGCAGACCCATTCCGGCATCCGCCGGAAAGAATGAAGTACCTTCCCGCCCTCTTCGAGAAGAACCGCGCCTGGGCCCAGGAGCGGCTGGCGGCGGATCCGGGCTTTTTCGCCCACCTGTGCGCGCTCCACAAGCCCGACCTGCTCTGGGTGGGCTGCTCCGACAGCCGGGTGCCGGCCAACGAGATCGTGGGGATGGAGCCGGGCGAGCTCTTCGTGCATCGCAACCTCGCCAACGTGGCGCCCATGACCGACGTGAACACCATGGCCGTGGTGGAGTACGCCGTGGACACCATCGGCGTGCGCCACATCATCGTCTGCGGGCACTACCGGTGCGAGGGCGTGCGGGCCGTGCTCCAGGGGGGCCTGAAGGGGACCCCCGGCCTCTGGCTCCAGCACGTGCGCCTCGTGGCCGAGGCCAACGGCCGCGAGCTGGCCACCCTGGAACCGCTGGAGGCCCGGTGGGACCGCCTGTGCGAGCTGAACGTGCGCGCCCAGGTGCGCAACCTGGCCTCCTCGGACGCGGTGCACCAGGCCTGGTCCCGTGGCGCGCCCCTGGCCATCCACGGCTGGATCTACGACCTCAAGGACGGCATCATCCGGGATCTCGACGCCTCGGTGGGCAACCTCGAGGAAGGCGGCGGCCTGCCCGGAGCGCCCACACCCTGAGCGGGTTTCCGCTTGTGGGGCGTCCGGTGGCGCCGGATAATGGCCGGCCCCACCAACCGGAACCAGGACCGTACATGCCCCAACCGAAGGCAACCCGAACCCATGCGCCCCCCCGCAACGGACTGGAGCGGCTCCTCCGGAAGTACAAGACCCTGGCCTACGCCGGCGTGGTCCTCCTCCTCTACCTGCTGGCCGCCACCGCCCTGGGCCTGGCGCTGGCGCCGTCCCTGGCCATGGCGAAGGTCCTGTTCGGCTGGGCGGCGCGCCTGCCCGTGGTCCTGGGGTGGCTGCTGCGGGGTTTCGCCCTGGCCCTGGGCTGGTTCGTGTCAGGGCTGACCCTCCTCGTGGTCGTGGCCCTCTACAACAAGGTCCTGCCCACCCGCCTGCGCTCCTTCAAGGGCAGCTACTACACCCTGGAGGCCATCCCCTGGTTCCTCCACAACGGGCTCTTCTACCTGGCGCGCTTCACCTTCATGCCCTTCGTCACCCTCACACCCTACGGCATCTGGTTCCTGAAGGCCATGGGCATGAAGATCGGCAAGCGGGTCTTCATCAACACCGAATACCTCAGCGACCTGGCCCTCATCACCGTCGGCGACGATGCGGTGATCGGCGGCAGCGCGCGCATCTGCGCCCACTATGGCGGCGGCGGCAGCCTGGTGGTCGCCCCGGTGGTCATCGGCGACCGGGCGACCCTGGGCCTGGCCTGCTGCATCATGGGAGACGTGCTCATCGGCGAGGACGCCACGATCCTCCCGGAAAGCGTCGTTCTCCCGGGTAGCCGCGTGGGGCCGGGGGAAACCTGGGGGGGCGTCCCGGCCCGGCCGATCCCGAGGGAGGAGATGGAAGCGATCAAGCGCCTCATTCGAGGGGAGAGCGGAACTTGACCCGGGCAGCGCGGCATATTTCGACCAAAAGCCTTGAAACGCAGAGGTAAAGCCAAGAGGGGCACAGAGATGCGCAGAGGATATAGGGGATTGCCCTCTCCGCCCCAACCCGCATGGCACCGTGGGCCCCGCTCCGCGGGGTCGCTGGCGTAGCCAGCGAGATGCTTCGAAGGGCGCCCGCACTGCAAGCGGGGCCTGGAGTGGCGCCTCGAACAGGGACTGAAGGTTTTCTGGGGCCGGCCCGGCCCCAGAAAACCTTCAGTCCCACCGGCGCCTCCCATGGCCCCGTTTGCAGCGCGGGCGCCCTTCGAAGCATCCCCGCGATGCCATGCTTGCGGCGCTGAAGGAGGCTTGGTTCCGTTGCCAGGACGAAACCATGGAGCCGGCCTCCTCTGCGAACTCAGCGTTCCTCTAATCTCTTTCTCTGTGTTTAAAAGCTTTTGGCCCAAGGTACCGGAACGCCCGGATTCGGCTGAACCGAAAGCAAACTTCCGACCTTGCTCGATCGGACCTGGATGGTTGAGGTAAGCCGGTGAACTTAGATCTTGTAGCCCTGGACGACGTGCCGGAGTCCTTCCGCCACGCTGGCGAGGTCGTCGGAGGTCTTGGTGATCTCCTGCACGGTGGCTGAGAGTTCCTGGGTGGCGGAGGCGTTCTGGGCCAGGCGGTGGGCGGTGTGGGTCATCTGCTGGGCGACCTCGCCGCTGGTGACGGCCTGGGCCTGGCTGAGGGTGCCGATGGCCTTGATGCTGTCGGCGATGCCCGTGACCCGCTCGCCGATGGTGGCGAGCTCATGCAGGCTCGTGTTCATGCCTTCCACGCCCCCGGCGACGGCCTCCTGGGTGCGCTGGTTCAGCTCGGCGATCTCCAGGGCGGCGGTGCGGGAGCGCTCGGCCAGCTTGCGCACCTCCTCGGCCACCACCGCGAAGCCCTTGCCCAGGGTGCCGGCCTTGGCGGCCTCGATGGCCGCGTTCAGGGACAGGAGGTTGGTCTGGCGGGCGATGTCCTGGATGACCCGCACGGCCTTGACCACCTCGGAGGTCGCCTCCCGGATCTGGTCCATGCCGCGGGCCGCGCCCTGTCCGGCCTGGGCCCCCTGGGCGGCGTCCTGGACGGCCTTGTCGCTCTGGAGCCGCGTCTGGTGGGCCTGGGCGCCCATGGTCTCGACGTTCCCGTTCAGGGTCGCCATGGCCCGGGAGACCTGGTCGCCGGCGGCCTTGAGCTCCTCGCTCACCCGGGCGATGTCATGCACCGCGCGGGCCATCTCCTGGGAGGTCGCGGCCAGTTCCGCACTGCCCGAGGCCACGCGGTCCGCGTAGCCCCCGATGTTGCGCACGGTCTCCCGCATGGTTCCGTTGTAGTGGTTGAAGGCCTCGGCGGCCTCGGCGATCTCGTCCCGGGTCTCCACCACGATGCGCTTGGAGAGATCGGACTCCCGCAGGCCGACGATGAGCTGGTTGAGGGGCTGGACCATGGCCCGGGAACGGCGCCGCGAGATGAGCGCGACGATGGCGGCCACGGCCAGGGCGCCCCCCAGCATCGCGAGGTAGATCTTCATCATCTGGGCCTCGACGTCGTCCAGGTAGACCCCGGATCCCACCACCCAGTCCCACTGGGGCACGCGCTTGGCGTAGGCCGACTTGGGGAACAGGCCCTCCTTCCCCATCTTGGTGAAGGGATAATCGTAAAAGCCTCCGGCCGGGGAACTGGAGGCTTCGCGCAGGGTCCTGACGATGTTCAGGGTGGCTGCCGGAAGCTGGTCGGCGGGCTTGTTCTCGAGCTGCCTGGCCGCAGGCAGGACGAGGATCGTATGCGCGGGACCATGAATAAACACATAATTATTTCCATCGAACCGGATGGCGTTCACGAGGGCCTTGGCCCGGGTCTGGGCCTCCTCCACGCTCAGGCGGCCGGCCTTGGCATCCTCCGCCAGCTGGGTCACCTGGGCATGGGCGCTCTCCACGACATGCTGCAATCCCTCCTTCTTGGTATCCAGCAGGAGGCTGTGGACCCTGGGCAGCATGTAGCCGGCGATGAGGGCCAGGAACAGGACCACGGGGATCATGGCCGTGCCGAAGACCTTCCCGGCGAGCGAACGGAAGTAGCTGCGGCCAGATGTCGTCTTCATGGAAAACTCCATTTTTGAGGGGCGGGGTGGATGTTAGCACAAATCCGATTTCGGAGAAGAAAACACAATAGCCGCAAGAACCGGCTCGCACCCCCGGGGAACCTGGGTCAGGCTGGGCACAGATGCCTTTGGAGACCGCCATGGACAGCACCCCCGCAACCCAGAAGGCCCTCGCAGCCGCCCTACGCCATGCCGTGGCCTACCTGGACGGGCTGGCCCAGGCCCCCGTGGGGGCGACCCGGAGTCTCGAGGAGCTGCGGGGAACCCTGCACAAGCCCCTGCCCCGGCAGGGCCTCCCGGCGGAGCGGGTCGTCGACGAGCTCGTCAGCGACGTGGCGGGCGGACTCCTGGGCTGCGCCGGGGGCCGGTTCTTCGCCTGGGTCATCGGGGGGTCCCTGCCCTCCGCCCTGGCGGCGGACTGGCTCACCTCCGCCTGGGACCAGAACGCGGCCCTGTACGCCTGCTCCCCCGCGGAAGCGGTCATCGAGGAGGTCTGCGGCGCCTGGCTCAAGGAGCTGCTCGGGCTCCCGGCCTCGGCCAGCTTCGCCCTCACCACGGGCTGCCAGATGGCGCACTTCACCTGTCTGGCCGCGGCCCGCAACGCGGTGCTGGCGCGCCAGGGCTGGGACGTGGAGCGCCGGGGGCTCGCCGGGGCCCCGCCCATCCGGGTGTTCAGCAACAGCCAGCGCCACGGCTCCATCGAGCGCGCCCTGCGCTTCCTGGGGCTGGGCAGCGACTGCGTGCGGGACCTGGCCGTTGACGGCCAGGGACGGCTGCTCCCGGCGGCCCTGGAGGAGGGCCTGGCCGGAGCGGATGGCCCCGCCATCCTGCTGCTGTGCGCCGGGGACATCAACATCGGCGCCTACGACCGCTTCCGGGACCTCGTTCCCATCGCCCGGGCCCACGGCGCCTGGGTCCACGTGGACGGCGCCTTCGGCCTGTGGGCCAACGCCAGCCCCGCCCTGCGCCATCTCCTGGACGGCGTGGAGGACGCGGATTCCTGGGCCACCGACGGCCACAAGTGGCTGAACGTGCCCTACGACTCGGGCTTCGCCTTCGTGGCGGACCAGGCCGGGCACCGGGCATCCATGTCCATGCGCGCCAGCTACATGGTGCATGCAGAGGAGGCCCGGGATCCCTTCGACTGGAACCCCGAGTGGTCCCGCCGGGGCCGGGGCGTGGCCACCTACGCCGCCATCCGCGAGCTGGGCCGCACCGGCGTCGCCGACCTGGTGGACCGCTGCTGCCGCCACGCCCGGGCCCTGGTGGCCGGCATGGGCGCCCTGGAGGGGGCCGAGGTGATGTGGGAGCCCATGCTCAACCAGGGCCTCCTCCGCTTCCCCGACCCGGCCCCCGGCGCCACGGAAACGGACCACGACGCCCACACCGACGCGGTCATCGCCCGGATCGTGGCCACCGGCAAGGTCTTCGTGGGCGGCACCACCTGGCGGGGACGCCGATGCATGCGGATCAGCGTGTGCAACTGGCGCACGACGGAGGAGGACGTGGCGGTGGCCGTGGAGGCGGTCCGGAGCGTCCTCAGCGCGCCCGCAGCGGGATGATCAGGTCTTCCCCGCCCCGCCTTGGCCAGTTCGGAGTCACTCCTCGGCCTGCCTCCCGAGGAGCTTGGGCACCAGGAGGAGACCGGCCCCGAACAGGGTGAAGGCGACGAACATGGTGGCGGGCTTGCCCTTGGGGAGGTCCTCCAGGAGGAGCTTGACGGCCGCGCAGCCCAGGATGGGATAGGGGAGCCAGACCAGCTCCGAGGCCTTCTTCCAGCGGCCGGCCAGGGCTGTGCCCAGGGCCAGGGCCACGAGGATGCAGGTGCGCAGGGCGGCGAGGGGGCCGGGTTCCTTCAGGAAGGCCCCGAGACCGGAGGCGAGGAGGCCGCCCAGGGCGAAGACGCCCAGGGCCGCGAAGGCGAGGGAGGGCAGGCGCCGGGTCCAGGGGAGATCCGGGAAGCCGCGGCGGTCAAGGGGATAGAGGTGCGCCGCCACCAGGGCGGCGAAGGTCAGGAACGCGGCCAGGGAGTAATCGCCCAGGCCGGGGGGCACCGGCGCCAGGAAGGCCCGGCCGGAACCTTCCACCAGGCCGGAAGCCACGCCGGCGACGGTCAGGAGGAGGGCCGCGTGGAAGTGGAGGATCGGCTTGGCGTATTTCACCCCTGCCAGGGTGGCCGCACCGCCCGAAACCAGGCAGACCAGGGCCAGGGCCTGGCGGTCCATGACCACGAGGCTGCCCGCCAACGCCAGGACGAAGGCGGCGGAGGTGAGGTAGGTGAAGTCCAGGCCGGAGTCGGGCCGCTTTTCCACGATGAAGAAGGCCATGGCGTAGCACCACAGGCCGGCGAGAAAGGCGACGGCCCCCAGGGCCCCGAGGCCCACGCCCGAGGCGCGGCCCACCAGGACCGCGCAGCCAAGGCCCACGACCAGGGTCGCCAGGGTCTGGAAGAACTCAAAGCCCCCCACGGTCCTGGCCCGGCGGAGCACGCGGAAGAGGAATACGCCCAGGTGCAGGGCCAGGAAGGCCCAGGCCAGGCCCAGGACCCGGCCCGGCTGGAGGTCGCTGGCCAGGACCTCGGACCCGCCCGGGGAGAGGGCCAGGAGCGCCATGGAGGCCACGGCCAGGTCCACGGCCAGGGCCGCGGGCCAGCGGAGATCCCGCCAGGGCTCCCGGTCGGACAGCAGGAGCGCCGCCCCGCTGGCGAGCAGGAAGAAGTAGCCGAAGGGGACGATGGCCGAGGTCGCCGCCATGACGCCCAGCGCCGTCGCCAGGGCCCCCAGGGCCGTGATCCAGGCCACGCGCCGGAGTTCGTGGCGGATGGCCACGCCCAGGAAGAGGACCGTCGCCAGGAGCATCAGCGGGGAGGTGAGGGCCGGCGGCATGGCCTTGAGGCGGACCGTGGTCTCCCAGAGCAGGGGGTAGGCGATGGCGGCGGCGGCGAACACCTGGAAGGCCGCCCAGGGCCTGCGCCCCTTCAGGCCCGACCGGTGCGCGTTCCAGGCCCAGAAGGCCGCGTAGCAGAGGCCCAGGGCCACTCCGGCGGCCGACGGCAGGGCCCCCGAATCCGTGAGGGCCCGGATGAGGAAGGCTCCGCCCATGATGAGGAAGGTGCGCCCGGCCAGGCCCAGGGCCGTCCCCCCCGCGATGGGAGCGGGTTCGGGTGCAGCTGGGGGCGCGGGTGCCGCTACAACGGGCAGCGGGGCGACCACACCGGCTACCATGCCAGCTTCCAGCGCGGCCACCCGGGTCTCCAGCTGCCGGATGCGGGCCAGGAGGTCACCCGGATCACCGGCAACGGTCGGGTCCCCGCCCGGCAATGGCCGGGGCAGGACGGGGTCGGTTGGGGTTGAGACCATGGCTATCACCCGCAAATGATCATTCATTTGAGACCAGAAACTCCTTTATATCTAACCGGGGCTAAGGCCCTGTCAAGCATGAATTATGGACCTCTGGATCTTTCTTTGCCTTCTGCACGCCTTATGCCATACCGAAGCCATGTTCCTCCAAAAGACACCAAAAATAGGTCGGGGTCGCTATTTGTAATATCGTGTGTACTAACATTTATTTCGCGAAAAAAAGAGTGAATGGTCTTTTATTGACTTCCGCATCAAATGTGGGATATTCAAGCCACCTCGTTCTCAACCGGAACGTCAGGACAGGAAGCCGGTCGGCTTCCCGTCCTTGTTTTTTCCCCTCCGGGCCTCCAGCCGGGCCCGGTCCTGGCCTTTCCCAGCACGCCTTCCAGGAGACGCCATGCCTCATGCAGGTTTCCGCCCACTGCTCGCGATCCTGTTGACCGTGGGCACGGTCCTCGCCGCGGCCCCGCCGACCTCCCCCGTGGCGGACAACCGGGATATCCAGGTTCCGTCGCCCCCCTTCTCGGAGGGGATCTTCCCCTGCTCCACCTGCCACGACCCCAAGGTCATGCCCCCCAACGGCAAACGCAGGCCCCTGGAAGGCATGCATGCCGACATCGAGCTCCACCACGGGCCCGACAGCCGCTGGTGCACGGACTGCCACGACCTCCAGAACCGCGACAAGCTGCACCTGGTCAACGGCGACCGCATCGACTTCACCGCCTCGTACCTGCTCTGCGGCCAGTGCCATGGCGACAAGCTGAGGGACTGGAAGGTGGGCGTGCATGGCAAGCGCACCGGCAGCTGGAACGGCCAGAAGGAATACCGCCTCTGCGTGAACTGCCACAATCCGCATTCTCCGCACTTCAAGCCCCTGAAGCCCATGCCGCCGCCGACCCCCCCGGACCAGATCAAGGCGCCCGGAAAGTAGGTTTCAATCCCGTTTGACCTGAGATTCTCGGAGAACACGATGAGCGATGAACGGAGCCGGCCCTTGCGCATGACCTCCCGGAGCCTGAAGCCGTCACCCAGCCGCCGGCGCTTCCTGGGCGGCGCCCTGGCCGCCATCGCGGGCGCCCTGGTCACCGGCTGCGACCACGACAAGATGGAGGAGTTCCTCCAGCACAACTTCCGCGAGCTGAGCAAGGAGGACCTCGACCAGATCATCGTCCGCCTCGAGAAGGAGGCTGCGGCCAAGTACGGCAAGAAGATCCGCATCGGCAGGGAGCCCGCCATGCAGGGGGTGATCTTCGGCTACGCCCTGGACCTGTCCCGCTGCATCGGCTGCCGGCGCTGCGTGCACGCCTGCGTCAAGGAGAACAACCAGTCCCGCTCCCCCGAGATCCAGTGGATCCGCGTGCTGGAGATGGAGAAGGAGAAGGGCGTCGACCTGGAGGCGGCCGATCCCTACTACAACCCCGAGGAGGTGCCCCGGGAGGGCCACTTCTACATGCCCGTGCAGTGCCAGCAGTGCAAGAATCCCCCCTGCGTGAAGGTCTGCCCCGTGGGCGCCACCTGGAAGGAACAGGACGGCATCGTCGTCGTGGACTACAACTGGTGCATCGGCTGCCGTTACTGTATGGCCGCCTGCCCCTACGGCGCCCGGCACTTCAACTGGGGCGAACCCACCCTCCCCGCCGAGAACGTGAACCCCGAGACCCACATCCTGGGCAACCGTCCGCGTCCCAAGGGCGTGGTGGAGAAGTGCACCTTCTGCATCCAGCGCACCCGCAAGGGCCTGTATCCCGCCTGCGTCGAGATCTGCCCCACCGGCTCCCGGAAGTTCGGCAACCTGGCCGATCCCAAGAGCGAGATCCGCTACATCCTGGAGAACAAGCGGATCTTCGTCCTCAAGAGCGAGCTCAATACCCAACCGAAATTCTTCTACTTCTACGGGGTGTGACGCCATGGGGACCATTCGGACGTTCAAGCTCTTCACCATCGACACCCTCGGCCTGCTCTTCAAGGGCGACAAGTACTACTACCTGTGGGTGGCCTTCCTCCTGGCCCTCATGGCCATGGGCGCCGTGGCCTACGCCGGCCAGCTTCAGCACGGCCTGATCATGACCAACATGCGCGACCAGGTGAGCTGGGGCTTCTACATCGGCAACTTCACCTTCCTGGTGGGCGTGGCGGCCGCGGCCATCATGCTGGTGATCCCCGCCTACATCTACCACTGGGGGCCCCTCAAGGAGGTCACCCTGCTGGGCGAGCTGCTGGCCATCAGCGCCCTGGTCATGTGCCTGGGCTTCGTGCTGGTGGACATCGGCCACGTGGATCGCTTCTGGCACATCATCCCCTTCGTCGGCCGCCTGAACCTGCCCAGCTCCCTGCTGGCCTGGGACGTGCTGGCCCTGAACGGCTACCTGCTCCTCAACTATTCCGTGGTCACCTACCTGCTCTACTGCGGCTACAAGGGCAAGCCCTACAACAAGGCCATCGTCTATCCCCTGGTGCTCTCCTCGATCCCCGTGGCCGTGAGCATCCACACCGTCACCGCCTTCCTCTACAACGGCCTGGCGGCCCGGCCCTTCTGGAACTCCGCCATCCTGGCGCCCAAGTTCCTGGCCTCGGCCTTCTGCTCGGGCCCGGCCATCCTGCTGGTCCTGCTCCAGATACTACGCAAGACCACCCGCCTGCAGATCAAGGACGAGGCCATCTTCAAGGTGGCCGAATTGATGGCCTACACCATGGGCTTCAACATCCTCCTGACCGTGGCCGAGGTGTTCAAGGAGTTCTACTCCAACACCGAGCACCTGATCTTCATCAAGTACCTGTTCTTCGGGGTCAAGGGCCACCACGTCCTGGTGCCCTACGCCTGGACCTCCATCGGCTGCGGCATCGCCGCCTTCTTCCTGTTCCTCGTCCCGAAGACCCGCACCAACTGGGTGACGCTGAACCTCGGGTGCCTGCTGATCTACTCCTCGGTCTACATCGAGAAGGGCATGGGCCTCATCATCCCCGGCCTCACCCCGGACACCCTGGGCGAGATCTACGTCTACCGCCCGGCCCTCACCGAGGTGCTGGTGGCCGCTGGCATCTTCTCCATGGGCTTCCTGGTGTTCACCCTCATGCTCAAGATCGCCGTGCCCATCATGCTGGGCGAGTTCACGATCAATTCGAGGAAGCCCGCGGCCTGAGCCTTCGCCTTGGCCCTGCACAGGGAGGAAGCCACGCCCCGCGTGGCTTCCTCCCTTGCGCTTCAGTGCCGTTTTTCGGCGTGGATCTGCTTGCCGATGCGGTGTTCGGTGGGGGCCAGCTTCTTCAAGGCCGGCTTGCCCTGGGGCACGGCGGGGACCGTCCCCGCGGGGCCGCCCGCGGCGGCCTGGGCCTGGGCATCGACCCGCGCCTGGGCCTGGGCCGGGGTGAGCTTGACGCCGGCCGCGGCCCTGTTGTTGCGCTGACCCGGGTTGCCCGTGGCCCGGTACACCGGGGGACGGCGCGGCTGGTCCTTCTGCCACTGGTTGCCCTGGGCGAGGAGGGTCCCGGCCCCAAGGAGGAGGAGGGCGAGGGATCCGGCATGGGCCATCGAAATGCCTCCTGGGAGTGGGCTACCCGCCCAAGTCATTCTAGCGCAAAGGGGCTGTCTACAAGGGTCCAGCAGGAATTCATACTTGACAAATCTGGGAAACAATCAAAGATTGACCAAACAAAGGCAGTCGCATGGAAGAACTCTGGATCCGCCTTCCCGACCGAGCTCCCGTGAAGCTCGGCAAGGACCGCCCATCCATGACCATCGGCCGGGATCCCGGCAATGACCTGGTCCTTGAGGATTCCAGCCTCTCCCGGAACCACGCGCGGCTGACCCTGGACGGCGACTCGGCCCTGCTCGAGGACCTGGGTTCCCGCAACGGCACCCTGGTGAATGGGGAACGCCTCCTGGGGCCCATGCGGGTGGTCCCGGGGGACGAGATCATCTTCGGACGGCTCAGCATCCGCCTGGAGAAGGCGCCCCAGGAACCGACCAATCCGGATTCGAGCGTCTCGTTTCTCATGGATGTCGACCGCCTGCGTTCCTCCTCGTCGGGCAGCCAGGAGCCCGGTTCGGCCAAGCGCTGGAAGGAGGCCCTGGACATCGTCCACGCCCTCAGCCTGGACATGCTCGGGGACGTCACCACGGAAATGATGATCTGGAACCTCCTGGAACGCCTCTTCGCGTTCCTGAACCCCGGCCGCGGGGCCGTGCTGCTCCGCAATACCCAGGGGGCCATGGCCCAGGTGGCGGCCCGTTCCCGCAGCCGGGGGCACGATTTCCAGGTGGAACTCTCCAAGACGATGCTCGAGGCCGCCGTGGAACGCAAGGAGGCCCTGCTCATCAACAACCCCATGCTGGACTCGCGCCTGGCCCAGGCCCAGTCCCTCATGGCCAGCGGCGTGACCTCCATCATGACCGTGCCCCTGGAGCACGGCGGGGAGGTGGTCGGGATCATCTATTTCGACGCCGGGCTCCTGCGGGGGGCCTTCACCGAGGAGGACCTCCGACTGGTGGCGGTGGTGGGGCACATGGCCGCCGCCAAGATCCGCACCACGCGGCTCCTGGAGGAACTGGTCGAGAAGCAGGCCATGCAGAAGGAGATGGACGTCGCCCGCACCATCCAGGAGCGCCTGCTGCCGGACCGCTGCCCGGACCTGGAGGACTTCGACCTCTTCGGCCTCAACATCGCCTGCTGGAACGTGTCCGGCGACCTGTACGGGTTCTGGCCCGGCCCCAACGGCAAGACCTGGGTCGCCATCGCCGACGTCTCGGGCAAGGGCATCGGGCCGGGGCTCCTCATGGCCACCTTCCAGGCCTTCATGCAGGCCTGGTGCGAGGGCACCGAGGAGCCGGGGCCCCTGGCCAAGCGGATCTCCCTGGCCCTCAGCAAGCGGACCACCACCAACCGGTTCATCACGGCCTTCCTCGCCCTCCTGGATCCGGTGGCAAAGACCCTCACCTACGTGAATGCGGGGCACAACCCCATTCCCGTGCTCCGGCGGGACGGTGCCGTGGAACTCCTTTCATCCCAGGGTTTCCCCCTGGCCATGTTCCCCGGCATGGAGTACGGCCAGGCCACCGTCAGCCTCGACCCGGGCGACCTGATGTTCCTCTACACCGACGGCATCACCGAGGCCGTGGACCCCCAGGGTCAGGAATTCGACCTGGACATGGTCTGCAGGACCCTGCGGTCCCTGGGACCGGTGCCTCTGGAGGCCTTGAACCAGGGGCTGTCCTCGGCCCTCCTGAACTTCACCCAGGGGGCCCCTGCTACCGATGACCGCACCGTTGTCATGGTGAGACGCCGCTGATGGGAGCCCCATGGATTTCGTAGATCCCGCCGCAGTTGGACGGTATGTCGTGCTCGAGAGGCTTGGTGCGGGGGCCATGGGCGTGGTGTATCTCTGCCAGGACCCGCTCCTCAAGCGCCGGGTGGCCGTGAAGATCACCCAGAAGGCCCGGTCGGGGTCGGACCTGATGGTGGAGCGCTTCCAGCGCGAGGCCGAGATCTCCGCCCAGCTCAACCACCCGAACATCATCCTGGTCTTCGACGTGGGCGAGGATCCGGAAGTGGGGCCGTTCCTCACCATGGAATTCGTGGATGGCTGTTCTCTGGCCAAGCACCTGGAGGACGGGCGCCTCGAGCCCGCCACCATCCTGGACTGGCTCACGCAGCTCGGCCAGGCCCTGGTCGCCGCGGAACGCGCAGGGGTGGTCCACCGCGACATCAAGCCCGAGAACATCCTGGTCAGCCGGAGCCACCAGCTCAAGCTCACCGATTTCGGCCTGGCCCGGGACGACTCCAGCAACCTGACCCAGACGGGGACCGTCATGGGCACCCCCACCCACACCGCGCCGGAACTTCTGGCCGGCGACCGGGCCACCCCGGTCACGGACCGGTGGGCGTACACGGTCATGGCCTTCCAGATGGTGACCGGTGGGCTTCCGCACCCCGGCGACACCCTGTCCGCCGTCCTCAACCACATCGCCCGGGAACAGCCCGCCCTGCCCGAGGGCACTCCGGCCCCCCTGGCCCGGGTCTTCTACAAGGCCCTGCACAAGGATCCCACACGGCGCTACGACTCGGTCCTGGCCTTCCTGACCGCCCTGGCCGATGCCCTGGGCGTCAAGGACAAGCTGGTCACCAAGGGCCTGGTGCTGGAGGGGCCCCCGGCCCAGGCCCCCGCCCCGCCCAGGGTGGTCAATCCCAACGAAACGGAAGTGTTCCAGGCCCCCAGACCGGAGACCACCGCCGCCCCGGCCCGCCCCAGGCCGACGGCGGCGGCCACCCGTGCCGTCGCTCCCCTCACGCGCCCGCCCGATTCCCTGTTCAAGGGGAACGCCGCGGACAAGACCATGGTGCCCACGGCTCCCTCGGCGCTGACGGCGCAAGTCATTCCCGCCGACTCGATCCCTTCCCGCACCCCGGCGCCGCAGAGGCCAGCCCCATCCGCCCCCCCGCGTGCGCCCGCGGCGCAGCCTGCCCGCCAGGCCCAGCCCTCCCGGATCAGCTCCTCCCAGGGCATCCCCCTGGGCACCAACGTGGCCCTCAAGAACAAGAACACGACGACCTGGCAGCCCACCCTCACCCCGGCCAGCTCGGGCCGCTCAGGCTACGTCATCATGGCCGCGGCCGCCGCCGTGGCCGCGGCGGCCTACGTCTTCTTCCCCAGGACCCTGGAGATCCAGACCACCCCCCCCGCGGCCCAGGTGCGCCTGGACGGGCAGGACCTTGGACCGACCCCCTGCAAGGGCACCCTCACCTTCGGCTCCCACATGCTGGAGATCCGCCGGGAAGGTTACGACACGGTGGTGAGGGAGATCAAGGCCGCCGACAGCCCCCTGGTCCTGACCCTGCAGGCCGCCACCAGCTGGCTGGACGTGCTCACCATCCCCGCCGGCGCCTCCGTGGCCATCGGCGGCCGCACCGTGGGCACGAGCCCCCTCAAGGGCGTGCCCGTGCCCGACACCGTCGTCCCCCTCGTGGTTTCCCTGCGCGGCTACAAGCGCTGGGAAGGCACCGTGGGCCCCGGCGTCAGGCCCCCTTCGCCGATCCAGCTCCAGAGGGACTAGTAGATTGATTCTTAAATAACATTGCTTTCAGGTTCCAGCCTTCCGCTGTGCCAAACCTGTTTGGTTATGGTATTGCAGTTTTTATCCCATTTTTATCCCCGTTCATCCCCGTCCATCCCCGT